>Ga0302308_10003010_pt1 | contig 13493 bp, 10 predicted proteins | sample III_Palsa_E3_3_FD_200531 | JGI IMG/M metagenome (GOLD analysis project Ga0302308, IMG submission 200531) | Peat permafrost microbial communities from Stordalen Mire near Abisko, Sweden - III_Palsa_E3_3 | ecosystem: Environmental > Terrestrial > Soil > Palsa > Peat permafrost | place: Sweden... | reverse complement strand
GCCGGGACCGCCGGGCACGAGACCCAGGCGGGCGAGACCCAGGCGGGCGAGACCCAGGCGGGCGAGACCCAGGCGGGCGCTCCTCACGCTGGCGGCGGCCACGCATGACTAGGTGTTTCTCCGCATCGGTGGATCGGCGTCACATCATCCTTGGACCCGGTTCCGCACCGCCAGGTTCCAGCTTTGTGCCGTCATTTCCGGGTCCGCTGCTCCCCATGATGCCGTGCCCGGGCCCAGCCTCCCAACCCGCCACTCCGCACCGCCCACACGCTCCTGTCCGGCGGCTCGAGCAAATCTTGTTGCATAAGTTCTCGATAGGCTGCATAATTTTTCAGACGACGGGTACGGCATTCCGCTGAGACCGGTGGACGGCCCCGGCTCGGCGAAGATCGACGCAGGAGGAGAGCGCACCATGGGCGCACGGGTCGGGGTCGCAGGCGCCAGCGGCTACGCCGGGGGTGAGCTGCTCCGGCTCCTGGCCAATCACCCGGATCTGGAGATCGGGCCGCTGGCCGCCGGGTCGAACGCCGGCGTTCGGGTCACGGCCGTGCACCCGAACCTCATCGGGCTCGCGGACCGCACGTTCGGGCCGACCGATCCCGCCGTGCTGGGCGGGGCCGACCTCGTGTTCATGGCGCTGCCGCACGCGGAGGCCGCCGCGCTGGCCACCGAGCTTCCGGCGCATACCAAGGTCGTGGACCTGGGCGCCGGGTTCCGGCTCGCCGATCCCGCGTCCTGGGCCCAGTTCTACGGCGGCGAGCACCCGGGTCACTGGACCTACGGCCTGCCCGAGCTGCCCGGCGCGCGGGAGCGGATCCGCGCCGCGGCGCAGGTGGCCTCGCCCGGCTGCTACGCCACCTCCTCGATCCTGGCCCTGGCCCCGTTGCTGGCCAGCGGGCTCGCCGAGCCCAGCGACATCGTCATCGTCGCCGCATCCGGTACGTCCGGCGCGGGCCGGCAGCCGGCCCCGAACCTGCTGGGCAGCGAGGTCATGGGATCGGTGTCCGCCTACCAGGTCGGGGGCGTGCACCGGCATACCCCGGAAATCGAGGAGGCGCTGCAGAGCGTGCTGCCCCAGGATTCGGATCCGGCCGCGGGCCAGCAGGTCACGATCTCGTTCACGCCCACGCTGGCCCCGATGCCGCGCGGCATCCTCGCCACCGCCACCGCCCGCCTCACGGCCCGGGCCCGCCAGGGCGGCAGCACCGCGGAGATCACCCAACTGCTGCGTGCGGCTTTCGCCCGCGCGTACGGGGGCGAAAGGTTCGTTCACCTGCTGCCCGAGGGGCAATGGCCCGGCACCGGGGCCACGGCCGGATCCAATGCGGCTCACCTGCAGGTGACCGCCGACCTGCACGCGGGCCGGGCGGTCGCCGTCGCGGCGATCGACAACCTCGGCAAGGGCGCGGCCGGCCAGGCGCTGCAGAACGCCAACCTCATGCTCGGCCTGCCCGAGGCGGCCGGCCTGACCGCGTACGGAGTCGCACCGTAATGCCCGCCCAGACTTCCCTTTCCGACCCGACCCCTCCGGGAGCCCACCAGTGAGCGTCACCGCGCCGCTTGGCTTCCGCGCCGCCGGCGTCGTGGCAGGCCTCAAGGCCTCCGGCGACCGTGACGTCGCGGTCGTCATCAACGACGGCCCGTCCCGCGCCGCCGCCGCCACGTTCACCTCCAACCGGGTCAAGGCCGCGCCAGTGCTATGGACCCAGCAGGTCGTCGAGGGCCAGCGCGTCCGCGCGGTGGCCCTCAACTCCGGCGGGGCCAACGCCTGCACGGGCCCGCTCGGATTCCAGGACACCCATCTGACCGCCGAACGGCTCGCGGACGCGCTCGGCGACTCGGCGGGGGAGATGGCGGTCTGCTCTACGGGCCTGATCGGCGAGCGGCTGGCGATGGACAAGATCCTGCCCGCCATCGACGCCTGCGTGGCCGATGCGTCCCGCGGCGGGGGCCTGGCCGCGGCCGACGCCATCCGGACCACCGACACCGTGGTCAAGATTTCGTTCCGCCGGGCGGCCCCCGGCCCCGGCCCGGCCGCCGGGCCGATCCCCGGCCCCGGCCCCAGCCCCGGCCCCAGCCCGGGCGCCGGCCCCGGCCCCGGCCCCGGCCCCGGCGCCAGCCCCAGCCCCGGCCCCAGCCCGGGCGCCGGTGGCGAAGGCACCGGATACGCGGTGGGCGGCATGGCCAAGGGGGCCGGCATGCTCGCCCCGGCCCTGGCCACGATGCTGTGCGTGGTCACCACCGACGCCGATCTCGACGCCGGGGACCTCGACGCCGCGCTGCGCACCGCAGTGCGGGTGAGCTTCGACCGGCTCGACACCGACGGCTGCATGTCCACCAATGACACCGTGCTGCTGATGGCCAGCGGCGCATCCGGTGTCCGGCCCGACCCCGGTGAATTCACCGCTCTGCTCACCGAGGTGTGCACCGATCTGGCCCGCCAGCTTCAGTTGGACGCGGAGGGCGCGGGCAAGATGATCGCGGTAGAGGTGATCGGCGCGGCCAGCGAGGAGGACGCGGTTACCGCGGGCCGCGCGGTGGCCCGCAGCAGCCTGCTCAAGTGCGCCATCGCCGGTGCGGACCCGAACTGGGGGAGGGTGGTCTCCGCCGTGGGTACGACCAGCGCGCAGTTCGAGCCGGACCGGCTGAACGTGGCGATCAACGGGATCTGGGTCTGCCGGAACGGCTGCGCGGGCGACGAGCGGTCCAAGGTCGACATGAGCGCGCGGGACGTCACGATCACCGTGGACCTGTCCGCCGGGCCGAACGCCGCCACCATCCTCACCACCGACCTCACCGCCGAGTATGTGCACGAGAACTCGGCGTACCCGACGTGACGGCCAACGGAGACCGGCCCGCCGCTGGTGCCCAGGCGCCCGGCGCCGCGGCTAAGGCGGCCACGCTCATCGAGGCGCTGCCCTGGCTGATCAAGTTCCACGACCGGACCGTGGTGATCAAGTACGGCGGCAACGCCATGACCGAAGAGTCACTGCGCGCCGCCTTCGCCGAGGACCTGGTCTTCCTCCGCTACGCCGGGCTCCGCCCGGTGGTCGTGCACGGCGGCGGCCCGCAGATCACCGAGCACCTGGACCGGCTCGGCCTGGAGACCACGTTCACCGCCGGGCTGCGGGTGACGACCCCCGAGACGATGGACGTGGTCCGCATGGTGCTTACCGGGAAGGTCAACAAGGACATCGTCCGGCTGATCAACCGGGACGGCCCGTTCGCGGTGGGCATGTCCGGCGAGGACGCCAACCTGTTCACGGCCAGCCGCAAGTCAGCCGTCGTGGACGGGGAGCAGGTCGACATCGGGCTCGTCGGCGAGATCCAGGCCACCGACCCCGGCGCGATCCGCGCGCTGATCGCCGACCGGCGCATCCCGGTCGTCTCCAGCGTCGCGCGGGGCGAGGACGGCGAGGTCTACAACGTCAACGCCGACACCGCGGCCGCGGCGCTCGCCGTCGCGCTGGGCGCGGCCAAGCTGATGATCCTCACCGACGTCCCCGGACTGTACCGGACCTGGCCGCCGACCAGCGACGTGATCAGCGAGGTCGGCGCGGATGAGCTGGCGACGATGCTGCCCGGCCTGAGCACCGGAATGATCCCGAAGATGGAGGCGTGCCTGACCGCGGTCCGCGGCGGCGTGCCCCAGGCGCACGTGGTGGACGGCCGCCAGCCGCACGCCGTCCTGCTGGAGATCTTCACCGACTCCGGCACCGGAACGATGGTCGTCCCCCATGCGCCAGCGGGCGCACCCACGGCCAGGCCCGCTCAAGCACCCGCGAGGGAGGCAGATCACCCATGAGCGCGACGCAAGTACTGCAGAAACGGTTCGCCGCCGCCCTGATGCCCAACTACGGGCTGCCGCCGCTGGCCCTGGCCCGCGGTGAAGGCTGCCGGGTCTGGGACGCCGACGGGCGCGAGTACCTCGACCTGTTCGCCGGGATCGCGGTGAGCGCGCTGGGGCACGCGCACCCGGCTCTCACCGCCGCGGTCACCTGGCAGGTGAACGCGATCGCGCACAGCTCCAACCTGTTCCTGCACGAACCGGAAATAGATCTTGCTGAACGGCTCCAGCTGCTCCTGGGCACTAGTGCCGGGCCGGCCGACGCCCGGGTTTTCTTCGCCAACTCCGGCGCCGAGGCCAACGAGGCGGCGGTCAAACTGGTCCGGCGCTACTGGCAACGGCAGGGTCAGGGCCAGCAGCATCCGGTATTCGTGGCCGCCGAGAACGGGTTCCACGGGCGCACCATGGGCGCGCTCGCGCTGACCGGCAAGGCGTCCATCCGGGAGCCGTTCGGCCCGTTCGGCATCGAAGCCCGGCTCGTGCCCTACGGGGATGCGGACGCGCTGCGCGCCGCGGCCGGCCCCGACTGCGCGGCCGTATTCGTCGAGCCGTGCCAGGGTGAGGCCGGCGTCATCCCGCCGCCGCCCGGCTACCTGCGCGCCGCCCGGGAGGCCTGCGACGAGAGCGGCGCCCTGCTCGTCATCGACGAGATCCAGAGCGGCATCGGCCGCACCGGGCACTGGTTCGCGCACCAGGCCGCGGGCGTGACCCCGGACGTGCTCACGCTGGCCAAGGGCCTGGGCGGGGGACTGCCGATCGGGGCCTGCGTCGGATTCGGGCAGTTCGGCAGCGTGCTGGGCAAGGGTGATCACGGCTCGACGTTCGGCGGCAATCCGGTGGCCTGCGCGGCCGCGCTCGCCGTGCTGGACACGATCGCGGCCGACGGGCTGCTCGCGGCCGCGCTCGCCGTGGGCCAGCAGCTTTCCGGCGGCATCGCCGCGATCGAGCACCCGCTGCTGGCCGGGGTCCGCGGTGAAGGTCTGTGGCTGGCTGCGATGCTGACCGCGAACGCCGCGCCCGATGTGGAGGCCGCCGCCCGGCGGGCCGGCTTCCTGGTCAACGCCGTCCAGCCGGACGCGGCCCGGCTCGCGCCACCGCTGATCCTGACCGCTGCGCAGGCGTCGGCGTTCCTCGGCGCGCTGCCCGGCATCCTGGACGACGCCGCCGCGGCGAAGGGGGCATCATGACATCCACGGCCAGCGCCACCGGCCCGGACCTGGGGGTCAGCCCGGCGCCGCCCGGACCGCGGCACTTTCTCCGGGACGACGACCTGAGCCCGGCCGAGCAGACCGAGGTCCTCGAGCTGGCTGACGCGATGAAGGCCGACCGGTTCGCCCGCAAACCGCTCGCCGGCCCGCAGACGGTCGCCGTGCTGTTCGACAAGCCGTCGCTGCGGACCCGGGTCTCGTTCACGGCCGGGATCGCGGAACTGGGCGGCAGCCCGCTGATCATCGATACGCAGACCACCCACATCGGCCGCGGGGAGACGATCGGGGACATCGCCCGCGTCCTGAGCCGGCAGGTCGCGGCGATCGCCTGGCGGACGTTCGGCCAGGACCGGGTGGCCGCGCTGGCCGCGGCCAGCGACGTCCCGGTGATCAACGCGCTGACCGACGCGTTCCATCCCTGCCAGGTGCTGGCCGACCTGCAAACGATCCGGGCCGCGCGGGGTGTCCTGTGTGACCTGACGCTGACCTTCCTGGGCGACGGGTCCAGCAACATGGCGCATTCCTATCTGCTGGGCGGGGCCACGGCCGGCCTGCACGTGCGGATCGCGGCACCCGAGGCCTACCGTCCCGACCCGGCCGTGCTGGCCGCCGCCGCCGAGATCGCCAGCCTGACCCGCGGGAGCGTCCGCTGGTATGCGGACCCCGCGGAGGCGTGCTCGGGCGCGGACGTGCTGGCCACCGACGTGTGGGCGTCCATGGGACAGGAAGCCGAGCACGCTGAGCGGACCTCCAGCATGGGCCCGTTCAGGCTGGATGAAGGCAAGCTGGACCTCGCCAGCGGCGACTGCCTAGTGCTGCACTGCCTGCCCGCCCACCGCGGTGAGGAGATCAGCGCCGAGGTCATCGACGGCCCGCACAGTGCCGTCTGGGACCAGGCCGAGAACCGGCTGCACGCCCAGAAGGCCCTGCTGACCTGGCTGCTCGGGCAGGCCTGATGACCGTGACCAGGCCCAGCACCAAGGCGTCCCGGCAAGCGTGGGTGGCGGCCACGCTTGCCGACCGGCACGTCCGGTCCCAGGAGGAGCTCGCCCGGCTGCTGAACGAGCGCGGTGTGCCCGTCACCCAGGCCACGCTGTCGCGCGACCTGGAGGAGCTCGGCGCGGTCCGGGTCCGCGCGGCGGACGGGTCGCTCGTGTACGCGCTGCCCGGCGAGCCGGGCGGTCCCGGCTCCCCGCCCGGAGGCGTGTCCGGGAGCCTGCCGGGGGGCCTGCCCGGGGTGGGCGGCCCCGGCCCGGGCGGTCCCGGCCCGCGCGGTCCCGGCCCGGGCGGTCCCGCGGGTTCCGCGGGCCCGGCGAGCCTGACCGGCGCCGTGGTGGTTCCCGGAGGCCCGCGGCTGGCCCGGGTGGCCTCCGAGCTGCTCATCTCGGCTGAGGCGAGCGCCAACATGGTCGTGCTGCGCACCCCAGCCGGCGCGGCGCAGTTCCTCGCCTCGGTCATGGACCACGCGGCCTGGCCGTCCATTCTCGGCACCGTGGCCGGCGACGACACCGTGCTGGTCATCACCCGCGACCCGGCGGGCGGGGCCGGCATCGCGGCGCAGCTGCTCGCCCTGGCCGAGCGCCGACGATGACCGCCGCGGGTGGCCCGCGGCGCCTGACAGCCCTGACGTACTGACCTTCCTAAAGGATGAGAAAAATGAGCGCAGATAGAGAACGTGTCGTCCTGGCCTACTCGGGCGGCCTGGACACGTCGGTGGCCATCGGCTGGCTCGCGGAGCAGACCGGCGCCGACGTGATCGCGGTCGCCATCGACGTCGGCCAAGGTGGCGAGGACATGGACGACATCCGCAAGCGGGCGCTCGCCTGCGGTGCCGCCGACGCCGAGGTCGTGGACGCCCGGGCCGAGTTCGCCGCCGACTACTGTGTCCCGGCGCTGACCGCCAACGCCCTGTACATGGACCGGTATCCACTGGTCTCCGCGCTGTCCCGGCCGCTGATCGTCGACCACCTGGTCCGGGTGGCGCGCGAGAAGGGCGCCTCCATGCTGTCGCACGGCTGCACCGGCAAGGGCAACGACCAGGTGCGGTTCGAGGCGGGCATCGCCGCGCTGGCCCCCGACATCAAGGTGCTCGCCCCGGTCCGGGACTCCGGCATGACCCGGGACAAGGCGATCGCCTTCGCCGCCGACAAGGGCCTGCCGATCGACGTGACGTCCAAGTCGCCGTACTCCATCGACCAGAACCTGTGGGGCCGGGCCGTCGAGACCGGGCACCTGGAGAACATCTGGAACGGCCCGTGGGAGGACGTCTACGAGTACACCGCGGATCCCGCGCTGCCGCGGGAACCGGACGAGCTCGTGATCAGCTTCACCAACGGTGTCCCCACCGCGGTCGACGGCACCCAGAAGACCCCGCTGGAGATCATCACCGAGCTGAACCAGCGGGCCGGGGCGCAGGGCGTCGGGCGGCTGGACCTGGTCGAGGACCGGCTGGTCGGCATCAAGAGCCGCGAGGTCTACGAGGCCCCCGGCGCGATCGCGCTGATCGCCGCGCACCAGGAGATGGAGAACGTCTGCGTCGAGCGGGACCTGGCCCGGTTCAAGCGGCAGGCCGAGCAGCGGTGGGCCGAGCTGGTCTACGACGGGCTGTGGTTCTCCCCGCTCAAGCGGGCCCTCGACGCGTTCGTCACCCAGGCCTCGGCGCACGTGACCGGGGACATCCGGCTCAGGCTGCACGGCGGGCGTGCCGTCGTTACCGGCCGGCGCAGTCCCACATCGCTCTACGATTACGAACTGGCCACCTACGACACCGGCGACACGTTCGACCAGGCCCTGTCCAAGGGCTTCGTGGAGCTGTGGGGCCTGCCGAGCAAGATCGCGGCGATCCGGGACCGGAAGGTGAGCTGACCGGAGACGCCGCGGAAGACCGGGTGCCGTCGCGGCACACGATCGCAGCGGTCTGAAGAACTGAGGGAGACGTGGCAGAAGCAGGGAGCGCCCCGACCCGGCTGTGGGGCGGGCGGTTTGAGTCCGGGCCGGCCGACGCGCTGGCCCGGCTGTCGGTCAGCGTCCAGTTCGACTGGCGGCTGGCCCCCTATGACCTGCTCGCCTCCCGCGCGCACGCCCAGGGGCTGTACGCCGCCGGGCTGCTGACCGAGGCCGAGCGGGACGCCATGCTGACCGCCCTGGACGACCTCGACCGGGCCTGCCGCGACGGCACGTTCCGCCCCACCGCCGCCGACGAGGACGTGCACACGGCGCTGGAGCGCGGCCTGCTGGAACGGCTCGGCACCCTCGGCGGCAAGCTGCGCGCCGGGCGGAGCCGCAACGACCAGGTAGCCACGGACCTGCGGCTGTACCTGCGCGACCACGTGCGGATGATCGTGTCCCGGCTGGCCGAGCTGGAAACCGCGCTGCTCGGCCAGGCCGAACGGCACGCCGGCGTCGCGGCCCCGGGCCTGACACACCTGCAGCACGCCCAGCCGGTGCTGTTCTCCCACCAGCTGCTGGCCCACGTGCACGCGTTCGCGCGGGATGCGGACCGGCTGCGGGACTGGGACAAACGGGCGGCGATCTCCCCGCTGGGGGCGGGCGCGCTGGCCGGGTCGTCGCTGTCGTTCGACCCCCGCGAGCTGGCCAGGCAGCTTGGCTTCAGCGCCGCCACGACCAACTCGATGGACGCGGTCAGTGACCGGGACTTCGCCGCCGAGTTCTGCTTCGCGGCGGCGCTCATCGGTGTCCACCTGTCCCGGCTGGGCGAAGAGATCGTGCTGTGGTCCTCCCAGGAGTTCGGCTGGATCGAGATCGACGACGGCTACGCGACCGGGTCGTCGATCATGCCGCAGAAGAAGAACCCGGACGTGGCCGAGCTGGCCCGCGGCAAGGCGGGCCGGCTGATCGGCGGGCTCACCGGCCTGCTGACCACGCTTAAGGGGCTGCCCCTGACCTATAACCGGGACCTGCAGGAGGACAAGGAGCCGGTCTTCGACGCGGTGGACACGCTGCTACTGGTGCTCCCGGCGATGGCCGGGCTGATCGCGACGTTCCGGCTGCACGCCGAGCGCCTGACCGGCAGCGCCAGCGCCGGCTTCACGCTGGCCACCGACCTGGCCGAATATCTCGTCCAGCGGGGTGTCCCGTTCCGCGAGGCGCACGAGATCGTGGGCCACCTGGTGGTCTGGTGCCAGGTGCACGACGTCGACCTGCACGAGGTCAGCGACGCCGATCTGGAACGGGTGTCGCCGCACCTGACGCCCGACGTCCGGCAGGTGCTGACCGTCGAGGGAGCCTTGGCCGCCCGGAAGCAGCAGGGTGGCACGGCACCGCAGCGGGTCGCCGAGCAACTGGCTGCGCTGCGCGCACTGACGGATCAGCACGCGGCGTGGGCGACCAGCTGAGCCACCCCGCGAGCAGGAGGGGCGCGGCGCCGTCTGGACCGAGGAAGCAGGACCGAGGAACGAGGTCCGGATGACGAGGGAAGACGGCGCCGCGGAGCGCCCCGGGAGCGAGCGGGGCAATCAAACACTGCCGCGCTCGTTCTTCGGCCGTTCGTCGGTGGACGTCGCACCGGCCCTGCTCGGCTGCGTTCTGGAGTACCGCAGTCCCGAGGGCCCGGTCGCGGTCCGGCTGACCGAGGCCGAGGCCTACACGGGCAGCACCGACCCCGCGTCGCACTCCTACCGCGGGCCGACCCGGCGCAACGCGGTCATGTTCGGGCCGCCCGGCTACTCCTACGTCTACTTCACCTACGGCATGCACTTCTGCGTCAACTTCGTCTGCATGCCCGAGGGCATCGCCGAGGCTGTCCTGCTCCGGGCCGGCGCCATCATCGAGGGCGTCTCGCTGGCCCGGCTGCGGCGGCCCGCCGCCCGCGCCGACCACGACCTCGCGCGTGGCCCGGCCCGGCTCTGCCAGGCCCTGGCCATAGACCGTGCCCTCGACGGCGTTGACGTGTGCGACCCGGGCTCCCCGCTGCGCATCCTGGGCCCCGCCGCGGGCGGTTCGCCCGGGCCGGGCGGCCCGCCACCGGCCGGCGCGATCCGTACCGGTCCCCGGGTCGGCGTCAGCGCGGCCGCCGAGGTGCCCTGGCGGTTCTGGATCGACGGCGACCCGACCGTCTCGGTGTACCGGCCGGCCGCGCCGCGGCAGCGGAAATCCAAATTGGTTACCGCCTCCGGCGCCGAAGATGGCACGATGCAGCCGTGACCGACATCATCGACGAACTGAGCTGGCGCGGCCTGATATCGCAGTCAACCGACCTGGATGAGCTGCGCAAGGCAGTGTCGTCCGGACCGGTGACGCTCTATGGCGGGTTCGACCCGACCGCCCCGGGGATGCATATCGGGAACCTCGTCCTGCTGCTGACGATGCGCCGGTTCCAGCTCTTCGGGCATAAGCCGATCGGCGTGGTGGGCGGCGCGACCGGTCTGATCGGGGACCCGAGCGGCAAGTCGGCCGAGCGGGTGCTCAACCCGGCTGAGGTGGTGGCCAAGTGGGTCGACCGCTTCCGGGCCGAGATCGAGCGCTTCCTCGAGTTCGGGGACATCGATAACAGCGCCATGATCGTCAGCAACCTGGACTGGACGGCGGGGCTGTCGACACTGGACTTCCTGCGCGACATCGGCAAGCACTTCCCGGTCAACCAGATGCTGGCCCGCGAATCGGTCAAGGCCCGGCTGGAGGCGGGCGGGATCAGCTACACCGAGTTCAGCTACCAGATCCTGCAGGCCCTGGACTACCTCGAGCTGTACCGGCGGCAGGACTGCACGCTGCAGCTCGGCGGCAGCGACCAGTGGGGCAACCTGGTCGCCGGGGTGGACCTGATCCGGCGGGTCGAGGGTGGCTCGGTGCACGCCCTGGCCACCCCGCTGATCACCAAACCGGACGGTACCAAGTACGGCAAGACTGAGGGCGGGGCCATCTGGATCAGCCAAGATCTGATGAGCCCGTACGCCTTCTACCAGTTCTGGCTCAACGTCGGCGACGCCGAGGTACCGGGCCTGCTGAAGGTCTTCACCTTCCGGTCGCGGGAGGAGATCGAGGACCTGGAGCGCCAGACCGCCGAACGGCCCCAGGCCCGGGTGGGCCAGCGCACGCTGGCTGAGGACGTCACCACAGTCGTGCACGGCGCGGACGCCTGCCAGCGGGTGATCGCGGCCAGCCGGGCCCTGTTCGGCCAGGGGGACCTGCGCGAGATTGACATCCGCACCCTGGCCGACGCCTGCACCGAAGTCCCGCACACCGAGATTTTCCTCAGAGCTGAACCCGCTGGTCCAGGGGACGGCGGGGGAAACGCCGGGGGAGCGAGCGAAGACTCCGGAGACTCTGGCTCCAGCCTGCCCGGGATGCCGACAGTCGCCGACCTGATGGCCCTGACCGGGATCGTGCCCAGCAAGTCGGCCGCCAGACGCGCCATCGCCGAGGGCGGCGCCTACCTGGACAACCGCAAGGTCACCTCCGAGGACGCGGTCCCAGAGCGAAGCGACCTCCTGCACGATCGTTACCTGATCGTGCGCCGGGGCAAGCGCACGGTCGGTGCCGTGGACGTCCGGCTGGCCTGAGCCCCGAGGCCGCCCCGGCGGCGGTCCCGGCGGCCGCCCCGGCGGGGTCCCGGCGGCGGTCCCGGCGGTCCCGGCAGGGCTCCCGGCGCTGCTCCTGGCAGGTCTCTTAGCCGGGCCGGGCCGTCCGCCGGTCACGGGCGGGTATGCGCCCAGGCCGGGGGAGCTGCGGACGCCTTCTGGCACCTCAATCTGAGTTACTTGAGTGATGTGAGTCACCTTGTGGGGCTGATCTTAACTCAGAGACCCTGGTCTTAACTCAGAGACCAGTGAGATCAGGCGAGGCCGGGCGGCATCTCCCCGCATTCCGGCCGACCGGACCGGCCGCGTCACCCAGTAGATGGCTCTGACCTGCGGCTATGCCGCCAGAATTCGCGGGTTTCCGGCCGAGTGGAGCCGGGTATAGCCACACCAAGCCGACAACAGGGGTCGGCCCGTTCCGGCCTTGCAGCCGTGAACCTAGAACGATTTTTTGGGCTGCGTGCTGCGGCCCTCACTGCCTGCGACCTCGGCTTATGCAATCGAGCTACGTTGAGGTCCAGCGTTGGCCTGCGCCAACATCGCCGAACGATTTGACGAGGGCCCCGTCCATCCCTAGAGTTCTTCTTGCCCGCCGGGGAACGGAACGCCAAACGGCAGACCGGCCCCCACGGGAACCCCCAGAGATTTCGAACTGACGGGCTTTGCATGACCACGGAAGCTTGTCGGGTAGTCTTCGCTGGGCGGACGGCACACCAACCTGACTCGAAAAGTTCTTAGGAACTTGGTTGACAACGGGGAAGCCGTCCGGTAAGTTAGAGTAGTTGCCCTGGAGGCGGACGAGAGTCCGCTGAAGGTGAGCATCCGCTCCTTGAGAACTCAACAGCGTGCTAAAAGCCAGTGCATTAAGCACATACCCCCGTCGATGGGACGGCTTCCTTCGGGATGTCCGCAACCATCACGGAGATCAGTCAAGATCGCTTCGCTGGTCCAGCCTTCGGGCTGGGCGGTGTCCTTCGGGGCAACAGTGAGGCACTCTCGAATGCTTACAACCCGCACAGTGTTTGCCAGGCGCTACGCGCAGGGCAAGCCAGCGGTTGTATATAGACATTCAACGGAGAGTTTGATCCTGGCTCAGGACGAACGCTGGCGGCGTGCTTAACACATGCAAGTCGAGCGGAAAGGCCCTTCGGGGTACTCGAGCGGCGAACGGGTGAGTAACACGTGAGTAACCTGCCCCTAGTTCTGGGATAGCTCCGGGAAACCGGAATTAATACCGGATACAACCACGGACGACATCGGCCGTGGTGGAAAGATTTATCGACTAGGGATGGGCTCGCGGCCTATCAGCTTGTTGGTGGGGTAATGGCCTACCAAGGCGACGACGGGTAGCCGGCCTGAGAGGGCGACCGGCCACACTGGGACTGAGACACGGCCCAGACTCCTACGGGAGGCAGCAGTGGGGAATATTGCGCAATGGGCGAAAGCCTGACGCAGCGACGCCGCGTGGGGGATGAAGGCCTTCGGGTTGTAAACCCCTTTCAGCAGGGACGAAGCGAAAGTGACGGTACCTGCAGAAGAAGCGCCGGCTAACTACGTGCCAGCAGCCGCGGTAACACGTAGGGCGCAAGCGTTGTCCGGAATTATTGGGCGTAAAGAGCTCGTAGGCGGTCTGTTGCGTCCGCTGTGAAAACTCGGGGCTTAACCCCGAGCCTGCAGTGGATACGGGCAGACTAGAGGTAGGTAGGGGAGAATGGAATTCCCGGTGTAGCGGTGAAATGCGCAGATATCGGGAGGAACACCGGTGGCGAAGGCGGTTCTCTGGGCCTTACCTGACGCTGAGGAGCGAAAGCGTGGGGAGCGAACAGGATTAGATACCCTGGTAGTCCACGCCGTAAACGTTGGGCGCTAGGTGTGGGGTCCTTCCACGGATTCCGTGCCGCA
>Ga0302308_10003008_pt1 | contig 13498 bp, 11 predicted proteins | sample III_Palsa_E3_3_FD_200531 | JGI IMG/M metagenome (GOLD analysis project Ga0302308, IMG submission 200531) | Peat permafrost microbial communities from Stordalen Mire near Abisko, Sweden - III_Palsa_E3_3 | ecosystem: Environmental > Terrestrial > Soil > Palsa > Peat permafrost | place: Sweden... | reverse complement strand
GACGTCGATCATGCTCGTCGCTGGATGCCCGACACAAACAGAAGGAAAGGTAATGCCAAAAGATTTTTCGTTGGAAGGGTTTCAGCCGGCAAGCTTACCGCACCCTGGCACCATTACGTTTATCGAGTCGTGGACCGACATTCCCAAGCGGAAAAGTGCAGATGAATATCCCGACTCGTTCAAATTTCTTTGCCTTGACGAGAACGAGAAGGAAGTGTCTCGTGACAAAGCGAAGTGGTGCATCCCTATAGTGGAATTCGATGTTTTTTCTGTGGACGACAACGGCAAGTCAGTTCCTTTCAAAGAGGGATCCTCCATTTCGATAACTGCGTATGGACCCGGCCATCGGTTTGTCCGATCTCTGTCGACTGCGCCGCCGCCCCCATCGCCTGCGCCGCCCAATCCGAAGTCCGGCGCAGGAAGCGCAGTGCCGCCTGGGGATATTGGCGACGCTTCTCGAACGGCCTGGTCGCCGAGCGCTAACCCTCGGAACCCGGACCCATCGGCTTCCCAGTCTTTCGGCAGCGAACTGGACAAAACGCGGATGACATTCTGGGAAAGGCTCAAAAGGACAATTCTCAACATTTAACCCGGTCCCCACCCGCCTTTAGCCCAATAGCGACGGTCTTCATTTTGTGCTTTACTCATTGCTACAACAAATAACCATGAACCCAGCCAGACCCTCACACTCGTGAAGTCGCAAGGCCAGTGAAACAAAGCGGTGAGTGAGCTTCGGCTGTTTATCCCCGAAGGAGACAGAAGCATGGCGCTCAGCATCAGTCTGACGGTCAACGGCAAAGCCGTTACCGCCACCGTCGAACCCCACATCCTGCTAGTCCAGTTTCTTCGTGAGGAGTTGCATCTCACGGGCACGCACATCGGCTGCGACACCGCCCAGTGCGGCGCGTGCACCGTTCACCTGGATGGCCGCGCGATCAAGTCGTGCAACATCCTCGCCGTGCAGGCCGACGGATCGTCGGTGACGACTATCGAAGGAATGGCGAAGGACGGCGAACTGCACCCCATGCAGGCAGCGTTCAAGGAGTGCCACGGCCTCCAATGCGGCTTCTGTACGCCCGGCATGGTGATGAGCGCGACCTCACTCGCCGCGCAAAAACCCGACCTCACCGAAGCCGATGTCCGCGAACAACTCGACGGCAATCTCTGCCGATGTACGGGGTATCACAACATCGTGAAAGCCATAGTGCAGGGCGCGCAGGCCATGAAGGCCTCGCCCTGAGCCGCCGCCCGCGCTTCCAGCCAAGCCTCACCGAAGCCGCACTCACCTTTTCCGATGAAGATTCGCGCCTGAACAGGAGTCCGCGATGAACGCCCCTGAAACACCTGATACCCACCGCCTGATCGGCGCTGCCGTTAAACGCAAGGAAGACTATCGCTTCCTGACGGGCAACGGCCAGTACACCGACGACGTCGTCCTTCCGCAGCAAACCTTCGGCGTCTTCCTGCGCTCGCCCTACGCGCACGCGACGATCCGCAGCATCGACATCACCGCGGCCAAGGCCGCGCCGGGCGTCGTTGCCATCTTCACCGGCGCCGACATGGCCGGCGAAAGCGTCGGCGGATTGCCGTGCGGCTGGCTGATCCACAACATCGACGGCAAGCCGATGAACGAACCGCCGCATCCCGTGATCGCGCATACGAAAGTGCGCCATGTGGGCGATCAGGTGGCGTTGATCGTTGCGGAGTCGGTGAAGGAAGCGAAGGACGCTATCGAGTTGATCGAGGTGGATTACGACGTGCTGCCGGCCGTCGTCGATACCGCCACTGCCGCCGACCCAGGCCAGCCGCAAGTCCACGATGAAGCGCCGAACAACCTCTGCTACACCTGGGGCCACGGCGATAAAGCCGCCACCGACGCCGCCTTCGCCAAGGCCGCGCACGTGACCACGCTGGATATCGTGAATCAGCGCCTGGTGCCGAACGCGATCGAACCGCGTGCCGTGAACGCGAGTTATTCGAGGTCCGACGACAGTTACACGGTGTACGTCGCGAACCAGAATCCGCACGTCGAGCGTTTGTTGATGGCGGCGTTTGTGTTGTCGCTGCCTGAGTCGAAGCTAAGGATCATCGCGCCGGATGTCGGCGGCGGTTTCGGCTCGAAGATTTATCTGTATGCGGAAGATGTGGCGTTGACGTGGGCGTCGAAGAAAGTCCGGCGACCGATCAAGTGGACATGCGAGCGCTCGGAAGCATTCCTCTCCGATGCCCATGGCCGCGATCACGTGACGAAAGCCGAACTCGCGATGGACGCCGACGGCAAGTTCCTGGGCCTTCGCGTTCATACGACGGCCAACATGGGCGCGTATTTGTCGACGTTCGCGTCCGCGATTCCGACCATCCTGTACGCCACGCTGCTCGCCGGCCAGTACGCCACGCCCGCGATCTACGCCGAGGTGAAGGCTGTTTTCACGAACACGGTTCCCGTCGATGCCTATCGCGGCGCCGGACGTCCTGAAGCGACCTACGTGCTTGAACGTATCGTGGAAACGGCGGCGCGGGAGATGAACATTGATCCGGCTGAATTGAGGCGACGCAACTTCATCCGGTCGTGGCCGTACACCACCCCGGTTGGCCTGACCTACGATTCCGGCGATTACTCGGCGCTGCTCGACCGGGCAATGCAACTTGCCGATGTGGAAGGGTTCCCTGCACGGCGCGAGGAATCGAAGAAAAACGGCAAGCTTCGCGGGCTTGGGTATTCCTGCTACATCGAGGCGTGCGGGCTGGCGCCATCGAATCTCGCGGGTGCGTTGGGCGCGCGGGCGGGCTTGTTCGAAGCCGGCGAAATTCGCGTACATCCCACGGGTTCGGTCACCGTGTTCACCGGCTCGCATAGCCACGGTCAAGGGCACGAAACCACCTTCGCGCAAGTGGTGGCGGACCGGTTGGGGGTATCGATGGATAACATCGAGATCGTCCACGGCGACACCGGCCGGATTCCTTTCGGCATGGGTACGTACGGCTCACGGTCCATCGCGGTGGGCGGCTCGGCGATCATGAAGGCGCTCGACAAGATCGAGGACAAGGCCAAGAAAATCGCGGCGCATTTGCTGGAGGCATCCGCGGAAGACATCGAGTTCAAGGACGGCATTTTCCGGGTGGCGGGCACCGACCGGACGAAGGCGTTCGCGGAGGTATCGCTGGCGGCTTACGTGCCGCACAACTTCCCGCTCGACAAGCTCGAACCCGGCCTCAACGAAAACGCGTTCTACGATCCGAGCAACTTCACGTATCCATCGGGCGCGTATTTATGCGAAGTGGAAGTCGATCAGGACACCGGCGAAACGCGCATCCAGAAGTTCACGGCCGTGGATGATTTCGGCAACATCATCAATCCGATGATCGTCGAGGGTCAGGTGCATGGCGGGATTGGCCAGGGCATTGGTCAGGCGATGCTGGAACGTGCCGTGTATGACAACGAGAGCGGCCAGTTGATGTCCGGCTCGTTCATGGATTACGCCATGCCGCACGCGTCCGACCTACCGAATTTCGATGTGGAAACATCGAAAGGCACGCCGTGCGTCCATAACCCGCTGGGTGTGAAGGGGTGCGGCGAAGCGGGCGCGATAGGCTCGCCGCCGGCGGTGATCAACGCGATCATCGACGCGCTTTCGCCGCTCGGCGTGACCGACCTGCAGATGCCTGCCACGCCGCATCGCGTATGGGCTGCGATGCATGCCGCCGCCGATGAATCGGCCGCTCGCGGCGTTTCGACTCCCGCTTAAGAGGACTTCGACATGTACTCATTCGATTACCAACGGCCGGACCAGTCCGACGCAGCGGTGGCGTTCCTCAAGCAACACGAGGACGCCAAATATCTATCGGGCGGGCAGAGCTTGCTGCCGACCATGCGCTTGCGGCTCGCTCAGCCGTCGGCGCTGGTGGATGTGACGCGGATCGGCACGATGAAGGACATCACCGTGACGGGTGACAAGGTGACGATTGGCGGCGCGGTGTGTCATGCGCAGGTTGCGGCGAACCCGGAGGTGCAGCGCGCGCTGCCGGGGTTGGCTGACCTTGCCGGTCATATTGGCGACCGGCAGGTTCGGGAGCGCGGGACGATCGGCGGATCGCTTGCCAACGATGACCCGGCGGCGTGTTATCCGGCCGCGGTGTTGGCGTTGAACGCGACTATGGTCACGGACAGGCGGCGTATCACCGCCGATGACTTTTTCCTTGGCATGTACGAGACCGCGTTGGAGCCCGATGAGCTGATTACATCGGTTGAATTTCCGATCGCCGAGCGGGCGGGCTACGAGAAGTTTCGCAATCCCGCGTCGCACTTTGCTTTGGTTGGGGTGTTCGTTGCGAAGCATGCGGGTGGTGTGCGAGTGGCCATCACGGGTGCTGCAGCGTGCGTGTTTCGGGCTACCGAACTCGAAGCGGCCTTATCGAAAGATTTCTCGGTTGCAGCGGCGCGCGGTACATCGATTTCGGCCGATGCGCTCAACGAGGATATGCACGCGAGTGCGGTGTATCGGGCGCATTTGATTCCGATTCTTGCCGGGAGGGCTGTTGATCGGGCCAACGCGTTCTAGCTTGTTGTTCGCCCCGGTTTTTTGCTCGCGCCGATGAATGGGCTGGGGTTCTCCCGGCGCGAGCGAAACAAAGATTGACCTACCCAGACCCAGGAACCTCATGGACCCGGCATCGATCGACGAAACCCTCGCCGCCCTGGGCGGGCAGCAATACTTCGCCAGCCGCGAACTCGCAACGGGGCTTTTCCTCGCGTTGAAAATGCAGCGCCCACTTTTCCTCGAAGGCGAACCGGGCGTTGGCAAGACCGAGCTGGCAAAAGCGGCCGCCGGTTTACTCGGCACGCAAATGCTGCGGCTGCAATGCTATGAAGGTCTCGACATCGCCAGCGCACTTTACGAATGGGACTACCCACGCCAGATCATGGCGCTGCGGCTTGCCGAGGCGGCAGGCGAACAACCATCGAACGATTCGCTCTACAAAAGCGAATTCCTCCTCAAGCGCCCGCTGCTGCAAGCACTGATGCCGGATCCCTTGAATCCGGCCGCTCAACGCGTGCTGCTGATTGACGAAATCGATCGCGCCGATGAACCGTTCGAAGCTTTCCTGCTCGAGTTGCTGTCGGATTTCCAGGTATCGATTCCCGAATACGGAACCGTGCGCGCCGAGCGGCCGCCGCTGGTCGTGATGACATCGAATCGCACGCGCGAGGTCCATGACGCGCTCAAGCGACGCTGTTTATATCAATGGATTGGCTATCCGGCCCGCGATGTGGAACTGCAGATTGTGGCGGCGCGTGCGCCCGAAGCCAGCGCGGACTTGCAGGCGCGAGCCGTGGCGTTTGTGCATCGGCTGAGGACGCTCGATTTGTTCAAGGCGCCCGGCGTGGCGGAAACGATTGACTGGTGTCGTGCGCTGGCGGCGCTTTCTGTCAGTGAACTCGATCCGCAATCGGTGCAGGACACATTGGGCGTGCTGCTGAAGTACCAGGACGATCTCGCGCGCGTGGACGCAGCCGAGATCGCGCAGTGCCTCGCCGCACCGGCCTGAGCCATCATGTCCACGCCAACGCTTGCTCACAACGTCGTGCATTTCGTCCGATTGCTGCGTGGCGCGGGTCTTGCGATGTCACCGGCGCACAGCGTCGATGCGCTCGAAGCGTTGCGCTGGATCGATATCACCCGTCGCGACGATGTCCGGGCCGCGCTCGCCGCGCTAGTTGTTCATGCGCCCGACGAGCGCGAATTATTCCATCAGGCCTTCGATCTTTTCTGGCGCGATCCCGACTGGGAAGGGAAACTGCGCGCGCTATTGCTGCCGAAAGTGACGAACGGCGTGCCGCCGCCCAAGCGCAACAACCGTCTCGCCGATGCCCTCGCCGCACGCGCGGCTGCATTGAACCCGGCGAACCAACAGCCGGACAACGTTGAACATCTCCACGCGCGCGTTACGTTCAGCGCGCAGGAACGCCTGAGCCATCGCGATTTCGATACCCTTACGTCCGATGAATGGCGCGCGCTTCGACATCAAATTCGTTCGCATAGAATGCCGCTAGCCACGGAGCCGACACGGCGTTTAAAAACCGCGTCGCACGGCACGCATGCTGATCTACGGGCCAGCGCCCGCAGCGCCGTGCGTTCGGGCGGCGACTGGACGACATGGAAGTACAAGAAGGTCGTCGAGCGCCGGCCGCCGCTTGTCCTGCTGCTCGACATTTCCGGGTCGATGAGCGCGTATTCCCGGGCTGTGCTTTACTTCTGCCATGCATTGCTGCAATCGCGCGAACGCCTGCAGGTCTTCCTGTTCGGCACGCGCCTGACCAACGCCACGCGGGCGTTGCGCGAACGCGATCCCGATGTCGCGATCGCCGCTATCTCCGATCAGGTGGTCGACTGGTCGGGCGGCACGCGGATCGGCGCGGCGCTGGCCGAGTTCAACCGGCGCTGGGCGCGGCGGGTGCTCAACGGCCGCGCGACGGTGTTGTTCGTCACGGACGGGCTCGATCACGAAGCAATCGATGTCCTCGAGACCGAGATGCTCCGTTTGCGCCGCTTTGCGCATCGGCTGGTGTGGCTCAATCCGTTGCTTCGATACACCGATTTCACCCCGCGCGCGCGGGGCGTGCGGGCAATCCTGCCGCATGTCGATGCGATGCTTGCGGCTCACAACCTCGACAGCCTGAATGCTGTCGGCCGGGAGCTGGCGGCGGTGACGCGTCGAGCGGACCGGAAATCAGCCGGAGACACGTCATGGAACTGAGTGAAACGCATAATCTGCCCGTGCCGCAGAATGTCGCGTGGGCAGCGTTAAACGATACCGAAATCTTGCGCGCGTGCATTCCGGGTTGCGAAAGTATCGAAGCCGATGGCGAGAACGCGTATGCGGTGGCCATGACGGCGTCGGTCGGACCCGTAAAAGCGAAATTCAAAGGTCGCATGAATTTGGTGGACATCGACGCGCCGCACACGTACACCATCGTGTTCGAGGGACAAGGCGGGACGGCCGGTTTCGGCAAGGGGCAGGCGAAGGTCAATCTGGAACCGGGTGACAATGCGGATTCGACCACGTTGTCTTACACGGCGAATGCTCAAGTGGGCGGCAAACTCGCGCAGATCGGCTCGCGGTTGGTGGATGGCGCGGCCAGAAAGATTGCCGGGGAATTTTTCAAACGTTTCAGCGCGCAGTTGACGCAGAGTGACGAGCCCGCTGGTGGACCCGATGAGGCGGCCGCCGACGGTGCAGGTGAAGAGAAGAAGGGGAAAAGATCATGGACAGCGTGGATCTCGAAGTCCTGAGAAACAGCGCGCGATGGCTCGAACGTGGGCATCGTGTGTTGCTGGTTACGGTTGTTAAGACGTGGGGCTCGTCGCCCCGGCCAGAAGGCGCGATGCTCGCCGTGCGCGATGACGGCGCGGTCATGGGATCGGTGTCGGGCGGGTGCATTGAAGACGACTTGATCGAGCGCGTCAGGCAGCGCGGCATCGAGCAGACGACGCCCGAAAGCGTGAAATACGGAATCTCGGCGGAAGAAGCGCATCGGTTCGGACTGCCTTGCGGCGGGACGATTCAATTGGTGCTTGAACCGTTGTCGATGGCGAGCGGTATTGCTGAATTGTGCGATGCCGTTCTCGCCGGGCGGCTGGTGACACGCACGCTCGATATGACCAATGGTGCGGTCAAGTTAGAGCCGGCGCAAGCAACGGATGGCGTTTCCTTCGACGAAACCACGCTCTCGACTATTCACGGTCCGCGGTACCGGATGCTGGTGATCGGCGCGGGGCAGTTGTCGCGGTATCTGTGCAGTATCGCGGTCGGGCTGGATTATCACGTGACCGTCTGCGATCCGCGCGAGGAGTACACGGACGAGTGGGATGTGCCGGGGACGAAGATCGTACGCACCATGCCCGACGATACCGTGATGGAAATGAAACTCGATGAGCGCTGCGCGGTGATTGCGCTAACCCACGATCCGAAGCTTGACGATCTCGCATTGATGGAAGCGTTGAAGACGGCGGCGTTTTACGTGGGCGCGTTGGGATCGCGGAAAAATAACGCGGCGCGCAGGGAAAGGCTGAAGGAGTTCGATCTCTCCGATGCCGAGTTGTCGCGCTTGCATGGGCCGGTGGGGATCTATATCGGCAGCCGGACGCCGCCGGAGATCGCGGTGTCTATTCTTGCTGAGGTGACGGCGGCGAAGAACGGCGTTTCGTTGCCGACTATTCTGCAGGTTGAAGGGGCGAAGGCTGCGCGGGAACTTGAGGGGACCGGCGAGATTTGCGGAATTTAGGTGTACGCGGCGTCGGCGCGCTTTGAACGGTTCAAAGCGTTAGCGCGCGGAGTTCAAACGTTCACGAAATATTGCCGCGAAGCTTCATGGAATGCAGCCACTGTCCTGACACTTCCGACATGCCGTAATGCACGACTGTCTCGTCGATGAGTGCCCAGACCGATAAGCCTGCCTGTCGGACTCGTCGGCAAAACGAGATATCTTCTCCCTGATATACCCCTTTCTCTTCGACCGTCTCAAAAAATCCATAGAACTTCTGGTCGGGTAGCATCGACGCATATTGTTGCGGCGGAGCGTAGCATTCCGTGAATGGTTTTGTTGCCTCGAACGCTTCACGTTGCGCTAGAAAAACACCCGTTCCGACGTGCTCGGCTTCAATGAATCCATTCGCGAAACTCACACTTCCGTCTTCCTCCGTCAGCGGGCTGACGGTGTAGTCGGCGTACTTCTCTAGCCACTGGCGTACGGTCAATCCCACATCGGCTGCAGATATAGCCCCGTCCAGATTCATTCTCCTGAACGGATATGCGACGCCTGAAACGATTTTGTTCGCGGCCAGCAGTCTCATGACTGCGGTGGCTGGGAACTTCATGTCGGTATCGAGGAAAAGGAGGTGCGTGAATTCAGGATGGTTCAGGAAATAGTTGGCGAAGAAGTTACGTGCGCGAATGATCTGGGATGACGCAACGTGCAACGTTTCGTAGGTCGAGCCTGAATCCGTCAATGCACGCGTCAAGTCGAGCAGCGAGAAGGCGAAATTGACATGGACTTCTTCACTATAGGTGGGCAGGCAGATGAGGACGTGGTGGGAGGGCATGGGGGTGTCCGTATGGGGGTGTCCGTATGGGGATGATCGAGTTTGCGCCTATAGGGAAATGGGCGATATAGTTAGGATTGTTAAAATAAATTTTCGAAATAAGATGTGGGTTTTGATTGGATGTCGTGATGTTACATGGCGGAATGCGCTGGCGACAGTTTCAGGCTTTATCGACTCGCAATAATCCTGCGGGGATTACACCCTGTGATTTGAAGCCGATTAGTTTTTCAATCTATGGGTTCGTCGGGCTAGACGTTGCTAGCGCGCCGAGGGAGAAGACATCGTGTTTTAATCCACGCGCTCGTGAAGAGCGCGACCGTCAATGCGGGGTCATGCGCATGCGTCCATAGTGTTTCAATCCACGCGCTCGTGAAGGGCGCGACGTACATCGATCGACAACTTTCGGGCACCAGCAATTGTTTCAATCCACGCGCTCGCGAAAAGCGCGACATTATTTTTCGGGGTGGGGCGCGTTGGTCATCAGATCAGATTCGATCGATGACTTCGACGCCGCGCGCAATCTTCGTTGTATCGATCGACACGGCGTAGTCGGAGAAGTATCGAGCGGGCAGATCGGCTCCCTCTTTTACGCGATCGACTTTTACTGCATCGAATAGCGTATGCGCCGGCGCGTTGCCCAACGCGTTTTCGTGCTTGAACACGATGAGTTTGCGCGCGGCCATTTCGCCGCGGGCCGCTGAGCGATCGTGCTCAAACATGTTGGTCAGCGAACGCCAGACGAGTTCGAGATCGTCTTCAGTGAAGCCGGTGCGTTCGGCAAGCTTCGCAGATATGAAGCCATGCGCCCGATATAGTCCGTAGGGCAAGATATGTTTTCGACCCATCGTGCGGTTAGAGTTCTCGGCGTCCTTTTCGGTGGTGACGGCCATGCGCGTGATGGAGACTTCCATCGGCACGACGGGTTCTATCGATTTAGCGAAAGCCAGTTGAATCGGACCGCGCACTTGTCCGCAGTTCACGCCGGTGCTCATGACTGCACCGAAGGCCCTGATATCGAAGAAGTTCGTGCACATCCATTTGGTGAGCGCTTCCGCGTCTTTCGCATCCTTAGGCAGCTTCTTGTCCACCGGGACGAGATTGAGCGCCGCATAACCCAGTTTGTGCTGAAGATTGAGCGCGGCTTTCTCCTGCATATAGATGGCGTGACCGGCCTTGTTGCCACTCTCCAGCGTCACGTAATTGCGAATCTTCCGTTTCAGACAGACATCGGTGACGAGGCCGAGATTGGTCTCGGGATCGAGACGCGGCAGGTTTCCCGCATCGGGATCGCCGTTCGGATTGCCGTTGGTGACATCGAACAGATAAACGAATTCGTAGCGGTTAGCGAGGATGGTCATACGGTTGTCTCCAGGATGTCGCTGGTGATGATTTCTGCGGCGTCGTCTTTGCCAGCCTTCGAGCGGAAACGTTCGTTGCGCTGGTGGTAGTAGCCGATGGCAAAGCGGCCCTGGTCTTCTAGTCGAAACGTCTTTGGAAATTCACAGCCAAGACCATCGATAATGTGTTGCATTTCTTTTTCGAGCGATATTGCGAGTCCTTTTTCCTTCGGGTCTTTCATCGCCTTGGACAAGTGGTTTTGCGCGCCACGCATGAGGACCGGAAATATGCCTGCGGGCATGGCAGAAGCGGACCCGTAATAATGGTCCTTGATGCTCGCACTGACAGAGTGCAGCGCGGCTTCCTGAATGCTTTCCAGCACGGAGAACAGCCGCCCGAGCAAATAACCCGGCGCGGTATTGCTTCTATCGAGACTCACAGGGACCTCCTCTTGAACATCTTCATTGTCGAGACGCTGGTCGCGTGTCAAAACCGCTTTGCACAACGCCACGCGAAGTCCGGAAATATCTCCATCTGCGCGCATGCGCATGATCGCGGCGCTCAACAAAGTGCGCGGGTAACGTCCGCCGCCGAGCACCGCGCGCATCACCGATCCTGCTAGTTGCGGCGAGACGTTTTCAGTCTTTTCCTGTGCCGCGATAGCGCGCAGCAGGCGCCAGGGGGCTGGTGGCGTTTTCCACGGCGTGGGTTCGATCGCGAGATCGTCGTAATGCTGTGAGAATCGTTTGGTGAACACGCCAATGCTCTCGCAGAACCAGTAGCGGACCGAAAGCCGGGACGCATTCGGTGACAACCCAAGCACGAATATCTTTGCGGCTGAATCGAAATTCAGATCGAGGTCGTGCAGCGCGCGTCCCTCCGATACCCCATCAAGCGCATGCTTGAGCTTGGCGGCTTCGGCGGAGTCGCTGGGCGGTGGTTCAAGCGTACTGAAGAACAGGCTTTCCGCTGCTTCCTGCTGGTGTTGATCCTTGGCTTGCGCCCAGAACACCACACTTGCGTCACCTATCTGAACGCATTGACGATGACGCGGATCGCGCAGCAACAAGTGGTTCAGCACCGTTGTGTAAGCGAAGGCCGCATGCACGGAAACGGGTGAGTTGGCGCCGCGATCCTTGCCGTATGAGTTGAAGGCGTCGAGGTTGAACGAGACAATGGATGCCCCTGACGCCTGCGATCCCCACACGCCTTTAATAGCAGGATGAAGACGCGCGATCGGGCGCGCTTCTCCACTGACCAGGCACAAGCCAAGGGTCGCTTCGTCGGCTGCGCTGTAGCGCTTGACCAGTTCCTGCGCCGCGGGTCGCTCGTGGATGTAGCCAGGTTCACCATCGAGCCGGAAGACGACGTTCTCGCTGAAAATGGCCGCACTGCCGCCACTCGCCCGGAATCCATGTTTCTATGAACTTGCGTAACGCGACAAGCCCATCGTCGGTTGCCCCGGCGAGACGATCCAGATGGAGATCCTTGAAAACTTCGCATGATCTCGGATTGAGCGTCGGTGTATCGGCCCCCGCTTTTTGCTCCACCCCGAGAACGAATGCGGTCTTGTCCCACAAAAAAAATGGAGGTGGTGCAATACCGGAGCGTTTAAACGACGCAGGAACAGTGAGCATTGTCCACTTCGATTTCTTGTCGGCGCAATCGCTGAGATTAATGACGTCCTTCACTTTGCCGTCGCGATTCAACAGGATCGAGTAGCCGACCTTTTCCTGCGTCAATCCGAACGCGGGTACCTTGCCCTGAGCAGCGAGCCGTTCGTAATACTCGACAAGAGCGGTGAGGATCATGCCGGGCGTTCCACGAACGGTAACGGCGGAACGTCGATCCAGCCATCCTTCATGGACGCCCTGAAGAAGTGCGGCGTCATGGCATTCTTGAAGTCGATGTCGTGAAGCATCCAGCCGAGATCCTTCACCTTCATGAGCGATGAATGCGGATCGCAGAGGGGGGCATCGTCTTCCAGCAAACTGAAACAGGCGGGAAATTCACGCACGCCTAGGCATGGGATTTGAAAACACTGACCTTTGCGCGCGCGTCGGTTAAAGATATCGAGGTGTTTGCCGATCGAGTCTCCTTCTTCGGCCTTATCGGTGAGTTCGATGTGCGCTTCAATGACGTACGCCACGTCCTTGAGAATGTACGCCGCGCGTTGCTGCCGGTCTTCATCAACGTAGTTGACGAGGCCCTTCAGTGTGCCGTTTTTCATGGCCGATCGCGCGCTCGATGCCGGGATCTTGCTCGCGACTTCATTTCGACGGATAGTGTCGAAGCGAATCTCGTTGAGCACCTGAATCCGGTCGACGACCCAACGAATGGCCGGTTTCCAGTGAATTGCTTCCAGGATGCCGCGCGCAGCGGACGGTGTGATGACGTCATAGGACACGCGCTCAACCTTCATCTCCGGCCGGGTGAACAACGCGCGCTCGCCCTGGACGTGCAAACGTATTCCGTATGCCACGGTTCTCTCCTTTGTATGTCGCGATGGGATGCGTGATCGGCTTCGACCGTTACTCCCTCTGCCTCACCGGGTGGATCAAACCGATCTGGAACAGGCTTAATAAATCAGCCGGCCAGGGTCGGGAAGCATGGGTACGTCAAGCTGCGAACCATAGCGGTGGCTGTACAGATCCATGGCAACAAGCTGCATGAATTGCGTGCCTGAGTTGCGTGCCTGAGTTGCGTGCCTTAAAGCGGGCCGTACAGTTGGATTGGTGCGCGATCTTCGCGCCCCACGTTGCGTGGTCCACGCGCGAGCCACCACGGATGCGCTGTTGGTATGCGTCGGTGTACTTACCAAGGTGGTGGAGTTTTTCGGCGGTTTCCGCAAGTTTGGATGCGCCGAAGTGCGTGCCGATTGCACTGCGAGTTGACCGACCGCGTTGAGGTGTTGCGGGAGTGCTTGCCAGCCGCCTTCGTCCGGATTTGGCGTTGAATGTGCGTGAAAAACTCGAGTCACGGGCGCCGCCTTTTCGGGAGGATTGGTGGGCGCTGCGATCATCGAAATCAAGCGACTAAGTTTGCCGCCATGCCGCTGA
>Ga0302308_10003007_pt1 | contig 13499 bp, 11 predicted proteins | sample III_Palsa_E3_3_FD_200531 | JGI IMG/M metagenome (GOLD analysis project Ga0302308, IMG submission 200531) | Peat permafrost microbial communities from Stordalen Mire near Abisko, Sweden - III_Palsa_E3_3 | ecosystem: Environmental > Terrestrial > Soil > Palsa > Peat permafrost | place: Sweden... | reverse complement strand
CGCGCGCAGCAGCGCCATCGCCCGTTCTACCCGCCGGGTCATCAGGTAGCGGTACGGCGTCTCGCCGTAGGCCGCCCGGAACGCCCGGGAGAAGTGCCCGGGCGACATCAGCGCGTGCCGGGCCATGGCCGGCACGTCGAGGGGACGCGCGTACTCCCGGTCGACCAGATCCCGGGCCCGGCGCAGGTGCGCCAGGTTGGCAAGGTGCTGCTGGTCCACCGGACGAGGGTATCGCAACACAGATTCGGAACGGACGGTGGAGCCAGCACCTTAGCGAAGACTCCAGCCGGACACCCGGGCTCGCGCCTCCTGCTCAGCCAGCACAGCGTCAAGTTTCAGCCGGATCAGGGCGCGTACCTCGGCGCGGGCGGGCAGCTTCCGCAGGGCACGTTCAAGCTGGCTGCGGTAGTCGCGAAGCTCGTAAGTCGTCAAAGCGGCTACCGGGTGGGCTGGCTCCTGCGGTGCGGCGTCCATCGGGTTCGGTCCTCAGGCATTCTGGCTGACGTGGCTTTTGGCGGGACGCCGCGTACCCGGACGGTTGTTCGCCTGGTACGCGGTTCCCGCTATCCACGATCCCAGCTCCGACTACCCTGAGAGAGCACATCGCTACACCCAGCTAGATTGAGCGATTTGCCGGGGAGCTTGAGGAATTCCAGCCCAGCTTGCGGAGAGACGAGTGAACAATGAGCAGGCGGCCGGGACGGCGGTCGAGACGTTCGCCGCGGAACTGAGAGCCTGGCGCGAGCGGCTCGGGCTGTCCCAGGCGGACCTGGCGGCGCGGATGGGCTACAGCGGCTCGCACGTGTCCAGCGTCGAGACAATGAGCCGGACGCCGACGCTCGAATTCGCCAAGAAGTCCGATGAGGCGATGGAGACACCCGGCACGTTCGTCCGCCTGCACAGCCAGATTAACAAGGAAGCCTTTCCGCCGTGGTTCACGCCATTCGTTCACTTCGAGGCCAGGGCCACCCGCATTCACAATTGGGATATGCGGTGCCTGACCGGGCTGCTCCAGACCGAGGATTACGCGCGGTCGATCATCACATCAGGCCGGCCGGACCTGTCCGCCGATGACACCGAACGTGACGTGGCCACGCGGATGGAACGCCAGCAGGTAATCGACCGCGACGAGCCCCCGTTCTGCTGGTTCGTGATCGGTGAGGCCGCGCTGCGAACCTCGTTCGGCGGGGCGGGGGTGATGCGCCGCCAGGTGGCCAGGCTCGCCGAATATGCCCGCCGGCCGCGGATCACCATCCAGGTCTTCCCGTTCACTTCACCGGACTGCCCTGGTGCGGAAGGCCCGGTGACCATCTTCGACTTCGGTGACTCCCCGAGCGTCGGGTATGCGGAGGGCTATCAGGCCGGAAGGATCATCGAAGCGCCGGCCGACATGGCTAGGCTGGTCCTGATGTTTGATCATCTCCGCGCGGGAGCCCTAACACCCGCGGAGTCTGCGCGGTTCATCGACAGCTACAGCAGGAGTGATCACGGTGAATAAGTCAGTGAAATGGATCAAGAGCACCTATTCGTCTACCGGCAACTGCATCGAGGTGGCCGACGATGCCAGCCATGTCCTTGTCCGTGACACACAGGACCGTCAGGGCCCGGTACTGGTGTTCGCCCCGGTCACATGGCGTCGGTTCGCCGACCGGGTGAAGGATCGCTAACGCGGATAACTCCGTAACCGGCTCGGCGGTGTCATCCGCAGGCTCGGGAACCCCTTGCCGAACCGCGGCGCCGCCGGGCCGGTTCTCGGTGATCCAGCTGTCGATCAGTTTCCACCAGTCATAGAGCCACTGCACCTGGGCGTCGTGGGTGGCGGTCCGCGGCACCGCGTCGTGCGGCACCCGCCACCAGCGGGCCCTGATGAGCTGGTCGATCGGAAAGTTCCGCCAGACGTCGCCGACGCTGACGATGTTGTCGAGCCCGGCGTGCGCCACGAAGATCACGTCCGCGTCCGGGCAGGCCGCGATGGCGGCCAGCGTCCCGCCGGGCCGCGGCGGCAGCAGGTTCGGCATGTCTTTGGCCTTGGCGGCCAGATCGCCGCGGCCCGAGCGTTCCAGCCACCGGATCCCGCGCCGCCACCGTCCCGGCGTCCAGTTGGCGCCCTCGGGGAAGATCACCAGCGCGCCGGTGGAGCCGAGCCCGGCGGCCAGCCGCTTGATCTGCTCGGTGAACACGCTCTCGCCGACCTTGCTGTGCTGGATGAACACGTTGGGCAGCCGGTTGCCCAACACGTCCAGGCTGGGATCCAGCTGCAGCGCCGACTTCATCACCACCCGCGGCCGCCGCCCGTACACGCTCAGCAGCTCATGGATGAGCAGGAACGAATCGCCGGGCCCGGCGTGCCGGCTGAGCACGATGACCGGCCGGGCCAGCCGGGCGATCCGCTCGTCCGGGGTGAGCTCCGGCTCGTCGACCTCGAGCCGCAGCCCGTAGGTCTTGACCGCCCCGTCGTACATCACGTCGAGGAACCAGCGGACGACGGCGTAATGCCGGCTCTGGTAGGGCTCGGTGCGCAGCCGGCCGCCGAACCCGGCCACGATCCACAGGCCAAGCAGGCCGAACAGCGTCGCGGTCTCCGCGATGAACCAGACCAGCGCGAAGCAGGTCAGCCGCAGGCTCCGCATCCGGCCCGGCCGCGACCAGGCGGCCAGGCCGAACACCAGCGCCAGCAGGGCCAGGAACGGGGACAGCACGATGAAGGCGAGCGCGAGCACGACCACCAGCGGCGCCAGCACCAGGCGCCGGATCAGCCTGGGTGGGAGCATCCGGCCCTCCCGTTCTCCCGTGGCCTGGCGGGTACCGGCCGACGCGGCGAGATAGCTCGCGGACGCAAGTGTACGCAGGCGTCATTCAGCCCCCCGCCGGGCATGCCTGAGGCCACAAGAGTTTCCCGGGCGATCTGCTGAGGCTTGTGGACTTCGACGATGTCTGGCGTCAAGGTTGATGTCAAGACCAGTGAAAGGAGCCGGCATCGTGGACGAGAAGCTCGAGGTGGTCGTCATCCCCGTGTCGGATGTCGACCGTGCGAAGGAGTTCTACGGAAGCCTCGGCTGGAGACTCGACGCCGACGTCGCCCGTGGTGACAACTTCCGCCTGGTCCAGTTCACGCCTCCGGGCTCCGGGTGCTCGATCCAATTCGGCGCCGGCCTCACGTCGGCCGCGCCCGGTTCGGTCCACGACCTGTACCTGACCGTCTCCGACATCGGGGCGGCGCGCGCCGAGATCGTCGCCGGCGGTGTCGAGGCTAGCGAGGTGTTCCATGAAGGGGCACCCGGCGCCCGGTTCCACGACGGCACGGATCGTCGCGTCAGCGGCCCTGCGCCCAACGATGCCAGCTACAGCTCGTTCGTCTCGTTCAGCGACCCCGATGGCAACAGCTGGCTGTTCCAGGAAATCACCACCCGGCTTCCCGGGCGCGAGGACCCCGCCGTGACTGCGTTTGGCTCGGCCAGCGACCTGGCGGACGCGATGCGGCGCGCTTCGGCCGCCCACGGCCAGCACGAGAAGCGAATCGGCCATGCCGACGCGGACTGGCCCGACTGGTACGCCAAGTACATGGTGGCCGAGCAGGCCGGCACCGAGCTGCCGACGTAGCGACGACGACGTGATCGTCACGGGACCCGGCTTTATCTAGAAACCCGCCGACCAGCCCCCACCCGTATCACCCGTAACGCCCGTGCCATCGCCCCGCACCTCCTATGTGTCCCGCCACGTATGGTTGTGACACTCTACACAAAAGAGTGTGCAGGCTGTCACAACCATACATTTCACCAGGCCGCGGCAAGGCTGGTTATGGGCTGAATGTGCAGGTTTGGGTCGACCATGCCGCGCACATCCGCGTCGAGCGGGGATTTACGGCGTTACCCGAAGTTCCGCGAGGGTCATGTCGGTGGCCCGGTCCAGCAGGGGTTGGCAACGCAGCAGGCGGGCGATGTCCCGGGCTTCTTCGATGGCAGCCGCGGCCGACTCGTTATCGTCCAGGCTGGTCAGGTAGACGGCGTAATCGAGCAGCCCGTGGGCCAGGTGGTAGGGAGTGCTCTGCTCCCGGACACGGTCGAGCGCCGCGGTGAACGCGCCGATGGCAGCCCGGCCGCCGTCGCCGTCGTCGCTGGCAGTGAGGCGAGCGCGGGTGAGGTCGCGTTCGGCCTGCAGCATCGGGGCCAGGTACCCGGGCGGACTGGAGTCGAGCAAGGCGAGCAGCTCGCCGATGGCGGCTGTATCGCGCAGGTCATGGGCGGCGCGGGCGGCCAGCGGCCACGCCCAGCGCAGGCACTCGTGGCTGATTCCGAGGGCATCGGCGTGGGCGAGGGTGGCACGGGCGTGGCGCAGGGCGGCGTGCGGCTGGCGCCTGGCGGCTGCGATGAAGCCCTCGATCCCGCTGATCACCGCCTGGTCCTGGGGATCCTCGCTGGTGCGCAGGTCCGTCAGAGTCGCCAGCATCGTTTCGGCGGCCGCGGCGTCGCCGCGCAGCGCCGCCAGCAAGCACCGTTCGGAGACGAGGACCTCGTTGTCGGCCAGCGCGTCGGAGTCCGCGGCTCGGGTGAGTTCTGCCCCGGCGGTGTCCCAGTCGCCGAGCATCAACAGGGCCTCGGCCAGGTTGACCAGCGCCACGGCCAGGCCGCCCCGGTCGCCGACCCGGCGCAGCCGCCCGGCGGCGGTCCGGGCGGTCTCCGCGGCCGTCCCGGGGTCGGTGGGCAGCAGAGTGTCGGCCAGGTTGAGCAAGGCTCGGCCCAGGAGCATGCTGTCGCCGGCCTGCTCAGCGAGCCGGGCGCTTTCCCGGTAGTAGGAGGCGGCTTCGGCGCGCCGGTTCGTGCGGATGAGGTACATCCCGCGGAGGCGGAATAGTTCGCTGAGCTCGCGGTCGGTGACGCCGAGGGCCTGGCCGATGGTGAGCGCCTCGGCGGACAGCCGGTCCGAGTCGGTTGAGCCGGCGAACGTTTCCACTGCCGCCAGGTGAGCGAGGGCGCGCACCGTATCGGTGTCGGAATCTGCCCGAAGGACCTCGACGGCGGCGGTGAGCTGTTCGCGCGCTTCGGCGAGCCGGCCCCACTTGCGGAGCGCGTCCCCGGCGATGGCGCGGGCGCGCGCGGCCGCCCGGACCTGCCCGGCCCGCAGGTAGCACTCGCTGGCTCGGTCCACCAGCTCGAGGGTCCTGGCCCAGTCGGCGTCGATGTCGGCGGCTTCGGCGGCGCGCTCCCACAAGCTGGCCGCGGCTTCGGTGGCGGCGTCGGGCGGGGTGAGCTCGGCCGCCACGGCGTAGCTGGCGGCGGCCTGGGCGGGCGCGCCGATGCGTTCGGCCCGTTCGGCGCCACGGATGAGCGCGGCGATCGCCTGGTCTCGGATGCCAGCAGCGTCGCTGTCGTCGGGGACGGCGTGCAGGGCGTCCAGGTAGTGCCGGGCGATGACGTCGGCGACCTCCTCGCCATCGCCGGCGAAGACGGCGCGCAGGTGCGCGGCCACCTTCAGGTGGCGGGTCTTGCGGTCCCGGCGGGACAGCGTGTCGTAGGCGACCTGCCGGAGCATGTTCTGGGCGAACTGGTAGCTGCCGCGCTCCGGCGACAGCGGGTCGGCCGATACCGAAAGGACCTCACGGCGTACTAGGTCATTAAGCGCGGAACGGACGGTGGCTTCGTCCTGTCCGGACACCGCGACCAGCGCCTCGGCCGGGAACGTGCTGCCCAGCACGGCGACGTCGGCCACCAGCCGCCTTACCTGCGGTTCCAGGGCGTCCAGCCGGGCGGCCAGCAACGCATGGAGGCTGTCAGGCACGGCCAGCTCGCCGATGTCCCCGGCGAGCCGGTACACCCCTTCGACGGGCCGGACGATGTCCCGGTCGATCAGGGCCCGCACCGTTTCCACCGCGAACAACGGGATGCCCTGGGCCTGGCCGGTGATCTTCGCCCGGGCGTCCGGTGGCATCCCGGGCACCAAGGCCTCCACGAGCTGGTCCATCGAGCCGGCGTCCAGCGGATCCAGGGTCAGGGTGCTGCGGTTCCGCCCGGTGCCGAACCGCGGCCGGACCTCACCGAGTTCGGGCCGGGCGAACACCAGCACGTACACCGGCAGGTCGCGGACCCAGTCGATCAGGTGGTCCAGGAAGTCCAGCAGCCCGGAGTCGGCGTACTGGGCGTCCTCGACCAGCAGCACCACCGGCTGGACCGCCGCGAGCCGCTCGAAGAACAGCCGCCACCCGGCGAACAGTTCCTCGCGGGCCAGCGCCGTCCCGCCGGGTCCGCCGAAGCTGACCCCGACAAAGCTGATACCGAGCAGGCGGGCCAGCCGGGGACCGATAAAAGTCCGCTCGCCGGGGTCCGGGACGAACCGGTCAAGCCCGGCGGCCAGCTTGGCGGTGGCGGCTTCGGCCAGGTCTTCCTCGGCGATCCCCAGGCGCTGGCGGACGATCTCGGCCAGAGCCCAGAACGCGACCCCTTCTCCGTAGGACAGGCACCGGCCGCGGTGCCACCACACGTCCCCGGCCAGTCCGTCGGCGTATTTCTCGAACTCCCAGCCCAGCCTGGACTTGCCCACCCCGGCCGGTCCCGAGATCAGCACCAGCCGCGGTATCCGCCGTTCCGCGGTGGCGTGGAACAGCTCCCTGATCGTGCGCAATTCCGCGTCCCGGCCGGTCAACGGCGCCTCCAGGCCGTCCACCCGCTGCACGCCGCCAACCGCGGAAAGCACCCGGGTGGCGCGCCACAGTCGCCGCGGTTCTGCCTTGCCCTTCAGCCGGCGCGACCCGGCGTCGGCGAAGCCGATCGCGCTGGCCACCAGGTGGTGTGTCGCCTCGTCGACCAGGACCTGACCCGGCTGAGCGGCCGCCTGGACCCGGGCGGCGGTATTCACCGCGTCCCCGGCGACCATCCCCTCACCGACCGCGCCCAGGCTGACGGCCACCTCCCCGGTCACCACGCCCGCCCGCGCCGCCAGCTCGGGCGTGTCCGCCTCGGCTCCCAGCTCGCGCACTGCTGATACCAGGTCGAGCGCGGCTCGTACCGCCCGTTCGGCATCTGAATCGGTGGCCGCCGGAGTGCCCCATACCGCCATCACCGCATCGCCAATGAACTTCTCGACCACGCCGCCGTACCGGCCGATGATCGTCCGCGCCACGTCGAAGTAGCGGGACAGCAACTCCCGGACCGCCTCCGGGTCCCGCGCCTCGGACAGCGGGGTGAACCCGACCACGTCGCAGAACAGCACCGAGCAGACCCGCCGCTCGGCCACCGGCCCGCTCGCCGGATGCAGGGCCGTCTCGGCCGTCCCGGCCGGCCGGCCGGGACCCGGCTGGGGTGCCGGGCCGGACAGCGCGAAGCCGCAGGCATGACAGAATCGCTTGCCCGCGATTGCGGGTTCACCACATGACGGGCACCCACCCGCGGCAGCACCGCACTCCCCGCAGAACCGGTGGCCCTCTCCCAAAGACGCACCGCACTGCCCGCATCTCACGCAACCGTCATACGGGGGCACATCGGGTCTGTCAAATCGTCAGGGATGGCCCCGATGCCGTCGCCGGGCGCATCAGGGTGGAAACCGGGGCTGATCCCGATCGACGGCGGCCACCGTTGGCGGCAGCCTTGAGGCATGGGCGCGGGAACCGCGACCAGTTCGACTCGAAACGGAGACCGATCACCATGCCCGGGATTATCGCCCTTGCCTTCATCGCCATCGTGGCCCTTATCATCGTCAGCTTCGCCGTGCACTTCCTGTTCTCGCCCTGGTTGCTGGTGGCCGTCGCCATCGTGGCCTGGATCAAGTTCGGCCCGCGCCGCTCCCGGCGGTAGTCGGTCTGCGGCCCGGACTCGCGCCGCTCCCGGCGGTAGTCCGTCTGCGGTCCGGACGAATCCCGGCACCCCGGCCAGCTCTCTCGATGGCCACGGCCCGGTATTTCAGTACGTGATGGCGGGGAACTGCTCGCGGGCGTGCTCCAGCTGGCTGGCCCACTCGCGGGGCCAGCCGAAAGCGCGGGCGGCCTGGCCGCTCATGTCGGCGGCCGCGGCGCCGCTGGTGAAGTGGACGTACTCGCCCCAGTTCATCCGCCGCGTGTAGGTCCCCCCGGAGTCGCGCGGGAAGTGCCGGGCCAGCTCCCGGAAGAACCTGTTCATGACCTGTGCCCGCCCGCCGTCCCGCCAGAGCGGGTAGAACCAGTCGCGGAACCAGCGGGTCCCCCGGCGAGGGAAATCGTCGGTATTGCCGGTGAACCGGCGGTAGACGCCCTTGGCCTCGCGATCCATGCCCAGCGCCGTATAGAGGTCATAGATGTAGAACTCGGCCCACTTGCTGTCGCCCCAGATCTCATACGCCGGTGAGCCGTGGACGCCGTTGTTGGCGCTCTCCACGGAATGCCCGATCTCATGAGCGGGCAGCTCGCGAGCCAGGGTGTTGCCCTCCCGCCAGGTGTCAAGCCCGCAGTCGCTGACGTTGTGGTAGTCGTGGACCGGGCTGACGTAGTAGCCCGCGTGGCCGCCGCCGTGCCGCCCGGCGTGGTGGATGGAGTAGATGCGCGGGTCGGGCCCGAACGCGTCGCCGTAGGTTGCCTTGGAGTACTGCCAGGTCACATTGACGAACCGGGGCAGCCACCGGACCTGCGCCTGGCGCACGTCGGGGTCCAGGTAGATCGCGCAGTGCTCGTCGCTGTGATACAGCCGGAGCAACTGGCGGTGGTCGAACCAGTGCTCCTGCCAGCTGGCCGGCGGGTCAGCCAGCCGACGCTCCGACTCTGCCTCCACCAGGTCCTCCCACCTCTCCGGGCCCGGCCCGGCGGCTAAGCTCTCATCAACGCGATCTTATGGCCGGTGCGCTCGCTACCTCCACAGCGATAGCGTCGGGTTTCGTGGAACGGGATTCGGAACGGGCCCAGGCCGTGTTCGAGGCACTGGACGGGGCGTTTCCTGGGGACGGGATCGTCGTGGCCGTGGCCGCTGTCGGCAGCGGCGGTAGCGGGCCGGAGTTCGCCGTCACCGAGGGACTGCCCGAGGACGCGCGGTTCGAGATCGGCTCGATCACCAAGACCATGACGGCGGCGCTGCTGGCCAGCCTGGTCGGGGACGGCGTCCTGGCGCTGGACGACGAGATCGGCCGCTGGCTGGACGCCGGCCCGAACGGGAACATCACGCTGGAGCAGCTCGCGACGCACACATCCGGGCTACCGCGCCTCGCGCCCAACCAGCCGACCGGCGAGGCGAACCCGTACCGGGACTTCACCGCCGGGCGTGCCGAGGAAGGGCTGCGGACCGCCACCCGGACGCCGGACGCCGGACACCTGTACTCGAACTTCGGGTATCAGCTCCTCGGGCTCGTGCTGGAGCGAGCCAGCGGTCAGCGTTACCAGGACCTGCTGGCCGAAAGGCTGCTCGGGCCGCTTGGGATGGCCCGCTCCGGTGTCGGCGGGGCGGGCGGCGGCACCCGGCTGACCGGGCACGCGAACGGCAAGCCCGCCGGACACTGGGATTTCGCGCTGCCGGGCCCGGGCGCGGTGGAGGCAACCATCGGCGACCTGGCGCGCTACCTGGCCGCCTGCCTGGCGCCACCCGACGGCACGCTCGGGACCGCGATCAGGCTGTGCCAGCAGCCGCGGGTGCGTATCGACGGCCAGCATGCGGGTGGGCTCGCCTGGATCATCGTCGACCGGCTGCTCTTCCACAACGGCGGGACCGGCGGGTTCTCGGCGTCCATGACGATCGACCAGGCCGCCGGGCATGCGTTGGCCGCGCTGGTGAACACGCACGGCGGCTCGGCCCCGCTGCTCGACGCCATCGTCATGGCGGCCGTCAAGGGCGACGACCCGCGCCATATCCGGCCACGGGACACCGGGGAGACGGCGGGGCCAGAGTGGGACGAGCGGGCCAGGGCACTGGCGTGCGCACTGCTCGACGGCGACTATGCCGGCGTCCGTCAGATGCTGCGGCCGCCCTGATCACGTTCACCGGCAGCGAGAACCCGCTGTCACTCCTGGTTCGGTTCACCGCGTCCGGCCAGATCGCCATGCTGCGCGTCATCGCCCCAGACGAAGCGCTGCCCTGGTGACGGTGGCGCGAAGACGACCGCGAAGGCGGGCTGAGGGTGCTCTGGCCGTGGCGACGGGGCGGTACTGTCTGGCGCATGTGCGAGGATCCTGAGCACTCGGCGGGGGCGGCGACCTCGGCGCCTCGCGCCGCCGAGGGGCCGGCCGTTGACCCGGTGACGCTGCCCGCGGTCGATGAGGTCACGGTCACCACGATGGTGGACAACACTTTCGATGCGCTGCTCGCCCCGGCCGTCGGCGTCACCCGGACGCCGATGGGCGCCGGGCGGGTCGCCGCCTGGCAGTTCGCCGGCGGCGAGACCGTCGCGGGCCTGCGCGCCGAGCACGGCTTTTCCGCCCTGGTCACCGTCCGGACCGGCAAGACGAGCAGCGCGCTGCTGTTCGACACCGGCGCCTCGCCGGACGCCCTGGCGGTGAACGCCGGGCGTCTTGGCATCGATGCCGGCGGCCTGCAGGGCGTGGTGCTGAGTCACGGGCACTTCGACCACGCGGGCGGCCTGGACGGCCTGGCCCGGCTGCGCGGCCGGTCCGGCCTGCCGCTGACGGTTCATCCCGCGGTCTGGACCCGCCGGCGCCTGATGCTGCCGGGCGGCCGGGACCTGGAGATGCCCACCTTGTCGCGGGGTGCCCTGGAGCGGGAAGGGTTCGAGGTGATCGAACGGCGGCAGCCCTCGCTGCTGGCCGGCGGCATCCTGATCACCGGCGAGGTGGACCGGGTCACCGAGTTCGAGCATGGCATGCCGCCGCAGCACCAGGCCTGGGACGGCCACGGCTGGCAGCACGACGCCGCCGTCATCGACGACCAGGCGCTGGTGATCAGCGTGCGCGGCCGGGGCCTGGTCGTCATCACCGGGTGCGGCCACGCCGGGGTGGTCAACATCATCCGGCATGCCATGCGGCTGACCGGCGTGCCCCGACTGCTCGCCGTCATCGGCGGCTTCCACCTCAGCGGCCCCGCATTCGAGCCGGTCATCGAGCCGACCGTCGCCGCGCTCACTGAGCTCGCGCCCGAGCTGATCGCTCCCGGCCACTGCACCGGGTGGCGTGCGCAGCACACCCTGGCGGCGACGCTGCCCGATGCCTGGGTTCAGACCAGCGTCGGAACCACCTACACGCTCAGCGCCGCCTAGAGGCGCGGTCCCTGATCCCGGCCACGCGCATGCCCGACCCGGCTGACTGGCGTCCGACTCTGCGATGAGGGCGCAGCGCGGGATCTCAGGTGAACACGGACAGGACTGTTCCGGCCAGGTGGTGGCGTTAGCTGCCCTGTACGGCGGCCAGTATGAGATCGATGGTCTCCTGTGGGTGGCTGATGAAGGCCACGTGGGAGCTGCTGACCTCGACCGTGTGCGCACCGGCCCTGGCCGCCATCGCCCGCTCCGCCACCGGCGGGATCGCGTTGTCGTTGCTGGCGACCATGTACCAGCTCGGCAGCGTCTTCCAGCCCGCCGGACCCGATGGCGTGCCCAGGCACGCCAACGTCACGGGCCGCTGGCTCACGGCCATCACGGCTGCCAGCGCATCCGGCAGGTCGGCGCAGAACTGCTCGTGGAAGAACTCGGGGTTGATATAGGCGTCGCCGTCTCCGTCGGGCATGCCGGGGTAGGGACGCACGGTGAGGTGGCCGGCCAGGTCGTTCGATGCTCCGTCGAGCGCGCCGGCCGCGGCCAGCGTCTCGCCCTCGTCGGGCGCGTACGCCGCGATATAAACCAGGGCGCGGACGTTAGGCGCGCCGACGCTCGCGTTGGTGATCACCGAGCCGCCGTAGGAGTGCCCGACGAGCACGACCGGGCCCTCGATCGTGCTGAGGAAAGTGCGCACGTAGTCGCCGTCGCTGATCACGCCCCGCAGAGGATTCGCCGGCGCGTACGCGCGGTAGCCCAGCGCGGACAAGCGCTGGATGACTTCTGACCATCCAGAGGCATCGGCGAATGCACCGTGAATCAGGACGATGGTCGGCTTTGCGTCTGGCTCCATCGTGACTCCTATGATCAGTAGGCAATCGATTATGGACAGCATCGCGCCTGAGCGCACTGGCTGTCCATACCGGCATCCTTTCTCGCGCGGCAGCCTGCACCGACATGATCTCCGACGGCTCCGTCCAGTTGCGGAACGCCCGGATTGACGGGGCAGCGCAACTGACTGGCGCGCAGATCAGCTGTCCTGGGGGCTTGTACGCATTTTGATGGGTTGACGCACGTTTCGTTCGCTGCGGTGCGTCATTCCTACCTGGCGGAAGAATTGTCTTCTTGGGTGAAGCGGTGCAGCCCGAGGACTGCGGTGCTCAGGGAAGAATCCTTAAGGGGACAGCCGCTCGGTCGTCCAGTTATTGCCCGCCCGCCGGTAGCGGATCCGGTCGTGCAGGCCGTCTGGTGATTCCTGCCAGAACTCGACGCGGTCGGGAAGCACCCGGAAGCCGCCCCAGCGCTGAGGGCGGGGGAGATCAGCCTCGGCGGGGTGACGGAGCTGCATGTCGTTCACCAGTTCCTGGAGAGCGGCCTGGTCGGCGATGACGCTGCTTTGGTAGGAGGCGGCGGCGTTGCGGCGGGTAGCCGCGGGGCGGGTCCGCCAGTACTCGCTGGCTTCCTGTTCACTTACCGGCTCGACGGGTCCCACCACCCGTACTTGGCGGTGGACCGGGCGGAGCCAATGCAGCACGGCAGCTGCCTGCGGATTGGCGGCCAGCTCAGCACCCTTGTCGCTGGTGAGGTCGGTGAAGAAGGCCAGCCCCAGCTGGAGGCCGCGAAGTATCACTATCCGTGCCGCAGGGGTGCCGTCAGCGGTCGCGGTCGCGATGGTCATGGCCTCAGGCATCGACTCGCCCGCCCGGCGGGCGGCATCTAGCCAAGCCGCCAGTTGCCGCAGCGGATCGGCGTCTAGGTCTGTGATGTCCACCCGGTCAGTATCGCCTCACCTGACAGTCGGCAGATCGAATGAGACCGGAACAGCCGTGATCATGCGCAAACTGTGTTCGTGGCGCCGAACTGGCTTCGGGGAGCGCCTGCCCATGTGCACGATTCCTGGCCGGGTGAATCCCTCGCCGGCGGGGGTGGCGGGCATCGAGGCGGGGTCGGCGGCAGCGACACGGTTTCCGGCACCCGCGGGCCTGGCTGGCCCCTTGGTGCTGTTCCCGTGCCTCTGTCAGCTGAGGACACAAGGCGCTCCGCCAGTCCCGTGGTGATCTCTTCGCCGGTGTTCCGCGGCTCCGGTCGTCCAGCATGCCGGCCAGGTCTTCGACGCCTGACTCGGCCGCATGGACTTTTCCCTGGTGTCTGCTAGATCGGATACCGGGTGGGTTCGGTGGTGTATTGCCGGCCGGACGGGGCGGTACGGCGGAAGGTTCCCGGGGTGATCTGCTCGACTTTCCACTTCGGGTGCTGCTTGAGCCGGTGGTCGTGGCGGCAGGTCGGCCCGCCGTTGCACAGGCATGACCGGCCGCCTGCCTCGTACGGGGTGTTGTGTTCGAAGTCGCAGT
>Ga0302308_10003001_pt1 | contig 13516 bp, 11 predicted proteins | sample III_Palsa_E3_3_FD_200531 | JGI IMG/M metagenome (GOLD analysis project Ga0302308, IMG submission 200531) | Peat permafrost microbial communities from Stordalen Mire near Abisko, Sweden - III_Palsa_E3_3 | ecosystem: Environmental > Terrestrial > Soil > Palsa > Peat permafrost | place: Sweden... | reverse complement strand
CTGAAGGTCGCAACGGGACCTGTACCGGGTGCATCGACGATCAGATCGAGCTTCTCGCTGTGAGACTTCTGAGCACAAAGTGGAAAGTATCACGCCTGCGGCAACAGGTGCAGTATTTGATATCCCGCATGCGTGTTGTGATGAGGTCCAGCGCTTGATTTTCCCATTGAGTTCCCGGCCGGGGATTTCCCGCTGGGAAGCCCTGGCCCTGGCCCTGACCCGGCACCGGGCCGGCCATCAGCTGCCCGGGTCACGCTGGCGCCGCCGCCAGGGCCATGCCCGGCCCGTCGCCCCTCCGGCCAGAGCCATCACGCCAGTCTTAGCGCGCGACCGCAGTACCAGAGTCCGGCTGGGCGGCGCATGCCCTAGTAGACGATCTCCTGCCGCTTGAAGTATGCACTCGAGTCGCGGCGCCAGAGCATGATCACCGCACCCAGCCCGATCAGCCAGATGACGATGGCGAACACCGCCGATATGGCGCTGGCCGACCGGGCGAATACGCCGAGCAGGTCCAGCGTGTTGAGGCCGAAGAATATGGTCCCGGTGATCCTCGCCCAGTTGCGGCCCTTGGCGTTCATCCGGGCCATCCACACCCATAGGCCGACCCCGATGACGCCGACGATGACGACTACCACGATCTCGACAGTCACCAGGCTGTTGATGTGCTGGCTGGTGTAATTCGGGTATTTGTTCTTCAGCGAGTGCTTGAAGCTGCTGATTGTGGCCAGCCCCAGGATGAAGCTGATCGTGCTGACGACGGCGCCCGCGTACATGAGCCGCACCGCGGTTTGCACCGAAGTTGGCGGAGCCGACGGCGGCGCGGGCTCCGGCATCTGGTTCCCGCCTGCAGCAGACGGGTAATTCTCGTACATTTACGCTCCCTCGCATATGCGTGGGCACAGCGTGCCGGCGGGGCCCGCACGGCAGTCGCCCCGTTAATACGCCTGCAGCCTAGTAGCCCAATGCGCCGGTCGCCAGAAGCGGCCGAAGGCGGCCGGGAAACGATATCCACCGGATATTTCGCCGTACCCGCGGCGCGGCCCTTCACTGCTGCAAGCGATTGATACCGCTGGGTAGGGCAAGAGGTCGTGCAATTGTGAGCGTGACCGGTATCATGCCGTGTACGCCTTGCAGCCGCAAGGGACGATGCACGTGCATAGTCGGTCTAGCTGCAGTCGAGGTGGGGTGGTGAGCAGATGTCGGCATGGGGGGTCAGCCGACGGTGCCTGGCCCGGAAATGCACGGCCGCCGACGGCGGAATCCGGGAGCGCATGGCGCCATGCTGGGGGTCGCGGAGGTGATACCCAGCCATCCGGGCAGCGGCCCGACCGTCCTGCGGATACTTCTGGGATCGCAGCTACGGAAATTGCGTGAAGCGCGCGGTATATCGCGCGACGAGGCCGGTTACCGGATCCGCGCTTCCGGGTCGAAGATCAGCCGTCTCGAGCTCGGCCGGGTCAGCTTCAAGGAGCGGGACGTCGTCGACCTGCTCGAGCTGTACGGCGTGGCCGGCGAGACCGAGCGCGCCCAGCTGATCTCGCTGGCCCGCGAGGCGAACTCACCTGCGTGGTGGCAGAAGTACTCCGACGTCGTCCCGGACTGGTTCCAGATCTACGTCGGGCTGGAAGAGGCGGCCGAGCTGATCCGGGTGTACGAGGTGCAGTTCGTCCCGGGCCTGCTGCAGACCGAAGAGTACGCGCGCGCCGTGGTCCGGCAGGGCCAGCCGGCCGCGCCCGCCGGCGAGGTGGACCGCCGGGTCGCCCTGCGCACCCGCCGCCAGCAGCTGCTCAGCCGGCTCAGCCCGCCGCGGCTGTGGGCCGTCGTCGACGAGGGCGCGCTGCGGCGGCCGATGGGCGGCCGGGAAGTGATGCGAGGCCAGGTCGAGCGGCTGATGGCCGCGACCAAGGAGCCGAACATCACCCTGCAGGTGCTGCCGTTCACCTTCGGCGGCCACGCCGCCGAGGGCGGTGCGTTCACGATCATGCGCTTCCCGGAGGCCGACATGGCCGACATCGTCTACATCGAGCAGCTCACCGGCGCGCTGTACCTCGATAAGCGGGAAGACGTGGAAAGGTACAGCGAGGTCATGGAGCGTCTCAGCGTCAAGGCCACCGCGCCGGAGCGGACGCAGGACATCCTGGCCGCGATCCTCAAGGAACTGTGACATGACGACGTCCCAGGGCGCGGCCGGCTCCGGCCAGCCGTACAACGGTATTCCCGCGCGGGAGCTCGACGGCCTGCGCTGGCAGCCGACCATGCCGGACGGGACCGGCGTCGAGCTGGCCCGGCTGGCCGGCGGCGGAATCGCGGTCCGGAACGCCAGCGATCCGGACGGCCCGGCCCTCATCTACACCAAGGCCGAGATCGAGGCGCTCATCGGCGGCGCGGCCGACGGGGACTTCGACGGCCTGCTGGCTTAGGACGGCCACCCTGCTTCCGGCGCTAGAGTGCCATCGATGAGCTACGGTCAGACCGCCGAGCCCCCGGCCACCGAGCCTCCGGAGCCCCCGGCCACCGAACCCCCGGCCCCGGGGACACCCGCGGGGACCTCCGCCGGGACGGACGCCTGGTCTGCGCCCAGCAGGAAGCTGATCGGCTGGGAGATCTTCTCGGTCTTCGCCGTCTCCCTGGGCGCCAGCGGGCTGTACGCGCTGATCCAGCTCATCGGCTCGCTGACCGCCAGCAAGTCGCTCGGCAAGCAGCAGGCGGTGCTGAACGGGTCGCTCGCCCCGGGCCGCCCCACGCTCGACCTCATTCTCCAGCTCACCAGCATTGCGATCGATCTTGCCCCGGTGGTGCTCGTCTTTTATCTGTTCGCCCGGGAAGGGAAGACGCCGTCGGTCATCGGCTTTGACCTCAGCCGCCCCGGCCCGGACCTGCTCCGCGGCGCGGTGCTGGCCGCGCTCATCGGCGGCAGCGGCCTGGCTCTCTACCTGACCGCCTACCACCTTGGTTTCAACCTGAACGTGGTGGCGGAAAGCCTGCCGAACGTCTGGTGGCGCATCCCCGTGCTGATCTTCTCGGCCGCCCATGACGGGATCCTGGAGGAGACCGTGGTCCTCGGCTACCTCCTCCGCCGGCTCGAGCAGCTTGGCTGGCGGTCGTCCCGGGCCATCGCGCTTAGTGCCGTGCTGCGCGGTTCCTATCACCTCTACCAGGGCTTCGGCGGCTTTATCGGCAATGCGGTGATGGGGGTGATCTTCGGGCTGTGCTACCGGCGCTGGGGCCGGGTCATGCCAATGGTGATCGCGCACACCCTGATCGACATGGGCGCGTTCATCGGTTACGCGGAACTGCACGGTCACGTCTCCTGGCTGCCCTGATCTCCTGGCTGCCCTGCTCTGCCGGCTGCCCTGCATGGCTGGCTGTTTCCAGGTTTCTGGATGCTGCCGCTTTCCGGCTGCCCTGGCCGCCCGGCTCGCCTAGTCTTCGCCCATGACCGCGAGGCCGCCCGAGAAAGCGAGGACCGGCCCGGCCGCGAGGACCGGCCCGGCCGCGAGGACCGGCCCGTGACCGAGCTCGCGCGGCTGTGGGACCACCTGACCGCGACCGCGCCTGTCCTGGCGACCTGGCTCGTCCTCGTCACCGCGGCATGCGCCCTGGTCATCGTGCTCAGCCAGCGCGCCTGGCAGGTGTCCAGGAACGTGGTCACCCTCGCACACGAGGGCGGCCACGCCGCCGTGTCCCTCGCCACCGGGCGCCGGCTCGACGGCATCCGGCTGCACTCCGACACCTCGGGAGTGACGTCCTCGCGCGGTAGGTCCCGCGGCCCGGGCCTCATTCTGACGACCGCGGCGGGATACGTGACCCCATCGCTGCTGGGCCTGGGGGCGGCCGGGCTGCTGGCCGCCCGGCACGCGACGTTCGTGCTCTGGCTGGTGCTGGTGCTGCTCGCGGCCGCGTTCGTTGCGATCCGGAACGCCTACGGGGTGCTGGCGGTTCTGGCCACTGCGGCGGTCGTGTTCGGAGTCAGCCATTTCGGCTCGGCCGAGGCGCAGGAGCTGTTCGCCTACCTGTTTTCCTGGTTCCTGCTGTTCGGCGGCGTCCGCCCGGTCTTCGAGCTGCAGAGCAGGCGGCGGCACGGCGGGACGCTGGCGTCCGATGCCGACCAGCTGGCCCTGCTGACCGGCGTGCCGGGCGGGGCCTGGGTCTTTCTGTTCGCCGTGCTGTCCCTGGTGGCCCTGATCCTGGGCAGTTACTGGCTCCTTCCCGGTCTTTCCCACTCGCTGCACGCCGCTCAGGGGCATCTGTAACTACGGGCCGGGCTCCGGCTGACAATGCGGGCATTACGGCTCGGCCTCATCCGGTGACCGGGGGTGGCTGATCCCGTTATTCTGCCCGCATGCCGGAGACCCCCGCCGAGCCCGGAAACCCTTCTGGCGCGGCCCCCGCATCCGGTGGCGCGTCTGGCGGCGGCCCGCCTGGTGGCGGGTCCGTCGCGACCGGCGGCGCGTCGGCCGCGGGCCTGCAGCGCGCCATGACCGCGGGGACGCTGACGTCGGCCGGGATCACCGCCTTCTACCTGGAACGGATCCACCGGCTGAACCCCGCGCTGCACGCGGTCATCACCGTCAACCCGGACGCCGCGGCGGAGGCCCGGGCCAGCGACGCCGTGCGCGCCGAAGGCGGCCCGCGCAGCCCGCTGGAGGGCATCCCCATCCTGGTCAAGGACAACATCCAGACCACCGGGATGCCGGCCACCGCCGGCTCGCCCGCACTGCTGCACGCGCGGGGCGGCGACGCGTTCCTGGTGCGCCGGCTGCGGGAAGCCGGCGCCGTGATCATCGGCAAGGCCAACATGTCGGAATGGGCGAACTTCCGGTCCACGCACAGCACCAGCGGCTGGTCCACGCTGGGCGGCCAGACCGCCAACCCGTTCGCGCTGGAACGGAACCCGTCCGGCTCCAGTTCTGGGTCTGCGGCCGGGATCGCGGCCGGCCTGGCCCCCCTCGCGGTGGCCACCGAGACCGACGGGTCGATCGTCTGCCCCGCCAGCGCGTGCGGCGTGGTCGGCATCAAGCCCACGCTGGGCCTGATCAGCCGCTCGGGGATTGTGCCGATCTCACCGGCCCAGGACACCGCGGGCCCGATGGCCCGGTCGGTGGCCGACGCGGCGGCGCTGCTGTCCGTCCTGGCCGCCGCCGACCCCGAGGATCCCGCTGGCCAGGATAATCGCCCGTCGGCCGGCCGCGGCCCCGGTGCGGCCGACTACGCCAGTTGCTGCGAGCCCGGGGCGCTGGGCGGGGCTCGGATCGGGATCTGGCGGGACGGATCGGCCGCTGCGGGTGCGACGACGACCGCCGTGCTGGACAGCGCGGTGACGCGGCTCCGCGAGCGGGGCGCGATCGTGATCGATCCGGTGGAGCTCCCGGGCGTGAACCAGATGGAACTCCCAGAGTTCGCTGCGCTGCTGCACGAGTTTAAGCACGGCATCGGCGCCTACCTGGCTGGGCTGCCGGGCGACCATCCCGGGTCCCTCACCGAGCTCATCAGCTTCAACCAGCGCAACGCGGAGCTGGTCCTGCCGCGCTTCGGCCAGGAGCTGTTCGAGCAGGCCGAAGCGACCCGCGGCGGCCTCACCGACCCCGGCTACCGGGAACTGCGCGCTGACGCCGCCCGGCTCGCCCGCGTCGCGGTCGAGACGCCGCTGGTCACCCACCGGCTGGTCGCGGTGGTCGCGGTGACCGCGAGCCCGGCCTGGCTGACCGACTATGTGCTCGGCGACCATAGCGTCTTCCACACGGCCGCCCCCGCCGCCGTCGGCGGCTACCCGTCGGTGTCACTGCCGTTCGGCTATGTGTGGGGCCTGCCGGTCGGTATCTCGTTCATGGGGCCGCGCTGGAGCGAGGCCCGGCTGATCGCCCTGGCCTACGCCTTCGAGCAGGCCGCAGCCGCGCCGTCGGCCGCCCCGGCGCCCCCGCACGTCAGCACCGGCAATCCGCCGCACCTGGCCGAGACCCTGGCGCCCTGACGCCCGGCTGGCCGCCGCCCGCCGGGCCCTGGCTCCTGACCCCAGCCCGCGGGCCGGCCGGCCCCTGGCGACGCAAGATAGCCTGTGCTTATGGATTCCTGGCGGCGCCCGAGCCTTCCCCAGCTGCCCGGACGCGGACCCGAGCCCAGGCTCCGGGACACGGCGACCGGAGAGATACGGCCGGCGGCCGGCGACCTAGGATCGGGTCCCGCCACGATCTACGCCTGCGGGATCACCCCCTACGACGCGGCCCATATCGGGCACGCGGCGACGTTCACCGCCTGGGACCTGCTCGTCCGGGCCTGGCTGGACGCGGGCCGGCCGGTGACCTACATCCAGAACGTGACCGACGTGGACGACCCGCTGCTGGAGCGGGCCGAACGGGACGGCGAGGACTGGCGCGACCTGGCCGCGCGGGAGATTCAGCTGTTCCGCGGCGACATGGAAGCCCTCCGGCTCATCCCGCCGGCCCAGCTGGTCGGGGCGGTCGAGGCGATCCCAGTCATCGAGCGGTTCGCTGAGCGGCTGGCCGACCGCGGCGCGCTGTACGAGCTGGACGGTGATACCTACTTCGCCCGGAGCGCCGATCCGGGCTTCGGTGCGCTGGCAGGCCCGGGCACGCTGCCTGACCTGACGCTGCCGCAGATGCTGGAGCTGTCCGCGGAACGCGGCGGCGATCCCGACCGCCCGGGCAAGAAGGACCCGCTCGACGTCGTCGTCTGGCGGGCGCAGCGGCCCGGCGAGCCGGCCTGGAACTCGCGGTTCGGTCGCGGCCGACCCGGCTGGCACGTGGAGTGCGCGGCCATCGCCACCGACCACCTGGGCCCCGCCTTCGACGTGCAGGCCGGCGGTTACGACCTGGTGTTCCCGCACCACGAGATGAGCGCCTCGCACACCCGGGTGGCGTTCGCCGGGCATCCCGGGCACGTGTTCGCGCGCTCGTACGCGCACGCCGGCATGGTCGGGCTCAACGGCGAGAAGATGTCCAAGTCGCTGGGCAACCTGGTGTTCGTCTCCCGGCTGGTGGCGGACGGTGAGGACCCGATGGCGGTCCGGCTGGCCCTGCTCGCGCACCACTACCGCGAAGACTGGGAATGGACGGCCGGCGGCCTGGCCGAGGCCCGTGCGCGGCTGGCCCGCTGGCGTTCGGCTGCCGCGGTCGCCCGGGACGGCCTGGCGCCGCACGGCAGCGCGGCCGCCACCCTGGCCGGGATCCGTGCGCGGCTGGCCGATGACCTGGACGCGCCGGGCGCGCTGGCCGTGGTGGACCGGTGGGCGGCCGCTATTTCTTCTGCCGAACAGGTCCGCGCCGGGAGCCTGCCCACCGGCCGCGCCGCACCCGCCGACACGGCCGACGGCACCCTGGTCCGGGACGCGGTCGATGCCCTGCTGGGCGTGGCCCTGTAGCCCGGCCTGGCGGCCCGGGATATCGCGTCGATCGCGTGCCGGTAGCCGGGCCCCGGTTGCACGCTGACCGCGTAACCGCTGCTGGCCAAGGGGCAGGCGAGTAAATCCGCCAGCTCGCGGTGGCTCCGCTGGGCGCTACGTGTGATATCTATTGCGATATCGGATGCGGGCTGCCTACCAGGAGCTGATCGTGAGCGGAGAACCCAAGTCGTCGCCGGGTGAGCCCGAGGACGCTGTGACCCTTCTCGTCCAGGCCGTCAACCAGCTTCCGGCCGGGGACCGGGATCAGGTGTTCGGCTGGCTGCTCCGTGCCGGGGGGCGGCCCTACCGGCTGCCGGGTGCGACTGGTTTGCTGGAGCCGCGGACCGCCACCGCGGGTATCTGGCGGATCTTCCAGGAGGCGAAGTCGGCGTCCGCTCAGCAGCCCGGAGCGCCCCAGCAGATGGTCCCGGTCCGGTTTCCGGCCGACCAGCACGCCAAGCTCCGCGAGTGGTGCTCCGAGCACGGGTTCTCGATGGCGACCGTGATCCGCGGGCTCGTGGCCAAATTCCTCGACGACCAGCTCCCGCAGCACAACTGACCTCCTGCCGTCAAGGCCCCGCTCCGGCCCGTGTAGCCTCCTTCCCCTTTCCACAGCCCGCTCATCGCCCCCGCCCCCCGCGCCACCCGCCCCGGCAACCCTGGCCCCATGACCAGAAACCTCCCCCCGGGACGCAACCTCCCGCATCCGGGCCACCCCAGCACTCCGCAGAACCCGCCTACTCCGCCTGCCCCGCCGCGCACCGTCAGCGTCGGCTCCCCGGCCGCGGTCCTCGCTGTCGTCCCGCACCTGCTCGGCTTCGTCCCGGCCAGGAGCCTGATCGTGCTCGGCGCCGGGCCGCCGCAGGGCCGCATTCACGTCACCCTCCGCTTTGACCTTCCCGATCCTCCAGCCGCCGCCGCCGCGAGCACCATCGCCCAGCACGCGATCGCCGTCCTCACCAGCCAGCGGCAGGCCATGGCGGTCGTCATCGGTTACGGCCCAGGCCACCTGGTCACCCCGGTCATCGACCTCATCCGGGCGGAGGCGAAGCGGGCCGGCCTGGAATTGCGGGACGCCCTGCGCGTCGAGGACGGCCGCTACTGGTCCTACCTGTGCCGTGAGCCCTCCTGCTGCCCGCCCGAGGGAGTTCGCCTCGACCCGGCCCATCCGGCTGCCGCGGCCATGGCCGCGGCCGGCCTGCCGGTACTGCCGGACCGGGCTTCCCTAGCCGCCACGATCGCCCCGCTCGGCGGGATCACCCGCGAGTCCATGCGGCAGGCGACCAGCCGCGCGACCAGCCACGCCCAGGACCTGCTCAACCTCGCGGCCCGCTCGGGCCGCCCGCGCGAACGCGGCCGCCTCGCCCGGCTGGAAGGGCTCAGCGCAGTGGCCGATGCCCTCCGCGTCTACCGGGGCGGCGGCAAGTTCGCCACCGACGACCAGGTCGCGTGGCTGTCGCTTTCCCTGGCCCACCTGGCTGTCCGGGACGACGCCTGGGCCCGGATGGATCCCGATTTCCGCGACGCCCACACCCGGCTCTGGACCGACGTCGTGCGCCGGGCCGAGCCCGCCTACCTGCCCGCTCCCGCGGCGCTGCTGGCCTTCACCGCCTGGCAGTGCGGCAACGGCGCGCTGGCCAACGTGGCCCTGGACCGCGCCCTGGACGCCGATCCCGGTTATTCGATGGCGCTGCTGCTGCGGGACACCATCGACGCCGGCGTCCCGCCGTCCCTGGCCCGGCTGCCCATGACCCCGGAGGAGGTCGCCGCCAGCTACGCCGCCGACGATGAAGCACCCGGTCCGGAGGCCGCCGAGCCCCCGGAATGACGGCCCGGCCGAGCACTGTCCTGGACGGACGGGCCCGCCAAGATAAACTGCGTGAGCTGTTTGTCGGGTGTAGCGGCCTGCGACCTGGAATGCACTGGGTCGCAGCGCCGCACAGTCGTACCGAAGGAAGGAGGGCGCATGACGGAAACCGCCCGCCAGGATGCGCCGCCGGCCGCCATGGCCGAGCACCGGGCCGCGGTCGCGCGGCTCCGTCAGGCCTACGCGTCGACGCCACCGGATGCGCCGATACGCCTGGCCAAGCGCACCTCCAACCTGTTCCGGTTCCGGGACCCAGCGAGCGGCCGGCCCGGCGAAGGCCGGCCCGGGCTCGACGTGTCCGCCTTCGGTCACGTGCTGAGCGTCGATTCCGTCGCCCGCGTAGCCGTCGTCGGCGGCATGACCACCTACGAGGACCTGTGTGACGCGACCCTGCCGCACGGCCTGATGCCGTTGGTCGTCCCGCAGCTCAAGACGATCACCCTGGGCGGCGCGGTGTCCGGGCTCGGCATCGAGTCCACCTCGCTCGGCAACGGCATGCCGCACGAATCGGTCCTGGAGATGGAGATCCTGACCGGCGACGGCCAGGTGGTCACGGCGGCTCCGGGCAACGAGCACAGCGACCTGTTCGCCGGCTTCCCCAATTCCTACGGGACCCTGGGCTACGCCCTGTCCCTCACCATCGAGCTGCAGCCGGTCCGGCCGCTCGTGCACCTGCGCCACTTCCCGTTCCGCGACCCGGGCGCCTGTATGGCCGCCATCGCGCAGATTGCCGCCGAGGGCGGCTACCAAGGTCACCGTGCGGACTTCGTCGACGGCGTGGCATTCAGTCCCGATGAGCTCTACCTGACCGTCGGGGCCTTCAGCGACGTGGCGCCCTGGCGCAGCGACTACACCGGCCGGGACATCTACTACACCTCCATCCGCGGGCCGCACGAGGACTTTCTGACCATCCGTGACTACCTGTGGCGGTGGGACACCGACTGGTTCTGGTGCTCCCGGCCGTTCGGGATGCAGAAGCCGCTGATCCGGGCCCTGTGGCCGCGGCGCTACCGGCGCTCTGATGTGTACCGCAAGCTGGTCGCGCTGGACCGCCGCCTCGGCCTGACCGACGCGCTGAATCAGGGCAGGCAGCGCCCGGCCCGCGAGGCGGTGATCCAGGACGTGGAGATCCCCGTCGGCCGCGCCGCGGATTTCCTCACCTTCTTCGCGGACCAGGTTGGTATGAGCCCGGTCTGGATGTGCCCGCTGCGGCTACGCGGCGCGCGCGACTGGCCGCTGTATCCGCTGAAGCCCGGCGAGGTGTACGTCAACTTCGGCTTCTGGGGCACTGTGCCGCTGCCCCCGGGCCGTCCGGACGGCTACCACAACCGGTTGATCGAAAACGAGGTCGGCGCGCTCGGCGGCCACAAGTCGCTGTATTCGACCTCCTACTACACCGAGGACGACTTCAGCCGGCTCTACAACGGCGTGGCCCACGAAAAGCTGAAGCGCGAATACGACGGTGCAGGCCGCCTGCCGGGCCTGTACGACAAGTGCGTCCGCGGACGCTGACCCGCCTGCCCGCCTTGTTCGCCCTGACCCGGCCCACGGTTAGATCGAGGAAAGTGAGGAAAAAAAATGGCCCTGGCGCAAGTTTTCGAGACTTTCGCGGGACCCGACGCCCCGGTCCAGTTCGTTGCGTACGACGGGAGCCGCGCGGGCGCGGAGGGAGCCCCCGTCCGCATCACGGTCCGGTCGCCCGTCGCCGTGTCCTACCTGGCCCAGGCGCCCGGAGCGCTCGGGCTCGCCCGGGCGTACGTGTCCGGCCACCTCGACGTGGACGGGGACATGTACACCGCGCTGGCCCGGATGGCCAAGGCCCAGACCGTGGACATCGACCTGGCCGCGCGTCTCCGGCTGCTCCGGGAGCTGGGCGGCCCGCGCACCCTGCTCCCGCGGCTGGCTCCGCCGCCGCAGGAGGTCAGCCCCGGCCGCCGGTGGCTGACCGGACGGCGGCACTCCAAAGGCCGCGACGCGAACGCGATCTCACACCACTACGACGTGTCCAACCGCTTCTACGAGTGGGTGCTGGGCCCGTCAATGGCCTACACCTGCGCCTGTTACCCGACTCCGGAGTCCTCCCTGGAAGAGGCCCAGGAGTACAAGTTCGACCTGGTCGCACGCAAGCTCGGGCTGCGCAGCGGGATGCGGCTGCTCGACGTCGGCTGCGGCTGGGGCGGCATGGTCATGCACGCGGCCCGGGAATACGGCGTCCGCGCGCTCGGGGCCACGCTGTCCGAACAGCAGGCGGCCTGGGCCCAGGAGGCCATCGAGAAAGCCGGACTGTCCGGCCTGGCCGAGGTCCGCCACCTCGACTACCGGGATGTCCGCGAGACCGGCTTCGACGCGGTCAGCTCGATCGGGCTCACCGAGCACATCGGCGTACGGCAGCTTCCGGGTTACTTCGCGTTCCTGCTCGGCAAGCTCCGGCCGGAGGGCCGCCTGCTGAATCACTGCATCACCCACCCGGACAACACCGAGCCTGCCGCCCGAAAGAGCGGGTTCATCAACCGCTACGTCTTCCCCGATGGCGAGCTGGAGGGTCCCGGCTACCTGATCTCGCTGATGACCGACACCGGGTTCGAGGTCCGGCACGAGGAAAACCTCCGCGAGCACTACGCGATGACGCTCGCCGCCTGGGGCGCGAACCTGGACGCGCACTGGAAGGAGGCCGTCGCCGAAGTCGGGCCGGGTACCGCGCGGGTGTGGCGCCTTTACATGGCCGGTTCGCGGCTCGGTTTCGACCGGAACCAGATCCAGCTGCACCAGGTGCTGGGGACCAAGCTGACCGCCGAGGGTGTGTCCGGCATGCCGCTGCGGCCCACCTGGACCGAGCGGCCGGCTGCCTGGGACCAGAGCTCAGCGCAGACACCCTCCCGGCCCGGCCCGGCGGACGGCTCCACCGGAGACGGCACGGCCCCGCCCGCGCACGACTCGGCTATGGCCTGAGCCGTAGGCCTGGAGCTACGCGGAGATCCCCGCGGGCTCCAGGTCTGGCGCGAACAGTCCCGGGTCCTGGCCCGCGTCCTTTCCCGCGTCCTTGTCTGCCTCCGCTGGTCCTGACGCTGACGCCGGTCCCGCGTCCCGCATCTGCAGCCCGATCCAGGCCAGCACCGGCTGGCCGGCCAGGTCGTAGCCGTGGATGTCCCAGACGTACTCGCCGTCCGGCGTGCCGATCAGGAACACCCGGAGCTCCACGGCGCTGGGCAGTTGATCGCCGCCGACGGTCAGCGAGTCACACCCGGCTGGCCGCAGCCTGCGGTCCGGCACACACGCCTGAGCCACCTGCAGCACGGCGTCGTTCAGGCCCGGGCTGCCGAGGACCAGTGGCCTGGGCGGCATCGCCAGCGGCCCGAACCATGGTTCCTCGTCCCGTCCCCGGACGATGGCCCGGCACGACCGCGGCGGCTTACCCGATACAAGCGCCACCCGGCGGAACCGTCCGGTCTGGAAGCACACCGAGCCGTACAGATCCGCCCCATCCACGATTTCGGGCCCGGCGTTGAGGCTGAACCCCGAGCCGGCCGCGTCCTGGCCGGCCTCTTTGAGACCGGCGCCTTCCTGGCCAGCCGGGGCCGTCTCCCGGGTCGTCCCCGCGGCACCGGGGCCGGAGCCGACGAACACCGCACGCGCACATTCGGCCGTCTGGCCGCCGGTACCGGCCCGCAGGATCGTCTCCACGCCATTGCCCCGCACCCGCGCCTGGACCCGCAGAATGACCTGGCCGTCTGCCGTGGCCGCGTCGGCGATGACGAGCGGGACGCCCAGCGACACGCGCCGTGCGCTGCGCATCGGCCGGCGGGCCAGTACCGACGCCGCCTGCGCCATCGCTTCCAGGCTGATCGCGGCCGGCAGCACGGCCTGCCCGTCGATCACGTAGTCGGTCAGGTACGGGTCGGTCCGCACGGAGATCCGCGCCTCGGCTTCCAGCCCAGCGCCAGGCCGGTGTGCCATGATGCTTTCGACGAACCGGTGCGGCGCCGGAGCTGGCGCGGGCGGCGGGGCCACGACCGGCTGCGGACGGGACACGGGCCGGTCCTGCCAGATGTCCACCGGCTCCGCGTCGCCGGGGCCCTGCAGGACAGTGCCCGGCAGGGCGCCCGCTGCGAACAGGGCGGCGAGGGACGTGGCCTCGTCTTCGCCCCACACCGCCGGCGGCGCGCCGACCGGCCAGGCACGCACCTGAGGGCCCGCACTTAGGACTGGCCTGCCACTGGCGGACGCCGCCGCCATGAGGGTGGCGTCCCCGG
>Ga0302308_10003000_pt1 | contig 13517 bp, 15 predicted proteins | sample III_Palsa_E3_3_FD_200531 | JGI IMG/M metagenome (GOLD analysis project Ga0302308, IMG submission 200531) | Peat permafrost microbial communities from Stordalen Mire near Abisko, Sweden - III_Palsa_E3_3 | ecosystem: Environmental > Terrestrial > Soil > Palsa > Peat permafrost | place: Sweden... | reverse complement strand
GACGCCAAGCGGGACGGGGGTTACGACGAATACGTTCTCGACTCCGGGCAGCGTGCCGACTTGCTCGTTCTAGTGTCCTGAGTCTTTCTGGGCACCCTAAGGCTTCAGAGGGTGCCCAGAAAGACTCTTATTTCGTTAAGGGCACGGGTTTACCCGTGCCGTAAGTGCCTCTGTTGCAATGCGGCTTTAGCCGCTGAGGTACGCTCTTTGCCGCCCCTTGCAACCCTCCCCACCCCCTTCGTGCGAAAATGGGCGAGCGATTCGCTTAAATCGAATCACGAGGTGAAACAGGGTTGCTGCGGGCACTTTTTATCGGACTTTCGACCAACAAAGCCTTCCGCGCGTTCGCGGAACAGTCTTCCATTGGTAGAAGAGTGTCGCGGCGTTTCATTGCTGGAATGACGGTTGAGGAAGCGATCGGCGTCGCGGAACGCTTGAACGGCGAGGGAATCGCGGTCACGATGGACTCGCTCGGCGAGAGCGTCATGCAGGTCTCGCAGGCAGAGGAGAGCGCGGCCATCTACCATCGCCTGCTCGATGAAATCGCCGCCCGCAAGCTGCACGCCAACGTCAGCGTGAAGCTCACCCAGATGGGCATGGATATTGGTGGCCACGGCGCCGGCCCTGACCTGGCCGAACGCATCGTCGGGGAGATGGTGCAACACGCCGCATCTACCGGAAGCTTCGTGCGCATCGACATGGAAGGCTCCGATTACACCGAAGTCACAATCGCAATAACCGAACGCCTCCACAAAACCTGGCCCGGAGCCGTGGGTACAGTATTGCAGTCCTACCTCTACCGAACGGAGGACGATGTCCAGCGCCTATTAAGCCAGGGCATTCGTATCCGGCTATGCAAGGGCGCCTACAAGGAGCCAGCCGAGGTGGCATTCCCCTCCAAGGCCGATGTAGATTCCAACTACATCAAGCTCATGCGGCAGCTCGTCACCAGCGACGTTTTCTGCGGTATAGCGACCCATGACGACGCAATCGTCGACAACATGCGAAACTTCGTCACCGAATTAGGAATAGACAAGTCCGCCTTCGAGTTCCAGATGCTCTACGGAGTGCGCCGGGACCTCCAACGCAAGCTCGTAGCCGAGGGCTTCGGCGTGCGTGTCTACGTGCCCTTCGGCGCTGAGTGGTACCCCTACTTTATGCGCCGCCTGGCCGAGCGGCCAGCCAATGTGCTCTTCCTGGCAAAGAATTTCTTCAAAAACTGACCGCGCTCACGGTGCGATAATCGCACCGTAAACTCCACCGCACGGACCGTAGCAGCGACCGTGCCTCTCCGTGCCTGTAACCGGAGGAAGCACCGTATTTATTGGGGTTTTTGCTCTGAAGGATTGGGTTGCGCTTCCGCATCGTACGGTGGCGGCATAAACGGTTCAACCTGCAGCAAACTGTTCAGGCTCGCCCGCTGCGCATCCGTCAAGTGATTGAAACGATCGGAGTTAAGTACAGCCTGCCGCTGCGCCGGGGCAAGCTCCCGAAGCCCCCGAAACGTCCGCGCCACATAGCGCCTCTGATCCGGCGGCAACGCCCCCAACTGCTTCATAGCAGCATCCACCTGCTGCCTCTGTGCAGGCGTAAGTCGTTCCATTGCTTCATTATGGTCGAGTAAACGCTCCCGCTGCAGCGGCGTCATAGCGTCCAGTTGAGCCAGCCGTTCCCGAAAACGCTGCTGCGTCTGCGCAGGCAATTCCTTGAAACCAGGCTCGTTAGCAAGTGCCTTCTGCTGTTGGTCCGGCGTCAGATTACTGTGACGATCTAACCACTCTTCCAGATGAACCCCATTAGGCTTAGCCGCCGGCCTAGGCCGACGCTCAACAGGCACAGCTGCCGAACCTGGCTGTGGGGGGGCCATTTGCGGGGAACCCGCAGGGAATCTATGGTTTAGCGCATAGAGGTGAGTAGGAGTGAACACCGCCGCACTAAGGCCCAGCCCTAAAATCGCTGCCAAAACTCGAATTGGGAAGAAGCGATGCATGGATTGATGCGGCTAATGCCTGTTCCGTGTCCTTAAAATACTATCCAAAACGGGGGACAGATATGGCGGCAATGATTGCGCCCATTCCATCTAAAGACAAAGCATTCAGTATTTTCGAATCGTTCCCCATCATACAGAAAGCCGCCTGGACAGGCGGCTTTCTGCCTTGAAAAGCGGCAATGAATATTTTAGAAGACAACTTACCTCCTATGTCGTGGGAGGGGTGTCTTCATCCTCGGAGCCGGAGGTATCCAGCAGCTGATTCATCTGCTGCTCGGCTTGAATATTGTTATCCAACACTCTCAAATCATTGACCGTTGCCGAAATAGCGGGGCTCTCCGGAATCTGGTGGAAATCATGCATCTGGAAGAATGTTCCGCCGCCGCCGATTACCAGCAGCAGTGCCAGCGCGCAGGCGATGGCAGGTTGAAACGAGCGTCCGGTGCTGAAGGTCAGGTACGAACGCATCCGCTCCCATAGACCTTCCGGTCCGGCGGCTTCGGCCTCGCGCAAACGCGCATGAAGTTTGGAGTCAAAATACAGGGAGGGTTCGGGAGCGGCATACTCATCGAGCAAAGCAAAGGTAGAAAGCAACTCGTTCAACTCTGCGCGGCAATCGGCACAGGTCTCAAAATGGCTGGCTAACCCAGGTTGCTTTGCAGCGTAGTCCCGATCCAGCAGAATATCCGGCAGGTGCGATCGGCACATCTTACAATCGGGTTTGATTTCGGTATTCATTTTAGTTCCCCTTTTCGGGCGGTGACTCTAATCTTCGGTCCTCGGTTCAGGCCATCCTAATATCGTTCGACGATACAACCTGCCCATTCGTTCCAGACCGCTAAATAAAATCCTTAAGTTTCTCGCGCAGTGTCTGATAGGCACGGAACAGCAACGATTTGGTAGCAGACTCGGAGAGCTTGAGCACCTCGCCGATCTGCTTGTAGTCCATGCCCTCGTATTTATGCATCAGAACTGCAGTCTGCTGGCGTTCCGGAAGCGCCAGGATATGTTGGCGAATGGCGTTCATGCGCTCGCGGCGAAGGATGTTGGCTTCGGCAGAAGGCGTTAAATCGGCTACATCAGGCGTCGTTCCGGTCTCCGAGTCGGGTTCGTCGAGATAGATGGTCGAAGCCATGCGTTCATGCCGGTTATCTCTCGCGTGGTTAACCCCGAGATTGGTGGCAATGCGATAAAGCCACGTACTGAAACGAGCCTCCGCGCGGTACGTCTCGCGGGAACGATAGACGCGGAGGAAGACCTCCTGGGCCAGTTCTTCGGCTACGGCTTGGTTGCGCACCATGCGGAACATAAAGTGGATAATTGGCTTGCGATACTTTGCGAGCAGAACATCAAAGGCGGCCATGTTGCCGGAGCGCAACTCGAGCATGACCTCGGCATCGGACAGTTCAGAAAAATCTCCGCGAGCCATGGCCGCAACGCGGGCACGAATTTGTTCCGGAGTTAGCGGCTCTGCACCTAATGGCCGGTCAACGGGAAGATTTGCGACAGGTGCTGTGGCTGTATCAAGCAATCCGGGATGGAAGACCATGGTTCCCATATCATCCGAAACCCCAATTTCAGCTTCAGGTTGCGCGAGTTCCTCCGAATCGTCAGGAATTTCCAGCTCCAGTGGTTCTGAAGGGTCGCCGGACGCGTCCTCGGGACGGGTGCCGGCTGACGGATTGACCGGTGCTGAGGGCCGCTTCATTAGAGGCTAATTGTACCTTTTGGCTCAGTCGGTTGGAGCATTCCCATGCTTGAGCTTGGAGAGCGTGTTGCCAGGATGGTATTCTGGAAATTAAGCACACCCCTAGTGCTATCTGCCAGGGCGATGGGCGCATAACTCAGCGGTAGAGTGCCACCTTCACACGGTGGAAGTCGTAGGTTCGAATCCTGCTGTGCCCACCAATAAAACCCTTTGAATGAAGACGTTATAGTTGTGCATCGTAATAGTTAGGCTGCCGACGGTACGGACGACGGTACGCAAATGGTGTTACCCATCAACATGTCGAACTGCTTGCCACTTGCCTCCCGCTTATCTGACGAAACCGCGCGCGTGTAAAGGTCGAGTGTGATGCGGCTGTTAGCGTGGCGCAACAATTCTTGTGCCACCTTAATATCCACTCCCATCGACCGCAGGTTCGTCGCAAGCGAGTGCCGGAAGCTGTGCCATCCGATCTTTTTCCCACTGATGCCGGCCCGCTGTAACGCTGGCCGAATAATGTTATTCAGAACCATGTCCGGGAACAGGGGCTGAACGCCGTTGAGGCGGACCGAAGGGAACAGGAAATCTCCATCGTTTGGGTAGAAAGATTGAGATCTCCACTCCAGGAGCATAGCAATGACTGTTGGGTGAAGGGGAACCGGTTTTCGACTTGCAGGCGTTTTGCATTTGCCCACGTGGTTTCGGACGATTGATTTCGTGACGAAGACCTGCATGGTCTGGAAACAAATATCGGACCACCGCAATGCAAACATTTCCGACCTTCGAAGGCCAGTCGACCCTGCCAACATCACCATTGCTTGTTCCCGCAAAGGTAATTGGGGCAGCAGAGACCGAAATTCATTGGGTGTGAGTACATCGGGCTCCCTTAGGCGGGTAGAGGAAGTGCGCACCTTCGAGATGGGATTCGTGTTGATGAACTCGTAACGTATCGCGTGAGCGAAGAGGGCCGACATCTGATTCCTGATTTTCGATCGCGTGCCTGGCGCCAACGAAAGAGTATTAAGCCACTCCTCGACTGAAACAGTTCTCACTTCCGAGAGTCGGAGCCGACCCCACTTGGGTTCGATGTAACGCTTCAGGTTGCCCTTGACGTTTTCGATTGTGGCGAACGACTTTCGCTCTAGCGTGAGTTCGCGCTGCGAGTAGTGGGCTATAAGGTCGCTTACCGTCTCTGGCGTGCGTACCCTCGAGTTGATGTTTACCCTCAGAGAAGCGACTGCCTTCTCAGCGTCTTTTCGGAGTGGAAGTTCCTGTACCGAGCCGACTTTGATATTGCGGTGGACCCGCTTGCCGTCACGGTCTTCGTAATAGCGGAAGAACCATGTATCGGGCGTGGTTTTGTTCTTCACTCGTTTGAGGGATCCGTTTTGGAATCGAGTGCTCTCAGTCATGAGGTCTCCAGACCGAGGCACCGATGGCACTCCTGATTAATCTACCGGGGCTACTCATGGTTTGGGGGATCTCCCTGTTTACGGGAGAGCATCCATGCGTAAAGGTCTGATTCCAAAAAACGCCAGAACTTCCCTTCGAGCTGCACTCGGTCCAATTGACTCACAGAATGATGAAGATCGAGTATGGCGACTTGCTCTCCACCGTATGGACATTCGTGGATACCGGGTGGCAAATGACGCTGAGACGCCTGAAGCGTTACGCAAGGATGGATTGGTGCTCATGCATGCCGAAGCGCCAGACCCCGACATACAAGAGTTTCTGGATCGCACGAATCCACCGATGCAGAAGCAGCAACAAAGTATGGAGATTCTAATGTGGGCCTTTAAAGCCTTCAAGAGAGAATTGTCTGAAACAGAGCTCGGCTCCTGGAAAGAGCACAAAAGGCGATCATAGATCGAATTGTCCCTTTAGCTGTCACACATCCGGTAGGAGAGGTACGGTGGTACGCGGCCCATGCAGCGTCCGAGAGTGGCCGGACGCGCGCCCTCAAAGGCCGAAGTGACAACTACAAGCCGCGTAGAGACCGCCATCATCGACGCCTATATTAAGCAACGGGAGCAACAGGCGGCAGCAGCCCAGCCGGTCTTGCCTCCGCTTGAAAACGGCTCCGCCGGCACGGGAGAATCTCTATTGGTGCGTTTGGCCGCGATCCCTCCAGGACAGTCGGAAGCTACAGCGTATCAGGGGCTTGTCCTCGACATTCTTACATTCGTGTTCTGTCCAGACCTGATCGACGGGCGCCTTGAGGAACGCACGATCGACGGTACCGAACGTAGGGACATTATTTTTACGAATGACTCGGACGCGACTTTCTTCGATTACGTGCGGACGTCCCACGAGTCCTTGTTCGTGATGTTCGAGGTCAAGAACACCGACGATCTTACGATGGCCGCTCTCAATCAAGCGGCCACCTATTTAGGCGACAGGATTGGCCGCTTGGGTTACATCGTGACCAGGAAACCGCCCGGCGATAACTTGCTTCGGAAACAGATCTCGATATTCAATGATTCTAATCCCCGGAAAGTTTTGCTGATCCTTTCAGATTTTGACCTTGAGGAACTAGTCAAGATCAGAATGCAGGATGTCTCCCCCATACCTTGGCTCCAGAGGCACTACAGAAAATTTCGCACCGCTGCTCAATAGTTGGGCTAATCAGCGATCATGACATGATCATGCTTCCTTGCCCTTCATTCGGCCCGCCCGGAATAGCAGAGTAGCGTAAGCGATTTGGCTGCGCACGCCGTCATCCGCAGCTTCCCTGCAAGAGATAGAATGGTCGTTACAATTTCGCCGATTCAAAGCAAAACCCTATGTACGAGGACCTAAACCAGATCGCGCAACTGAAGTTCAACAAGGAAGTCGAAAAGATTTCCAAGGAAACACGCGAGAAGGTTCAGGAAGCACAACGGGAGTATGCGGCTCGCGCCGGATCGACTGTTGGGCGGAGCGGTCAGCAGGAAGCGTCCATCGGACGGATTCAAATTGACGGAGCCGAGCTGACAGTACGCGCGCTCTTTCGGATTTGGGTCGATTTGATCGAGAAGCGCAACGGTCACGTCTCCCGTCCGGACATTGCATTCCTCGCCGGCAAGATCGACGGGTACGCCCGCACCAAGAAAGCACACCTTCACAAAGCCTTTACGCTCCAGCGTAGAGGGCCCGCCATCAACGTGCTTACGCAAGAAGCTGAGCGAAGCATGTATGCCGTAGCGGCGAGCTTGCAGACGGACTTGGAGATCATGGTGCGCGAGTTTGAAGCTTTTCCAAATGCTGAAAAGAAGGCAAGCATGACGCAGGGGAACAATCGGCCCTTGTCGGATTTGAACCGTGTTCACCCGCCGACTGTTGCCGGTCCTGTCTTCCACGGCGACCAAATCAACAATTACGGCTCCATAGGGGCCTTTGGGAAAGGCGCTCAGGGCGTCGTCAACGTGTACGAACGATCCACGGATGCCCAACAACAGATCGACCTCCAGACCCTTGCCCTCGAATTGGAGCAGTTGCGAAACGAGTTCCGTAAAACAGCCTTCTCTCGCGAGGACGATAAGCAGCTTGCGTTACTGGGAGACGCGGCGGAAGCGGCCGAGAAGGGAGATTCCAGAACTGTCGGCTCGATCCTCTCCCGCGTGAGCAACGGCGTGCTGGAACTCGCCAAAGACCTGGGCACCGAAGTTGCCGCTAAGGTCATCGTTGAGATGACGACAGGAAGCTAACCCTCACCGAGTAAGGAACAGAATGCCCTCACCCTCCGCACCCATCTTGATTGAACTTACATTGCGAAGCCTGAAACCGCATCCGTTCCCAACCGCCATCTTCCCACGGCCACAACAAGCGATCCTCGTTGCCAAGTCCGCTCATCGCGATTATTCTTTCCAGATCGCCGTCATACTTCTCTATGGTTTCGGTCACTTCATAAAATGACGAAGCTACCCATACACGGCTTCGTATTGGCTGGTGGCAAAAGCTCCCGCATGGGTCAGGACAAAGCTTTTCTCCAATTCCACGGCCAGCCCATGATTGAGATTGCCGTGGCTAAACTGGAGCAATTTTGCGCCGAAGTTAGCATTTCTGCGAACCGCGACGATCTTAGCCAGTATGCCCCCATCGTCACCGAGACCCGCCTCAACGCAGGACCCGCCGCCGGTATCGAAGCCGCACTGCAATCTGCCTTACAACTCTGGATTCTCTGTATCCCGGTTGACGTACCGCTCGCCCCGGCAGAACTGTTGTACACATGGGCATCTGCGGTGATCGCAAATACCAGATGCACCGCGAGCTATCTCCAGATAGATCGGCAGCAGCATCCTTCTTTCTGCATGCTGCAACGAGGCTGCCTTGCTTCCGTGCATCACGCCCTCGAAAGCGGAGAACGTCAGCTTAGTAACATCCTCGACGGTCTGCAAGACTCGGGTTCAATTCTCTGGCGATGCAACGTGGCGGAAATTTCACGGGATACATACTCAGTCCCGCTGAATCTCTTGTTCTCAAATATAAATACTCAGAAAGATTTGGCCGCTGCAGAAGCGGTAGTTATCACTTAGGTCTGATACCTCAGCTTGTTCGAGGGGAAGCGACACGCTATATTCTCAATTCTCAGCTGAGAAAAGCCATTGATGCATCGGAGTAAGGCGAACTATGGCCAGCTCAAACGCCCCAATATGGAAGATTCAGCCAATGATCCGACGCTACGGTCTGGCATTTTTGTCAGTTGCGATTGCTTTTGCGTCTGCTCTTTTTCTGGAAAAACACAATTTCCATGGATTGGAATTTCCCATCTTCCTGTTCGCCATAGTCCTGACCGCTTGGTATTTGGGGACCGGCCCCGCAATTTTCGCGCTCATACTTTGCAGCCTGGCGTTCGATTACTACTTTACTGCTCCGTTCCACTCATTCGCGGTGGAACGTGCTGAAGGTCCTTACTATGTGATGTACATATTGTTTGCGTTGCTTATCGCTGGATTTGCTGCGATTCGCAGACGCGCGGAATCTAAGCTTCTGCAGGCACGCAATGAACTAGAGGTCGCTAATAAAGAATTGGGGACGTTTGCCCATTCGGCGCTCCGTCGCAGTGATGCTTACTTAGCCGAAGCCCAGGCGCTGAGTCACACAGGCAGTTTTGGCTGGAATATTGCGAGCGGGGAGATTTACTGGTCGGAAGAGACCTACAAGATCTTTGGGCTTGATCGAAACGCTAAGCCAACAATGGAATTTGTAATGCAGCGAATTCATCCCGACGATAGAAATACCACACAGCTGGCCCTCGATCACGCAATCAATACGAACATAGATTTTAATATTGAGCATCGTTTGCTAATGCCGGATGGTGAAGTCAAGTACATCCTTGCCTTGGCTCGTCCGTCGAGGCCATCGCCCGACAACCTCGAATTTATAGGCGCTGTGACAGACATCACCGAACGCAAACGTGCCGAAGAGGCCCTCCGTCGCAGCGAAGCATACTTGGCGGAAGGACAGAAGCTAAGCCAGACGGGTACTTGGGCATGCAATATTGCCACTCGAGAGATGATCCATTCGTCTCAGGAACACCGTCATTTGTTTGGTCTCGCTCCAGATAAGGTCGATATCCCTTCGCTCGAGGAGTTCTTGCAGCGTATTCATCCGGACGATCGGGGCCCGACCGCAGAAGATCTCGACAGTGCAATAAGCGCGGGGAAAAATGTAGAGGCACATTTCCGGATAGTTCTGCCGGAAGGGCCAACGAGATACATGTATGGGATAGGCCGCCCGCTCATCAAACCATCCGGCGACACCGGCGAATATGTGGGTGCCGTGATGGACGTCACCTCAACAAAGCAATCTGAAATCAAGCTTCGAGAGAGCGAGGCATACCTGGCAGAAGCGCAGAGGCTCAGCCATACCGGCAGTTGGGCATGGAACCCCACAACTGGTGAGAACAGGTACTGGTCCGACGAGTGCTTCCGCTTGCTTGGTTTTGATCCAGCAGAGGGGATGCCGCCATTTGAAACGCTCGTTCAACGCATTCATCCAGATGATCGACCTGTGGTTGCAGAGACGTTAGAGCGAGCAGTGCGTGAACGGGCAGAGTATGAGGTGGAATACAGAATTTTTCATCCCGGCGGCGTAATCCGAGATGTCTATGCAATAGGGCACCCGATCCTTAGCCCGTCCGGGGATTTGATTGAGATTGTCGGCACTGGAATCGATGTAACCGAGCGGAAGAGGGCGGAGGCGCTGCGCAACGAAGAGAGTCGTATTCTGGAGATGATTGCTCGCGACGCCCCGTTGGAAGAAATACTAGAGAAGCTGGTGCTCGTTGTGGAAGCACAATTCGCTAACTTGCTTTGCTCTGTCCTGCTACTCGACAAGGACGGGCAGCACATGCGACACGGCGCTGCACCCAGTCTTCCTGAGTCTTATAACAAAGCCATAGATGGCGTTTCCATAGGGCCCAAGGCCGGATCTTGCGGCACTGCCATGTACCGTAAAGAGCCTGTCGTTGTCGCCGACATTCTTCAGGACCCACTCTGGGAGCAGTATCGCGATGCGGCAGAGCCCCATGGGCTTCGTGCCTGTTGGTCCACTCCAATCCTGTCGCATTCTGGCAAGGCTCTTGGCTCGTTTGCCATGTATTATCGCGAACCGCGCAGTCCAAACCCACTTGAGACCAGTGCGTTGGAAATGGCCAACCATCTTGCCGGTATTGCCATTGAGCGCAAGCTGGCACGCGAAGAGCGAGAGAGATTACGTGAGGCACAGGCAGACCTTGCACACGCGAACCGGGTGACTACTATGGGCGAGCTTACCGCCTCTGTCGCCCACGAAGTCAATCAGCCAATCGCAGCCTCGCTCACCAATGCCAGGACCTGCCTGCGCTGGCTCGCTGGGGACACCCCCAACATTGAAGAGGCGCGAGAGGCTGCGATGAGGATCGTTCAGGACCAAACGCGGGCGGCCGAAATCATCGCCCGGATTCGGATGCTCTTCAAGAAGAGTGCTCCGCAGCGGGAGTTAGTGGATATGAACGAGATCATCCGAGAGATGGTCGTTCACCTTCGCGTCGAGGCAACTCGGCACCTCATATCACTCCGAACTGAACTGGCGGTAGACCTTCCGCAGTTCATGGGAGACCGCGTTCAGTTGCAGCAGGTGATGATGAATCTCATGATGAATGGCATCGACGCAATGACCGGGGTAGATGGAACGCGTGAGCTGATCATCAAGTCACAGTTTGCAGAAGACGGGAAAGTTAGGGTATCGGTTAGCGACACCGGTGTGGGACTCCCTGCAGAGCAAGCCAACCATATTTTTGATGCTTTCTTTACTACCAAGCTCCATGGCACCGGTATGGGACTAAGGATCAGCCGCTCCATTATCGAATCACACGGCGGCCGTCTTTGGGCGGAAGAGAACACTCCTCGCGGTGCAAGTTTTTCTTTCGTCTTGCCCACTGTTGATACGCAGGAGTGATGCCCGTCGACCGTAATACCAACGTATGATTGCGCCACTCCATAGCTAGGCGCATCCTTCATACATGGGCCATCAACTACAGAGCAAATTTGTTGCAGTTGTCGACGACGATGATTCGGTACGTACGGCAATTCAGGGTCTTCTTAAATCGGTAGGACTGCCGGTACGAGTATATGCGTCGGGCGAGGAGTTTTTTGACTCCGGACATCAAAACCAGACTGCATGCCTAATCACTGATATCAGGATGCCAGGAATGTCTGGTCTGGATTTGCAGTCTAGATTGAACGCTGAACATTGTCAGATTCCGATAATCTTGATCACCGCACACGGCGATCAAGATATGCGGCTTCAGGCGATGAGAGCAGGTGCTGTTGAGTTTCTCTCAAAACCATTTGACGACGAACTTCTGGTCGATAGTGTTCGGGCCGCTCTAGAGCGTTGAGCTGATAGAGAACATATACGAGAAGGGCATCGGAGGGCGTCTTGAGTACAACCGACAATTTCGAGCACGCTGATCAAGGTTCCTCACCGCGCAGATTCGAACAGCTTATCGGCAGCAGCCCTGCACTTGAAGCGGTTCTTGAACAGGTAAAAAGGGTAGCACCTACCGGTTCCACTGTATTGATCCAGGGAGAAACCGGTACTGGGAAAGAACTAATCGCTCGTGCAATTCACAATCTTAGTTCGCGGTGTGGGCGTCCTTTCGTCAAGCTGAATTGCGCCGCCATTCCCCTGGACTTGTTGGAGAGCGAGCTTTTTGGCCACGAAAGAGGTGCGTTTACCGGGGCCATTACACAGAAGCTCGGGCGCTTCGAGATGGCTGATAAGGGAACGCTCTTTCTAGACGAAGTGGGTGACATTCCGCCGGCATTGCAGCCCAAGCTGTTGCGTGTACTGCAAGAGCAAGAGTTTGAGCGACTAGGTAGCAACCGGACGCAACAGGTTGATGTTCGGATCGTTGCCGCGACACACCGTGATCTCCCGGAGATGACAAGACAGGGGGAGTTTCGCAGTGATCTTTACTACCGTCTAAACGTGTTTCCAATACTTCTGCCGGCATTACGCGCGAGACGCGGGGATATCCCAGCGCTGGTGAAGCACTTCGTAGACTTGTCCGTCCGTCGCGCCGGCAGGCAAGTCGACTACATTCCTGAAGAGACTATGGATGCGCTCAGTTCCTACTCTTGGCCAGGAAACATTCGCGAATTGCAAAATCTGATCGAACGCGCCGTGATCCTCTCAAACGACGGTGTTCTTCCTAACCCCCTGCCTGTTGCGGAAATGGAAAATACATCGGCCTCAAGTGCGCCTTCGACATTGAAGGAGATCGAACGCGATCTAATCCTTCGCACACTGGAAGAGCACAGATGGATGGTTGGGGGCGCGGATGGCGCTGCTGCAAAGCTCGGTCTGAAACGCACGACCCTGATCGCAAAAATGCAAAAGTTCGGCATCTCCCGGCCCACAGTAAATTTTGGCGTCTCACAGCAGGTCATAAATTAGATAAGCTGCGTTCTTTGGCACGGACCCACGCATAATTTCCAAGTCTGGCATCCCAGTTGTTTGATAGCAGTGGCAAGGAGGCAATCTATGACACCGAGCGAACATAGTGGGGCCATCAGAACCCGGAAGCCAACGATTCTGGTTGTTGAGGACAGCGATCAAATTCGCGACCTGCTCAGCGACATTCTTGGGCTATCTGGATACACCGTACGACTCGCATCTGATGGTGTAGCCGCCTTGGAAGATTTGCGCGACGAAATTCCAGACATAGTTTTGTCAGATCTCTATATGCCTCGGATGTCAGGATTTGAGCTCCTGCCCGTCGTGCGACAGCGGTTTCCCATGACGCGTGTTATCGCGATGAGCAGCGCATTTTCGGGAAATGACGTCCCCCCTGGTGTTGCTGCCGATGCCTTTTACCCAAAAGCTTCGAGAATAGATGATCTGCTAGAGATCATTGAGACGATGGCTTATTCCGAAGCGCCGCAGCTATGCGCAGTTCACTCGTAACGAGCACCGCGCGCTTAGAGCCTCATAGACACGCAAATAAATGCGCCCTGGCCGTGAAGACAGGGCGCATTCTGCATTTATTGGTTATGCGGCTTCCTCCCGCGCGCCCTTCCACAAATCGATGGCTCCATCTACTGCGTAGGTGTCAATCTCTTTTAGTTCTGCATCTGTGAACTGTAGCTTCTTGGTGGCATCGAGTGAGTTGTCCAGCTGCTCCACGCTGTGCGCTCCGATCAGAGCAGAGGTCACTCTCTTATCTCGTAGCACCCAGGCAATCGCCATCTGAGCCAGGGACTGTCCGCGTCCTTTCGCAATCTCGTTGAGCGCTTTCACTCGTCCGATATTTTCTGGGCTAAGAAATTCTTTGTCGAACCACACTCCTGATTTTGC
>Ga0302308_10002975_pt1 | contig 13585 bp, 11 predicted proteins | sample III_Palsa_E3_3_FD_200531 | JGI IMG/M metagenome (GOLD analysis project Ga0302308, IMG submission 200531) | Peat permafrost microbial communities from Stordalen Mire near Abisko, Sweden - III_Palsa_E3_3 | ecosystem: Environmental > Terrestrial > Soil > Palsa > Peat permafrost | place: Sweden... | reverse complement strand
GCATCGCCGCATAGGCCGGAATGATCGGCATCGGCGTGCGCTGCGTCAGTATGATCCTGCGCGGCGGCGCTGGCGGCGCGACATGGGCCGCCCCTGGCGCGCTGCTCAATGAGCTGCCCGACGGAACAACGACGGGGCGCGGGGCCGTCGTGTCGGTAGCGACGCTCACGGGATGCACGTCGAGCGCGCGGGTCGCGGCGGGCGTCACGCTAGCGGAAATGGGCGGCGCGACGCCGGCGGTATTGGCCGCATTGACTGCAATGCCGCCCACGCTCGGCGCCATGATCATCGTGCCGGAGGCCGAAGTCTGAGCCTGGCAGGCGGCGCTGAACGCACCGACCAGTACGGCCAACGAGACCAGCCGCCCGCGCGCGCGTTTCGAGCGCTGCATTGTGTTGTCGTCCGTCGTGCTTGCGCGACCTTGGCAAGGCTCCGGGGTGTTGGCCCCCCGGGCTACGGCGGGGCGCATTCTATACAGCGCCATGACATTTTCTCCACTTTTCGACTACCTACGGATTGTAGAGAGAGCGATCGGGCTGAAAACCTTGAATTGAGGCGCCCTTACCCTCCTATTCCGCCAATTGCCGCTTGCGTGGCCGAAATAACATGCGCTAACGGTAAAAATCCCTCATTGAGCGGTGTGCAGGGGCGTGCGTGGCGTGTCGGGCGAGATCGACGAGTTCGTTCGGCGGGTTAGTTCGATTGCGCGTCGAGGGTTCGACTGCAGACCGGCGGTGGGCAAGATTGTTAACTAGAGGATCGTACGTAGATGGATAGACTCGATGCGGATTTTCAATTCGGCAAGCAAGCGTTGGATCTGCGCGCCTATCGGCAGGAAGTGTTGACGTCGAACATTGCCAATGCAGACACGCCGGACTACAAAGCGCGCGACATCGATTTTGCTTCGACGCTGACGAGCGCGCTCGCGCGCAACGGTGTGACGCCCATGGCGGGCACGACCACGCTCGCCATGGCGGCGCCGTCCGAAGGCGTGGCGGCGGGCACGGGCGGGGTGGTGCTGGCGACCGACGCCGGTGGCCAGATAGCCGGTCAGGAAAGTTCGAGCGAGCAGTCCGCAACGCTGATGTACCGCAATGTTGCGCAGCCTAGCCTCGATAACAACACAGTGGATCTAGACACAGAACGCCTTAATTTTGCCGATAACTCGCTGCATTACGAGGCTGCGTTGGGCAGTCTCACAGGGCAGATCAAGGCCATGTTGGCCGCGCTTTCGACGGGAACCTAAGATGACGATGATGAGCATTTTCCAGGTGGCCGGCTCGGCGCTGTCGGCCGAGTCGCAGCGCTTGAACGTAACGGCCAGCAACCTGGCCAACGTCAACACCACGAGCGGGCCTGATGGTCAGCCGTATCGCGCCAAGCAAGTCCTGTTCGAAACGGATCCGCTGGGTGGGGACGTGTCGGGCAACAGCATCGGCGGCGTGCGGGTGAGCGGCGTGATCGAAGATCCGACACCGTCGAAAACCGTCTACGACCCAAAGAACGCCGGCGCGAATGCGGACGGTTACGTCACGCTGCCCAACGTCGACCCGGTTCAGGAAATGGTCAACATGATTTCGGCATCGCGCGCTTATCAGGCCGACGTAGAAGCCATGAACACCGCCAAAACATTGATGCTTAAAACTTTGACCATGGGTCAGTAAAGGAACGCGATGACGTCCGTCAACAGCACGAGCCCCACCAACAGCGCCAACGACTCGACCAGTACCACGAGCGCCAACGCGAATTCGGCCGCCAGTCTGCAAAGCACGTTCCTGACGCTGCTGGTGACGCAGTTGCAGAACCAGGATCCAACGAATCCGATGGACAGTTCGCAATTGACCTCGCAGCTCGCCGAGATCAATACGGTGTCCGGGATCGCCCAGTTGAATCAGACGCTGACTTCGTTGCAAACGCAGCTCACGGCGAACCAGCAAGTGTCGGCCAGCACCTTGCTCGGCAAGACGGTGTTTGCGCCAGGCTCCAATGTGGTGGTCACGTCGGGCACGCCCAGCACTTCCGGGGTCAATCTCTCGGGCGCCGCAACCGATCTCACGCTGACGATCAAGGATTCGAACGGCAACACCATTCGCACGATCGACGAAGGCGCGCAGCCGGCCGGCCTTAGCGTGAACACCTGGGACGGCAAGGACAGCAACGGTAACGTGGTGGCGGACGGCACGTACACGATCTCCGCCACCGCGGCATCGGCCACCACGACCGCTGTCACGGCGACGACGATTACGCTGAATACGGTCACGAGCGTCATCCAGCAGCCGGACGGCACCACTGGCGTGACGCTCTCGGACGGCGATGTCGTGGGCTTGAGCCAAATCGTGGATATTTTACCGGCGCCGCCATCGGCGCCGGCGTCGGGAACGTCGTCTTCATAAAACGGCCCACGCCCTTATCGTCGTTTTCCAGTATCAGCGGTACTAAAGTTACTAAACCAGCTTTTTTGCGAATGTCGCGCATCGGGAGAGTTTCATGGGTTATGAACAAGGCTTGAGCGGGTTGGATGCGGCGTCGACCAACCTGGACGTGATCGGCAACAATATTGCGAACTCGAGCACCGTCGGGTTCAAGCAAGGTTCGGCAGAATTTGCCAGCGTGTTCGCCAATTCGTTGGCACAAAGTTCGAACAATCAGGTCGGCATTGGCGTGCAGGTGTCCGGCATCGAAACCGAATTTACCCAGGGCGATATCGCGACCAGCCCCAATTCTTTGGATATCGCCATCAACGGTGGCGGCTTCTATGAAATGCAGGACGCCGGCCAGACCGTGTTCACCCGCAATGGGCAGTTCACGACCGACAAAAACGGCTTCATCGTCGATGCGTCGGGCGCGCAGTTGATGGGGTTCCCGGTTAATTCCGCCGGTGTTGCGACCTCGGGCACGCTCCAGCCTTTGCAAATTCCGCAGGCCAATATCCCGCCGCAAATATCGACGTTTGTTAAGGCTCAATTCAACCTTGATTCGGGTGATACGGTGCCCACCGATACGCCGTTCAGCCCGACCGATCCGTCTAGCTTCAACAACCAGTCCGGGGTGACGGCTTTCGACTCGCTGGGCAATCAGGAAAACCTGAGCCTGTTCTTCGTCAAGAATGCGGCCGCGGGTACGTGGAGCGTCTACGCTTCGAATAACGGCAACACGCTGCTGCCTTCGCAAGGCAACGGGCCGAATACGCTGACCGGGGCGGGCGTGACTTTTCCGGCCACGGTGGCGGGTGCGTCGGGCGCGATCACCGTCAATGGCGTGGCCGTCACCATTCCGGCCACGGGCACGGCCCCGGCGGCCACGGTCACGGCGGCCGCCGCCGCGGCCGCTATCAATAGCACGGCCGGCACGGGTGTGACGGCATCAGTCGATCCGACTACCGGCCAACTGGTGCTCAGCACCGTGACGACGCCGCCGGCAACGACCCCGGGGGCTGCGCCAACGGTGGGCGGCACCGATGCGACCGCGCTGTTCAGTGCCGCACCCGTCACGGGAGGCGGTGCCCCGGAACCCGCCGGTTTCCTCGGCACGGCGTCATTTAACACCAACGGCACGCTGACGTCTTTCGCCAATGCGAGCGGCGTGGTTGGTGCGACTGCCGGCGCCGTCCAGATTTCAATACCTGACGCCACGGGCGCCGGTACGCCGCTGAGTTTGTCGCTGAACCTCACGGGTACCACCCAGTTTGGCGGTGCGTTCTCCGAAAATGGGCTCAGCACCGACGGTTTCGCCACCGGCGTGCTTACGGGTAACACCACCAGCGCCAGCGGCTTGATCGAAGGCGTATATAGCAACGGCCAGCAACTGGCGCTCGGCCAGATCGCGTTGGCAACGTTCGGCGACGTCAACGCCTTGTCCTCGGTCGGCAATAACTTCTACGTGCAAACGAATGCCTCGGGTCAGCCCATCATCGGCGTGCCGGGCGGTACCAATCTGGGTTCACTCGAATCGAACGCGACCGAGTCGTCCAACGTCGATCTGACCACCCAACTGGTGGACCTGATCACGGCACAACGCGACTACCAGGCCAATGCGCAGACCATCAAGACTCAGCAGACGGTCGACCAGACGTTGTTCCAGTTGTAATCATAAGCCGCGCGACCCATCCACCGAACTCAAGCGAGAGATTGATCCCATATGGACCGAATGCTTTACGTCGCAATGACAGGTGCGACTCAGTCGCTGGAGCAACAGGGGCAAATCGCCAACAACATGGCGAACGCTTCGACGACAGGCTTTCGCGCGCAGCTCAGCGCCTATCGGGCGGTGCCGCTGCGCAACGAGGACGAGCTCGCGGCCGGCACGACCGATGTGACGCGAACCTATGTGGTCGATTCCACGCCGACGGCGGATTTCACGCCGGGGCCGGTCCAGACCACCGGCAATCCGCTCGATGTCGCGTTGGCGGGCCAAGGATGGTTTTCGGTGCAGACGGCGGATGGTAACGAGGCCTATACGCGAGCCGGCGATTTTAAAGTCAATGCGGCCGGGCAGTTGGTGACGTCGAACGGGTTGCCGGTGCTCGGTACCGCAGGCCCGATCGCGATACCGGCGAATGCCGAGGTGACGATCTCCAACGATGGCACCGTGTCCGCGCTTGGCGCTGGGGATCCGGCCGACTCGGTGGCCGTGGTCGATCAACTCAAGCTCGTCAACCCGGACGTGAAAACCCTGGTGCGCGGCGACGACGGTTTGTTCCGCCAGGCTGACGGAACACCGGCCGACGCCGACCCCACGGTCACGGTGACGCCCAATGCGCTTGAAGGCAGCAACGTGAATCCGGTCAGTGCGATGGTCGCGATGATTGCGAACGCCCGGCAGTTCGATATGCAGATGAAGTTGCTGCAAACCGCGGACACCGACGACCAGGCGTCCAACGCGCTCATGACGTTTACCTCTTGATGCCGGCCTCGTTGCTCGGCTTGGCTTTGCGCTTGGCTTCGATCGTGGCTTGTATTTCAGTCAGCAATTTTGCGCGCCCGGCGTTTGACGCCGTTCGCGTTCACGCCCTAAGAGCGGGAGCTCAATAAATGAATCGTTCTCTATACATCGCAGCGACCGGCATGAATGCCGAGCAGGCGCAGATGGACGTGATCTCGAACAACCTGGCCAACGTCAGCACGAATGGTTTCAAGTCTTCGCGCGCGGTGTTCCAGGATTTGCTGTATCAGACCGTGCGTCAGCCGGGCGCACCGTCCACCCAGCAAACCGATTTGCCCACCGGCCTGCAATTGGGCACCGGCGTGCAACAGGTCTCGACCGAAAGGCTCTTCACGCAAGGCGCGCTGCAAGCCACCGGTAACGCGAGCGATCTTGCGATCCAGGGCAACGGTTTCTTCCAGGTGCAACTGCCGGATGGCACTACGGCCTACACGCGCGACGGCTCGTTCACGCCGAACCAGAACGGTCAGTTGGTGACGCAATCGGGTTTTCCGGTGATCCCCGCGATCACGATCCCGGCCAACGCCACGTCGCTGACCGTGGGCCAGGACGGCACCGTCTCGGTGACGCAGCCCGGCTCGGTCAATACCGCGCAGATCGGCACCATTCAACTGGCGAACTTTATCAATCCGCCGGGCCTGCAGGCATTGGGCAACAACCTGTTATCGGAAACCACGGCATCCGGCGCGCCCATCGTGTCGCAGCCGGGGTTGAACGGCGCGGGCCTGATCAACCAGAACAACGTGGAAACCTCGAACGTGAACGTGGTGCAGGAATTGGTCAACATGATCCAGACCCAGCGCGCGTATGAAATCAACAGCAAGGCTGTGCAGACATCGGATCAGATGCTGCAGACCCTGAGCCAGTTAACGGTGTAATAAGGCGTTGAGTGATGGCAGTCTGGTCGAGCGATAGCAGAGTCAACGATGGGGCACCGGGTGGCATACGCGGGGGCATCACCGTCGGGATAGCTGCGGAAATGACCGTAGCGATTTCCCTGGGTGTCACTGCGGGCGTTGCCGAAATGCCAAGCCGGCGACGCTTGCTGGCGGCGTTCGTGAGCGCGAGCTTGCTCGCCGGGTGCGGGGTCGTGCCGCAAAAGCCGTTGGTGGCGCAGCCGATGACGGCGCGTCCGCCGCCGCGCTCGCTGCCGACGCAGACCAATGGCTCGATCTACAACCCCGGTTATTCCGATCACCCGCTGTTCGAGGACACGCGCCCGCGTAACGTCGGCGACATCTTGACCATCGTGATCGCGGAAAACATCAACGCGACCAAGAGTTCGGGCACCAACTCGACGCGCGCCGGCAACTCGTCGTTCACACCGACTTCGCTGCCGGGCCTGATCGCCGGCTTGTTCTCGCACACCAGCACGACGGTGGCAGGCGCCAACCAGTTCCAGGCCACGGGCGGGGCGAACGCGGCCAATACCTTCACGGGCACATTGACCGTGACCGTGACCGATGTGCTGGCCAACGGCAACCTCGAGATCAGCGGCGAAAAGCAGATGTTGATCAACCAGGGTAACGAATATATTCGCTTCTCCGGCGTGGTCAACCCGACCACCATCTCCAGCACCAGTACGGTGTTGTCTACACAGGTCGCCGACGCCCGGATCGAATACAGCGCGCGTGGGTTTATTAACGAAGGTGAGACGATGGGTTGGCTACAACGTCTTTTCCTGAGCGTGGCGCCGTACTGACGATGAAAACCACTTTTGCAACGCGCCACCGGTCGTTGCGGCAGCGCTTTATGCGCACCGCGGGCGTGCTGGCCTGCCTGGTCGGACTGAGCGCTCAGGGCATCGCCCATGCCGAACGGATCAAGGATCTGGCGGCGATCCAGGGCGTGCGGGAAAACCCATTGATTGGTTACGGGCTGGTAGTCGGCCTCGACGGTACCGGCGACCAGACGACACAAACGCCGTTTACCACCCAAAGCTTGAACAACATGCTCACGCAGCTCGGCATTTCGGTGCCGGCCGGCAGCAACGCGCAGCTCAAGAACGTGGCGGCCGTGATGGTGACCGCCAGCTTGCCGGCCTTTACGCGGCCGGGCCAGGCGATCGACGTGACGGTGTCATCCATGGGTACGGCCAGCAGCCTGCGCGGCGGGACCTTGCTGCTCACGCCGCTCAAAGGCGCCGACGGTCAGGTCTACGCACTCGCACAGGGTAATTTGCTGATCGCGGGCGCGGGCGCCAGCGCCGGCGGCAGCAAGGTTCAGATCAATCAACTTGATGCCGGCCGGATTTCCGGTGGTGCGATCGTCGAGCGTGGGGTGCCCAGTTCGATCAGCCAGTCCGGGTTGATGCAGATCGAACTCAACGATATGGATTTCAACACCGCCGAGCGCGTGGTGACGGCGTTGAACTCGAACTTCGGCGCGGGCACGGCCACCGCCTTGGACGGGCGCAACATCGCCGTACGTGCGCCGCTCGACCCGAACCAGCAAGTCGCGTTCATGGCGCGCATCGAGAACATCGACGTAACGCCGGCGCAGGCGGCGGCCAAGGTGATCGTCAATGCACGCACCGGCTCGGTGGTGATGAACCAGATGGTGACGCTGCAAAATTGCGCGGTGGCGCATGGCAATTTGTCGGTGGTGGTGAATTCGACGCCGGTGGTCAGCCAGCCGGGTCCGCTCTCGGGCGGCAATACCGTCGTCACGGCCCAGACCGATATTCAGGTGCGACAGGCCAATGGCTCGCTCAAGTTGGTGAGCGCGGGGGCCTCCTTGTCGGATGTGGTGCGCGCGCTGAATGCGCTGGGCGCCACGCCGGCCGACCTGATTTCGATTTTGCAGTCGATCAAAGCCGCAGGCGCCTTGCGCGCCGATTTACAAATCATCTAAGGGCGCACGCATATGACCGATAGCGTTTCCAATAACCCGGGCATGTCGGCCCCCGATGATTTCAATCAGCGGTTTGCGCTCGACATGCAGGGCTTCAACGCGCTCAGGCAGGACGCGAAGGTCTCGCCCGAACAAGGCGCGCGCATCGCCGCCAAGCAGTTCGACGTGATGTTTACGCAGATGATGCTCAAGAGCATGCGCGAAGCGACGCCGTCCGATGGGATGCTGGACAGCCACGAAAGCCAGACCTACACGGATATGCTCGACCAGCAGCTCTCGCAGAGCCTCTCGTCCAAGGGCATCGGCCTGGCGGACCAGATGCTCGGGCAGTTGTTGCGCGCGCAGGGCGCGAGCACCGCAGGGGCGGGGGCCAACACAACGGCGTTGAAGGCCTATTCCAATTCGGCGGCCGACGGCAGCTTGTCGAAGGCGTCAGGGTTCGACGCCGCATCGAGCGACGCCGACGGGACCTTGCCGCACGCCGATGGCGCAACCAACGCGCAGGCATTCGTCAGCAAACTGGCGGCCTCGGCGGACGCCGCCAGCAGCACGACCGGCATCCCGGCGCGCTATATCCTGGGGCAGGCCGCGCTCGAATCGGGTTGGGGTAAAAAGGAGATTCGTCATCAGGACGGGTCGACCACCCACAATGTCTTCGGCGTCAAAGCGGGCAAGAACTGGACCGGCCCCACCGTACTGGCGAAGACCACCGAATATATCGGCGGCGTGGCGCATCACGTGGTGGCAAGATTTCGCGCCTATGGCTCGTACGACGAGGCCGTGACCGACTACGCCTCGCTGTTGAAGAACAATCCGCGCTACGCGGCCGTGGTGTCCGCGTCGCGCGATCCGGCCAGCTTTGCCCAGGGGCTGCAGAACGCCGGGTACGCGACCGATCCGCTGTATGCGAAAAAACTGATGAATGTCATGAAGCAAGTGTAAAGGTATAGGGCACTAATTTGGTTCTGCGGCCTAAAGTTTGCCGAGCGGGCGTCGTTATCCGGTTTACCGTTAGACAAAAAACTGGGCCTATTTGGGTTCTCTGCACATAGGTGGCATATGACAAGTAGTCTTTTTCAGATCGGCGTAAGTGGCCTCAACGCGGCGGAGTTCGCCCTGACCACGACGGGCGAGAACATCAGCAACGTCAGCACGCCGGGCTATGACGACGAGAACGTGGTGACGGCGGAAGCCACCGGAATCAACACCGGCGCCGGGTTTCTCGGTAGCGGCGTGGATGTGCAGACCGTCGCGCGCGCTTTCAATCAGCTCCTGACCACCCAGCTTAATCAGGCTCAGTCGCAAGGCAGCTCGCTCACCGAGAACGGCCAACTGCTCGGCCAGCTCAACAGCATTTTCGGCAGCCCGACCGCCGGCCTCACGACTTCCATCAGCGGATTCTTCAACGGACTGCAGACGCTGGCCACCGGCACTTCGTCGGTAGCCGCGGCGCGCTCGGCATTTATTGGCGATGCGACGAGCCTGGCCGACCAGCTCAACAACGTCTCGCAGCAATTCACCGCGCTGAATCAGAATATCAACCAGGCGATCACGGGTAACGTCACGCAGGTCAATACGCTTGCGACGCAGATTGCCCAGCTCAATGTCCAAATCCAGACCGCGACGGCGAACGGCCAAGGCCAGCCGCCGAATCAGCTGCTCGACGAGCGCGACCAGGCGGTCTCCGCATTGAGCCAGTTGGTCGGCACCTCGGTGGTGACCTCAGGCAACTCGATCAACGTCTCTATCGGCTCGGGCCAGCCGCTGGTGCAAGGTGCGCAGGCGTTCCAATTGCAGGCTGTGGCCTCGCCCAGCGATCCGTCCCAGACCACGATTGCGTACAACGCGAACCCCAGCGGCGGCGGCACGCCGACCATTTTGCCCGACACGTCGTTGACCGGCGGCACGCTCGGCGGCCTGCTGACATTCCGTTCGCAATCGCTGGAACCGGCGGAAACGTCAATCAATGCGCTCGCCGCGAGTATCGCGGGCGCGGTCAACCAGCAAAACGAACTGGGTGTGAACGAGGCCGGCCAACAGGGCGGACCGCTGTTTTCGATACCCGGCCCGAATGTGATCGCGAACGCGAACAACACCGGCACGGGCGCGGTCACCGCATCGGTGATCAACCCGGGTTCGCCGCCGTCCGACAACCTGACCTTGTCGTTCACGGGCACCAATTACACGGTGCGCGACCAGACCACGGGCGCGACCACGACCTTTCCGACCGGCACGACCTTCCCGGTTTCGGCGTTTGGCGTGAACATCAACCTGACCGGTACGCTCAATGCCGGCGATTCGTTCAATATCCAGCCCAACGCAGGAGCCGCCGGCGGTATCGCGCTCACCACCAGCGATCCTTCGCAGATCGCGGCCGCGGCACCGGTTTTGGCCAGCGCCTCGACCAACAACACCGGGAACGGAACGATCACGCAGGGCACGGTCAGCGCGGCTTATTTCTCGCAGGCGATCGGCACCGAGCTCAGCGGCAATACCGGTAGCGGCACGATTTCGGTCGTCACCAGTTCGGCCACGGCGACGCCGCTCACGGCTCCCGTGACCTTTCAATTCACGGCTGGGCCCCCGGGAACCTACACCGCTGTGCCCGCTACCGCCGTGACGATCACGGTGGGCGGCACCACAAGCACCATCCCCGCGGGCACGGCAATTCCGTACACCTCGGGCGAGACCGTCAACATCAGCGGCCAGTCGTTTACGCTGGGTGGCACACCGGCCACGGGCGACTCGTTCGTGGTTCAGCCGAATGCGCCGCTGAGCTCCACGACCACGCTGACTTATTCGGCAAGTTCGAAAAGCCTGAGCGGCTTTCCGCCCGGGGAAGTGGTCACCGAGGTCGTCAACGGCGTGAGCACGACGTTTGCGCCGCCGGTGAGTTCGGTTCCGTATAACGGATCGGCCACCACGCTGAGCTTCGGCGGGATCTCGGTCACCGTGGGCGGCACGCCCAAGGACGGCGACACGTTCACGATTGCGCCTAGCGATGGCACTTCAGATATTCGCAACGCGAGTGCCTTGGCGGCACTGCAAAGCGCCCAGGTGGCGGGTAACGGCACGGAAACGATCGGGACCGCGTATAGCGTGCTGGTCAGCCAGGTCGGCACCCAGGCGAGCAGCGTCACGACGGCCAACACCGCGCAGACCGCGTTGATTTCGCAATTCTCGACGCAACAGCAGTCGGTGTCCGGCGTGAACCTCGATCAGGAGGCGGCGAATCTGGTGCAGTTCCAAAATATCTACCAGGCCAACAGCAAGGTGATCGCCGTCGCGACATCGCTGTTCGACACTATTCTGGCGCTTCAGTAAGCACGAGGTTACCCATGCGTATCGCAAGCAGTACCATTTTCGAAGCGGGCCTGGCCGGCATCCTGAACCAACAGTCCCAGATCGCCGCGCTCCAAGCCCAGGAAAGCAGCTCGTTGAGCGTCAATGTTCCGTCTGACAACCCAACGGCCGCAGCTGAAGCGGTCGGGGTGCAGCAATCGGAGTCGCTGAACACGCAATTCGCGGCCAACCAGGCCTCGGCGACCAACAGCCTGAACCTCGAAAGCTCGACGCTGACCTCGATCTCCAAGACCATCGGTTCGATTCAGCAGGAGCTTGTCGCGGCCGGCCAACCCGGTTTGACCGACGCCTCACGCAGCACCATCGCCGGGGAAATCCAGACGAACGAGCAGCAACTGGTGAGCCTGGGCAATACCCAGGACGCGCAAGGCAACTATATTTTCGGTGGTTTCGAGACGAACTCGCCGCCGTTCACGGTCGCCGCCGACGGCACGGTGAACTATTCGGGCGACAACGGGCAACTGCTGGCGCAAGTGGGCACCACCCGCAGCATCGCCACCAACGATCCCGGCAGCGCGGTGTTCTTCGGTACGGCGCCCGGCACGAATACGGCGATTGCCTATGCGGGTGCCAACAACACCGGTGGCGCGACGCTGACCGCGGGCAACGGCGGCGGCCCGATAGCGGTGACCAATTCGGCCGACCCCACCAACGCGGACACATTCCAGGTCACGTTCGGCGTGGATGCCACCGGCAATCCGACCTATACCGTACAAAACCTGACCACCAACCAGCCGGTGCCGGCGGGTCCCGTGACGCCGCAGCCCTATACGTCCGGAACGGCGATCAACCTCGGTGGTGAGACGGTCACGCTGTCGGGTACACCGGCGGCCGGGGACACGTTCACGATTCGGCCGCCGCAAAGCGCCGGCTCGAACACCGTGCTTACGCCATCGACGAGCAACACCGGCACCGCCAGCGCCGGATCGGTAACCGTTCCGAACACGAACGCCTTGAGCAGCCTTCACAATTATTCGATTTCGTATTCGACCGCGACCAATCAGTACACGGTCACGGATACGAGCGCTACGCCGCCCACGACGTACAACGTGGCCCTGGGCACCGGCGCGCCGCCGTCAACCACGATAGGGCTGGGCGCAGGGCAGTCGGTCACGCTGACCGGCACGCCGGCCAACGGCGACACCTTCAGCGTGACGCCGCCCGCGGCGCTGGGTACGGCATCGACCGCTACAGCGGGCGGGGGCAACACCGGTGGCGCGACCATCGGGGCTGTCACGACCTCGGTGCCACCCAATGCGAGCAACCAGGATAACTATGCGGTTACGTATTCGACGGCCACCAATCAATTCACGGTGACCGACTCGAGCACCACGCCTCCCAGCGTGATTACAGTGCCGCTCGGAACGGGCACGCCGCCCGTGACCACGGTGCCGCTGGGCAACGATCAATCGGTGACGGTCACCGGAACACCGGCCAACGGCGATTCGTTCACGAGCGCTCAGCAAAATGTCGGCAACAGCATTTTCGCGACCCTCAACAATATCGTGACCGCATTGAAGCAGCCGGGCACCGGCACGGTCAATGCGGCCGCATTGACCAATGCGCTGGCGACGGCGAGCGCGCAAATCGCTAATTCATTGAACGTCGTGCTCAACGTAGGGGCAACGGTGGGCGCGCGCGGGCAGGAATTGCAGGCGCTCGGGACGGACAACACCGCGACGAGCCAGGCGTTGCAGACCAACCTGACGAACCTGACCAGCGACAATGTGGTCGCGACCGCCACGCAGATTCAGGAATTGATTACCTCGATGGAAGCGGCGGACAAGACCTTCGCGCAGACTCAAAGCTTGACCTTGTTTTCGGTCATTCCCAACTAAAGAGGGACACCGCCGAAGCCGCCCATGGTGGCCGAGATGGTGTCGTAAGCGCGGTCCATCAGCTCCAGGATCAACGGCAGCATGCTGGGCAGGCTCAGGTCGAGCACGATCAAGCCGGTGAGCAGCGTGATCGCGAATCCGACCTGATACACCCCGACCTGGGGGGCCGCGCGGTTCAAGATTCCCAGCGCCAGATTGGCCATCAATAGCGCGGCTACGAGCGGCAGCGCCAGCATCAAGCCGCCTGCAAAAATCGTGCTGCCCCATGCCGCGACGGTCTCCCATCCCCGGCCCCTGATCGGGTCGAGCGAGATGGGCAAGGTCGTGAACGTATCCATCAGCGCGGACAGCATGCGCAGGTGGCCGTTGACGCTGAGAAATATCAGCGTGCCGATCACGTTCAGCAAGTTCGCCAGCACGGCAGTGGCGCCGCCGCGTGCGGTCGGCGTAATCAGTTGCGCAAAGCTCAAGCCCATTTGCAGACCGGCAAATTCACCAGCTGCCTCGACCGCGGCGAACACCACCTGCATCACCATGCCCATCGACACACCGATCAGGATTTGCTGCACGGCCACCAGCAAGCCCGCCGG
>Ga0302308_10002972_pt1 | contig 13599 bp, 10 predicted proteins | sample III_Palsa_E3_3_FD_200531 | JGI IMG/M metagenome (GOLD analysis project Ga0302308, IMG submission 200531) | Peat permafrost microbial communities from Stordalen Mire near Abisko, Sweden - III_Palsa_E3_3 | ecosystem: Environmental > Terrestrial > Soil > Palsa > Peat permafrost | place: Sweden... | reverse complement strand
TGGATGATCGAGCCTTGCCCGCGGTGAGTGTCGACGAACGCGATTGCGTCGATGCCGGGGACGTCGACGCCCTCGGTCAGCAGCCGCACGTTGGAGAGCAGCCGATACTCGCTGGCATCGTCGCTCTCGAAGTGCTCGAGAAGCTGCACGCGCGTCGCGTGCGGCATGCCGGCACCGTCGACGTGTTCTGACCACACCGGACCCTCCGGGTGCTCGTGCCCGGCGAGCAACTCGACGGCGGTGAGGAAGTGCTGGCTGAAACGCTTGGACTCGGCGATCGTCGGGTGGAACGCAACGATGCGTCGGCAATCAAAGCGGCGCATGGCTCTCGCGCACGCGATCTGGGTCGCGAGGCCCGCCGCCTCGAGGTTGTGCTCGCCGTCGGCGGTGACGATCCGTCGCCTCTTGATGAGCTCGTGCACTTCGTCATCGTCGATCGGGATGACCGCGACCTGGTAGGGGCAGAGCAGCCCTCGGGAGATCGCGTCCGCGAAGGAGAGGTGGTGGATGACGCGCCCGAACAGGGCGTGGTCGTCCATCGAAGCGAGTCGCACGTTTCTGTTTGCGGCGCGGCTCTTGTCGCGGGTCCCGTACACGGTGGGCGTCGCGGTGAAGAACAGCCGTCGCTCGGCGCGGATCGCGTTCTCGTCGAGGATCGTCTTGTGCTTTGACCCTTCGAGTCCGGCGCACCGATGGGCCTCGTCGGCGATCGCCAAATCGAAGGAGAACGCCGGTACCGACTGCATCGCCTCGGCGAGCACCGGCGAGGAGTCATATGTGCAGAGCACGAGCAGCGGCGAGTCCTCGCGGAGCCTGTCGGCGATCTCGGCGGGATCCGTGGTCCGGGCAGTGCCGAGCTCGTCGCCGCGGATGATGTCCTCGGCGTCCGCGGCGGCCTTGTCGCTGCAGATCCGTAGCAGCCGGCGCTGCGTCGCCGCGTGGCGAGGCCATTCGCGCGCGCACTGCCGGAGAAGTGGGATCGTTGGGACGAGCACCAGCACGTGTTGAGCTTGCAGGCGCTCGGCGGCCCAGACCTCGACCAGGCTCTTGCCGGTGCCGCACGCCATGATCACCTGGCCCCGTGTCCCCCCTCCCCGAGACCATCGGTCGATGGCGTCGAGCGCCGTCAGCTGGTGCTCGCGAGGCTGCGCTGCCGGTGGGACCGCCGGGGCCAGCTCGGCGATGCTCGCCGGCCACTGCACCGCGCTCTCGCGCATGCGCGACAGCAGGCAGGTGCTCACCGGCTTTTCCTGGTCGGCCATGACCTCGCGCGCCGACCGCGCGATTCTGTCTGTCGAGGCGATCAGCAGACGCGAGTCGATCCCGACGCGATTGGACTCGCTGAGGAACGTGTCGATGTCCCGCTTCGTAATCGTGTGAGCCGGGCGGTAGTTCTTAGCCTGTACAGCGTCAACTCGGCCGCCGAACGTCCGCGCTACGAGGTCGATTCCACGGTCCGGACCCCAACGGTCCGGCCAATCCGCCCACAGCCACACCCGCTCGTATTCGGCCATGTATTCAGGCTCGTTCTGCAAGAACCAGAGACAGAGCACCTCAAACCCTCTCCCCTCACGGTCAAGCGAAGCAAGCAGGTCATCTAGCGATAGGGACTCTTGAACGACACTCATAAGACGAACACCAGTTCGCTCGCAACATGGTATCTGCGGAGCCGGTGGACCCGTCATTCCACCCGGTTCCGGCCGTCGGCCGATGGCCGGAGTGGCCGGGCACCAAACGCGGGCGATCGGTTAGCGACCGCGGCGAGGGAAGTACGGCGTCGGCGTCGGCGTCGGCGTCGGCGTCGCCGGGACCCGTGACTGCACGAACGCGCGAACGTCGGCCGGAGAGGCCGGGAAGGTGTTGCCCGCCCGGCGGATGTAGTAGCGCACGCTGCGGTCGCTCGTCCCGACCCCGTACGGCACGTGTTCGCCTGACCCGACGTGCAGCGCGATCACTCCGCGGCCAGCTACCTCGACCCATTCGCATTCGAACCCCGGGAGCGGGCGTACCCAGTCGCTGACGAGGCTCGTCAGTCGGTCACGACCATCGCGCCCGTGATCGTCCCCCACCCCAACGATCTCACCGTCGTCCTCGACGCCGAACAGGATCGTGCCGCCGCCGCCGTTCGCGAACGCGGCGACCGTCTTCATCACGCCCGCCGGATCCTCGCCGGGAAGCTGGCGCTTGAACTCGACCGTCGCCCGCTCGCCGCCGCTGATCAGAACCTCGACGCGCGTTGATGAGTCCACCACGACGTCGATGTCCTGAGCGCCCCAGGCAGGATCCAGTATCCGCCGGTCAAGCAACTCGCGGTCGCGGTGAAGCGCAAGCCACGCACCCGGGCCCACTCCGTCAGGAATCGGGAGCCGGACCTCCCTTGTGCGTAGCGAGAGCGTTCGGCGGACGCCGTCTATCCCGCTGAGCGTCAGCGACGTGCCCCGGAGGTGTTCGCCGCTGACGTTGATGACCAGCTCGGTGGGGTGAACGCGTACGCGGTCGATGCGGGCACGTCGGTCCTGTTGGCGAACGACGATCTCGCGGCCGGAGAAGTTCCGGCTCGGTTTCAACGGCACGCCGAAAAACGCAGCGGCCGCCTGATCGAAGCTTATGAACGCGGGCGCGTCGGCGGCCACCAGTTCGCCATGGAGCGTTTGCCCCGAGTTGTCGCGGAGTCGGACGGTCCATTCGCGCGCCGGCCAGGGGAGCTGCTCGTAGATGCCTTGGAAGTTGCTGTCGCGACGCTCAACCCCGACAGAGCCATCGGTCGGCACCTCTATCGAGAGCGATGGCAGCGATATGCGTCCCCGCTCCAGCCATCTCGCGACGGTCGCTCCAGCCGGCTTGGACGCTACGAAGACGGCGCGCTCGTAGCTCCAACGTCCGCGACGCCAGCTTGGCGGCGCCTCGTCGACGGTGACCTCCAACAGCGACAGCTGCCAGTCGCCATCGAGCCGACTGGCCCCCACCCGCACCCAAACGCGCTGCTGCACCACGAGATAGGCCGAGAGTGCGCTGATCGGGTGCATCTCCATGAGCGCCAAGTGTTACGCCAGCCCGTCGGGAAAGCTCGCTAGTCGTCGTATGGCCGTGCAGCCTCCGGCGGTGAAGCCAGCGAAAAGCCGCTGAGCACGGCGTCGAACATAAGGACGGGCCGTAGTAGCGGCTCCGCGCGGGCAGCTTGCGTCAGAGCCTCAAAGCCGTTGTCGAGGACCGCATTCAGAGCGGCGGGGTCGAAGGTCTGCATCACCGTGGTGATCTGATTCACGGATAGGCGCTCGTCTACGTGAGCCCCGACACGATTGCGTAGGTCCCGCACGTGCGCGAGCGCCGCAGAATCAAGTGCTTGACGTGCCTGGCGAAGTACCGGGATCGCTCCGGAGCGAGGGTCATCACGCTCAAGCAGCTCAAGCAGGGACGGTTGTTGCTGACTGGAGCTGTCAGCGGCCACGCCGTAGATCAGCTCGTGCAACGGCAGGCTTCGGTGACGGTTGCGGCCAGCACGACGCGCCAGAAGGGCTCATGCCCATTGACGGCGAGCCATAGCTGCGAGAGCGTGCGGATGTTGCGCACGGCGTCGACGACTAGCCGGTTTTGCTCGCCGAGATCGCCGCCCTGGACGATGAAGACGGCGTCGTCTCGTGTGGCGTCGAAGGAGCCGACGCCGGAGATCAGCCCGGCCGGTGTCGCCTCGTACCCGCGTTCGTCGAGCGCGGCCTTGAGCTCCGGTGCGATCGGAGGAAAGCTGTCGAGGTTGTGAATGGAATGGGCGCCGGCGATTTGGTTCCAGATCGCGCGGGCGTCCTCGCTCAGTATCCGCACGGTCGCGTCGGAGATGTCAGTCCACATCTCATTGGTCTGCGGGATCGCGCTGGTCAGCGGCCCAGGGACCGTCTGCCGATGGGCCGCAATGCGGTGACGGATGTCCTCGTAGGAGCCCCAATCGCGCTTCTCGAGATCGTTGAGAGCCTGGTTGAGCTCGCGGACGGTGTCGCGCAGGCCCTTCCGGCCCCGGAGCTCGTTCTTCGCGCGCCGCGCCCAGCGGATGAACTCGTGGCAGTAGACGAAGACCCAGCGCGCGATTACGCGACGGCGGAAGTCATCCGGCGCGGTGCCGGCGAGCACGCTCGCGGCCGCCATCATTTGTGCGCAGTAACGCGCCTTCAGGGCAGTCTCGGAGTAGCGGGGCGATGCCATTACGTCCGGAGCTTGGCACGCTCGCGCGCGCGTCAGACCTTGCCCGGTCCCACAGGGAGGAGACGCGGCCATCTCCGAGGGCTGAGGCCGGCCCGTATCCCTCGAACCAATCGAGCACGGGCCGCTCGGGGGCTCCAAGAACATCAAGTCGCAGCCGCCCGCTACGTTGAACCATCATGCGCGCGTCGCAGCAGGAGCAGACCGGCGATATTGGGCAGAGCGAGGCCTCTGCCAACTTCGCTCGGCTCAAGTGGGGCCCCGTGCCGAACCCATATCACGACTTGGGCACGGATCTGTTCCTGCAGGTTCGAGACGAGCGGGGCTTCGACCTCGGTCTCCTGGTCGGAGCACAGGTCAAGTCGGGACCGACCGCGTTCGACGAGCCGAAGCGCGACGCGGAGGGAGAGACCGAGGGCTGGTGGTTCCGCGACTCTGATCGCCGTCATATCGATGCGTGGCTACGACACTCGGTGCCGCATCTGATCGTGCTCCACGACCTCGACACCCACACCTCTTACTGGGCGCATGTCACCACCGAGACCGTGGTGTCTACGGGTATCGGGGCCAAGGTGTTCGTTCCAAGTGGCAACGTGGTCGACACCAGTCACCGTGATGCATTGCTCAAGGTGGCCGGCGCGCGTCAACCTGGGGTAGCCTGGGAGGGAAGTGTCTGGATGGCAGGTGCAGCGATCCTCGGTCGAGATCGGCTCCGTCATGCCCTCATAACGCCTCGCTTGGTGGCTCCGCATCCAAACGCGGGCACCGAAGACGCCATTAGCGCCGATCAGGCGATCGCGATGCTTATGCAGGCTCGGCTCACCCAGCTCGAAGCGTTCGCCGAGGTGTACTCAGATATCCCGCCGCTCCAGAATGCCGGTGAATCCACGGATTGGTCGTGGCGCTTTGCCGGCGCGCTGTATGCCCGTGCTGTCGATTCCGAACTCGACCCCGTACTCGAGGCCGTCGCGGACGCTCCAACGCCAGAAGCCCGGGCCGCTGCGACGGTGGCTGCGGCCAGCGGACTAATCGAGAACGGCCGCGTTCCAGAGGCGCTGCAGCTACTCGACGCGGCCTTGGCCAGCGACGACGCGGAGTCGGTCGATCACGCATGGCTACTGGTGCAGCGGGCCCGCGCGCGGGCTGAGATAGGCCAACTGCTCGAGGCCCAGGATGACGCGCTCCGGGCGCAGGGCGTCAGGCTGACGGTCGCCAATGACGCGACGGCAACGGCTATCGCGGCCTCGGCCGCGATCCTGTTGTTCAATACCTCGTCCTGGGGTCTCAAGGACGTTCGCGCGCTGATCACTCATGCCGACACCGCAGCAAATTGGTGGCGGACTCAGACGACGGCAGGTGGCCTCTGGGCCATTGTCGAGCGCTCGTTCACGTCATGGGACGGCGGCCCGTCGACGACGTTCGCATCGGGTGACCCCGGCCACAACAACCTGGCAGCGGCCGCCCTGATGGCGAGTCACGCCGGTGATCAGAGCGGCTGGCGACATCTGTCTGCTGGCGTGGCCCAGAACGATCTGCTTCAGGTCGATCGGCACGATGACCCTGAGGACATCGCTGGCGCTCTCACGATGTTGAGACGCGCGGGCGACACGAAAGCAGTCGAGTGGGCCGTTCGACACGTCGTATCTAACGGGCCTGCGGTCGCGGCCGCCGCCGCCGCGACTGCTGTGGATCTGAACGCATCGTCACGCACAACCGGCCAGTCGGACCTCACGCTTCTCCAGCATGCCGGAGACGTTCTCGACACCGAGACCGCGGAACGCGCAATCGAGTGGCTACTAGGCTCGCTCAAGGATCCGTCGCTGTTCGTGGCCCGCACAACGCCGTCGTACCTGCTCGACAACCAACTCATCGAGACGCTCGCAGCAGTGGTCGGGGCTGGTGATGACTCTGGCGTGAAGGCATCTATGGCGCACCTCCTCGCCCTAGATGGCGTGCAACACGAGCTCGACGCGAGAGCCTGGGCGCGAGTGGTTCGAGCGATCCCGCGCGAGGCATGGACGGATGAGGACATCGTCCGAGCCCGGGAGGTGGCGGACCGTCACGACAGCGCTTTGCGCTTTGCCCTCCTCGCCCGCGCGCAAGAGGCCGGCGACGATAAGGCGCGAGCGAGACTCATGGCCGAGGCCAACGACGGCTCACTCGAAGCGCTCAGCGCGCTTGGCGATGTACGCGAGATTGGGGTCGAGGTGATCACCAACCAGATTCGTGCGCTCGCCGGTTACGTGACAGGCCTCATCGCTGACGCCCATGACGGTCGGCATGGCATCGGTGCCGGCGATGTCGGCCGTGACCTGATCCTTCTCAACGTCTGGCATCCCGACGCGGCAGTGTGGGACCCGATGCTGGAGATGCTCGCGGCCGAGGTCGTGATCGCCGACCATAAGCGCGCTTCACTCCGGCTACTCGGCGACATGGCCAAGCAGGTTCCACCGGAGATCCGACAACAGCTGGCGCCGATCGCCCTGGAGCTGGCACGATCGGACGGCGCGCCGGGGATATTCGACAACGCCCGATCCCTTCGCAGCGAAGCCATGCTCCTAGCCGCGGCAATCGGGGCACTGGACGACACCCAGACAGCGGGGCATGTGCTCAGCCTGCTTGGCAGCGACACTGTTGACCGGTGCCGAGCGCTCGCACTCGTCGACCGCATCGGCGTGCCCGAGCAGATCGGGATCCTCGTCGCGCTCACCGGCGACCCCCACCCCGATGTACGTGCGATGGCCGCCGCTCTATTGGCCAGGAATGTCGACCAGGACCACGGCGGACTTCTTGCCCTCGAGGCAGTTCGGTCGGCATCCCACGATCCGGGCACGCAGGTGCCCGCAGCAGTCGCTAGGACGCTGAGACGCGCAGCGACGCCCGCGGCCCAGGAGATTCGTGACAGCCTGCGTCATCACCGCTCAGCCCGCGTGCGTCGCGCATCACGCGAGGCCTAGCATCGCTGCGAGACGTGCAGGACGGGGTCATGACAAGCACCGAACAGCCTGAATCACCACCCCACCCACCGGCTACTCGGCGCACTCGAACCCTAACCGACGACATGCACGTCCCTCCCCCAGGACCTCCCAGGCGTCCTATCCTCTCGGGGAGATGAAGGCGCGCGAACGCACCCCGCGCACGCTCGGCGTTGACGCCGAGACCGTTAGCCGCTGGAGGAACCGGGGCCTCTTGGACGCACGCGAGCTACACAGCGATCAGTTGCGGCCCGGCTGCGAGGACGCCGCGCCCGTGGTGGCGGTCGGCGCGGCGCCCGTCGTGTCCGGCAGCGACGATCTCGTGGCGGTCAGAGCGCGCCCTGTGGACTGAGCCGTCAGCCGGGGTTGCGCACGCCTGATTACGTCCGAAGGGGTGCGATCATCCTCCTGTGGCCAACGACTCCAGATACCCGCTACAGCCAGCTGTCGCCGACCCGTTCTGGCTGGTCGGGTTCGGGCGGCCCGTGCCGCACCTGTTGGACACCAGCGTGTTGTTCCGCGAGCTGCACGGGCTGGCGGCACGGGGGCGCGCGCCATTGCTGGGCGCCGCGCAGGTGGGCCAGGCGCTCCTGTTCGTGCCCGCGCACGTAGAGGTCGAGATCGTCGAGAAGCTGCCGAAGATCGCCCGCGCGGCGCGTGTGCCGCTCGATACGGTCGCGGCGGCGTGGCGGCAGTATGCGACGCAGGTGCGCGTGGTCGATGCGGCTCCCGCGGAGCACGATCCGCGCCGCGTCGAGCTTGCGGCCGATGATCCAGACGATGTCGGGTTCGCAGACCTTGTCGCACTCATGGGCCCGATTCTCGCGTTCTCGACCGACACCGACCTCACCGAGCGCGGCCTTGCGACAGACCAGTGGCGCGACGTCCCCGTCCTGACGATGCAGATCGTCAGCGCCGACTACGCAGTAGGCGTGCCACCGACCGCCGCCGGCTACGCGATCTATCACGCGATCGGCTTCGCGCGACGCAACCCGGAGATCGCGCTGCTCGTCGGGCTCCTGGCCCTGCTGTTCGTGGGCCCGTGGGGACCCGAGCGCACCCGGCTCACCAGTGACCGCGCGCGGTCACTTGGGCGCGCGTCCCTGAACGCGATGGTCAAGGTCATGGAGATGCGCGCGCAAGCCACTGAGCAGCTCGCCGCGCGGCTTGTGCCCGGCAGCGGCAACGAGACCCTGCGCACGATCGTCGCGGCCCTTTCACGCGAGCGCGAGCCGATCGCGCTCGAAACGCTCACCGCACGGCTCTACGATCAGCTCGAGGAAGACGAGCTGGAAGAGATCCTGCACGCCGTGCCGGTGTTCGTGGACGTCGGTGAGGGCTGGCAGCTCGGGCGCCCAGTCACGCTACTGAACGCTGCGACAGACACCGCGTAGCGTCCGCCTGCAGGTCCGATTGGCGACCGACGCCACTCCGTACCATCGAGCCGATGTCGACATCTGCACTCACGAGCCCCGTAGTCGTCGATGGAGTGGTCTCGGACGAGAAGCTCTCCGAGCTGCTAGCGCTCCAGACCGAGTACCCAGAGCTGGACTTCAAGAGGACGATCGACCTCAGCACCACCCGCGACGTAGTCGAGCTGGCCAAGGACATCGGGGCGATGCAGGTCCGCGGCGGCTACATCGTCATCGGCGTCGACCAAGTCGGTGCTCCAACAAGCGAGCTGGACGGCGCCGACACCAGGATCTTCGATGAGGCCAGGCTCACTCCGAAGATGCTCCAGTACCTCCCGGCCCCGCTCGTGCTGCGGACCCGGGTTGCCGAGCGCGCCGAACACACCGTCGTCCTCATCCACATCGGTCTGCACCCCGGCGGCTGCGCCATCTTCACGTCAATAGGGCAGTACCGGGACGGCAACCGTCGCGATGTTGTCGTGTTCCGCGAAGGCGAGGTGTTCTGGCGCGACGGTACGCGCAGCGTTCGCATGAGCCAAGCCGGGCTCGAGGCCGTGATCAAGCGTCGGATCACGGACGCAAAGATGCGTGGCTCGCGGAGCAGCGCGAGATCTGCCGTCAGGAGCGCAGCGAGCTGCAGACCGCCTACGAAGGGCGCCGGCTCACCGAGGGACCACTCGGCTCCGTCGACCTCGACATGGAGGCGGGCGAGCTGACCGCAGCCGCCCTGGAGTTCCTCCGACGCGACGACAGCATCGGCCTCACGCATCTCTTCAACGACGCGATCACCCGCGCCCGCGGCTTCATCGAGCGCGACGACGTGGAGACCGGGCTCGCATCCTTGCTCGACAAGCTCGCATGCCTCGCCGCAACCTTTCTCATCTACGACGTGAAGGAGCCATTCGAGCGCGTTATCCAAGCGTTCACGCAGATCTACTCGATGCCGCTCGGCGAACGCGAAGAAGAGCGGTTCGATTTCTCAACCGCCATCCCCGGCACGACGATAGCGCCGCGCGTCTGGCTTGAAATCATGCGCCGGATCTACGGGATCGGCGCCCTCGCCGTTCGCCGCCGCGACTGGTCCGCGGTACGAATCCTCACGCTCCAGCACCCAGAGCGCCTCACCGACTACCACCCCAACTGGCTGCGCCACACGATCACGATGGCAAGCCGAGCGGGACACTTCCGGCAGCAACAAGACGATGGGCCGACGACCGACATCAGCCTGCTCACCTTGGCCCGCAACGACGTTACCCGCCTCGACTGCCTCCGCGCCGACGGGATCACCGAGAACGACGAGCAAATCACGTCGAGCCTCGCCCAGTTCGACATCCTCGCCAACCTCGTCGCGATCGCCGACGCCGGAGAAGCCGCCGCACGCGTCTACTACCCCAACTTCGCTCGCTTCCGCCAGGACCGAATCCAGCCGCTCGTCGACCGGCTGCTGACAGATCAGCCCATGCGCCGCGACCTCGGTCTCACCGACGACGCCACCCTCGCCACAGCGCTGAGCGCGGTGGGAAACCAGGCACGCATCGAAGGCGCGCGCTTCGACGGTTTTTGGGAGTGGGATCGCACCCCGGTGGCGGGCTTCATCGCTGAGCATCTTCCGCCCGCCTCCGGCTGACCCTTACCGCCGACGACACCCGGACGAGGGTAGCTCCGTGGTCTTGTGGCTCGGCCCAGGGGGCTGCGACCTGGCCGGCTTGCGGCGCCGCTCAGCGAGAAGGCGGAGTGCTGCCGATGAGGGTCATGATGACGGCGTCTGAGAGCACGATCCTCGTGTCTTGGATGTTCGCGAGCCCGGTTCGACAGAGCTCGCCCCTGGCGTTTCGCTCGTGCACGTCCGCCGGGGCGCTCGCGGAGAGGGCTTGCGGGTGGGCGAGGATCCGCTCGCGCAGAAGCCGTGCGGCGCGCGGGTTCAGCCCGTCTCGCTCATGGAAACGCCGGCTGAGGACTCCCAGGGTCTTGGTGACTGCCGGGTCGTCGATCGAGCGGAGCATGATGTAGTCCGGTGGTTCCTCCGCGATCACCTCGCTGACTGGCGCCAGCAGGCCCTTCAGGCGGGTGAGCGTGCTCTCGGTCCTGTCCGCCGTCCAGTGCAACGCGTGGTAAAGGTCGCTGCGGCTGATTCTCCCCCCGTGCTGGATCAGCACGGCGTGTAGGAATCGCACGTCGCGCGCGAGCGACTCCCCGTCGCTGTCCGGCTCTGGCGTCACTTGGATGCCCGAGAGCAGGCGCAGCGCCTGCTGCTGGTAGCGGTAGTGAGGCGGGTAGGGCATCGGTGCGCCTTCGCTGACCTTGCTGGCCAGCCCAGCCCGTCTGACGATCTGATCAAACGTCGAGGAGAACTGGCCGACCCAATGGGCGACGCTGTCGGCGGGAAGCTGGACGCTCGCTGTCGGTTCGGGTGCCTCTCCTGCGGCGAGGTCCTGCTCGACGGGGAGCCAGTAGCGAATCGCGGCGCTGTAGGCGGCCGGTGCCTGCCCGCGCGTGCTGGCGGCGACGGCTTGAGGCATGAAGCGATCCAGGCCGCCTCGGATGCCGGCAGCGCTTGGGCGTCGGTCGTTTCCACGGGCGAAGAGGAGTTTGAGCTTCTGCTCGCGCTGGCGGAAGTGCTGGGCCCGCACGGGTGCGGACAGGTGCGCGGGGAGCGGTAGCGCGTTCTGCTCGACGGCGATGGTGGCCGTGGTCGGGTCGAAGTCCGTGACGCGCAGCGATCTGAGGATCTCGCAGCTGATGCCGGTTGTGATCGCCACTGCTGCCGCGGCTGGGAACCGAGGGTCGACGGCGCGCTCGGCGAGCGTGCGGGCGTCGTGGCAGCTGGGGCCGGTGGCGTGCCGGGGATAGGCGATCTGGCAGTGCTGCAGTAGGTCGAGCTCTACATGGATTCCTGCGATCAGCGCGGCGGCCTGGGCCGCGCGGACCTGGATGATTATGTCGTTGATGCTCTGTGCCGCGGCGTGCAGTTCGGCGAGGTGAGCACAGAATGCCTCCCGGGAGCGATCGGCGCGCAGGACTTGCAGTGTCCTCTCATAGGCCCGGGCGAAGGTTTGAACGACGGCCGAGAAGTCGGCTGAGTCCTCCAGGAGCGCCCCGACCTCGGCGATGAACGTCGCCATCGGCGCTGCTGGCAGCGGCGGCAGGATCCGCTCGAGCGCCACCCCGCCGCAGTCAGGGGCATCGGCAGGATGATTCTCGGCGTGCTCGCGTTCGCCGGCGAGCTCAAACAGGCTCTCGATCGGCTCTTCCCGTGTTGCGAGGTCTTTCAGGAGCAGGGCGTTGGGGAACCCAGGGCACGTGATCATCGTGATTGCCGTGCCCGTGTCCGCGGCCAGCTTGCCCAGCCAGTTCAGTGCGTGCTGGTGCAGGCGCCAGGCGCCGTAGATGACGATCATCTCGATCTCATAGCCGTAGACCCAGGCGGTGGCAAGCGCGAGCGCTCGCCGTGTGCGCCCTGGCCAGCCGGGCGTCTGCGGCGAGAAGCCCATGCTGGCGAGCAGCCCGCGAGCAAGATCGGGCGCGCCGCCGCTGACGATCGTGTGCACGACCAGGGTTCGCTGCTCGAGGGAGTGCAGCGCCTGCAGATGCAGCGGGGTCGCGAGCTGGTCCTGCTCGTCGATGCAGAGGGTGATCGTCATCGGCAGCCGTGCTTGGCCAGGGCGCTTTGGACCATCCGCTCGCTCAGCTTGCTCGCTCGCAGGCGGCGCATGAGCCCGATCAGAGTGTTCGTGATCCCCGCCCAGTCGCGCAGCAGGCCGTGGGCGAAGGTTCGGTCGATCGCGAGCAGCAGCTCCGGTGTGGCCGTCTGAAAGATCGGATGGAAGGTCGGTATGAGCGTGGTGACCTCGTCCTCCTCCAAAGCTGTGAAGGGCGTTCGCCGCCAGATGCGGCTCTGCAGCATCGGCTCCTTGGAGAGCGTCTCCCAGCATCCGTCACCGCCTGCGAGCGCGATCGCGAAGCGTGTCTCGACGCGGTCGTGGATCGAGCGGAGATGGTCGATGCACTCGGTGTTCAGACGCTGCGCCTCGTCGATCACGAGCAGCCGGGGGGTTGCAAGCAGGCTGGCGAGCGGGTCGATCATGTCGTGCTTGCTGCCCATCGGCCCTTCGTAGCCGAGCTTCTTGAGCAGCTCGACGGTGACGTGGCGCATCGTGGGGCGGTGCCCGAACTCGATCCAGGTGACCGGCATGTCACGGACCTCGCCGACGGCCTCTAGCAGCGCGTAGGACTTCCCGACCCCGGCAGGGCCCCAGAAGGCGCCCATCGCGAGCTCCTCGCAGATGTCGAGCAGGTTGTCGCGTGCGAGCAGCAGGTAGTCGGTCTGTATGACCGCGGCGCCGGGCACGTTGAACGGGCTGGGCGCCGAGAGCCGCGCGGCGCGCTCGCCCAGACCCGGGAGATCCACGATGGGTCTCAAGGCGTTTCACCGCGCAGGTCGAGGTGCTCGATCAGCTCGCTGGCCTTGCGGCGAGCGGCGGGGGTCTGGCGGGCGCGGGCGTCGGCGGGGACCATCGTCGTCTCGACGATCGCGCTGTCGTCGATCATTGCTTTGTAGCGCCGGCGCGAGCGGCGTCTCGCGGTCCGCAGGTCGCGTCTGAGGAGGGCCTCCTCCGCCCGCGCTTGGTGGATGTAGGCCTCGCGCTCCTCGCTGGTCGCCTGGTCCTCGGCCACCGCGCTGCAGAGATGCTGCTCGTCGAGGTAGACCTCAATCGTGCGCATGTCCTCGGTGTCCCAGCGCACCTCGATCTGGCTGCCGTTGTGGCGGGCGAGCTCCCCGGCAATGTAGAAGTGCTTGGCGAACTCGATCTTTCCGCGGCGCACCACGCGTCGCTCGCCGCGCAGCATGTAGCGGTCAAGGCGGCGCTCCTCCACGGCGACGATCGGCGTCGAGTCTGCTTCCCACGCCACGACCGGAGGGCGGGAGCCAAGGGCACGGTGTGGCCGCTCGTGGTTGTAGTGCTGGACCCAGTCGGTGAACTGGCCCAGGAGGACCTGGAGGGGCAGTGGCTTGCCCGGGG
>Ga0302308_10002969_pt1 | contig 13604 bp, 12 predicted proteins | sample III_Palsa_E3_3_FD_200531 | JGI IMG/M metagenome (GOLD analysis project Ga0302308, IMG submission 200531) | Peat permafrost microbial communities from Stordalen Mire near Abisko, Sweden - III_Palsa_E3_3 | ecosystem: Environmental > Terrestrial > Soil > Palsa > Peat permafrost | place: Sweden... | reverse complement strand
GGAATGCAGCGCGCATTCGACCTCGATCATGAACAGCCTCGGGACCCGGCCGGAGCCGACGGTGTCGGCCAGCGCCGCTTCGGTGTCCTCGATCTTTCCTTTCAGGCGTTCAGCGCGCTGGGCCAGCGCCTCGCTGGCCCGGTCCGGCCCGAGCGCGCCGAGGTAGGACACCGCCGCGATGAACTTCGGGTACTCGGGGACCGGGGTCTCGATGAGCTCCTCGATCCAGGCGAGAAACTCGCGCTGGCCGAGCGCGGTGAACGCGTACACGGTCCGTTCCGGGCGGCGGCCGTCGCGGACGGTCTCGAGCGGCTCGATCCAGCCGTGCCGGGCCAGCGCCTCGACCGTGTCGTAGAGCGACCCTGAATTGATCTTGAAGCTGCTGTCCTTGTGCCGGTCCCGGAGGGTGGCGGCCATCTCGTAGGGGTGCATGGGCCGCTCTTGCAGCAGGCCGAGGATGGCCAGCGCCAGCGTGTTCGCGATCTTCCGTCTCGCCATGGTTATCACCGGTTCCGTATAGTCGGTTCCTACTATACGGCACTTTGGCGGCGGGAGGCTGGCGGCGGGAGGCTGGCGGCGGGAGGCTGACGTGAAGGTACTTCTTGCTGTTATCTGCATAGGAGGCAGGCGCCAGAATTATCGCGCGACAAAGCGCTCGGAAAACGTGGCCGAACGTCGCGCAATAATTCTGGCGTGTTGTTCTTCTTGCTGTTATCCCTACGAGGGGCTTTCGGGCTCCTAACGGGTGAGTTCGGTCTCGGGCGCGCGGACCGCGCCGGAGTCGGGCGGGGCGGCGGCCGGCCCGCGCCGCCGTGGGATGGTCAGGCCGGCCAGCGCGCCGAGCAGCGCCAGCCCCGCGCAGGCGCCCATGGCCGGCCGGAAGCCGCTGATGAACGCGGCCGGCGAGGCGTAGCCGCCGTGGGCGGCGAACGCCGCCGCGCAGATCGCGACGCCGAACACCCCGCCCAGCTGGCGCAGCGTGTTGAACGTGCCGGAGGCCTTCCCGATGTCGGCCGGGGCGACCGCGGTCATCACCACGCTCTGGGTCGGCGGTATCGCCAGCGAGACGCCCGAGCCCGCCAGCACCAGCGGCACGACCAGCTCCGCATAGGGCAGGCCGACCCGCGCGATCAGCGCGATCCAGATCAGCCCGGCCGCGAACAACGTCAGCCCGCCCGCGATCAGCGTCCGCTCGCCGAACCGGCGGATCAGCGCGCCCGCGAACGGCGCGATCACCGTCAGCGTCGCCCATCCGGGCACCAGCCGCAGGCCCGCGCCGAGCGGCCCGTAGCCCAGGCCGGTCTGCAGGAACTGGGCCATGAAGAACACCAGGCCGAACAGCACCGCGAAGACGCACAGGCAGGCCGCGTTGCCGGCCGCGTACGCGCGCGACCGGAACAGCCGCAGCGGCACCATCGGCCGGGCCGCCCGCAGCTCCCAGCCGATGAAGGCGGCGGTCAGCACCGCCCCGGCCAGCAGCGCGGCGACGATCTCGGGGCTGGCCCAGCCGACGCTGTTGGCCCGGATCAGCCCCCACACCAGCCCGAGCGCGCCGCCGGTGGCCAGCACCAGTCCGATCGGGTCGAGGCTGGCGGATGCCCGCGCGCCCGACGTGAGCTTGGCCACGATCAGCGGGATCAGGGCCAGGCCGATCGGGACGTTCAGCCAGAAGATCCACGGCCAGGCGATGCCCTGCGCGACCGCGCCGCCGACGACCGGGCCGGCCGCCACCGCCAGCCCGGTCACCGCGCTGAAGATGCCGATCGCCCAGGCCCGCCGCTCGGGCGGGAAACCGGCCGACAGCAGCGCGAACGCCAGCGGCAGGACCAGCGCCCCGCCCGCCCCCTGGGCCGCCCTGGCCGCGATCAGCACCCCGACGTTCGGCGCCAGCGCGCACGCGGCCGACGCGGCGGTGAACAATCCGAGGCCGGCCGTCAGCATCCGCCGTCGCCCCAGCCGCTCGCCCAGGGCGGCGCCGGTCAGCAGCAACACCGCGAAGCTCAGCGTGTAGGCGTTGACCGTCCACTCCAGCGCGGCCAGCGACGCGTGCAGCTGCACCCGGATCACCGGCAGCGCCGTGGCCACCACCTGGGTGTCGAGCGACACCATGAACGACGCCACCGACGTCAGCGCCAGCACCCAGCCCTGCCCGGGCAGCAGGCGCTTGCCTTCCGTTCCCATATTTCCTCCCGTGATCGGTCGTCGGAGGTACAGACACGGAACTCCGAGGCAGCTGAGCGATGACTTTCCGCCGCCGCTGGTGTCGGTACCTAGGTGACGACAGACACCGCCCTGGACCGGGCCCGGGCCGGCGATGACCAGGCGTTCGGCGAGCTCACCGGTCCGTACCTGACCGAGCTGCGGCTGCACTGCTACCGCCTCCTGGGCTCGGTCCAGGACGCCGAGGACACGCTGCAGGAGACCCTGCTCGCGGCCTGGCGCGGCCTCGGCCAGTACGAGGGCCGGGCCGGGCTGCGCACCTGGCTGTACCGGATCGCGACCAACCGCTGTCTGAACGCGCTCCGCGACAGCGGCCGCCGTCCCCGGGCCGAACCGCCCGAGCCGCCGTTCGCGGCGCCGGAGCCGACCCGCCGCGGCGAGCCGGTCTGGCTCCAGCCTTACCCGGACACGCTGCTCGACGGGCTGACCGACGCCGCCGTCGGACCCGACGCGGTCTACGAGGCGAAGGAGTCGATCACGCTGGCGTTCGTCGCCGCCGTCCAGCACCTGCCGCCGCGGCAGCGCGCGGTCCTGCTGCTGCGCGACGCCCTCGGCTTCCGCGCCCCGGAGGTCGCGGGCATCCTTGACAGCACCGAGGCGTCGGTCAACAGCGCCCTGCAGCGGGCGCGGGCGACGATGACGGCGATGCGGCCGGCCCGGGACCGAGACCGGGCCGCCCTGCCCCGGTCGGCGAGGGAACGAGAGCTAGCGCAGCGGTTCGCGGCCGCCTACGCCGACGACGATGTCGACGGCGTGGTGGCGCTGCTGACCGACGACGCCTGGTTCAGCATGCCGCCCGCCAACCTTGAGTACCAGGGCCCGGCCGCGATCGCGGGCTTCCTGGCCCGGAGCGCAGAGTACCGCGGCGGCCGGCGCACCCGGCTGATCCCGATCGGGGCGAACGGACAACCCGCGTTCGGCTGCTACGTGCCCGACGAGCACGCGCCGATCTCGCACCTGCACGGAATCCTGGTGCTGACCCTGGACGGCGACCGGATTTCGGCGATCACCCGGTTCATCGACGGCGGCCTGGCGCCGTACTTCGGCCTGCCGCGCACGCTGCCGAGCTAGCCCGGAGCGGCCGGGAAGATCAAAATCGATTGTCCCGAACGGACGCGTGGCTCCGCGGGTCAGCAGCATTCCCCCGGACACGATCGGACGGTATCCATCGAAACTGAGCGAGATCTTAACTAGATATAGCACAGAATCTTCACTATTCGCAGCACTAAGGTTACGATTCGATATACCGCCGCATCGCTCCCATACCCGCGGAGCGAGGCGGCGGTAGACCTGCAGACGACTGCGAACGGCCCCGGCTAGGACCACTGGCCGGGCTGGTAGCCGCCGGCGGGCTGCCTGACGATGACGTTGAGCCGGTTGTAGGCGTTAATCACGGCGATCAGCGAGACCAGCGCCGCCAGCTGGTCGTCGTCGAAGTGCTTGGCCGCGTTCGCCCAGACCTCGTCGGGCACGCCGCCGGCCGCGTCGGCGATGCGGGTGCCCTGCTCGGTGAGCTCGAGCGCGGCCCGCTCGGCGTCGGTGAAGACCGTCGCCTCCCGCCAGGCGGCGACCAGGTTGAGCCGGGTCGAGGTCTCCCCCGCGTGGACGGCGTCCTTGGTGTGCATGTCCGTGCAGACCGAGCAGCCGTTGATCTGGCTGGCCCGGATCATGCACAGGAACGCGGTCTCGGCCGGCAGGGTGGATTCGGTCGCACGGGCGGCCGAGTTGAGGTGCTTCTGGAACTTCTGCCCGACCGGGTTGCCGTAGTAGTTGAAGCGGGCGTCCATGGTGATCTCCTTGCCGTGGCTGCGGTTACGCCCGTCTGACGGAACCGGCCGCGGCAATGTGACAGCGCTGGCGAACCCCTATCGAGGGCGCGGGCGGCTCACGCCAGATCGTGCTGCTTGCACCATGCGACCGCGCTTCCCGCTTCGCCCTCGGCCGCCTGCCGCCAGTGCGGGTCGGCGTCGATGGCGTCCGGCACCGAAGACCGGGCCTGAAGCACGCCGGTGAGCCCGGTGACCTGGAGGACTTTGAGGACACCGGATTTGGTGACCACCAGCGCGAGCGATCCGCCGTGCTCGCGGAATCGCTTGAGGCCGCCGACGAGGACGCCGAGACCGGTCGAGTCGAGGAAATCGACCTGGCGCATGTCGGCGATGACGTGCACGACGCCGTCGGCGTTGAGGTCCAGCATCCGCTGCCGCAGGGCCGGGGCCGTGTAGGCGTCGAGCTCGCCCGCGATCTGGAGGACGGCGCAGTCGCCGGTCGGGCCGATGATATTCACCGTGAAGTCCTGCATGATTGCCTGCCGTCCGTGTGCCGATGACATCTGTCATCGTAGGGATTGACATGTAAATCTACAGCGTTACAATAACCGCATCGACGGCGAGTGTCAAAGCCGAAAGTTCACTGTCATCCCTGATGATGACACTAAGGGGTTGTCGTGCGGGTCGAAGAGGCCATTGGGAGACAGATCTCGCGGCTGCGGGCACGACGGCAGCTGTCGCTGACCGACCTGGGCGAGGCGCTGGGGCAGTATCTCGACAAGCCGTGGAGCAGGCAGGCCGTTCACCAGGCCGAACGCGGCCAGCGCTTGTTCACGGCGGCCGAGCTGACCGCCCTCGCGCTCGCCCTGGACGCCTCGGTGCCGACCCTGTTTCGCGCGGACGACGACCCGATCGAACTCCCCCGGCGGACCGTCTCCGCCCAGGAGTACCGGGGCGTCCTGCTCAACCGGGACCCGGAGGCGCCGCTGGACGGGGTGGAGGAAATGATCGTCGCGCTGCACGACATCGGCGAGGTCCTCGGCCGCCCGGCGCTGGCCCAGCTGGCCCGCATCGGCCGGGCGGCCGAACAGGCGGCGGGCGCCGACGGCCAGGGACGGACGACGACGCCGGGCCGACGGTAGCGTTACGTCCATGCGGCTGGAGATGCACTGGCGTCGGGAGGACGCGGTATCGCTGCCGGCCGCGGTCTGGCGGGCGGGGCCCGGTTACCGGATGATCGCCAGCGGCGTGGTCGGCGGCGGCCTCGGTGAACGCCAGTGGGTGCTCAACGCGCAGGTGCCGGGCGGGTACGACCGGATGGACCCGGCCGCGCACCTGGCCGAGCTGGCGGCCGGCCTCGGGCTGGCCGGCCCGGGGGTCGGGCTGCTCACCGCGGCCTCGGTGACCGACGTGGTGCAGCGCGAGGGCGAGGGAGTGCTGGTCGCCGCCACGGTCGGGCTGCGCGTTCCGACCTGGGCGGCGGCGCCGGCCGGGAGCGTCGACCGTGAGTTCGGGCCGATCCGGCGGCCGGGCACGATCAACATCATCGTGTCGGTTCCGGTCCCGCTGGCGGACGCGGCCTACGTCAATGCGGTGATGACCGCGACCGAGGCCAAGACCCAGGCCCTGCTCGAGGCGGGGATCCGCGGCAGCGGCACCGCCTCCGATGCCATCTGCATCGCCGCCCCGGCGGCGGGCGAGCGGGAGGACTTCGCCGGCCCCCGGTCGCTGTGGGGGGCGCGGATCGCCCGCGCGGTGCACGCAGCGGTGCGCGCCGGGGCGCTGCGCGACGCGGCGGCCAGGAGGCGGCTGGCGGATGGGGTGTAGCTGGATTGTGTACTGACCAGTCATCGCAGGCGGTGGCTATCCGCGGGTGGCGAGGCCCCAGACAAAGATGTCGGCATAGGACTTGGCGACTTCCTTCACCGAGAAATGGCCGCCCGCCCGCAGCGACAAATAGGTGTAGTTGTGCATGCCAAGCCACGCGGTGACCGCCAGCCGGGTGTCGACCGGCCGGAAGTCGCCCGACTCGATGCCCGCCTGGAAGACGGCCTCGACCCGGCGCTCGTAGGCGCGGCGGCGCTGCCGGAACATCTCGGCGTTCTTGCCGGTCAGCGCCGGGAAATCGTGCAGGAAGACCCACACGTGGTCGGGGAAGCGGAAGATGACGTCGAGCAGTTCCTCGCCGAGCATCGCCAGCCGCTCCGGCGGGGTGCCGCCGGCCAGATCGGCCCGGTCCGCGCCCAGCATGACCTCGTCCATGACGCGGTCGTGGATGGCGGCGAGCAGCTGCTCCTTGGAGCCGATGTAATAGTAGAGGGCGCCCTTCCCGATGCCGTTCGCGTCGCAGAGCTCGTTGGTGCTGGTGGCGTGGTAACCCCGCTCGGCGAACACCTTGGCGGACGCGTCCACGATCTCGTGGCGACGCTGCTGCCACTTGGCGCTCTTGCCCTGCTTGTCCTTAATCCTGGTTTGCGGCATTCTGCTGCTGCCTCATCTAGTCGAGAGTTCGCATCAGGATACAGCTGACTGGTCAGTCGAATCAATCACAGTGCGACGACCCGGCGACGGGTCGTTGTAGTTTTGCTCATTGCGCCGGCCGCCGTGCTGTTCCTATTATGTACTGACCAGTCAGTGTAGCAAGCAGGGCGAGAGGGTCATGGACTTCACACTCACCGAGTTCGAGGGCGAGCTGCGTGACCTGGGCCGCAGCTACGCCGAGCGCGAGATCGCCCCGGTGGCGGCCCGGGCGTGGCACGAGGAGCGCTGTCCGACCGAACTGCTGCGCGGGCTCGGCGAGCTCGGATTGCTCGGCCCGCTGGTGCCGGAGAAGTGGGGCGGCATCGGCTCGACCACCGTCGGCTATGTCGCCCTGCTCGAGGCCCTGGCGACGGTGGACCCGTCGGTCGCGACCGCCTGGCAGGCGCACGCCACCATCGGCAGCCTCCCGCTGCTGCTGTTCGCCGACGACGAGCAGCGCGAGCGGTGGCTGCGGCCGCTGGCCGAGGGGCGGCGGCTCGGCGCCTTCGGGCTGACCGAGCCGGGGGCCGGTTCGGACGTCCGGTCGCTGCGGACCAGGGCCGAGCAGGTGCCGGGCGGGTGGGTGCTCAACGGGCAGAAGGCCTTCATCACCAACGCGGGGACCGACATGAGCTTCGGCGTCACCGTGCTCGCCCGCACCGGCGAGGACGCCGACGGCAAGCCGCGCTTCGGCAGCTTCATCGTCGAGCAGGGGGCCGAGGGCTACACGCTCGGCCCGAAGCTGCGCGGCATCGGCTGGAAGTCGGCTGACACCAGGGACCTGTTCTTCGACGACGTCTTCGTGCCCGACAGCCAGGTCGTGGGCGAGCCGGGGGGCGGGCTCGGCCAGTTCCTGTCCGCCCTTGAGGTCGGCCGGATCTCGGTCGCCACCCTCGCCATCGGCACCGCGGCGGGCGCGATGCGGCTGGCGCTGGCCTACGCGAAGCAGCACGAGGCGTTCGGCACCCCCATCGCCAGCTTCCAGGCGATCCAGTTCAAGCTGGCGGACATGGCGACCGAGATCGAGGCCGCCCGCTGGCTCACCTACTACGCGGCCGCGCTGCGCGACGCGGGCAAGCCGTTCAAGAAGGAGGCTGCCATGGCCAAGCTGAAGGCCAGCCAGGTCGCCACGTCGGTGGTGAGCGAGGCGGTGCAGATCTTCGGCGGCGCCGGCTACATGCTGGACAGTGACGTCGCCCGGTTCTACTGCGACGCGAAGGTGCTGGAGATCGGCGAGGGAACCAACGAGATCCAGCGCCTCGTCATCGCCCGCGAACTCGGCTGCTAGCGGCCGTGGAAGACGACAGAACCGCCGCGCCCCCGCCGGCCGCCAGCCAGCTCGACCTGGCCGGGCGACGGGTGGTGATCACCGGCGCCGGGCGCGGCCTCGGCCGCGTGCTGGCCGGCGCCTTCGACGCCGCGGGCGCGCGGCTCGCCCTGGTCGCCCGGTCCAAGCCCGCCCTCGACGGTGTTGTCGGCGAGCTGGCCGGCGACCACCTGGTCTGCCCCGGTGACGTGCGGGACGACCTGTTCAACGAGACCGTCGCCGAGCGGATGACCGACCGGTTCGGCGGCATCGACGTGTGGATCGCCAACGCGGGGGTGTCGCGCGAGGACCCGGACATCACCCGCCTCTCCCCCGACGCCTGGCGCGACGTCATCGACACCAACCTGACCGGGACGTTCCTCGGCGCGCGGGCGGCCGTCCCGCGGATGGGCGCGGGCGGCCGGATCATCGTCACCGGCTCAGTACTCGGCGACCGGCCGCACGGCCGCCTGGCCGCCTACTCGGCGTCCAAGGGCGGCGTCCATGCCCTGGTCAGGTCGCTGGCGCAGGAACTCGGGCCCCGGCAGATCACCGCCAACGCGGTGGCCCTGGGCTGGTTCGAGACCGGGCTGGGCGCGTTCTGGCACCGCGACGCCGACCGCGAGCAGGACATCGCGGCGCACACCGCCCTGGGCCGCTGGGGGACGGCGGACGACCTGGCGGGCGTCTACCTGTTCCTGGCCTCCGCCGCCTCGGCGTACATCACTGGCACCACGATCACCGTTGACGGCGGCTACTCGCTGCTGTGACGCTCGACCCGATGGCGATCGAAGGAGATGGTCATGTTCAACCTCGCCCGGTCCCTCGATCGGAACGCGGACCGCACCCCGGATGAGGCCGCGGTGATCTTCCGCGACACCCGGCTGACCCACCGGCAGCTCCTTGACCGGGTCAACGCGCTGGCCGCCGCCTTCCGCGCGGCCGGCGTCGGCCAGGGCGACATCGTCGCGCTGCTGATGGGCAACTGCCCCGAGTTCCTGGAGAGCGCGCTGGCGGTCAACCGCGTCGGCGCGGCGTTCCTGCCGCTCAATGTGCGGCTGGCCGAGCCCGAGCTGGAGTACATCATCCGGCATGCGGGCGCGACCGCGATCGTGACCGAGCCAGCGCTGGCCGGGCCGGTCGCCGCCATCAGCGGCCGAATGGCGCCCCCGTGGACGGTGGTGGTGGCCGGCCAGGGCGAGGGGGCCGCCGTGGCCGGCGTCCCGTACGAGTCGTTCCTCGGCGCGCACCTCGGCGCGTTCGCTCCGCCGGCCGATGTCACCCAGTCGGACCTGCACCGGCTCATGTACAGCTCGGGGACGACCGCGCACCCCAAGGGGGTGCCGATCAGCTACGGGAACTTCTACTGGAAGACGATCGGGCACGTCGCCGAGTTCGGCCTCAGCGCGGCCGACCGCACGCTGATGGCGGGGCCGATGTACCACGTGGGAGCGTTCGACCTGCCCGGCATCGGCACCTGGTGGGTCGGCGGCAGCCTGGTGATCCTGCCCCGCTTCGACGTGCCCGACCTGCTCGCCGCGATCGAGCGGGAACGCCCGACCAACGTCTGGCTGGCCCCGGCGATGGTGAACGCGACGCTAAACGAGCTCGCCCAGTCCCCCGAGCTGGCCCGGCGCAGCACCGCGAGCATCCGGTTCATCACCGGGGGCGGCGAGAAGACGCCGGTGACGCTCATCGAGCGGCTGCTGGCGGCATTCCCCAACGCCCGCTTCGCCGACGCCTACGGGCTGACCGAGACCGTGTCCGGCGACACGTTCAACGATCAGGCGCACATGCGGTCGAAGATCGGCTCGGTCGGCAAGCCGGTGGTCAACCTGGACGTGCAAATCCTCGGCCCGGACGACGCCCCGGTCGAGCCGGGCGGCCAGGGCGAGATCGCGCTGCGCGGTCCCAAGGTGGTCTCCGGCTACTGGAAGAACCCCGACGCCACGGCGGCCGCGTTCACCGACGACGGCTGGTTCAGGACCGGGGATATCGGCCACCTCGATGCGGACGGCTACCTCTACGTCGACGACCGCAAGAAGGACATGATCGTCTCTGGCGGCGAGAACGTCGCGACATCGGAGGTAGAGCGCGCCCTCTACGAGTGCGACGCGGTGCTTGAGGCGGCCGTGGTCGCCATGCCCGACGCGCGCTGGGGCGAGGTGCCGCGGGCCTTCGTCGTGCTCCGGCCCGGCCGGGAGATCACCGAGCAGACGCTGATCGCGCACTGCCGGTCGCGGCTGGCCGGCTTCAAGACGCCGAAACAGGTCGTGTTCCTGCCGACGCTACCGCGGAACCCGTCGGGCAAGGTCCTCAAGCGCCAGTTGCGCGAGGTCAGCGAGCTGCGCGGGCAAACCACAGAAACAGAAGGGTAATCACGTGCAGGCAACCTCTGTCCCGGCCAGCGAGGCGCCGGAGCTCCCTGAGCTGCCGATCGACAGCCTGCTCGAGGCCTATGGGCGGATGACCCTGATCCGGGTATTCGAGGAGCGGGTGTCCGAGCTCTACCGCAACAGCGAGGTACCGGGCTTCGTCCACCTGTCGATCGGCCAGGAGGCGGCCGCGGTCGGCGCCTGCTGGCCGCTGGCCGTCACCGACGTGATCACCTCCAACCACCGCGGCCACGGCCACTGCCTGGCCAAGGGCCTCGCCCCCGAGCCGATGATGGCCGAGCTGCTCGCCCGGGTCACTGGGACCAACCGGGGCCTGGGCGGCTCGATGCACATCGCCGATCCGGACCTGGGCATCTTCGGGGCCAACGGGATCGTCGCCGCGGGCGTGCCGATCGCCGGGGGCGCGGCGCTGGCCGCGAAGCTGCGTCGGCTGCGGAGGGCGGCGGATGGGGCGGGCGGCGCGGGTGAAGAGGCCGACAGCGGCGTGGTGGTGTCGTTCTTCGGCGACGGGGCGGTCGCGCAGGGCGCCTTCCACGAGGCGGCCAACCTGGCCGCGCTGTGGCGGCTGCCGATCGTGTTCTTCTGCGAGAACAACGGCTACGCCGAGTTCTCACCGATCGCCGACCAGCACCCGGTGCCGATGTCCGCCCGCGCCGCCGGGTACGGGCTTGACTACGTGGCGGTCGACGGCAACGACGTGGAGGCGGTCGCCGCGGTCATGACCGACGCGGTGCGGCGCATCCGCGCGGGCGGCGGCCCGGTCTTCGTGGAGGCCGCCACCTACCGCTGGCACGGCCACTACGAGGGCGACCCGGAGAAGTACCGCAGCGCCGACGAGCTGGCGGACTGGCAGCAGCGCGACCCGCTGGTCATCACCCGCGCGCGGCTGCTCGGCCGGGGCGTCGGGGTGGACGTCCTCGACTCGGTCGAGGCGCAGGTGCGGGCCAGGATCGACGCCGCCGTCGACGCCGCCAGGCTGGCCCCGCCGCCGGACATGAGCGTGCTCCGCTCGTCGGTCTACGCGCCGCGGCCGGTCATCGCCGAGCCGGACTGGGCGCCGTCCCCGGACGGCGAGATCTTCCGCACGATGGACGCGGTGCGGCTGGCGCTCGAAGGGGCGCTTGACGCCAACCCGGAGGCGTTCGTGGCCGGGGTCGACGTCGGCAAGGGCGGCAACGTGTTCGCCCTCACCCGCGGCCTCTACGCGCGGTGGCCCGATCGGCTGCTCGACACCCCGATCTCGGAGACCGCGGTGATGGGGCTCGCGGTCGGCGGCGCCATGGCGGGCATGACCCCGCTGGTCGAGCTGATGTACCTGGACTTCCTCGGCGTCTGCTTCGACCAGATACTCAACCAGGCGGCCAAGTTGCGCTTCATGACCGGCGGCAAGGCGCGGATGGGGCTGGTGATCAGGACCCAGTTCGGCGGCGGCCGCTCGTCCGGCAGCCAGCACTCCCAGTCCCTGGAGGCGCTGCTCGCCCACGTCCCCGGGCTGACGGTGGTGATGCCATCGACCCCGGCCGACACCTACGGGCTGCTGCGATCGGCGATCCTCGACCCCAACCCGGTCGTGTTCATCGAGAACCGCCAGCTGTACGGGATGAAGGGCCCCAAGCCGCCGGCCGACTATCTCATCCCGCTCGGCCAGGCGAAGGTGGTGCGGGAGGGCACCGACCTGACGATCGTGAGCGTCTCCCGGATGGTCCACGAGGCGGTGGCCGCGGCCGAGGCCCTGGCCGGGCGCGGGATCAGCGTCGAGGTGATCGACCTGCGAACGGTCGCGCCGCTCGACAAGAAGACCATCCTGGCGTCGCTGGCGAAGACCAACCGGCTGCTGATCGCGCACGAGGGGGTGACCGATTTCGGCATCGGCGCCGAGATCGCCGCGCTGGCCGCCTACCAGGGGTTCTGGACGCTGGACGCGCCGGTGATGCGGGTCGCGCCGCCGCCGACGCCGTCCCCCTACGCGCCGGGCCTGGAGGAGCAGTGGCTGCCCGACCGGCGGGCGATCGAGCGCGCGGCTGAGGAGCTGATCCGGGTCTGACGCGTTCGGTTGCCGGTGGTCGCGGTTGCTGGTGAGGCCGAGGTCGCTGGCGGGGCCCCGGTCGCTGGTGGCGCCCGGGTCAGCTGGCCCAGTGGGCGTCCGCGAAGCGGCGGACCTCGGCCAGGATCTCCTGGTCTTCCGGCGCCCGGCCCATGAACCCGCCGTGGCCGCCGGCCTCGGTGACGTGCAGCTCGGCCGGGATGCCGGCCCGGCGCAGGGCCCGGTGCAGGAGCACGGTGTCGGACAGCAGCATGTCGCGGGTGCCGGTGGTGAGGATGGCGGGCGGGAAGCCGGGGGCGAAGTCGCCGTTGAGCGGCGACAGGTCGGGGTGGCTGAGGTCCCGGCCGCCCGCGTAAAGCAGAAACGACTGCCGCGCGCTGCCGGGGATCAGGGGGTCGAGCCCCAGGTTGGTCTGATGGGAGTCGCCTGCCTCGGTGAGGTCCGACCCCGGTGTCATCAGCACCACCGCGGCCGGGAGCGGCAGGCCCTCGTCACGGGCGCGCAAGATCAGCGCGGCCGCGAGGTTGCCGCCGGCCGAGGCGCCGCCGATGATGATCCGCTCGGGCGACCGCTCGCCGAGCAGCGCGCGGTAGGCAGCGAGGCAGTCGTCGAGTCCGGCCGGGAAGGGGTGGTCGGGCGGCATCCGGTAGTCCACGGCCCACACCCGGGCGGCCATCCGTAGACGCGGGCACCGCCCGGCAGGTCCCGTTTCACCACCGTGACCGGGGCGGCGGCGCGTCCGGCCATCATCGTCGCGAGGGCGTCGTCATGGGCGGCGATCATCGCCCGCCAGGCGTCCGGGTCGTCCAGGGCCGGGTACTCAGCCCGCTCGGACGGCGGGCTCGCCAGCACCGCCTGGGCTTCCCGGCTGAGCGTGGACGGGACCGGGATGTCGCGGGCGGGCAGGCGGATGGTGCCCGGTCGTTCGCTCATTGCCCCTCGAGTACCCGCTCGGGAGCCGCCGCCGCGGGGGTGGCGGGCTCGCCGCCGAGGTAGGCCGAGCTGATCATGTCGCCCACCACGTCGGGGGCGCCGTGGTAGGTGATCCGCCCGTTGATAAGGAGCGCCCCGGAGTCGGCCACCTTGAGCACCTCGGCCGCGAACTGCTCCACCACCAGGATCGTGAGGCCCTGCCGGGCGATGCCCGCGAGCACCTCGTACAGTTCCTCGACGATCTTGGGCGCGAGCCCCATCGAGAGCTCGTCGACGAGCAGCACCGAGGGACTCACCGCCAGGGCGCGGGCCATCGAGAGCATTTGCTGCTCGCCGCCGGAGAGCTTGCCCGCTAGCTGGCCACGGCGCTCGGCCAGCTTCGGGAAGTGCTGGAAGGACTTTTCCAGGATCTCCGT
>Ga0302308_10002965_pt1 | contig 13611 bp, 12 predicted proteins | sample III_Palsa_E3_3_FD_200531 | JGI IMG/M metagenome (GOLD analysis project Ga0302308, IMG submission 200531) | Peat permafrost microbial communities from Stordalen Mire near Abisko, Sweden - III_Palsa_E3_3 | ecosystem: Environmental > Terrestrial > Soil > Palsa > Peat permafrost | place: Sweden... | reverse complement strand
GCGGTGTCGGTCTCGCCTACGGTGCGGATGATGTCTTTGAGTTGGGCGTCGCTGCCGTCGTCGTTCTTCTGGCTGATGAGCAGGATGGCGCGGCGGGTGTTCGCGGGCTGCTGCTTCAGCAGGCCGAGCGCGAACTCGAGGCCGTCGTAGATGGCGGCTCCGCTGTTACCAGGGTCGGGATGGTTGATCGCATCACGCCACTGGGAGATGTCGGAGGTGAAGGGCGAGACGCCCTCGATACGGCTGTCGAAGTTGACGATGGAGACCTGGTTGGGAGTGCCGCCAAGGATGGCAGCGAGCATGGTTTCGAGGTTGTCGTAGTTTTTGAACTGGCCGCGAGCGGCTCCTCCCGTCTGCATCAGGACGACCAGGGATAAGGGCCGGGCAGCATCCTGCTCCAGGGTCACCTTCTGCGGGACGCCGTTGTCGGTGAGGATGAAATCAGCGGCCGTGAGAGAGTAGACGAGCTCTTTGGTTTTGGTTTGGACCAGAGCAGGGACGACGACGAGGCTGGTGCCGGTCCGAAGGGTGGTGGTTGCTTCCGGTGGCCTGGTCTGATTCGTTTGGGCGGCAGCAAAAGCCGTAAGTGCTACTACGAAGACGCCGGATCTGGAGGCCATTCGTCTCATTGCTGTCGCTATGGTACGCCTGTCGAAGTCCAACGCAATCGCCGCAGCGGCAGATTCCGGGTCTACTGCTCCAGACCGAGCTTCTCCGCCGCATGGTCGAGCGCATCCTCCGTTTTGAAGAACAGGCCGTTTGGATTCGAACCCGGAAGATACCGAATCACGATCTCCGGATTGTCGACGGAGTTTTCAATGCCGTCTTTGATCCAGGTGTAGCCGAGCGCCCGAACCAGAGCGAGTGAGCCCTCCGCTCCGCTTTCGTTGCCCGAGTCGCCCACGATGGCGTAGGCGGTCCTGCCGGTGCGGCAGCTGTAAACGACGGCAAAGTCGCCGATCCGGACGCCGTTGCGCCGCGCCACTCTTCCCTGCACCACGTAGTTGATCTTTGTGGCGTCGACGTAGCGCCGGGGATCGTCCTCGTTGGGATTGTCCTTGTCCTCAAAGGCAGTCTGCGAGATGTAGAAGCCGGGATAGGGATCGTGCGGACCCTGCAGTTTGGGTGGTCCGCCAGGGTGCTGGAGGATGTAACCCACGATCTCGTCGGGGTGACCGCTCTCCGGAAGCGCGTGGGCGTGCTGATCGATGTCGAGCGCCCTGACTCCGGGAGGCCCATAGGCGTTGGGAGCTCCGTCCACGTCGACATCCATACGCACCCGGACCTCGACCACCGGTCTGCCGTCCTGGACCGTGACGCGAGGCGACCTGACTGCCGGGCACGGGGACGAGGCATGATCTGTGGCGGTTTGCCCCTGAGCAGGAAGCATCCCTGCCGAAAGAGCAGGCAGAACGAAAAACCATGAAAAAGCAACTGAACGTGCGACACCGAGACCCATTGAGAAAGCTCCACTAAGAGCGACGGGATGCGACGCAAAAAGTTTCCAGAAATACGGCTTGACGCACAGGGAGGGCAGGACTAATCTCACTCCAGAAAGGCGAATAAAAGGCGAATATATGAACACCGCTTCCCTGTTCCCGATCCTCCCCACCGGACTCACCGGACTCACCGGACTCACCGGAATCGCTCGGCTGGCAGCTGAGGCTGAGCACGCCGACGACGGCCACCTGATCGAATTCAGAGCACTGGAGGTGCGCAGCATTCTCAATAAGTCTGTGTCGAAGCGCAGGTTATCGCTGGCTTACAGCATCAATCCCTACCGGGGATGCGAGTTTGGCTGCAAATACTGCTATGCGCGGTACACCCATGAGTTCATGGCTCCGAAGACTCCGGATGTAACTCAGCAGGACCCGCCTGACGATCCGGCTGAAGCGAGACTGAACTTTCGCGACCCCCTCACCTTTGAGCGAATGATCTTCCTGAAACAGAATGCGGCATGGCTGCTGGAGCAGGAGTTGAAAAAGATCGATCCGGCAGAGGAGATTGCGCTGGGCACGGCGACCGATCCCTACCAGCCGATCGAGCGAAGAGCGCGGATTACCCGCAGCCTGCTGGAGGTCTTCGCGCGAAAGTCCGGCTACAGGCTCGGCATTGTGACCAAATCACGATTGATCGTGCGGGATATCGATCTGCTGGCGGAGATCGGGCGTCGCAATACCCTGGTGGTGCATGTGACGATTACAACGCCGGACGCAGCCCTGGCCCGTCTGCTGGAGCCACGCGCACCGAGGCCGGATCTGCGCTTTCAGGCGGTGAAGCGGCTGCGCGAGGCAGGGATCGTGGCCGGAATCTTCGGCTCGCCGCTGCTGCCTGGAATTACCGACACCGAGGAGGCGCTGGACGGCATGGCCCGGCGTGCCGCTGCGGTGGGAGCGAGCTTTTTCTCCGCCCACCCGCTCTTCCTCAAGCCGTGCTCACGTCCTACCTACCTGAGCTTCGTTCGTGAGCACTACCCTTCTCTTGAGGCCGACTACGCCAGACGTTTTGCTCATGCGGACTTTGCTTCGCCACCCTATCGCCAGCAGCTCGCAAAGATGGTCGATGAGGCGTGCCGGCGGCATGGCGTGGGAAAGCGCTCAGCGGACGCTCTGCTGACCCGCAATGAGGGCGGAGGCCGAAGACCGCCGCAGAGGGCTGAAGGTCCGGCACAGCAACGGCTGTTTGCCTAAAGTTCCAGAGGAGTGAACGATGCGAAGATGGTGGACGATTCGGGTAGCGAGACCAGCGGCACGTAGTCGCAGGCGACGGCGTAGCGCTCCCACAGCTTCAGTACTTCGGGATTGGAGTGAGCGCGCTCCGTGCCACCGGCCTCCCACTCGAAGACCTCCACAACGGTGCCGTCTTTGGCCTGGCATACCGTGGCGGGATGGTCAGTAGCCAACCCTTCGGCGCGCAGCAGGGGAACGTGCTCGCGGGTGAGCTGCAGCAGATCAGCTTCCTTACCCGGCTTAGGCCTGTAGGCGACGATAACGATCGTGCGACCGGATTCAGCCTGCATAGCTTCTCCCTGTTCGGCCAACAAGAGGCTAGCAGAGAGAGCGAGTTAACGGCAAAGGAGGACGCCTGGACTTCATCCCCCGACGGAGCGCTGTCGTGGTGAATTCCCTGCGTCCTCCCTGCACAAAAAAGGCGAGGCTAAAGCGTTGGTTCGAGACTAAGCGACGACGTCGATGCCCATGGAACGAGCGGTACCGCGGATGGTCTTCGCGGCTGCCTCAACCGAGGCGGCGTTCATGTCCGGCATCTTCTGGGTGGCGATCTCGAGAATCTGCTTCTCGGTCACCTTGCCGACCTTCTCCTTGTTGGGAGTGCCGGAGCCCTTGGCGACACCAGCGGCCTTGAGCAGAAGCACCGGAGCCGGAGGCGTCTTGGTGATGAAGCTGAAGGTGCGGTCCGCATAGACCGAGATGACAACCGGGATGGTAAGGCCGGCCATTGCGGGGTCTTTGGTGCGCTCGTTGAACTGCTTGCAGAACTCCATGATGTTGACCTGAGCCTGGCCAAGCGCGGGGCCGACCGGGGGTGCAGGGGTGGCCTTGCCGGCCATAATCTGAAGTTTGACGTATCCAGTGATCTTCTTCGGTGCCATTGCGGTAAATCCTCTTTATGCTTCCAGCGGCGGGCCCCGTCTTCTGACCTGGCCTGCTGCTTAATATTTGCTTCTAAACTCTCACTCCCTGCCGTTTCTCTTCACGCGGGAGAACTACTCGTCGACAACCTTGTCCACCTTGGAGAATTCGATCTCGACCGGGGTGGAGCGGCCGAAGATGCTGACCATCACCTTCAACGTCTGGCGGTCTTCGTTGACATCGTCGACGGTTCCGGTGAAGTTGGCGAATGGGCCCTCGTTGATACGGACCTGCTCGCCCTTGTCGAACCTGACCTTCATGGTCGGCTTGCTGGTCGACGTATCGGAACGGAAGAGGATGGAGCTGACTTCCTGCTCGGAGAGCGCAACCGGATTGTCGCCGGTACCAAGAAAGCCGGTGACGCGCGGCGTGTTCTTGATGACGTGCCAGAGGTCGTTGTCGAGATCCATCTCGACCAGAACGTAGCCAGGCAGGAAGACGCGCTCAATGGTGTACTTCTTGCCGTTGCGAAGCTCGGTGACCGGCTCGGTCGGGATCATGATGCGGCCAATGCGGTTCTGCAGACCGAAGGCCGTGATGCGGCTTTCGAGAGACTCACGCACCTTACGCTCGAAGCCCGAGTAAGCGTGGATGATGTACCACTTGAAGTTCTCGTTGACCGGCGGGGCAAGCTGCTCCGTAGACGGGTCTCCTGCAGCGCTGGACGCCTCGGGGTTCTGCTCTTTCGGATTCTGCTCTTCTGCCGCCATCGTTGTGCCTTTTTCGCGCATCGCTGCTTCTTTCTACTGGCCTTGCTCGGAACTGCTCAGATGCTTCTGTTTAGTGCTGGGTCAAACGGTGCAGCAGAGCCTCAATCGCCCGGCCGATGATGTTGTCCACCAGCCAGAAATACGCGGCGAAGATGAACACGGTCACCAGAACAACGGTCGTGGTCGACTGAACCTCTTCGCGCGACGGCCAGATTACCTTGCGCATCTCGCTGCGCACGTCCTTCAGGAATTCGCCCAGACGCTCTGGCTGCGACTTCAACTGCTGCATCCCGGTAGTTGGCTGGTCCGCTACTGCTATTGTCTTGGCCATAGTGCTGCCTCAAAATTCGTGTGCTGCGTTGCTGTGGTTCTACGTCTATTGTGGCCCGGACTCAGGGGCCGGGCAAACTGGCGGGGGAGCTCGGATTCGAACCGAGAAGTTCGGTTTTGGAGACCGACAGTTTAACCGTTGAGCTTACTCCCCCCGTGGTGCGGAATGAGGATATAGTCTCCTCATTCCCGAATCCGGCTGGAGACTACTTCGTTTCCTTGTGATCCGTGTGCTTGCGGCAGGTATTGCAGAACTTCGAGAACTCGAGACGGCCTGTGGTCGTCTTCTTGTTCTTCGTCGTCGAGTAGTTCCTGTTTTTGCACTCCGGGCACTGCAGTGTAATAATTTCGCGCATCTCTTTATCCTAACCGATTTCGCGGAAATTCATACTTCACCGCAAAATCCCTTTATTTTGAATGGCAGGCGCGGCCGGAAAGTGGTCTCCCTCTCCCCGGCCGTACCTGCTGAACTACTTGATGATCTCGCTGATGGTGCCGGCGCCGACGGTTCGTCCGCCTTCGCGGATGGCGAAGCGCAGGCCCTTCTCCATGGCCACCGGGGTGTGCAGCGTGATCTCCAGCTGGATGTTGTCGCCGGGCATGCACATCTCCGTGCCCGCAGGAAGCTTCGCCGAACCCGTCACGTCCGTGGTGCGGAAGTAGAACTGAGGACGGTAGCCGTTGAAGAACGGGGTATGACGTCCGCCTTCTTCCTTCGAGAGCACATAGACCTCGCCCTTGAACTCGGTGTGCGGCTTGATCGAACCAGGCTTGGCCAGAACCATGCCGCGCTGAACCGCTTCCTTCGCGATACCGCGCAGCAGAAGACCAGCGTTGTCACCCGCCAGACCCTCATCGAGCTGCTTCTTGAACATCTCGACACCGGTGCAGACCGTCGCCTGGGTATCGCCAAAGCCCACGATCTCGCAGGCCTCGCCAACCTTGACCTTGCCGCGCTCGATACGGCCCGTCACCACGGTACCGCGACCCGAGATCGAGAAGATGTCTTCGATCGGCATCAGGAACGGCAGATCCACCGCGCGCTCCGGCTGCGGAATGTACTTGTCCACCGCCGCCATCAGCTCGTCGATCTTGGTCTCCCACTGAGCTTCGCCGTTCAGCGCGCCCAACGCAGAGCCGCGGATGATCGGAGTGTCGTCGCCAGGGTAGTCGTACTTCGACAGCAGCTCGCGAACCTCCATCTCCACCAGCTCGATCAGCTCTTCGTCCTCAACCGCATCGCACTTGTTCAGGAACACAACGATGAACGGAACGCCAACCTGACGGGCAAGCAGCACGTGCTCCTTGGTCTGGGGCATCGGGCCGTCGGTCGCCGCAACCACCAGGATCGCGCCGTCCATCTGCGCGGCACCCGTGATCATGTTCTTGATGTAGTCCGCGTGGCCCGGGCAGTCGACGTGCGCATAGTGCCGGTTCGGCGTCTCGTACTCCACGTGCGAGGTCGCAATCGTGATACCGCGCTCGCGCTCCTCAGGAGCGTTGTCGATCGTGTCGAACGAACGAAACTTGTTGTTCGGGTTGTGCTTCGACAACACCTTCGTGATCGCCGCCGTCAGCGTCGTCTTGCCATGATCGATGTGCCCGATCGTCCCAATGTTTACGTGCGGCTTTGACCGGTCAAACTTTTCCTTGCCCATGACTCTCTCCGTGTTTCGTAACTTCTCAACCTAAAACCTGCAGCACAGAACAATCCGTGCGCAACCGATTACTTGCTGTCTTTGCCCTGCACCTTCGCGATAATCTCTTCCGAGACCGAGCGGGGCGCTTCTTCGTACTGCTTGAACTGCATGGAGTAGTTCGCACGACCCTGCGTGGACGACCGCATGTGGGTGGCGTATCCGAACATCGTGCTCAACGGTACGCTGGCCCTGATAGCCTGCGTACCACCGACCATCTCCATGCCTTCGATTCTGCCGCGGCGGGAGTTGAGGTCGCCGATGATTGTCCCCATGTACTCCTCGGGGACAGTGACTTCGACCGACATGACAGGCTCAAGGAGCACAGGCTTCGCCTTGCGGGCTGCTTCCTTGAAGGCCATCGAACCGGCGATCTTGAATGCCATTTCGTTCGAGTCGACGTCGTGGTAGCTGCCGTCGTAGAGCGAAACCTTGACATCGACCATCTCGTAGCCGGCGAGAACACCGCGCTGCATTGCGTCCTGGATGCCCTGGTCAATTGGCTTGACGTACTCCTTGGGAATTGCGCCGCCCTTGGTGTCGTTCGTGAACTCGTATCCCTTACCAGGCTCGTTGGGTGCGATGCGGATCTTACAGTGACCGTAGTTACCCGAACCACCGGTCTGACGGATGTATTTTCCTTCAGCGTCGGCGTTCGCGCGAATGGTCTCACGGTAGTTGACCTGCGGCTTGCCGACGTTAGCCTCGACCTTGTACTCGCGCATCATGCGGTCGACGATGATCTCAAGATGCAGCTCGCCCATGCCGGCGATGATGGTCTGGCCGGAGTCGATATCGGTACGAACACGGAAGGTGGGATCTTCCTGCGCGAGTTTCGCGAGGGCCATACCCATCTTCTCCTGGTCGGCCTTGGTCTTCGGCTCGACAGCAACCTCAATAACAGGAGCCGGAAAGTCGATCGACTCAAGCACCACAGGGTGCTTGTCGGTGCAGATCGTGTCACCGGTCACCAGATTCTTGAGGCCAACTGCGGCGCAGATATCGCCCGCGAGAATCTCGGTGATCTCTTCACGCTTGTTGGCGTGCATCTTGAGCAGGCGGCCGATACGCTCCGTCTTGCCGGTACGGGGATTCAGAACCGAGTCGCCGGTCTTGAGCTGGCCGGAGTAGACACGAATAAAGATGAGCTGGCCGACGAAGGGGTCGGTCATGATCTTGAAGCCAAGCGCGGAGAACGGCTCGGCATCGTCCGCTTTGCGAATGACCTCTTCTTCCATGTTGTCGGGGTTGTGGCCGACCATGGGAGGAATATCGAGCGGGCTGGGCAGATAGTCGACGACTGCGTCGAGCAGGGTCTGAACACCCTTGTTCTTGAAGGATGAGCCGCAGAGCACCGGGAAGATGTTCATCGCGATGGTCGCCTTGCGGATACCGGCCTTGAGCTGCGCTTCGGTGGGCTCTTCGCCTTCGAGAAACAGATTCAGAATCTCATCATCGGAGTCAGCAACCGCTTCGATCAGCTTGTGCCGGGCTTCCTTCGCCGTGTCGAGCAGATCGGCAGGAATCTCTTCGATCGAGTACTCCGCGCCCATGGTCTCGTCGTGCCAGAGAATTGCCTTCATCGTAACCAGATCGATTACGCCCAGAAACTTTGCTTCCGCACCGATCTGAATATTGATGGGAACAGCACGTGCACCAAGACGATCGACGATGGTCGAGGTTGCATAGACGGCATCCGCGCCGGCCTTGTCCATCTTATTGATGAAGCAGATGCGGGGAACCTTATACTTGTCGGCCTGACGCCATACGGTTTCAGACTGAGGCTGCACACCGGCGACCGCGTCAAAGCAGGCGACCGCGCCGTCGAGAACACGGAGTGAACGCTCCACCTCGGCGGTGAAGTCGACGTGGCCCGGCGTGTCGATGATGTTAATGCGAATGTTCTTCCAGGTGCAGGTGGTAGCAGCCGAGGTGATCGTGATGCCACGCTCCTGCTCCTGCTCCATCCAGTCCATGGTCGCAGTGCCCTCGTGCACCTCACCGATACGGTGCGTGATGCCCGTATAGAAGAGGATGCGCTCGGTCGTCGTCGTCTTGCCGGCATCGATGTGCGCCATGATTCCGATGTTCCGGCAACGATTCAGAGGTGTAGTGCGTGCCACGGTCTGTCTCTCATCTGCGAGCATTTGCTCGCGGTAATAACTTCGTTGAACCTAAAAACTGAAGACAAAAACTTTTGCTTTACCAGCGGTAGTGCGCGAATGCCTTATTCGCCTCGGCCATACGATGAACATCTTCCTTCTTCTTCATCGCGGCGCCACGACCGTTGGCGGCATCAAGGAGCTCAGCGGTCAGCTTCTCGACCATTCCCTTTTCGCCACGGGCGCGGCCGTAAGTCACGAGCCAGCGGATGGCGAGCGAGGTGCGACGCTCAGGAAGAACCTCGATGGGAACCTGGTAGTTCGCTCCGCCTACGCGGCGGGACTTAACCTCAAGAAGCGGCTTGCAGTTTTCGATTGCCTTCTTGAAGAGCTTAAGGGCCTCGTCGCCACCCTTCTGCTCAAGATTGGTCATAGCGGTATAGAAAATGCCCTGCGCGGTCGACTTCTTACCGCCCCACATCATGGAGTTCACAAACTTCGTAACCAGGGTGGAGTTATAAACCGGGTCCGGAGCAACTTCACGCTTCGCGATGTAACCTTTTCTGGGCATCTCTTCTTTTCTCGTCTTCCTTCAGGGCCGTCGACATCTCAAGCCCTGAACCTGAATTTGTGCGGCGAACCGCAGTTAATCTAAAGCCGCAACTACCTAAAACCGACAGCCTACTTGGCTGCAGCCTTCGGACGCTTTGCGCCGTACTTGGAGCGGCTCTGCTTACGATTGGCAACGCCGACCGAGTCGAGCGTGCCACGGACGACGTGGTAACGGACGCCCGGCAAATCCTTCACACGGCCACCGCGGATAAGCACAATCGAGTGCTCCTGCAGGTTGTGGCCGATGCCCGGGATGTAGGTCGTAACTTCAATCCCGTTGGTGAGACGAACACGCGCAACCTTACGGAGGGCCGAGTTCGGCTTCTTGGGGGTCTGAGTGTAGACGCGGGTGCAGACGCCACGGCGCTGGGGCGAACCCTGCAGTGCGGGGCTGGCGGTCTTATAGCGAGTGGGCGTGCGGCCCTGCTTGACGAGCTGATGGAACGTAGGCACTGGAACTCCTTGTTAATGCGCGCAAAACCTTACAACAAATCTCTTGTGAGGCGCACAGAAGGTCTGGGCTTCGCTTTTTGCCGTACACGCAAAAAATTGAGAACGCTGAAGCGTCTCTGAACGAAGATCTTCCCTGCTGTTGCGTCTGTAAACCGGTACAACAAACCAGACGTAAACAGTCGACGGTGGTCGAGCGTCTTTCCCTGATTAGAGGATGAGCCGACTCCGTTTCGCTGTCCCGGCCCGCATAGCCCATCCAAGGTGGAGGGTGTCGCAGGCACGATTGCGATGGGCCACAGATTACGACATTCCAAATCGAACAGGAATGTCCCGTGGTGAATCTCTTGTATCCAGTGTAGCGCAAAAAGACTTTCCCTGTCTCACAACAGGTTCAGGCTTTGAACTGCGCGGGTTTTTATTCACCCCGCCTCGCTCTGGGTTTCCCCGCAGCGAGCTCCGGATACTCGCGGAACCTTCTAACAATAGCAATCTGTGCGGTTCGAGTCAACTTTTTTGCTGATTTTTGGTCGTGGGTAAAGCATAGCCTGCTCCCCCAAACCTGCTTATGGGGCAGAAAGGCCGGGCGTCGGAATACTCACCCCACCTGGATATGTCCTGGCTGCTGCCTGCGCTTTTTCTCGATAACCACGATGGAATCATAGACATGGATTGCGCCGATATCGGTCTTGGCAGAGGTAGCTACCGGACTGTTGTGATACCAGGCATGCATATCGTCGATCATCTGCTTGATATGTCCGATAGCGGTATTTTCGCGCCTGTAGCCGCCAGCAAACCTGTAGCCGCCGCCAACCGATCCTGGCCAATAGGACGTATGCAGATCCTCTATCACGTAAAGCGCACCGGGGCTGAGCAGTGGAAACAGGGTGTCAAAGCTACTGCGCTGGTGGTGTCCGATGTGGGAGCCATCATCGAGCACGATATCCGGCGTGCCCATCTCGAGGATCACATTTTTTAGAAACATGGGGTCGTCCTGCGAGCCGATCCGGACCTGATTCGGCGCGGTCACATAACCAGCGCACCTCGGATCGACATCTATCCCGAAGAGCGTCGCGGTTTCTCCGAAATACTCGCGCCACAGTTCCAACGAGCCGCCCTTGAATACGCCGATTTCCAGCATTTTGACTGGAGTGTTGCAATACGGCGCGAAATGGCGCTCATAGATTTCGAGATAGTGAACCCACTTATCGACAACACGGCCACGATGCCTAAAGAACACCTCGGCAAGAGCGCCCGTGGTCTGGTCTGCCGCAGCGTCCTTGTCATGCGGATCAATTCGCATGCGGGCCAGGATTTCCTCGGGGAGCGGAGGTCGCAGTTGGCGTTGAATTGCATCTACCCCGCGGGAAGCCAATTGCCTGATTGTCATGTCACGCTCCGGGCCTTTTCATCAAGGCTCCTGTGTTTTGAGAGAACGGGGCCGGACTCCTATTTCAATGCGCACCACTCTACACAGGAAACCGCTCACACCAATACACTTTTCACCAATACTCTGATTTCCCCCTGCAAACCTGTAGAGACGGTTGTGCATAGGGCTGCGCTGTGGGCCGCACGGAGTTTTGCATGCTAGGCTTTCGAGATGACTTTTGTTGCTGTTCGCACGCGCTCTCTGACCTGTGTTTTGTTTGCCGTCACCACTGTTTTGACCGTAGGGGCTGCCACTGCGGGACAGGCTCAGACCAGCGCCGCTCCCCCAAACGATGCGAGGATCGGGGCGTTGATCGAGACACTGGGCAAGACCAGAACGCCGCGTTCGGCGGCGATTTCTCCCGATGGAACGGTTGTAGCGTGGTCGGTGCGCACGGCAGAGGGATCGCAGATTCACCTGACAGACGTGGCGAACCCTGACCCGGCGACGGAAAAGATCGTAGGGACGGGGTCAGGGGCGACGAGCTGTAACAGCTCCGAGCCGACATGGTCGCCCGATGGAAAATGGCTGGCGTTTATCTCCGATTGCACGGCGAAGACGGACAAGCCAGGTCAGGAGCAGGTATTCGTGTGGTCGAAGAAGACAGGCGAGTCGAAGGAGCTGACGCATCTGGTCGGCGACATCAGTGAACTGGCCTGGTCGCCGGATGGCAAGAGCATCGGTTTCCTGTTCGTCGAGAACGCCACGCGCAGCGCCGGAGCCCTGGCGGCGATGAAGCCGTGGGCCGGGGTGATTGGCGAAGACGGCGTCGAGATACAGAGGGTGGGCGTAGTAGAGGTTGCGAGCGAATCATTTGCGCAGGTCACTCCGGCAGCGTTGCATGTTTATGAGTTCGACTGGTCGCCTGACTCGAAGCATCTTGCGTTCGTTGCCGCAAACCCTCCAGGCGAAAATAACTGGTGGGTCGCTCAGCTCTATACCGAAGACGTCGCCCATCGGATCGAATACACCGGCTCCCAGCCGCCCACCAAAGATCTCAGCGCATCTCAGCGACAATCCATCCTCGACACCACCAAAATCTCCGGCTCCCTCCACGGCCTGCAGATTGCCGTGCCGCGATGGTCGCCTGACGGCAAACGAATCGCCTTCATCGGCGGTCTCATGAGCGATCAGGGCTCCACGGGCGGCGATATCTACGTCATGCCTGCCACAGGCGGCGAGCCCAAAAACGTAACGCCGGGCCGGGCCGCGTCGGTCGCCTATATCGCCTGGCTTGGGCCGGAGGTCATCGGCATTGCAGAGCATGTGGGGGGAAACAGCCACCTTACCGCTCTGGATCTGAATACGGGACACGATGTTCCTGGAAACAGTACCACCTTTCCGGAGTCGATCGGCGCGGGCGAGCTGGAGATGAGCGTCTCGATCTCCAATAAGGGGACCATCGCGCTGATTCGCAGCTCGTTCGAGCACGCGCCCGAGGTGTGGGCCGGCCCGGACAATGATATGAAGCAGATTACGCATCTGAACGATGGGCTGAAGCCCGCGTGGGGAAAGACCGAGAACGTCGAGTGGGCCAATGACGGCTTCAAGGCGCAGGGCTGGCTGCTCTATCCCGCGAACTACGACCCGGCGAAGAAGTACCCGCTGATTGTGAGCGTGCATGGAGGGCCTTCGAGCGCTGTTACTACGCACTGGCCAGGCGTCGGGTATGGCGGCGTGCCCTTTTCGGCGCTGGGCTACTTCGTCTTCATGCCAAACCCTCGCGGCAGCTACGGCCAGGGAGAGAAGTTCACCCAGGCCAACATCCGGGACTTCGGCTATGGCGATCTGCGGGACATTCTGGCGGGCATGGATGTGCTGGAGAAGCGCTTCCCTATCGATAAGAACCGCGAAGGGCTGACCGGCTGGAGCTACGGCGGCTTCATGACAATGTTCGGCGTCACGCAGACAACGCGCTTCAAAGCGGCGGTAGCAGGCGCGGGGATCAGCGACTGGCAGAGCTACTATGGAGAGAACTCCATCGACCAGTGGATGGTGCCGTTCTTCGGCAAGACGGTGTACGACGATGCAGCGGTGTATGCGAAGAGTTCCGCGATCGAATACATCAAAAACGTGAAGACGCCGACGCTGGTAGTGGTAGGAGACCGGGATGGCGAGTGTCCGGCTCCGCAGAGCTTCGAGTTCTGGCATGCGCTGCGAGCTGAGGGCGTGAAGACGCAGTTGGTGATATACCCGAATGAGGGACACGGATTCCGTGACCCTGGGCATCGGCGGGATGTTCTGGAGCGGGCGCTCAACTGGTTCGAAACAGAGATGCCTAAAACCGGCGACCAGAAAACAAACTGAAATTCAGGGTTCATCCTGCCAGCAATTCACGAAATGGCGCGTCAAACCGGAAGACAACGATTTGCTTCCGGTGTGCGCAGCTTTTACACTAAGGTTTCAGCTATCCAGCGGTTGCGGTGTGACCGTTCAGCTTAAGTTCTGGTTGGACGGGGAGGTTCAATGCGTCGGTTTCTCACGTTAGTATTTTTGCTGCTTTTCACGATTCCTTTTGGTGTCTCGATCTCGGGTTGTTCCAAGAAAGAGCCTGTGGTCTATTGCAACGGCGGAGACTCCGGCGCAGTGGTGGGTCAGATATTTACGATTACGCTGCAGCCGCAGATCTTC
>Ga0302308_10002963_pt1 | contig 13613 bp, 15 predicted proteins | sample III_Palsa_E3_3_FD_200531 | JGI IMG/M metagenome (GOLD analysis project Ga0302308, IMG submission 200531) | Peat permafrost microbial communities from Stordalen Mire near Abisko, Sweden - III_Palsa_E3_3 | ecosystem: Environmental > Terrestrial > Soil > Palsa > Peat permafrost | place: Sweden... | reverse complement strand
CCTCGTCCGGTGTTTCGATGAGATTCGCGAGGTGCCGGATGAAGCCGCCGGCCACGCCCCCATCAGCGACCCGATGGTCGAAGACGAGCGAGAGCTCGACGATCGACCGGGGCACGACCTCGTCGTCGACGACCCAGGGCCGCGTCGAGATCCGTCCGACACCGAGGATCGCAGCCTCCGGTGGATTGATGATCGCGGTACCGCCGTCGACGCCGAAGGCGCCGAAGTTGGACACGGTGAAGGTGCTGCCGCGCAGCTCGGCCGCGTCGATGGAGCCGTCTCGCGCGACGCCCGCCAGCCGCTGGAGCTCGTCCGCGATGCCACGCAGCGACTTGGTCTGCGCGTCGTGTATCACGGCGACGACGAGGCCACGTTGCGTCTGCACCGCGACCCCGAGATGGATCGGTGTGAAACGCACGACCTCGTTGGTCTCGGTGTCGAAATGAGCGTTCAGCCGCGGAAACTTCCGAAGTGCCACCGCGCAGAGCCGCAGGATGATCGCGAAGGGTGTCACCGACGCGTCGGTCGACCCGGCGGGCAGCTCGGCCCGCAACTCCATGAGCCGGGTCGCGTCGGCGCTGAGCCAGGCGGACGCGCTCGGTGCATCGTGGTGTGATCGAGTGAGCCGTTCCGCCGCAATCCGATCCACGCCGGTCAGCGCGGTGCGGACGGAGCCGTCGGACGTGGGTCGCTGCTCGGCTGCCGCGCTCGCGTCCTCTCGAGTGGCCGCGCGCTCGAGGTCGGCCCTGGTCACCATGCCGGCGGGGCCGCTGCCGGCGATCGTGGCGGTGTCGATGCCGAGCTCGGCCGCCAGCCGTCGCACCAGCGGCGATGCGGGAGGCGATGCAGACCGCGGCCTGGCGGCGCCCCCGGTCGTCGGCGCCGGAGTGAGGATGCGCCGCGCCCTCGGTGCCGACTCGCTCGTCCCGTACCCGACCAGCACGTTTCCGGACGCGCCCTCCGAAGGCGCACCGGCGACTTCGATGCTGATCAGCGGCGTCCCCACGGCGATGCTCTCGCCCTCCGCGCCGTGCAGTGCGGCGACGCGCCCCGCGAACGGGGTCGGCACCTCCACCACGGCCTTCTCGGTCGTGATCTCGGCGATCGGCTGATCCACCACCACGACGTCACCCTCGGCGACGAGCCAGCGATTGATCTCTCCCTCGGTGAGCCCCTCGCCGAGATCGGGCATCAGGAAGTCGCGAACCGTCAGCATCCGATCAGTACTCGAGCAGGCGAGCGACGGCATCGAGGATGCGATCGGCGTCGGGGAGGAAGTGGCGCTCGATCTTCGCGGAGGGGTACGGGACGTCCCATCCGCTGACGCGCAGCACCGGAGCGGCGAGGTAGCCGAAGGCGCGTTCGTTGAGCTCGGCGGCAATCTCGGCGCCGAATCCCGCGAACCGTGCGGCCTCGTGAACGACAACGACGCGGCCGGTCTTGGCGGCACTCGTCACCAGGGTCTCGACATCGAGCGGCGAGAGCGTTCTGACGTCGACGACCTCGAGATCGAGCCCGCTCTCGTCCGCCGCACGCGTCGCCGACTCCATCGCCGTGGTGACCATCGGCCCGTAGGCGATCACGGTCGCCGTGGTTCCCTCGCGCCGGACGATCGCCTTCCCAATCGGCGGAGCTGTCACCGGGAGGTTCAGGTCCTCCTTCAGCCAGTACCGACGCTTCGGCTCCAGGAAGATGACCGGATCCTCGAAAGCGATGGACGCGCGCAGCAGCGCATACGCGTCCGCGGGCGTCCCGGGGGACACCACCGTGAGACCGGCGGTGTGCGCGTAGTACGCCTCGGGACTCTCCGAGTGATGTTCCACGGCGCCGATGCCTCCGCCATACGGGATGCGGATGACGAGCGGCAGACCGACCCGGCCACGCGTGCGGCTCCGGTACTTAGCGACATGGCTGATGACCTGGTTGAGCGCCGGGTAGGAGAAGCCGTCGAATTGCATCTCGACGACCGGACGCATGCCGTAGAGCGCCATGCCGATTGCGGTTCCGACGATCCCCGACTCGGCGACGGGGGTGTCGAAGCAGCGGTCGGCCCCCATCTCCACCTGGAGACCGTCGGTGATCCGGAAGACACCACCGAGCCGGCCGACATCCTCGCCGTAGACCACCACGGAGTCGTCCTCTCGCATCGAGTCGCGCAGCGCGGCGTTGAGGGCGCCGGCCATGGTGACCTCCATCAGGTCGCCTCCTCGGCCGCCGTCAGCTCCTGCTGGAGCATCGCCCGCTCTGCCTCGAGCAGCGGAGTGGGCGTGGCGTACACGTGGTCGAACATCTCGCGAGGGTCGCCCGCCGGCGCGTCGAACAGGAAGTCGCGCATCCGTGCCGCCACCGCCTCGCCCTCGGCGTCGACCTCCGCGAGGAACGTCTCGTCGACGACGCCGGACGCGCGAAGCACGCCGACGAACCGCGCCACCGGATCGCGATCCCGCCACACCGCGGCCTCGTCGTCGCTTCGATAGCGGCTCGTGTCGTCTGCGGTGGTGTGCGCCTCGAGGCGGTACGTGACCGCCTCGACCAGTGTCGGTCCATCGCCCCGGCGAGCCCGCTCCACCGCCGAACGCACCGCACCGTAGACGGAGATGACGTCGTTGCCGTCGACGCGGATGCCGGGCATCCCGACACCTGCCGCGCGCAACGCGATCGAGGACGCCTTGGTCTGGAGGTGGTACGGCACGCTGATGGCGTAGCCGTTGTTCTGGACGACGAACACGACGGGCGCCGCCGAGACGGCCGCCATGTTCATCGCCTCGTGGGCGTCGCCCTCGCTGGCGGCGCCGTCCCCGAAGAAGGTCAGCGCGACGATCGGATCGTGCTTGATCTTTGCCGCCATCGCGAGACCGACGGCGTGCAGCGCCTGGGTGGCAAGCGGTGTCGTCAGCGGAGCCACCCGGTACTGATAGGGGTCGAAGCCGCAGTGCCAGCTCCCCGAGAACAGCGCGAGCAGTTCGACGACGTCGACACCGCGCGCGAAGGTGCCCACGGTCTCGCGGTAGGTCGGGAAGAGCCAGTCGTCGGCCTCGAGCGCGAACACCGACCCCACCTGGGCCGCCTCCTGGCCCTGGCTTGACGCGAAGACCCCGAGCGCTCCCTGGCGTGTCAGGTTGATCGCCTGGCGGTCGACGCGCCGGCTCAGCGCCATGAGGCGATAGAGGCTGCGCAGCTGGTCGTGTGTCAGGTCGACGTCGTGGGGGAGGGCCTCGCCGAGGGATCCCTCAGCCGCGACGTCCTGCCAGGCGGCCTTCGACGGCCCTGAAAATGAGGACGGCCCGCTGGTCGCCGACGATACCTCCACACTCACGTGCTTCGATCCTACCGCTGCGGACCGCGGTCGCCGAAATCCGGCGCCCGTTTGGCCCGCCTCGCGGCCACACCTTCGACGACATCGGGTCCGGTGAAGCCGAGGAATTCCAGCGCGAGCGAGCTGTCGAAGATCGGGCCGGCCGCCCGCAGCCAGTTGTTGAGCGCGTACTTGGTCCAGCTGAGCGCGGTCGGCGATCCCGTCGCGAGCTTTCGAGCCACCTCGAGCGCCTTGGCATGCACCTGGTCGTCGGGAACGCTCAGCGCGACGAGGCCGATCCTCTCAGCCTCCTCACCACTCACCGGCTCGCAGAGCAGGAGGTGGTACTTGGCCTTGGCGATGCCGCAGAGCAGCGGCCAGATGATCGCCGCGTGGTCGCCGGCGGCGACGCCGATCCGCGTGTGGCCGTCGATGAGACGAGCCGAGCGACCGGCGATCGAGATGTCCGCGAGCAGGCCGACGACGAGCCCGGCGCCGACCGCCACCCCATCCATCGCCGACACGATCGGCTTGCTGCAGTTGATGACGTTGTAGACCAGGTCACGCGCCTCGCGAAGCACCCTGGCGCGAACTGCGAAGTCGGCAACCATCTCTTCGATGAGGTCGAAGTCACCGCCCGACGAGAAGGTCCCGCCGGCCCCTCGGATGATCACGGCGCGGGTGCCGGCGTCGGTGTCCACCGCTCGCCAGACCTCCGCGAGGTCCCGATGCATGGCCGCATCGGCCGCGTTGAGGCGTCCCTCCGCCTTCATCGTGATCACGAGGATCCCGTCCTCGGGACGGTCGAAGATCAGGCTCGGAAACAGGGTCGCGAGGTCCGTCACCGGCACGCCCTCTCAGTGACCCGTGAAGGACGGTCTGCGCTTCTCCTGGAAGGCGGAGATCCCGTCCTGGTAATCGTGGGTGCGCGACGCCCGGCCCTGCGCGGCCGCCTCGGCGGCCAGCACGCCGGCGAATGACATGGTCCCATCGGCGATGCTCCGCACCAGGCGCTTCGACTCGAGGAACGCCGACGTCGGGCCGCGGGCGATCGACGCGGCCAGCTCGCGGGTTCGCCGCACCAGGTCGGCGCCGGCGATGCTCCGGTTGACGAGCCCCCATTCGGCTGCCTCGCGTCCCGACAGCAGCCGGCCCGTGTAGATCAGCTCCAGCGCGCGATGCGCCCCTGCTCCGGACACGAACGCGGCATGCGCCCCGCTGTCGAGCACGGCACCGATCCGCGCGAACGGCGAACCGATGCGCGCGTCGTCGGCCGCGTAGACGATGTCGCAGGCCAGCGCCAGGCCGAGCCCGGTGCCGAGGCAGGCGCCCTGCACCGCGGCGACGGTGGGGATCGCGATGCCAGCCATGCGATCGATCAGCGGATTGAGAAGATCGCGCAGGATCGCCTCACCGTCCTCGTGGAGCGGATCGGCGTCCGCCAGGTCGCGCCCGCTGCAGAAGGCGCGTCCTTCGCCACGGACCAGCAGCGCGCGAGCACCTGACTGCTCGGCCACCTCGAGCGCGTCTTTGAGGTCGTTCACCATCGCGAGGTTCATCGCGTTCAGCTTGTCGGGGCGGTTGAGCACCAGTTCGGCGACACCGTCATCGATGGTCAGCAGGACCGGACCGCCCTCAGATGCCGGCATACGGGGCGCGCTCCCTGGCGGTGAGGATCTTGAGCTGGCTCGCGCAGACGGTGACGCCGTTCTGGTTGAGGATGTCCCAGCGGTAGGTGACGAGCCCTGCGTTCGCGTCCTTCTCGGACTTCTCGAGCACCTCGATGTCGAGGTAGATGGTGTCGGTGAGCGCACACCAGTTGACGATGTCGCCCTCGGTGATGGTCCGACCACGGGTGCGCTGCGTCTGGCCGACCTCCAGTTCGTCGAAGGTCCGATACAGGAGGAAACGATCCACGCCGAGTACCTCCTGTGACCCGCTTTAACTTTGATGATCGGCTGGCGCAGTCTACGGCCGGCGGTCGATCACTCGCTGGAGCTTGCCGACCGAACGCTCGAGCGTCTCCGGGTCGACCACCTCGACCAGGACGCTCACCCCGACGCGGTCCTTGACTTCGCGTGCCAGCTGCGTTGCGGCCGCGATGCGACGGTCGGGCGCGCAGTCCGGCCGAGCTTCGACGCGCACGGTCAGCGTGTCGAGCCGGCCCTCGCGTCCGAGGATCACCTGGAAGTGCGGCGACAGGCCGCCGGTGCCGATGACGAGCTCCTCGAGTTGCGTCGGAAAGACGTTGACGCCGCGCAGGATGATCATGTCGTCGCTCCGCCCGGTGACCTTCTCCATGCGCCGGAATGCCGGCCGCGCCGTGCCCGGAAGCAGCCGGGTGAGATCCCGCGTCCGGTAGCGGATGATGGGCAGCGCCTGCTTGGTCAGCGACGTGAACACCAGCTCGCCCATCTCCCCGTCCGGAAGCACGTCACCGCTCACCGGGTCGATCACCTCCGGATAGAAATGGTCCTCCCAGATGTGCAGGCCGTCCTTGGTCTCGACGCACTCCTGGGAGATGCCCGGTCCCATCACCTCGGACAGTCCATAGATGTCAACCGCGTGCATGTCCAGACGTTGCTCGATCTCCGCGCGCATCGCCTCGGTCCACGGCTCCGCCCCGAAGATACCGATGCGCAATGACGACGTGCGCGGGTCCACGCCCTGGCGTTCGAACTCGTCGATGAGGGCGAGCATGTACGACGGCGTGACCATGATGATCGCCGGTTGGAAATCGCGGATCAACTGCACCTGTCGTGGAGTCATGCCGCCGGAGATGGGAACGACGGTGCAGCCGAGACGCTCGGCACCGTAGTGCGCGCCAAGGCCGCCAGTGAACAGACCATAGCCATACGCGACGTGCACGATGTCGCCGGCGCGGCCGCCGGCCGCACGTATCGAGCGCGCCACAAGATCAGCCCAGGTGTCGAGGTCATCCTGCGTGTACCCCACCACCGTCGGCCGCCCCGTCGTGCCGCTTGACGCGTGCACGCGGCGCACCGCCGACTGGGGCACGGCGAACATGCCGAACGGGTAGTTGTCGCGGAGATCGAGCTTGGTGGTGAACGGAAATCTCGCGATGTCGGCAAGAGTCTCGCAGTCGCCCGGCGTGACACCCGCGGCGTCGAACGCGCTTCGATAATGGGGCACGTTCGTGTACGCGTGACGCAGCGACCAGCGCAACCGCTCGAGTTGGAGTTCGAACAGCGCGTCCCGGCTCAGGCGTTCTCCCGCGTCGAGGAGATCGGGCGGTGGCGCAACGCCGACGCTACTCATGGGCGGTCCTTCCCGATCGTCCGGCTCGTTCCACGGAACTCGGCGATGACATCGTCGCCACGGCGGACGGTCACATCGTAGATACCGGAGCGGCCGAATCGCGTTCGTTCGACAGCACGCGCCTCGAGCACGTCGCCTGCACGCGACGGCGCGACAAATGTGATGTCGACTGCTGCGGCAACGGTGAGCGGGCCATGGCTGTTGCATGCGCACGCGAACGCCGTGTCCGCCACGGCGAAGACGAATGCTCCATGCGTGATGCCATGACCGTTCACCATGTCCGCCCGGATCGTCATGGTCGCGGTCGCTGCTCCGATGGTGACGTCGCACACCTCGATGCCGAGCGCCCGCGACGCGGCGTCATCCGCGAGCATCCGGGTCACCGACTCCGTCACGAGCTCTCCCCTGCGTGCGACCGGCGCCCCCGCTGACGCCTCAGACCGCTAGTTTGGTGCGCTCGAGCGTGGCCACGGCGTCGGGAGCGCCACTCAGGGTCACATGCGCTGTGGCCCGACGGCCGCCCATGTAGAGGATGAGCTCGGACGCCGGTCCGGTGAGCGTCGCCATCTCCCCCGATCCGAAGCGCTTCTTCGCACCGTCCGGGCGAACGAGCTCGAGCCCGTACGGGTGGATGCGCTTCGCGATCCGCTTGGCACTGTATCCCGTCATCCGCCATGACACCGCTTCAAGGTCGGCCATCTCCGGGCGTGGTTCGCGACCGTTGGCGCGGCGCACGTCCTCATGATGGATGAAGTATTCCAAACCAAGGAGCACGTTGCGGAGCCGCGGCATGCGCCACGGAATCGCCGGTGCACCGGCGCGCAGACGCGCGACGATCGCGGGAAACCCCTTCGCTTTCTCTGCCGCGATCTTCGCATCCGGCCAGCGCTGGAAGTGCTCGCGAAGCACGAGATGCGCCGCGAGATCGGCCGTCGTCCATCCCTCGCAGAGCGTCGGCGCATCCGGCCCGAGCTCGACGAACAGGTCGCAGATGCCGCTGCGCTCGCGGACATCGATCGGTTCGCTCATGGTGTCTTCCGCGGCGTTCGCACGTGCTCTGCAAAGAAGTCGAGCGTCCGTCGCCAGGCGTCCGTCGCAGCACCGGCGTCATACGCCTTCCCGGCGTCGTTGAAGAACGAGTGGCGCGCACCCGGGTAGACCTTGATGTCTCGCGCGACGCCGAGGCCGGCGAGATGCTTGTCGAGCTTCCGACCGGAGCGCGCGGTGAAGTCCTTGCCCGGATAACTGCCCACCACCGGGCACATGCGGTGGACTGCCTCCAGGGGCCGCGGATTGGTGCCGTAGAACGGCGCGATGGCGCGCAGCCGGCGGTCACGACGACCCCACGCGATTGCGAAACCGCCTCCCATGCAGAAGCCGATCGCACCGACTCTGTCCGGGTCAACCTCAGGCAGCGCAACGAGGTAGTCCATCGAAGCAACAAGGTCCTTGATCGATGAAGGCTCTCGACCGGTGAGCATCGACCCCATCAGTTGCGCCATGCAGACCGCCCGGCTGTGATCGGTGAAGAGATCGACGGCGAGCGCCGCATAGCCTTCGTTCGCGAACCGGCCGGCGATGTCACGGATGTTGTCGTTGAGACCGAACGCCTCGTGAATGACCACGACGCCGGGGTGGGGTGCGTCACCGTCGGGGAGGGCCAGGTAAGCGCGGAAGGCGGAGCCTCGCGACGGGAAATGGACGTCTCGCGGTGTCGGTTGCGTCGTCGCTGCTCCGGTGAGATACGTTGCCGTGATACCCGCCAGCCTACATGCTCGAACGCCGGGCTCGGCCTCGACATCGCGGGCGTCTCCTTCGGTTCGGACCTTCGTGTCCCGCCGGCGTTGTGCCCGGACGGCCGCCCGAAATGCCGTCCCGGCGCCACGCCCGCCGGCTGAGGCTCGGCGCTATCCCGGGCCGAGTTGCGACCACGTTGACCTGGGGGTAAGGACCCAGACGTCGACAGGTGGGTCCGATGACTGCGACGCCGACTTCGGCGGCCCGAAGACCAGCAACTCGTCACCATCGGTGATCTCCGTCCCGCTGACCACCGGCACCGTGGCGGTCGAAAAGTGGGCCCAGTCGCTCCCGTTCCAGGCCCAGAATTCCGGTTGCGGCAGCGCTGATGCGTCACACGCGCACAGCACGAGGTGGTCAATGGCCGGGTCGAGCTCCATGGTCGACCCAGCGATCGGCGCGACAGTTGGCGTTGGCAGGAGCGCCCACGCGGTGCCCATCCATCGCCAGGTGGTGTTCGTGGCGCCGGTGGACGGCGGTGGTCCGACGCAGCAGCCGACCGCAAGAAGCGATTTGCTCACCGGGTCGAACGACATCGGGCTGTAGTCCGCGCCCGCGGGGAGGGCCGCACCTGAGGGATCGCTCCAGTGGGTGCCGGCCCAGATCCAGGTCTCGGCGGGGTCCGAGATGACCCCCGAGCTGGTGACGAGCACCATCTGCATGGTCGCCGCGTCCCAGGCCATGTCCGACCCTTCGCCTGGCGGTGGACCGCCGGCGCCGCTGTCGAGATCCGCCCAGGTGGTGCCATTCCACGCCCAGGTGTCGTGGACGGGAGTGCCGTCCTCGAGCCTTCCCCCGAAGAGCACGACGGACCTCGTCCGCGGGTCGTAAGCGGCGGAAGCGCCGAAGCGTCCCTCGGGGCTCGTCGCGGGATGCGCCAGCGACCATCCGGAGCCGTTCCAGAGCCACGTGCTCGAGTAGTCTCCGACGCCGCCGAAGAGCACCACCTGATGCGTTGCGGGGTCGTCAGCCACGCTGAAGCCCGCACCCGACTGGGGTTCGTCCGGCACCGGAGAAGGTGTGATCGGCAACGGACGGAGTTGCGTTGGTGCGGGCTGGGCGAGGGGCTGGGCCGTGTTTTGCGCGAGCGAGATCACGATGCCGATCGCGCCCGCCACGGCGATGGCGCAGAGCAGCGCGATCACGGATCGTGTCTCCAGGCGGCGTCGGCCCCTCTCAACGGGCTCGTTCTGTAGTCGACCTTGCATTGTTGGTGCAAGAGACAATGTGACACGCCAGATCGCCCGCTTGTGGGCGCTGGCCGAGCGTCACGCTCGTCGCGCGACGACGGCCCTCAGCCGGTCTGGGCGTGCCCCGCGCTCACCCGAAGAAGCTGCGGCGTTTCCCGAAGCCCGCGAGTCGCAGGATCGCGAGCAGGATGACCGCGCCCGCGAAGGCGATCACGACTTCAACGACGACCGAGTGGCTGCTGAGACTGGTTGTCACGCCGAGCAACCGGGCGATGAAGCCGCCCGCGAGAGCACCGATGACACCGACAACGATGTCGGCGACGATGCCCTTGCCGTGACCGGTCATCACCTTGCTCGCCAGGAAGCCCGCAATCAGCCCGATCACGGCCCAGACGAGGATTGATCCGGCGTCGAATGTCACCGATACCAGCGCAAGCATTGTGTCCGCGCTCTGTCGCGAGTGTTGCTAATTGGCAGCTGTTGCGCTGCGAGCCGAGATCAACGTGACGACCTTGGCGACGATCGCCGCCGCAAGCCCGTAGATGACGATCGCGAGGACGTCGGCCCAGACGATCAGGTTGCCGCGTGCCGCATACGCCGTCGTGAAGATGCCGGCGAACGGTGCAGCCAGGGCCTTCCCGATGCCGAAGATGAACGATGCGAATCCGACGTCGTTCGCGCCTGCCGCGTGGAAGATGAAATCGAGTGCGAGCAACGCGATGACGATTCCGGCGATGAGCCAGACGAACTCGACGCCGGGGGATCGCCCCGACCACGCACTGGTACGGCTCCGGCGCATGCTCGCTCCCGTGACGGGATCAGCGACCGTCTGTGTCGTGGTATTGACCCCGGTGCGGTTCGATCCGTAGCTCGCGACGGACTGATCCTCGGTCTGCATATCGGTCATGCCGGCTCCTTCGTGGACGCTCGACACTGAAAATCGTTCAGCCTGCGGTCCCACGTGCGCTGAGTCTCAGTTGAGCGGCGCAACAATTGCAGTAACACCACGCACGGCGATGCGTTAGCCGGCGACCACCGGCAGGTTACCCGGGCCAGCAACGAGGCGCGCATCGATACGCCGGCAGGCGGCCTCCCAGAAGCCCAGCCGCGAGCGGAATCGCTCTGCCTGCGCCGCGACGACCGGAACGTTGGTGAGTTCCACCTCCTGCCGGGCTTCGGGTGACTGGTCGGCCATCAGTTGCTGAATGCGCTCGAGGACGGACTCCTCCATCGCCAGAATCTCCGTGTAGATGTTTCTCCAGAACACGGCCTGCTCAAGGGTGGCGGTGGCGGGATCGACCTCGCCTTCCATGCCCAGCGAGTCGTCCCCGCCCCTGATTGCGGCGATGATGTCTGGTCGCTCCGGAGCGGACGTGTGGTCCATGGTCCCTGTGATACACCGGCAGGCGTAAGAAGTTCAGCAACAGCTTCCGTATAGTCATCGCCGTGGGGACCGGCCGAACCGCACCGGCGTCGCGCCCGCTCGAGGGCGAGGACATCCAGACCGAGCACTGGGAAGACGCGCGTCACTGGATGAGCATCTATGACGACTTGATCCGCTTCAAGCTGGGCCTGCTCGAGCGCGTGCGACGAGAACTCCCCAAGTTGCACCCGGTGGCTCAGACCGCCGCCGACGAGGACATCGGGTTCATCGAGTCGCAGATGGCCGGGTATTACGCCCGCCTTGACCTCCAGGGCCTCTGGCTCGATCCGGACGGACGTGTCGTCCGGCACAAGGGGCAGCATGCGGTCCTCACCAACCGAGAGTTCGAGCTGCTGCAGTTCCTGCTCGATCATCCCCACCGCTTCTACACCTCGGCGCAGATCACGACCTATGCATGGTCGGACGCCGCGCTGTTCCCCGAGGAGGTCCGCAACTACGTGATGCGGCTCAGGAAGATCCTGGCCCGCCTCGACATACCGTGCGACCTGGTGAACAGGCCTGGTAAAGGGTACTCGCTGACCTTCCGGGACACCGAGGTGCAGGCGCCATAACCGGCTCACAACCGAGTGCAGCGCCTCCCACCGCTACGATGCCCGTGGTGAGCATCGAGACCTCGACCGGCAACACCATCAACCTGGACGCGCTTGTCACCGCCTGGCGTGCGGCCAACTATCTGACGGTTGCCCAGATCTACCTCCAGGCGAATCCGCTCCTCCGCGACCCGCTCGCGGCGGAGCACATCAAACCCCGGTTGCTCGGCCACTGGGGAACTTCGCCCGCCCTGAGCCTCATCTACGTCCAGCTCAACCGGCTGATCCAGCAGCGCGACTGCGACGTGCTGTACATCGCCGGCCCGGGGCACGGAGGTCCGGCCGTGGTCGCGAACGTGTACCTCGAAGGTACCTATTCGGAGATCTACCCGGCGGTCTCACGTGATGAGACCGGTCTCCTCCGGCTGGTGCGCCAGTTCTCGACACCAGGCGGCATCCCAAGTCACGTGAGCGTCCCAACGCCCGGCTCGATCCACGAGGGAGGAGAGCTCGGGTACGCGCTGGTGCACGCTTTCGGCGCAGTTTTTGACAATCCCGACTTGATCGCTGCGTGCGTCGTCGGCGACGGCGAGGCGGAGACCGGCCCCCTGGAGGGATCCTGGAAAGGGGTGAGCTTCCTCGATCCGCGCCGCGACGGTGCCGTCCTCCCGATTCTTCAACTCAACGGCTACAAGATCAGCGGACCCACCGTCCTGGGGCGCGCTCGCGAGGAGGACGTGCGCGGTCTGCTCGGCGCTCATGGCTACGACGTCCATGTCGTGAGTGGCGACGAGCCCCGTGCCGTGCACGAGGAGTTCGCACGGACCCTCGACCGCTGCTACGACCGGATTCGCGAGATCCAGTCGGCTGCGCGGGGAGGGCGACGGCCGGCCTGCCTGGCCCGCGATCGTTCTGCGGACTCCAAAGGGCTGGACTGGACCGAAGTTCGTTGATGGTCTCCCGGTGGAGGGAACCTTCCGCGCCCACCAGGTGCCGCTCGACAACGTCCGGACCAATCCAGACCACCTCGCGCAACTCGAGGAATGGATGCGCAGCTATCGACCCGAGGAGCTCTTTGACAGTGGCGGGACACCGGTTGACGCGGTGACCGCGCTGATGCCCCACGGCGACAGACGCATGGGCGCAACCGCATACGCCAACGGCGGCAGGATGCTCCGCCCCCTGCATCTGCCCGCGTTCACGGACTACGCGATGGCCGTCGACCCCGGGGTCACCGTCGCCGAGTCGACCCGCCGCCTCGGTGAGTGGATTCGAGACATCTACCGCGACAATCCGGACAACTTTCGCCTTTTCTGTCCTGACGAGACCAACAGCAACCGACTCGGTGCGGTCTTCGAGATCGAGAGCCGTTGCTTCGAGGAGGCCACCATCCTGATCGACGATCACGTGAGCGCCGGTGGACGGGTGATGGAGGTCCTGTCGGAGCACCTCTGCGAGGGCTGGCTCGAGGGCTATCTGCTCACCGGCCGGCACGGGCTGTTCGCGACATACGAGGCCTTCGCGATGGTCTCCGCCTCGATGACCGTTCAGCACGCAAAGTGGCTCGAGGCCGCGCGCGCTCTTCGCTGGCGCGAACCGGTCGCGGCGCTGAATGTGCTGCTGACGTCAACCTGCTGGCGCAATGACCACAACGGGTTCAGCCATCAGGGACCCGGCCTGATCGATACCGTCATGGCGATGAGCGGCGACGTCGTCCGCGTGTATCTGCCGCCGGACGCCAACTGCCTGCTCTCCGTCGCAGACCACTGTCTCACCAGCCGCAACTACGTCAACCTGATCGTCATCGACAAACAGCCGGAACTGCAGTATCTGTCGATGGACGCGGCGATCGAACACTGTACGCGTGGCGCGTCGGTCTGGGACTGGGCATCGAACCCGGGTGACGGGCAGCCGGACGTCGTCCTCGGCTGCGCCGGCGATATCCCGACGCTGGAAGCGCTCGCGGCCGCTGCGCTGCTTCGCGAACGCGTCCCCGACATGCGCTTCCGCCTCGTCAACATCGTGGACCTGCTGGCGATGAGCCCGGCGCCGTTCCATCCACACGCGCTCAGTGCCGA
>Ga0302308_10002954_pt1 | contig 13638 bp, 6 predicted proteins | sample III_Palsa_E3_3_FD_200531 | JGI IMG/M metagenome (GOLD analysis project Ga0302308, IMG submission 200531) | Peat permafrost microbial communities from Stordalen Mire near Abisko, Sweden - III_Palsa_E3_3 | ecosystem: Environmental > Terrestrial > Soil > Palsa > Peat permafrost | place: Sweden... | reverse complement strand
GCGCTCGTGCCGCGCTGCAGCAGTGCTTCCGCCAAGACCCTGACGGCCTCGCCAAGGGAGAGCACATCGCCCGCGTCGAACGTGTAGTCGACGACCGCGCGTGCCAACTCGATTGCGCCGTCGACATCGCCGGTTCTGGCTTTCTCCTTCGCGATCTCGGTGTCGACAGTCCGCACAACGTTTTTCGCGTACCCATGCCGCAAGTTAGCTTCACGAAACTGGGCGAGCAGCGCGAAACCGGCGGCGCGTTGCGAACCGCCCTGATTGATCAGGACAAGGCCGCGACTCACCCGGGCGCCATCCACCGCGAAGTCATCGCCGGAATGCTCGGCCAACTGCATCGCTTCGGCGGTGTCCCGGTCAGCCGCCGCGTCGGGGAGCAACGCCCCGGCATGGACGGCGACACGGTACTTGTACACCACGCCGACGAGATAGCCCCACGCGTCACCGACGCTGCGGGCCATCGCGATCGCCTGATCGAGGTCTTGCCTCCAGCCTGGAACGCCGAGGCAATATCGACAGGAGCCACGCAAGAGGATCGCCGCCGCCAACGGTGACCCGATGGGGCCCAGACTGCCCTTGGTGGGATCGCCTTCGGCCAGGTCGATGCCCCGCTGCGCCAAGCGCAGACCTTCGGCTGCCCGGCCCGCCATCCACATGGATTGGCTCACGGTCAAAATCGGAACCGTCAACGCCGGATCGGCGATCGGTTCGAGCAGCCGGCTGCACTCCGACGCAACCCGCGCCGCTTCCCGGTAGCGGTTATGGAAGACCAGCGCCGCCATCAGGCCGGCCATGCCGATCGCCAGCGACATTGTGTCGCCGGCGGCGCTGCAGAGCTCACGCAGTTCGTCGAAGCCGGTGTCGGCGATGCTGCCGGCAACCCGGACGGTGTTCACGCACAGCAGAGTCCGCGGGGCGATGCGCATCGACGCCCGGCCCGGGTCATCGGTGGGCAACCGGTCGGCGACCGTTCGGGCCCGTTCCCAGCTGATGCGCGCGGCCCTGATATCGCGGGATTGCACCCATGCCCCGGCGCGCATGTGCCAGCCGAAAGCGGTGCGCTGGTCATCGGCGGCCTCGAAATGCTCGGCGATCAGCGCCGCGTTCTCCTCCAGTGAATCCGGGTGGCGTTGTTCGATCGCGGTTGCCAGACGCCGATGCAGTTCGGCGCGGTCGGACTTCAGCTGTGTTTCATAGGCCACGGTTCGGATCAGCGGGTGGTGGAAGGCGTACTCAGCGTGCGGAGTGAACCGCACCTGGTCGACGAGTTCGGCAGCGATCAACTCGCCCAACTCAGCGTCACCATCGAGCAACGCCAACTGCTCTGCACCAAACCGCAACCCGATCACCGCAGCGGCATTCAGAGTCTGCTTGGCGGCCAGGGTGAGCCGGTCGATACGGGCGGCGATGGTGGCCTGCAGGGTCGCCGGCACGGCGGCATCGGCTTGATCGACCTGGCAGACATAATGACCACGGGCTCCGGTCAGCACACCCCGTTCGGCCAGATCGCGCACCATCTCCTCGACGAAAAACGGATTACCGGCGGCCCGCTCCGCGATCATCTGGCCCAGCGCGCAAACCGAGGGGTCCGGACCGAGCAACTGCGAGACAAGTGCCGTGGTTTCTGAATCACTCAGCGGCCCAAGGGCGATGCTCTGAGCACCGGGCACCCGGCTCAACGCGCCCCGATATTCGGGGCGATAGGTGACCAACACCAGCGAATGTGCCTGCGGGACCACGGTGACGAAATCGGCCAGCATCGACTCGCTGACCCCGTCGATCCAGTGCACGTCCTCAACGACATAGACCGCCGGAGCTTGGCGGGCCACCGACGCCGCATTGACCAGCGCGGTCAACCGCCGCCGCCGGGCATCCGGATCGATCTTGGCCAGCGCCACCTCGGGGTCGGCGATGCCCAGCAAGTCCTCCAACAGCAACACGTCCTCGGGGTCAGCGTCAGGGAATTGATCCTGCACCCCCGCACGAGCGGCCGCGTTGTCGAGGTTGCGCACGCCGGTGGCAGCACACAGCAACCGCGCCACGACGTAAAACGGGATGTCGCTGGCGTGCGATTCGCAGAAGCCGGTAAACACCTCCACACCCCGGGCGGCTGCCATCGCGGTGACCTCGCGCACCAGACGGCTCTTGCCAATGCCCGGTGACCCCACCACGCCGACCACCGCGCCGTGGCCCTCGATGGCACGCTCCAGCAGCCCTTCGACCGCGGCCATCTCCCAGCCTCGGCCGACCAGACTCGACTCCGCACGCCCGGCGGCGCGATGTCCGTCGGCCATGCCCAACAGCCGACGGGCGGGCACCGGCGCCTCGGCACCCTTGATCCGAACCAACTCCAACTCACCCAGACTCGCCGCGCCCTCCACCAGTCGCGCCGTCGACGCGCTGAGCATCACCCCACCCGGCGGGGCCACCGACTCCATCCGCTGGGCCATCCCGACCTGCTCACCCACGGTGGCGTAGCCAAACTGGCCCGAACCCAGCCCACCGGCGATCACCTCACCGGAGTTCAGCCCGACCCGCAACCGCAGATCGATACCGTCGCGCTCGCCGACATCGTCGGCAAGCGGTTTGGCTGCCTCCTGAAGGTCCAAGGCCGCCAGACAGCCCCGAACGGCGTGGTCCTCCAACGCCACCGGCGCGCCGAATACCGCCATGATCCCGTCGCCGGTCCACTGTGCGACCGTGCTGCCGTAGCGCTGCACGACCGCCGCACAGCGGTCGGATAGTTCGGCCATGATCTCGCGCAACCGCTCCGCACCCACCGCCGCGGCGATGTCCATCGAATGCACCACATCGGCGAACAGCACCGTGACCTGCTTGTACTCGGCATGGGTATCGTGCGCCGTGACCGGTGCACCGCAGCCATCACAGAATCGCGCACCCGCGCGCAGCCCGGTACCGCATGCAGTACACGCCAATTCGGTAGACGTCATGGCATCGCCTTGGCCCACGCGATATGTCCTTCGTAGCCAAGCATTTCCGCCATGTCGCGATAGCGATCCCGCAACTGCTCGTAAGACGCGGCATCACTGCGAGCCCGCGCCAGCAAAGCCCGCAGCCGCAGCAGCCAGATCTCGCGTATTACCAGGCCCTCGTCGGCTGGTGCGGCCGCCAACCGCTCGATCGCGGCCTGGGCTTCGGCCACGTCGCCGTCGGCCCCGCGGTCGAGCAGTGTCTCCACCAGGACACCCGTCGCAGGAACGCCCCACATCAGCAGATGTCCCTCTCGGAACAGATGGTCGACGGCAGCGGCCATCAGCGGTATGGCGTCATCGTGATCTCCCCGCCGGGCCCTCTCACGCGCCTCGTACACCTCGACGAGCGGCAAATCGCACAGCAGGTATCGGCGGCGCAGGAGTATGTCGCCGACCTCAGCCAGAAGCGTCTGTCCGCGGTCACGCTCCGCATCCGTTGGGCGGTGCACAAGAGCGTGGCCCAGCGCCAGCCGTGCCCAGGCCACAGCGACGTCATCACTGGATCGTTCCGCGATCCGTAGCGCATCCTCGATCTCGCGCACCGCGGAATCGTCGGCCGTCAACATGCCATAGGGTATTCCCCCGAGGTAGACGTAGCCGGCGACCCCGGCGTAGGTCAGGGGGTCGGCGCTGCGGGCCATGGCCAGACCGTGCCGCAGATCGTCGCGCCACCCGTCACGACCCAGGGCCCAACGGGCGCTAGCCCGCTGCAGAAGGGCGGTAGCTAACGGAGACCCGAAAATGAAGTTGCCTTTTGCCGGATCACCGTCGGCCAGGTCGATCACCCGCTGTGACCAGCGCAGCACGTCGCACCATTCGCTGCTCTCAGCCTTGGCGTAGATCGGCGCGAAGGACAGCCCCACCGTCAGGGTCGGATCGCCGATCGAGTCGAGGAGGACCATGGCTTCGGATGCCAGCCGCGACGCCTCGCGCACATGGCCCTGAAACAATTGATCCATCAATAGCCCCGCCATGCCGATCGCCAGTGACGCCTCATCCCCGGCGGCGGTGCACAACTTCTGGAATTCATCGAACTGGGCGCCGGCTACATGCTCATGGACTCGCCAGGCGTTCGCGCACAACATGGTGCGCGGGGCGACGCGCATGGTCGCTTGGTTGGGGTCATCGGCGCGCAAGGCGTCGGCGATCCGTATGGCACGCTCCCAACTCAGATACGCCGCGGCGATGTCACGGTTCGTCGCCCAGATTGCGGCCCGCATGTGCCAGCCGTAGGCGGCGTGACCATCACCGGCAGCCTCCAGGTGTTCTGCAATCAAGGCGGCATTTTCCTCAGCCCCTGTGGGGTCACGTGATTCGATTGCGGCCGCGACGCGCCGGTGTAGCTCGGCGCGATCCGATTTGAGCTGTGAGTCGTAGGCCACCGTGCGAATCAGCGGATGGTGAAACACAAACTCGGGTTGTCGGGCAAATGCGATCTGATCGATGAACTCACCACTCACCAGGTCCTGCAGGACAGGATCGATGCCCAGCGCTACAAGTAGGTCTGGGGTGAACTTCGCTCCAATGACCGCCGCGGCGCTCAAGTTACGCTTGGCCGCCGGGTCGAGGCGGTCGATGCGCGCGGCGATGGTTGCCTGCAAGGTTGCGGGCACGCCGACCTCGCCAGCATCGGCTGTCGACACGTAGGCACCGCGGTTTCCGCGCAACACACCGCGATCCGCCAACTCGCGCACCATCTCCTCGACGAAAAACGGGTTCCCCGCAGCCCTCTCGGCGATCACAGTTGCCAACCCGCCGACCGAGGAGTGCGGACCCAGCAGCTCAGTGACCAGTGCTGCGGTCTCCGAATCACTCAGCGGCGGAAGGGCGATGCTCTGAGCACCGGGCACCCGGCTCAACGCGCCCCGATATTCGGGGCGATAGGTGACCAACATCAGCGAGGGCGTTTGCGGGATCACCGTTAGGAAATCGACCAACATCGACTCGCTGACCTCATCGATCCAATGGGCGTCCTCGACGACATAGACCGCTGGGGCCTGGCGGGCCAGCGAGGCGGCATTCACCAGTGCAGTCAACCGCCGCCGACGGGCGTCGGGATCGATCTTGGGCAGCTGCGCTTCGGGATCGGCGATGCCCAGCAAGTCATCGAAGAGCAACACGTCCTCCGGGTCAGCGTCGGGGACTTCGGCCCGCACGTGCGTGCGGGCGGCCGGGCCGTCCAGATCAGCCACGCCGGTGGCCGCCCGCAGCAACTGTGCCACGACGTGGAAGGCAATGTCGGTGGCGTGTGATTCGCAGAAGACAGTAAACACCTCGAGACCCCGGGCCGCCGCAATTGCGGTGACCTCGCGCACCAGCCGGCTTTTGCCGATGCCCGGTGACCCCACCACGCCGACCACCGCTCCGTGTCCGTCGATCGCACGGCCCAACAAGCCCTCGACCGCGGCCATCTCCCAGCGCCGCCCGACCAGATTCGACTGCGCACGCGCGGAGGCGCGATGCCCGTCGGCCACGCCCAGCAGCCCGCGGACCGGCACCGGCGCCTCGGCACCCTTGATCCGAACCAACTCCCACTCAGCCAGACTCGCCGCGCCCTCAACCAGTCGCGCCGTCGACGCGCTCAGCATCACCCCACCCGGCGGGGCCACCGCCTCCATCCGCTGCGCCATCCCCACCTGCTGACCCACGGCGGCGTAGCCAAAAGCGCCCGAACCAATCCCACCGGCGACCACCTCACCCGAGTTCAGCCCAACCCGCAACCGCAGATCGAGACCGTCGCGCTCACGCACATCGACAGCAAGCCGCTTGGCCTGTTCCTGAATGCCCAAGGCCGCCAGACAGGCCCGCACGGCGTGGTCCTCCAACGTGATTGGCGCGCCGAACACGGCCATGATCCCGTCACCCGTCCACTGTGCGACCGTGCTGCCGTAGCGCCGCACCACCGCCGCACAGCGATCGGAGAGGTCGGCCATGATCTCGCGCCACCGCTCCGCACCCACCGCCGCGGCGATGTCCATCGAATGCACCACATCGGCGAGCACCGTGACCTGCTTGAACTCGGCATGGGTATCGTGCGCCGTGACCGGCGCACCGCAGCCATCACAGAATCGCGCACCCTCACGCGGCTCATTGCCACACGTGCGGCACGCGATCGCTGCGGTCATCAGACCCTCGCCGCCTCCGGCCCCTCAAGGTCCCAATTCACCAGCGTAAGGCACTAGCCGACTCCCAGAACAGGTTTGATCAGGTAGCGAACAGCGGACGACGCGGGTCCCGCGTTTTCTGGCTCGGCGTCGCTGCTAAGTGGTAACGCGCCGAAACAGGAGCAGATTGCAGTAGCGCGGTACTGCGCTCGTCGCACGGTCGGTGGCTGATGATTCGCATCGCAGAAGTCTTCAGGTCTCTCTCAGGGAAGGCCCGGCCATGGCTAAGCGCTTCAGCAAGCGGAATCGTCGGCCCCGTAACGCGAAGGCACTCCGTCCTGCTGTGGCCGGTTTGATCGCGAGTGCAGGCGCGTTTTTGGCGTTCAGCATGACCCCGTTGGCCATCACGCCGTCAGCGCACGCTGACGAGTGACGTGATTATTGATCCGATCATCAACTCTATTTCGAGCATCGACCCCACGCTGGGTACGGATTTGACTGCTGTGCTGGGGGATTTCACCACTTCCAGCGGCTGGGACTCTGTGCTGGCGGACTTTAGCAGTTTGGACTCGTTGTTCGGGGCCAGCAGCAGCGTGGCCAGCGTGGTTCCCGACACCAGCTCGGCGGCGTCCGACACTAGCTCGGGGGCCTCGAGCGCCGATTCTTGGAGCACGTTCATCCAGGGGTCAGAGCAGGACTGGATCACCAGCCCATTCGGGACCGAAGTCGATAACGCGATCAACACCATGGCGGCGAAGGCTGATCCGGCCTTGGTGGGCGATTACTGCGGGTTGATTTGTAACGGCGCCAACGGACTCCCGGGCACCGGAGAAAACGGCGGAGACGGCGGATTGCTGCTCGGCGACGGCGGCGCTGGCGGCTCCGGCGCGCCTGGCACCGGCGAGGCCGGCGACCCGCTGACGGGCTACGGCGGAGCCGGCGGCGCGGGTGGCTTGAGCACGGCGCCCGGCGGGGTCGGCGGGGCCGGCGGACACGGCGGCAATGGGGGCCTGCTGTTCAGCCACGGTGGGGACGGCGGGGACGGCGGGGGCTCGATTCTCGGCAACGGTGGGGCTGGCGGGGACGGCGGGACCGGCGGGCTGCTGTCCGGCATCGGCGGGGACAACGGCGGGAACGGCGGGGCCGGCGGATTCAGCGATGCTGGCGTCGGGGGTGCCGGCGGGGACGGCGGGTTTGGGGCGACCGCTGGGGGGAACGGCGGGGACGGCGGCAATGGGACTCTGCTTGGCAACGGCGGCATCGGCGGGGACGGCGGGGCCAGCGCGGCCGGCAACGGCGGCATCGGCGGGGACGGCGGCAAGGGCGGCTACCTACTCATAGGCACCGGCGGGGCCGGGGGCGAGGGCGGCGACGGCGCAGTCACAGGCGGCAACGGCGGCAACGGCGGCCCCGCTGGCCTGATCGGCGCCGGCGGTAATGGCGGCAACGCCGGGCTCGGCACGAGCCCGGGCACGCCCGGCGACGGCGGCGCCGGCGGGCTGCTGCTCGGCTTTCCTGGGAATAACGGGTTGACGTAATCCGGCCAACTGGTAGCGCGCCACACTGTTTCGATGCCGTCTACCGGCCCGATTGCAGTCACGTTGGATTTCTTCCCTTTACAGCGACAGATTGGCCACCACCGTTGGCTCCACATGGAGCTGATTACACGACAGGTGGAAATGCAGTACCGGACTACTGGTGTGCCTGGCTGCGGTCACTAAGAAAATACGCACAGGGGGCTGAGAAGAGAGGGAAACTCATGTTGCGTTCCCGTGGTCTCGGTCGGCTGATGAACCCTCGCCGAATCTCGGTCACCCTCGGCACGGCTGTCGGCGTCGCTTTCGCGGCGCTGATCGGATTAGCTCCCGCCGCCAGGGCAGACACCGAACCCGACCCGTTTGAGGACTTGTTGGGCACAGCCGGAGTCAACAACTGGACGGCCTCGGCCGATGCCTCGCTGGACGCCAGTAATCCGACAGAGGCTGCCAATCTGGACGCCAGCATCGACACCTTCAACAACGATATCGATTTGGCGTATCAGATCGACCCGTTGAGCCAACTGGCCTTCGAGTTCGACCCGAGCGGCTTCGGCGCCGACGGCTACACCGGCATCGACGCTGCCGCGGGCGGGCTTCCGTTGAACGCCATCACCGACCTCGCCGTGGGCCTGGACTACACGTTGTGGGCCAGCGACCTGACGGGAGTGGGCTCGGGCCTGACCGACATCGTGCAGATTCCCGAGGACATCGTGATCGCTCTGCTGTACCTGCCTCTCCTCCCCTTCGTACTCGCCGGCGCGTAGGGATTGACCATCGAATCGACGAATCGTCGGCGAGCTATCACGCGGTTGGGAGGGACGAAATGAGTGCCATGCTCGCGGGTATTGCCACGGCCGCGATACACCATGCGCTTCGCGCGCGCCTAACTGCCGGTGTAGCAATCGTGGGCGCCGGCCTGCTCGTGGTCCCCTCAGTCGCACCGTCGCCGCGGACCGTTCAAGTCCGCGCGATACAGCTTGTTGACACCGCAGATTCGCCGCTCGGTGATGGCACCGCGCTGGTTTTCGGCGGCACCCTTCTCCCGACGCCGCCCGAGCAATATGTGGATGCTGCCGACACGCTGTATCTGCAGCAACTCGGCTTCACCGGTACCGCCGAATCCTCGTATACACCCGAGGGGTCATCTGCGTTGGACCCCAACACCATCGGGTACGGCACGTCGCTGGGTCAGGACCAGTCGATCATGGTCTCCGATATCGAAAGCCAAATAGCCGCTGGAGGGGTGAGCCCCGAGAATCCCGTCGTGGTTTTCGGCTACTCCCAGAGTTCAGAAGCCTCCTCGCTGCTCATGCCGCAGCTCCAAGCCGCAGGTGTGCCTAGTGACGACGTGCACTTCGTGCTGGTCGGCGATCTCGTTAACCCTAACGGCGGTCTGCTGAACACCTTCGATTTTCCGGCCGGTAACACCGCGCCCTTTAGCGCGCTGGACGTCCCCTTCGAATCCGCGGCACCGTCTGACCTGTATCCGACCGACATCTACACCCTCGAATACGACGGTTTCGCCGACTTCCCGCACTACACGACCAACCTGCTGTCGGACCTCAACGCCCTGCTGGGACTCTTCTTAGCGCACACCACGTATCTGAATCTCACCCCCGACCAGATCAACAACATGATTCTGTTGCCGGGATCTGAGGCGCTCACCGGGGAAGGGCTGACCGACTACTACATGATTCCGAACGACACCCTGCCGATATTGGAGCCGCTGCTGCTGATCCCGGGCATCGGACAACCGCTCTATGACCTGCTGGAACCTGATACCCAGATCTTGGTGAACCTGGGCTACGGCAGCATCACCGAGGGCTGGAACCAGGGGTCGGCCAATGTGCCTACCACCTTCGGGCTCTATCCCGACATCAACCAGACGCAACTCGACGACGCGCTGAGCAACGGCTGGCAGCAGGGTGTCACCGATGCCCTCCACGATCTGCAAAGCCCGGTCAGCTACCAGGATCAGGTCGCGCCGTTGCAGCCGTTCGCAGACGCCTTGTACACGATTGGCGTTGCCCCCCAGGACCCGTCGTTTACCGACGTCATCGACGGGTTCCTCAAGGACGCCGGCTTCCCGGTGTCCGACGTGACGCTCAGCTCGTCACCAACTGACATCATGAACGACATCAGCAGCACGCTCTCCTACGACTATTCGTCGTTGAGTCCCCTGGAAGACGCAATCAAGGCGGCCCTCACCGGTCTCCCCGCCTACGACGCGAACATTGCCACGGATCAACTCGATGCGAGTAACTTCCTGAACGCAATCCTCGATCCGACGTCGGCCAACACGGCATTGATTCCATACGACCTCCTAGTCGGTGCCGAAGTCCCGCTGTTTGCGGCCTTAGGCACGTTCGTCAACCTTGCGGACCTGTTCTCTTAGCCGCACTCTGGGGACCGGAAACGGCGGAGGGCCGGATGACCGCAGCGAAGGCGTGCCGCACATGTGGCACCGAGCCGCGCGAGGGTGCGCGATTCTGTGATGGCTGCGGTGCACCGGTCGCCGAGCAGGACACCAGCGCGGAGTACAAGCAGGTAACCGTCCTGTTCGCCGATGTGGTGCACTCCATGGACATCGCTGCGGCGGTGGGTGCGGAGCGACTGCGCGAGATCATGGCCGAACTCGCCAACCGGTGCGCGGCACTGGTGCAGCGCTTCGGCGGCACGGTGGACAAGTTCACAGGTGACGGGATCATGGCGGTGTTCGGCGCGCCAATCGCGTTGGAGGACCACGCCGTTCGTGCTTGTCTTGCCGCGCAGAGCATCCAAGAGGAGACCGCTCGACTGGCCGCTGAGGTGAAAGACCGGGACAGACTCAACCTGCGGTTGCGCGTGGGGCTGAACTCAGGCCAAGTGATCGCCGGTGAGATCGGTTCGGGCGCTTTTGGTTACACAGCCGTTGGCGAACAGGTGGGGATGGCGCAGCGGATGGAATCGGTGGCTCCGTCGGGCGGCGTGATGCTCAGCGCCTCGACAGCGCGACTTGTTGACGGTGCGGCGAATCTCGGTGAAGTTGAGCTGGTTCAGATCAAAGGCGCAGAGGAACCGGTGCCCGCCCGCCGGCTGCTGGGCATGGGCGACGGGCATCGCGCTGCCCGGCCCGCTGAGTCAAATCTCGTCGGTCGACGCTGGGAGATGGCTGCCGTCGAGGGCTTGTTGGACCGTGCCATCGACGGCCACGGCGGTGTTGTTAGCGTTGTGGGTCCACCGGGCATTGGCAAGAGTCGCCAGGGGCGCGAGGTCACGGCAATGGCAGCAACCCGGGGTCTCGACGTGTTCACCGCATTCTGCGAATCACACGCCAGCGACATCCCGTTTTACGTCGTGGCGCGGTTGTTGCGAGCGGCCTTCAGGGTGGTTGATCTGGAGCCCTCGGCAGCCCGCGCGAAGGTGCGGGCCGAAGTCCCCGATGCCGACCCCGAGGACGTGTCGCTCTTCGAGGATCTGTTGGGCATCGCCGATCCCGAGGTGGAGCTGCCCAAGATCGATCCGGATGCCCGTCGGCGGCGGTTGACCGCGCTGGTCAATTCCGCGTCGCTCGCCCGCCAGGCCCCAGCGGTTTATGTCGTTGAGGACGTGCACTGGATCGACGAGGTCAGCGAATCCATGGTTGCCGACTTTGTGGCGGTGATCCCGCAGACGCCCTCGCTGGTGCTCTTCACCTACCGCCCCGAATATCGGGGCGCGTTGAGCCAGGTGCCCGGTGCGCAGAGCATCGCCCTTGCGCCGCTGAATGATTCGGAGACCGCAGCACTGGTCACCGAGCTGCTGGGCCCGCACTCCTCGGTCGGCGGATTGGCCACCATGATCGCCGAGCGGGCCGCCGGTAATCCGTTTTTCGTTGAGGAAATGGTGCGCGAGTTGGCAGATCGCGGTGTGTTGCGCGGCAACCGCGGCGCTTACGTGTCGACAGCCGATGCTGGCGAGGTCGGCGTGCCAGCGACTTTGCAGGCGACTATCGCCGCGCGCATCGACCGCCTTGACCCGGCGGCCAAGCGCACCTTGGGCGCCGCGGCGGTCATCGGCTCACGGTTCAGCCAGGGCGTGCTTGAAAAGCTGGGGGTTGATTCCGCCTTGGAGGACCTGTTGGGCGGCCAGCTGATTGATCAGATCAGGTTCACCCGACAACCCGAGTATGTATTTCACCATCCGCTGATCCGCACGGTGGCCTATGAGTCACAACTGAAATCGGATCGCGCTGAACTGCACCGACGCGTCGCGGCCGCAATCGAAACACGAGACCCGGCGGCGGCCGAGGAGAACGCGGCGATGATCGCCGAACACCTGGAGGCCGCCGGTGATCTGCATGCCGCCTACGGCTGGCACATGCGCGCGGCCACCTGGGCCACCAACCGCGACATTAACGCCGCCCGACTGGGTTGGGAGCGCGCCCGAACGATCGCGGACGCCCTCCCCGCGGAAGACCCAAACCAAGCCGCCATGCGAATCGCCCCGCGCACCATGTTGTGCGGAATCGCCTGGCACGTTCACATGAATGTGGCCGGCGACCGCTTTGAGGAATTGCGGGAGTTGTGCGGCGCCGCCGGGGACAAGGCGTCACTGGCCATCGGGATGGCCGGGCTGGTGGTGGATCACTCGTTTCAGGGCCGGACGCGTGAGGCGTCGCAGCTGGCATCCGAACATATGGCTCTCATCGAGTCGATCGGCGATCCGGCCCTGTTGGTGGCGCTATCGTTCGCGGCGATCCACACCAAGGGGTTAAGTGTTGAGTTTGGTGACGTGCTGCGGTGGTCACAGAGGGTCATCGACCTGGCCGGCGGTGACCCGTTAAAAGGCAACTTCATTTTCGGGTCTCCGTTAGCGCTCGCCTTTGCGCAACGGGCCGAGGCCCGTTGGTGCCTGGGTCGTCCTGGATGGCGCGATGACATGCGGCACGGCCTCGCGATGGCCCGCGGCGCCGACCCGCTGTCGTACGCGACGGTTGTCACGTACGTCTATCTCTCGGGGATACCGCTTGGCGTGCTGGCCGCCGATGATCGTGCGGTGCGCGAGAGCCAAGATGCTCTGTGGATTGCCAACCGATCCGGTGATGACTTCGCGGTGGCCATCGCACAGATGACGCTGGGCGTCGCGCTAGTGCACGGCCCAACGGATGCGGATCGTGACCGCGGACAAAATCTGCTGGCAGAGGTCAGCGACGTGTTCCTGCGCCAGGGGTATCTCCTGGGCGAGTTACCGCTTGTGAACGTGTACTTGGCACGTGAGATGGCTCGGCGTGGCGATCGCGCTGAGGCCATATCGATGATGCGCGCCGCCGCCGACCATCTGTTCCGCGAGGGACAGCTGGTGGAGTGGGGCATTCCAGCGACCGGTGTTCTCGTCGAGACACTTCTCGATCGCGGAACCGACCCCGATGTGGCCGAAGCCGAGGCGGCGATCGATCGACTAGCAACCGCGCCAGCCGACGAGGGCCTGGTGATGCGCGAGATTTGGCTGCTGCGCCTGCGGGCTCTGCTGGCGCGAGCTCATGGTGATGCCGCGGCTTATGCGCACTTCCGGGATCGCTACCTCAACATGGCGAGAACGCTTGGCTACCAGGGACATACCGCGTGGGCTGAGGTGATGCCAGGACGGCTCAGTCCGGTAGGTGCGGCATCTCCAGGCCGGGGTCGCGACCGACGAGCACTCCGCGGGTGAGCGCCGACTTCCCATAGCGCCGACGAACCTGGTCGACCGCCGCGTCGACGGCAGCGGGCTCGGCCCGTGTCGTGAGCGGCAACGTCAGTTGCTCGGCGCCGTCGCGGTCGATCTCGGAGACCGCGAACCCGACCAGCGTCAGTCCCCGCTCGGCGATCAGCGGGGCGGCGGCTGCTACCAGCCGTCGCGCCGTGCCGAGCAGGGCATGCGTCGAGCAGGTCGCCCACGGCAGGGTGTGCGACCGGGTGGCTCGGCCAAAGTCGTTGAACCGCAACCGCAATGTGACGGTCCGGCCGGTGCGCCCGGCGGCGCGCATCCGGCTGGCGATCC
>Ga0302308_10002953_pt1 | contig 13638 bp, 7 predicted proteins | sample III_Palsa_E3_3_FD_200531 | JGI IMG/M metagenome (GOLD analysis project Ga0302308, IMG submission 200531) | Peat permafrost microbial communities from Stordalen Mire near Abisko, Sweden - III_Palsa_E3_3 | ecosystem: Environmental > Terrestrial > Soil > Palsa > Peat permafrost | place: Sweden... | reverse complement strand
CGAACTATACTCCAGTCGCAATCCTAGGGGGCGAATGGGGTTGGGGCGCTGGGTTTCCGCGTATCAATGGACAGGACTCCATCGATAACGAATATCTTTATGCCTGGTTGGTGCAGGGATATGTGGGGGCCGTGGCGTTTCTATTAATCGTGGGCGATACGATAATTACCTTGATTATTAAGGGAGCTAAGGCCAATACGGTACGCGACCGTCACTTCGCTCTTACCATGCTCGGCATTTTCATCGGCATTGCCTTTACCCTTACGACGGTATTTCTTGGCTCTCAGAGTTATGAGCTATTTTTTCTGCTGGTTGGCTGGAGCCAGGCGATCCGGGAACCTCGTGCGCAGACGAGTGAGATCCGAAACGACGAGATCTATCGGTTAGAGAGCGACTCGAGTGTGGCCGGAGTGTATACCTAGAGGCGCATCACGGCAGCGACAGCGGTTAAACAAAGCAGCCGGAAGCCTATAATCTGGGAGACTTCACACGAGAGATCGACAGCCTCCATGACGAATAGACCGGCGCCGACCCAAATAGCTATCTACCTTCACACGTTGCACAACGGCGGGGTGGAACGTGTGATGTTCAATCTCATTCAGGGCTTTCTGGACCACGGTATTGCCGTCGATCTGGTGTTGGATTATCTGATTTATTCGCCTTTTGAGAAGCTGATCCCCGCGGGTGCGCGGCTGGTCAAGCTTGATGTTCGCAGTTCGTCGCAGCGGCTCACGAAGCTGATCGGCTATCTCCGCGAGAGGCGGCCAGATGCCTTGATGTCCGCGACCCATATGGCGAACGAGGTGGCTTGCGTGGCCCGGATGTGTTCGGGAAGCAAGACACGGCTTATTGTTTCCGAGCATACGAATCTTTCTTCGGATATTGCAGACTCGAGCGGAAGAATGCGGCGAAACGTGCTTCCCTTCACTACGCGGTGGCTTTATCCGCTTGCGGATGCGATCGTGGCTGTGTCGAATGGAGTTGCCGACGATATGTGCCGGGTAAGTGGGCTTGCGCGGAGGCGGGTGCAGACCATCTATAACCCAATCGACTTCGAGGGCCTTGCCGCCTTGGCGAAGGAGCCTCTGAATGAGCCGTGGTTCTCGCCGGGAGAGCCGCCGGTCGTTCTTGCTATCGGAAGGATGGAGACGCAGAAGAACTTCCCCAATCTTCTGTATGCGTTTGCCGAGCTGCGGCGAATGCGGCCGGCACGATTGTTGATCCTGGGCGAAGGTTCGCAACGGGAGCGGTTGACGGCGCTGGTTGCGGAACTGGGCTTGGAAGCGGATGTCTCGCTGCCCGGGTTTGTGACAAATCCCGCGGCGTATATGGCAAGGTCGGCGGTCTTTGCGCTGGCCTCCTTGTGGGAAGGTATGCCGGTGGCGCTGATTGAAGCACTGTCGCTGGGTGTTCCGGTGGTCTCGACCGATTGTCCGAGCGGGCCCGCGGAGATACTGGCAGGCGGGGCCTATGGAGACTTGGTGCCGATGAACGATAGTGCTGCGTTGGCAGAGGCGATTGAAAGAGTGCTGTGCGGTGCGAAGAAGAGCGCGCCGGCGGAGTGGCTTGCGCAGTTCGATGCGAAGACGATCACGGAGCGCTATCTGGAGCTGATGTCTAGTTAGCCCATTGGTGGTGGAAGATGCTGCCTGGCGCACTTACGAGATGCGGGTATCTGAGGATGGCGCAGAAGAGCAGCATCGCGATGAAGATAGAGGTCATGAGCAGGTCCTGGCGGAGCGGGCGGATACGTTCGCGGGTTGCGCCGAAGAGGGTGACCAGATAGAGAGGGAAGTCTCCCGCGGCAACTGCGATGACCGCGCCGAGCATCCTCCAGTAATGAAATCCTACCAATATTCCAGCTGCGAGAGCGACGCAGTAAGCTGCGTTGCCGACGGCGTTGTACTTTGGCTTGCCGAGCGAGAAGAGGACAGGAGCCGTCGTCTGATAGAGGAGGGTGTGCCAAAGGCCCAGGGCGAGGATGCGGATCATCCAGGAGGCATACCAGTAGCGATGGTCGTAGAGCTTGAGGATGAGGAGGTTGCCCCAGACGGCCATGATGCTGAGCAGGACACCGCCAATCAGTAAGACGTAGAAGCGATAACGGAGGAATTTTGCTCTGAATTCTTCCAATGGCAGGTCGATTATTTTGGCAATAAACGGATAAAAGACCCGCGACCCCAGGGAGAGCATGATCTGTCTCGGCATATCGGAGAGCTGGTAGGCGATTCCGTACATGCCGAGGACAGCCATGGGGATGAGCCGTCCGAGGATGAGGCGGTCGCCCTGGGAGGCGAAGTAGAAGAAAGCGGTTCCGATCAAGATCCACTTGCCGAAGTGGACGATGCTATCTATCGACGGTTTATCCCAGCCGAAGGAGTTACGAATTCCCGGAGCTACGGAGGATGAGTGGCTAAGGCAGAGCTTATAGACGGTTGCGACCAATTGGCCGCCAATGATCGACCAGACCGAAGGCCATTTGCAGGCCCAGGCAATGGTTACGGCGAGGGCCACGAGCGACGAGCTGACATCAATGATAAAGAGGCGCCTGACGCCGAGATGGCGTGCGAGGGTGAGCAGGTTGGTGCTGTAGAAGCCGCTCAAGAGCGTGCTGAAGGCAAGCACGGGAAGCAGCACCTTGAGCCTGGGGTCGTGGTAGAGCAACGCCATCGGCCAACTGATGACCAGCGCGATGAACCAGAGACCGACGCCGCGCATGGCCTGGAGCGTCCATGCGGTGTTGAGGAAGAGGGGATCGTCTCCGCGGGGGGATTGGATGACGGCCGGGGTAAGACCTATGTCGGAGAGGAAGTTGATTCCGAGGATGAGTGTGGAGATGAGGATCATCTCACCGAAGTAAGCGGGCAGCAGCAGGCGAGTGAGGACCAGGCTGCTGACAACGCGCAGTCCCATTGCCGATCCGTATTCGACTACGGACCAGAGAGCGGCATTGAGGGCCTTCGCTTCGAGCGCCCGCATGACTCGCGGAGCATCTTCGGACACGGTCTCTGGGCTCACGGGTATGTGCGCTTCCTTGGTTTCATCTAATCTGCTGATAAGTGTACTGAACCCGATTGCGGCGAATCTGTTGCTCTTAAGTGGGATACTTCACAGAAATCGCTGTTGCAATGGAGTTGCCGAGCCCGGCCAGCGAGGCCTGTCTTACCGTCAGGATAGACGATGATTTGTCTCCGCACGGTGACAGCGAACGATGACTATTTGCCGGCTGGTGCTCCAGGCACAGCTTTGGCGGAGATGCGGGTATAGATGGGACGCCAATTGCGAATGACGTCCGACCACAGGAAGCCTTTTATGCGGCCGAGGGCGCGGGCGTTCACGGACATGCGTTCTGCCAGCTCCCCGTCTTCGGCCAGAAGGTCCATTGCTGCCGCCAATTCAGCGATTACATGCTCCTCGCTGACGGGGTCGATCAGGATACCGGTCTCCGGGGTGACCAGCAGGGCAGGGCCACCCCAGTTGCAGGCTATGACGGGCAGGCCCTGGATCATGGCCTCCTGAACGACGATCCCATTGGCTTCGGCGAGGCTGGGAAAGACAAAGGCGCGGTAGTCGCGCAACATGCGGGCGAGCTCGGTGTGGTCGGGGACCCACTCGATAAATTTGACGCGGTCGCCGAGTTGGAGGCTGGCCGCGAGGGAGCGCAGGTTTTGCAGCTCGGGGCCACGGCCGATGACGTCCAGCTCAATGGGATTGCGGGTGCGGGCAAGGCTCTTGACGATGAGGTCGGTGCCCTTGTGCTCGACGAGGCGGCCGTTATGGTAAAACCGCAGGTTTTTGCCGGAGTGGGTGATGCGGGGAAGATCGTAGAGGCGGTTGAGGACGCCGCTGTCGATCGAATCGACAAACTGGTGCTCGCTGCAGCCTGCCATGCGCAGAGACTCGTAGGTGCGCTGGCCGCCGGCTACCAGGAGCGCATTGGCTTTGCGCTTTCCGGAAAAGCTGAAACGGTGCAGGAACTGCATGGCGGGATGCAGCCAGCGGCGGACCTTATAGGCCAGCTTTTCGCGGTGCCTGAAGGCCGGTGGGTAGTGAATGTTTCCGTTGATGGGGCCGATGACGACGTGTGCGCCCGGTACGGGAGGGTAGGGAAGTATCGGCGAAACCGGCGATGTGAAGTGAACGACGGCCCCGGGATTCTGCTTGAGGAGTGCCTGGGCCTGCTTGACGGCGGAGCGCAGGAAGACGAAGTTGAGCAGCTGCTCAAAGAGCTTCCAGCGATAGAGCAGCTTTTCGATGGTTGTATCGGCGACGTAGGAGACGCTCATCTGGGGGAAGCTCCGGTCCAGCTCCGGCTTTGCGCGTTCGTGCGTAACTTGATGAAGGCGAATGCCTTGCCTCTCCATTTCGAGGTAGATTTGAAGTGCCTTGATGGCTTCGCCGCCCATTTGCTCGGAGACATTTGGGGCAATCAGAATGACCTCGAAGGCAGGAACCGGGGTATTACCTGGCATGAGTGGATCCACGGGGTGGCGTCGGCTTGGAAACAGGGCTGGAGGGAACCAAGATCGGCAATAGACCAAAGAGTGAAGAAAGAGTTACCTCCACTTTGGCAGGTGCGCTTAAAGTGGGATAGGAGAACACTATACGGGTATACTACAAATATCATACATACTTATGGATAGCGGGACCGCAGAACGCTGCGCGGGTATGGCGTACCTTCGACTGTAAGAGACATCAACGATGAGTAACCTGCTTCGACTTACCGAAAAAATAGCGGCTGTGGCCCCTGGCTCTATTGCGCTGCGCGATGCCACGGGAACGCTGAGCTATGGCGAGCTCAACCAACGAGCCGACCGTCTTGCGGGTCTGCTGGTCTCGCTGGGTGCAGGCGAAGGACGACCCGTCGCGATTTGTCTGAGCCGGTCGTTCGATCAGATCGTGGCGGAACTGGCCGCGATGCGGGCCGGAGCAGCGTTTGTTCCGATCGACCCGGCATGGCCGGATGAGCGTGTCCAGCATATCGTCGCGGATTCCGGTGCGGCTGTGTTTATTGCTCCTGCAGGGCTGTCGGGCCGCATTTCTACCTCCGCGGTTGCGCTCGATCTTGCGACGGCCTCGTTTGGAGCGACCACGATCTTAGGTAAGAGCGCAGAGGTGGGTGACCTTGCCTACATTATCTATACCTCTGGGTCCACGGGCGTGCCGAAGGGTGTCGAGATCACGCACGCGAACCTGGGCCATCTGATCGACTGGCACCTGGAGGCCTTCGGGATCACGGCGGCAGACCAAGCCACGCATGTCGCGGGCCTGGGGTTCGACGCCGCGGTGTGGGAGGTCTGGCCATATCTGGCTGTGGGTGCGTGCCTGTCGCTGGCTGACGAGATGACGCGGGTGGATCCGGCTATGCTGCAGCGCTGGATTGTGGACCGCGGCATTACGATTGCGTTTGTTCCCACGCCGGTTGCCGAGCCGATGATTGCCATGGAGTGGCCGGCTGAGACGAAGCTGCGCGTTCTGTTGACTGGTGGCGATACGCTGCACACAGCGCCCAGGGCCGGCCTGCCTTTCAGGCTGGTCAACAACTATGGACCGACGGAGTGTACGGTTGTCGCGACGTCCGGAGATGTGAGCGCTAGCACGGTTGGGCTACCTTCGATCGGCAAGGCGATCAAGGGGACGACGGTCTACCTGCTGGACGAGCAGAAGCAGCCGGTGGCCGCGGGTGAAACGGGCGAGATGTTTCTAGGCGGCGGGAGCGTGGGACGCGGCTATCGCAACCTGCCTGAGCAGACGGCGCAGAGCTTCCTGCCCGATCCGTTCAGCGCCGCGCCGGGCGCGCGGATGTACAAGACGGGCGACATGGCCCGGCTGCTGCCCGATGGGCAGATCGCCTTTCTGGGCCGGGTGGACAGCCAGGAGAAGATCCGCGGTAACCGGATCGAACTCGATGAGATCGTGAGCGTGCTGAACCGACATGAAGCGGTTGCGTTCAATGTGGTGGTGACGAGCGCCGATGCCGGCGTGGAGAAGCACTTGATCGCGTATGTGCTGCCGGTCGAAGGCGAAGTGCCGACGGTGAAGGAGTTGCAGGAGTTTGCGGCGTTGTCTCTGCCGAGCTACATGATTCCGTCGAAGTACGTACGGCTTTCGACGTTGCCACTGTCTACGAACGGAAAGACCGATCGCAGCGCTTTGCCGGAGCCCTCGGAGGAGAACTCGCTGCCGGAGAGTGGCTCCCGTGAACCGAATTCGGAGATCGAAGAGGCGCTGCTGACGCTGGTGCGCGGACTGCTGAAGAGCGACGATATCGGGGTGGAGGACGACTTCTTTCTGATGGGGGGCCATTCGCTGCTTGGGACCCAACTGGTGCTGCGTGCGCGAGAGAGCTTTGGCGTGATGCTGACGCTACGCGATCTGTTTGAAGCAGGGACGGTCGCCGGACTCGCGGAACGCATTGAAGTTCTGATTACGGATGAAGTCAACGCTATGAGCGAGGAAGAGGCCGCTCAGATGGCCGCAGATCACATTGCATGACGACTCTAAGGCAAACATCCAGAAAGAATGAGGCGGAGTATAGCCTCTTCCAACAGCTCAAGCCGGAGGTCATGGCCGATCCGTATCCGCTGTATCGCAAGATGAGGGAGCACGAACCGGTGCATTGGGACCCCTACATGGCCAGTTGGGTCGTGACCACCTATGCGGAGTGCGTGACCGTGCTCAGCAAGTACCAGGCGGCCCGCACGCCTACGCCGGAGCACCTGGACGCGATGGGGCTTTCGGTGCTGGGGCAGTATGCCGGGATCATGCTGAAGCAGATTCTTTTTCTGGATGGCAAAGCGCATGCGCAACTTCGTTCGATGTGCGCCGCGGCGTTTAGTCCAAAGCGAATGGAGTTGCTGCGCCAGGCGATCGAAGATAGTGCCAACGACCTAGTCGATAAGGTGGCGGCAAGCGGGAAGATGGACCTGATACGAGACTTCGCCAGCCCTTTCCCGTCGGTTGTCCTGGCCACTCTTATGGGGCTGCCGGTGACGGATTGCATGCAGCTGAAGAAGTGGGCCACCGACGTCAGCGAATTGATTGGAAACTTCGAGCACAACCCCGACCGTATCAAGCAGCTAGTGACAAGCCTGGAGGAGATCCGGGACTATCTCACGACGATGGTGACCGTCCAGCGTAGTGAATTGCGCGAGGGCGTTCTTACCGCGATGCTTGAAGCCGATGTGAATGGGGTAGGCATTCCCCTCGAGGACCTTGTGGCCAATGCCATTCTGATGTGTGCCGGCGGACTGGAAGAACCCGGGAACCTGATCGGATGCGGCATGTATTCGATGCTGCAGCGTCCGGAGCAGTTGACGTTGTTGCGGGAGCATCCGGAGATTGCCGCGACGGCTACTGAAGAGCTGATGCGCTTCGAGTCTCCTACGCAACACACGGGAAGACTGGCGCCGGAGGACGTGGCGCTGGGTGGAAAGCAGATCCGCAAGGGGCAACTGGTGACCGCCGTGGTTGCCGCGGCAAACCGCGATCCATTAAGATTCATTGAGCCCGACCGGCTGGATCTGCAACGGGCGGACAATCGTCATCTGGCGTTTGGCTGGGCTGCGCATTACTGCATCGGTGCACCACTTGCTCGTCTTACGGGTCAGGCCGCATTTAGAGTGCTGTTGAGCCGCTTGCCGGAGATTACCCTTGTAACGACCAAGCCGGAATGGCGCGGAATGGCAGCGCTGCGTGGGATAGTCTCGCTACAGGTTGAGTTTGACGCGCAGGCGGCAACTGCTTTGCAGGGGAATCGGCTCAATGTCCAGCAATAACGTGAGTCCGGGAACTGGCGAGATGTCGGAGGCCAAACGCGCTCTTCTGGCGAGGCGCATGAGGGGAATCTCCGCGCAGCAGGAACAGATACAGCCTCGCCCAGCCGGGGCGAAGACGCCGATCTCGGTCGATCAATACCGCATCTGGCTGCATGCTTCGATGCAACCGGGCCTGCCGACCTACAACGAACCGATCATGATCGAGTATCGGGGAGAGTTCAACCTTGCCAACCTCACAGCGAGCCTGAACTATTTTCTGCAACGGCATGAGGCTTGGCGTACCAGCTTCCTCGTTGAACACGAAGAGGTGCTGCAGCATGTGCACCCCGAGCTGCATGTAGACCTTGAGCTGTTCGATCTGAGCGATCTTGCCGAGGAGGAGCGCGAGGCCAGCGCACACCGCCTGGCGGCCCAGCAGGCGCTGCGTCCTATCGAGCTGGATAAGGCCCCGTTGTTTCGTGCGCTGGTGGTACGGGTCGCGCCTGACGATCATCGGCTGTACATGGTGCTGCACCACATCATGTTCGATGGGCTGTCCATTCAGGAGACCTTCATTCCTGAACTGGCTGCGATCTACTCGGCATTGCAGGCGGGGGTTGAGCCTTCTCTGCCGCCGCGCGCGCTGCAATACTGCGACTATGCTGTGTGGAGACAACAGCAGGTAAATTCCCCCGCGATGGAGCGGCTGGTCGAGTATTGGCGGACCCAGCTTGGCGGCGAACTTCCTGTGACCCGGCTACCCTCCGATCGCCCGCGGCCGCCGATCATCAGCCAGCGCGGCGAGATCGAGTGTTTCACGATATCGCGCGAGCTTACGGACTCGCTCCGGGAGTTGAGCCAGGCCCATGGCGTCACTCTTTTTATGACCCTGCTGGCGGTCTTCAAGGTGCTGCTGTTTCGTTATAGCGGGCAGGAGGACGTCATTGTAGGGGGCGGTGCAGACGGCCGCAGACGGCCGGAACTTCGCGGCATGATGGGGTACATCCTCGATACGTTTGCGGTGCGCACTCATCCATCCTCAGGGCTTCCGTTCTCGACGTATCTGGGCGAGGTCAAACAGTCCGTCCTCGGAGGCCTGAACGGCGCAGAGGTGCCCTTCGACCGTGTCGTGCAGGCGCTTGGCATCAAGCGAGACTTGAGCTATCACCCGATCTTCCAGACGTTCTTTTCCTTCCTCGGACCTGGAGGCAACCTTCCCGCAGGCTGGGACATGAAGCCGAAGGATGTGAACGGCGGTGCCGCCAAGTTCGATATTTATCTCGAGGTCGAGGAGCTGCCATCCCATACCGCGGCGTGCATCATCTACAACTCAGACCTCTTTGACCCCGATACGATCCGGCGCATGCAAGGGCACTGGATCACCTTGCTGGAAGCGGTCTGCCGGACGCCGGAGTGCGTTCTGGGCGACCTTCCTCTGTTGACCGCCGAAGAGCAGGAACTCATGCTCGTCCGCTGGAACGATCAGGCAAGCCCAGTGCCTGCAACGCACCTGCATGGCCTGGTCGAAGCGCAGGTGAGACGCACACCGGATAAGGTGGCCGTCGAGTTTGAAGGCCGCAGCTGGACCTATGCCGAGTTGGACAGCCATGCCGAAAGGCTCGCGACGCACCTGCGCCGGGCCGGTGCCGGGCCTGGAACTCTAATCGCCGTGTGCATCGATCGCTCGGAGTATCTGATCGCAAGTCTGCTCGGCATCCTGAAGACCGGGGCCGCGTATCTTCCGCTCGATCCTGGAACACCGCAGGCCCGCATAGCGCTGTGCCTGGAAGATGCAACGCCCGCGGTGGTGCTCACGCAACGCTCGCTGGTACACGATCTTCCGTCGGGCGGCGCGGCCATCCTGATACTCGAAGACCTCATACATGCCGCGCCTATCGTGAGTGCCGTCGGTTCGACCGCGGCCGCTCCTGCCGGGCCTGACGACACCGCGTATGTGATTCATACCTCCGGTAGTACTGGGCGCCCAAAGGCCGTGGAGCTTCGTCACATCTCAGTCGTCAATCTGCTCCTATCGATGCAACGGCAACCGGGTTTCACGGCTGCCGATACGTTGGTCGCCGTGACGACTGTTTCCTTTGATATTGCCGTGCTTGAATTATTCCTGCCGCTTATCTCAGGAGGCCGCGTCGCAATCGCCAGCCGCAGCGTCGCGCTGGATCCCTACAAGCTGGCTGCCCTGATCGAGAGCGCAAACTGTACTGTGATGCAGGCGACACCGGCGACTTGGCGCGCACTACTGGCCATCGATTGGCCCGGGCATCGCGGACTGCGCGTTCTGTGCGGTGGCGAAGCTATCACCCGTGACCTTGCGGACAAGCTTCTCGCCCTGGATCTTGAGCTTTGGAATGTTTACGGGCCCACCGAAACAACGATCTGGTCCACGACCGATAGAGTTCATCGTGGCACTGGGCCGGTGCCGGTTGGGCGGCCTATCGCGAACACTACGACTTACATCCTCGATGCGAACGAGCAGCCAGTTCCCATCGGCGTTCCCGGGGAACTGTATATCGGCGGCCTGGGCGTCGCGGTGGGCTACCGCGGGCAACCCGATCTGACAGCGCAAAAGTTTGTTACGCCCGCTATCACGGAGGGAGCACGTGTCTACCGCACAGGCGACTATGCGGTCTATCGTGCGGGCGGCATCATCGAGTGCCAGGGGCGGGCGGACAATCAAGTAAAGATTCGAGGCCATCGCATCGAACTGGAAGAGGTCGAGCTGCACCTCAACGCACATCCTGAGATTGCTACTGCTGCCGCGAGAATTTGGGCGGATCCGGCAGGTGGAAATCGTCTGAGTGCCTACCTCGTGAGCAAGAATGGATCGGCTCCAGGGGCGTCGCAGCTTCGCGAATTTCTTCGCGATCGTCTGCCCGAGTACATGATTCCGTCGGACTATACCGTCCTCGACACGATGCCGCTCACATCCAACGGCAAGATGGACCGCAAGGCGCTGCCCTTTCCCGATCAGCCAACGTCGTCGCGCACGCATGCTGACGCGCCAATGACGGAAGAGGAGAAGAAGCTTTCGAGGATATGGGCGAATGTTCTCGGAGTTAACTCTGTCGGAAGAGACGACAACTTCTTCGACCTTGGCGGGCATTCGCTGCTGCTCGTTATACTCTTCGCGCGCATCAATAAAGAGTTTGCCTCTACCCTTCCAATCACCACGATCTTTGACGCGCAGACCTTGTCCGCGCTCGCAAAGACTCTGAAGGAAAAAGGCCGAATTTCGTCGCTGGTTCCGGTGCAGACGTCCGGTACCAAGCCACCTCTGTTTATGGCCCACTCTTATTTGCTGTATCGCAGCTTGTCGAGCGCGCTCGGGAAGGACCAGCCTTTTTACGGCTTGCGCGAACTGGAAACGGATGGAAACCTATCGATTGAAGCGCGAGCCTTGCAATATATCGCCGATATGCGGAAGGTCCAGCCACATGGACCATACCGGATAGCCGGCTGGTGCGCGGCAGGACCGTTGGCAGTGGAGATATCGCGCCAACTGATTCTTGCCGGGGAGGAAGTCGCCCTGTTGGAGCTGTTCGACTCCTGGCTCCCTGGCTACGCCGATAGCCTGGAAAAAGCAGAAAGAAGTCAGTCCTATGTCAAAATTCTGCTGGGTAAGTTTGTGCGCTACAAGGCGAAACTAAACGGTCTATCCATGACAGACCGACTGAAGTACTTATGGCGCGTGGCCGCCCGCACCAGCAAGGAAGCGCGAGACCAGTTTTATATCAACCACTGGAGCAGAATGAATGACGTCTCCCGGAAGCTGAATATGCCTCTACCGCAATTTATGCACAACACTACCCTGCAGACATTTGCGGCCATGAAGGAGTTTCGCGCTGAAAGCATGCCTGTTCGCGTGACTCTCATTCGGGCGACTGACTCTCGCCAGTTACCCGGCGGCACGAACACATGCGGCTGGGAAAAGGTTGCCGAGTTGGGTGTGGATGTTCTGTGGGCCCCCGGCGACCACGAAACCATGTTCCGTGGAGCCAACTTGCAAATTACAGCGAAGCTTGTAAATGGGTCGCTGGAGAAAGCACAGCCCGCTGGGTCAAAGCGAGTTACCAGCAGTGCGTCGGCATAGATTTAGCAAATGACACACCTCCTTGTAGATAATCCGGCTCCAATTTTCTTCGGCGTATTTTTGCTGGCGATCGTTCTATTCAACGCCTTCATCAAGCGTGCAGGCAGCCGGCTTATTGAGATATCCGCGCTATGCGGGATAATTAGTGCAAGTGCCTATCTAGTCATCAATATTCTTAGTATCAACCGGGTTGGTATGCTTTGGCACGATGAGGCTAATATCCTGTCCATTTCGGCTGCCTATACGCGCGGTCAGCAAATGTACCATCCTGTCTCTGCCTCCGCTCTATATTCTCTTTTTTACGGCCCATCCACCTTTTTAGTGTATGCGCCGTTTCTTGCTTTTTTTTCACATCCTATTCTGCCGATCCGGCTTGCAATCTTTACTGTCAATCTTCTGAACCTCGTTCTACTCTTCATGCTGCTACGCACCAGATTGTCGCGACCGGTGTCGCTTGCTATCCTGCCCGTCGGTATCGCCTTTCTGCTCACCTATCCTGGCGTTCTGCTTGGAAATCGAGGCGATGCCTGGCTGCTGCTTTGCATACTTTTAGCGATTGTGAGTGTTTTACGATATCGGCCGTTCGGTTGGGTTTACGCAGCTTTAATATCCGGCATTTGCAGCGGCTTGGCCATTAACTTCAAGGCCACAGTGGCCCCTGTAGTGTGCCTCGTAATCGCAGTTCTGTATCGCAAATATGGTCATCGAGCCGTGATCCTCTCAGCTTTATCATGCCTCGGTTCGGCAGTTGCCGTGTTTTGTCTTCCCCATATAGCACTCCTCAACTATCTCGCTTGGCTTCTTATATCAAGTCATCAGCGCTTTTTGAAATCTACTTGTGCTGGAAACATTCTTGCTGGAGCATTTTTGCTCGCTCCGGCTGTTCTGATTATGGTTTTCGGCGGTCAAGCCCAACGATCGCGGCGTTATGGTTGGGTTATACCATCCTGTTGTGGGCTGGCCTTTATTGTTTGCATCGTCACGGGATCGAAAAATGGTGCGGGAGGCTGGCATCTCTGGCCCATGGTTCCGTTTGCTTTGTTAGGCGCAGCGTACGAGATTTCCTTGAGATCTGAAGTTTGTCGCAGGCAGCCGGAGCTCAGTCTGGAGAGACCTGAGCGTCACAAGACTTTCAAATCAAACAAGACGCTGGTTGTTGTAGCTTCGATTGCACTCGCCGGCGCCTCAGCGTCAATGTTCTTCGCCGTACGCGATGTTCGCGCGGTCCGTCCGGCCGGAAATGATGCGTGGCGCACAAAGGAACTCACCGCTCAGCAAGCACTAGATAGAATTATGCAGAAATATTCTTCAAATCATAACCTGGAGATGGGACCGGGTGTCACGGTTACGGATTACCGAACCGATCTGCGTTTTGAACTTCCACTAGCGGGCCAGGAATATTTCTTCGATGAAAACGGTGTTGTCGAAGGGATTAAATCGAACTTTTCTATTCCATCAAATGTTACTTCGAGAATTCTCGGATGCGGTTCGATTTGGATCATTCCTCACGGAGAGGCCCCTTTCTCGTCCGTCAGAGGCGGCGTTCTTCCCATTACAACAACGACGTTCATTTTCCCTGACGAAATCCGGCTCCACTTCGGCGATACGCACACCGTGTTTGAGCGAGGAAATGTTTATGATCTATGGAAGTGTTCTGCGGATGCCGCAAGGCCGACTAGCGTCCCATGATAACCGGCAGCGAGCAAACATGCAGATGCTGTCATCCAACCCCTCCGCTTTATCAATATGTTTCGCGCGCTTTTGTAAAATGGA
>Ga0302308_10002952_pt1 | contig 13641 bp, 11 predicted proteins | sample III_Palsa_E3_3_FD_200531 | JGI IMG/M metagenome (GOLD analysis project Ga0302308, IMG submission 200531) | Peat permafrost microbial communities from Stordalen Mire near Abisko, Sweden - III_Palsa_E3_3 | ecosystem: Environmental > Terrestrial > Soil > Palsa > Peat permafrost | place: Sweden... | reverse complement strand
CGTTTTTCCGTCGATTCCGATGGGAGACCAGGTTTTAACGATGACTTCGGCAAGTTTTGCGATAGTCATCTCTCCTTCGTTGTCTACGGTCCAGCCGTGGTCGGCGTTCTCGTAAGTGAAGATGGCAAGGACCATAGGGCCGGTTTTGCCGGCGACGATGGCAACATCAGAGCGCTCCGCGTTGAGGCTGCCGGTCTTGCTGGCGATGGCGCTGCCGGTCTCACTGGAGTCAATTTTTTCGAGGTAGCGCGGGATGGTCTCGCGGTAGAACTGGTTTTTGAGCATGTTGAGGGCGACTTTGCAGACGGCGAGATCCTGCTCGTCGGGGGTGGCGAAGCCGTCGGAGGAGACAGGTGGGACAGGCGTTGTGCGAGGTTTGTCGGGATGGAGCTGGCAGCGGCCGATGCGGGTCATCAGGGTGGCCATCTCGTAGGGTGTGGATTTGCCGAGGCCGAACTTTGGCTGGTCGGCAGGCATGGGGCCGGTGGCGGGCTTCATCACCTTTTTGTAGAGGTAGGTGTTGCCGAGGCCGAGGGACTTCATGCGGTTGTTTACGGCATCCACGCCGAAGCGATCGATCATCATGTTGGTCGCGGTGTTATCACTGAGAATGACCATGAAGGTGAGGGCGTCTTTGAGGGTGAGGGTAAGTGGCGTGTCGAAGAAGGTAAGGATGCCGGAGCCGGGGACAGGGTCACCGGGCTTGAGGGTGAGTTTTTCATCCCACTTTGCTTTGCCTTCGCGAACCTCAGCCATGGCCTCATAGAGCATGGCGAGCTTGATGTCGGAGGCTGTTTTTACAAGACGATCCTGATCGAGGCCGACGACTTTGCCGGTGTTGAGTTGGACAGCGTACATAGCGACTTTGCCGTGATGGGCGGCAAGGATAGGCTGGAGCTGAGCGGCGAGAGCGGGGTCGTCTGTCAAGACAGAAGCGGCGGGGATTTGCCCGGCTATTATGCCAGTGGCCATGGTGGCCAATATCAGTAAAACTGCTGTGTTTGCAATGCGCCACCGAAGCTTTCGCTGGAAACCAACCTTTTGTGTCATCCGTACCCTCTGAAAGGTATGTTACTTCGTCCGACGATGGCGGCACTGTTGTAATTACTTCGACTCCCCAATTTTGCAGATCAGCAGTGTCTAGCCGGTTTGCGATAGAATGAAGACTGAGCCTAAAACCAATGGCAACTCTCACTATGCCCTCGCCGCCCCCGTTCGAGAAGCCGCCTAGTCGCCCGTCCGCTGACCTCCAGAGCCTCATCACGGAGAAGCCGAACGAGGCCTCGGCAGGCCTGGACACCAAATCCGCTATCGAGATTGCACGGATTATCAACCACGACGATACAAAGGTTGCCGCAGCGGTAAAGAAGGCACTGCCGGAGATTGCTATGGTGATCGACACCGTTGCGCGATCACTGCGCGATGGTGGACGGCTGATCTATGTGGGCGCCGGGTCTTCGGGACGTATCGCCGCGCTGGATGCTTCGGAATGCCCACCGACTTTTTCGACCGCGCCGTCGCAGGTGCAATACATCATGGCTGGTGGACCAAAGGCGCTGGCGTCTGCTTCGGATGTGAATGAGGATTCGCCGGAGCTGGGGCAGCGGGATATCGCGCGGCGACGGCCGACGCGGAAAGATATTGTGATCGGCATCTCGGCTTCGGGACGCACGCCATACGTGGTGGGCGCTACGGAGTATGCGCGGTCGCGTGGAGCGAAGACTGCGGCAATAACCTGCAATCCGGGATCGGATCTTTCGCAGGTGGCGGACATTACGATCTGCGCTGAGGTAGGACCTGAAGTGCTTTCAGGTTCAACGCGCATGAAGGCTTCAACCGCGCAGAAGATGATCCTGAACATGATCACAACCGGCGCGATGACGCGGCTGGGCTATGTGTACGACAACCTGATGGTGAACGTGCACATGAAGAATGCCAAGCTGGTCGAACGCGGCATTGGCGTGCTGATGAAGCTCTGCGATATCGACCGGGATACGGCGATTCGGACGATCAAGTCCGCGGGCAAGTCGATTCCTATTGCGGTAGTTATGTTGAAGGCGAACGTCGACAAGATGGAAGCCGTGCGGCGACTGCAGCAGTCGGATGGCAATGTGCGGCTGGCTATCGATGACTCGCGGTTGGAACTGTAGCCTTTGAAGGCCAGCGGATATACCTTTGAGGAGTTTCGCGCTGCGGCTTCGATTATTGCGGCTACCATTGGCGTCCTGATCTGCATCCACCAACATCACGTTGTGCTTGTACTTTCAGAGCCGCGCTCTTTCATCACCATAACGCAACATCGGTGTGGGCTTGTGATGCTCGCCGGGGTGTTGTGGTTCGCTGTTGAGGCGGTAAGCCTCTGCGTTCGTGCGACAAAGGCTAGCCAGCCTCCTGTGCTCATAAACTAGAGTCCCCACGCAATACACTCAGGCGAACACTGCTACGCTGGAAGACGAATGCGTGCATCCTCCATCTCTGCGTCTCCCTGGCTTCTGCGTCTACTGAGCGCGTTTGCGCTGGTTGCGGCAGTGCTGTGGATTCTTCCGGTGACACCCATGTTAACGGGGCATCCGTTTCCGTTTACGGCGTTGTTTCCTGGCGGGCGAGCTTTTGCAGATATCCTCGTCTACCACGCTCGTTTTACGCTCTTTCATACGCGCAAGTTCTTCCTCGTTACGCGTGGCATCTCCGCGTTTGCTTATCCGGCGGGAGCGGCCCCTGTCTATGAGGTGTTCAATTCTTTTGCGCATCCCGATACCGTCTATCTGTACGTCACGGCGGTCTGGACGGCAATCTTTACCGCTATCACCTGGGCGATTCTAGCGAAGGCTTCCAGCGCGGGCACAGCCACACGACTTTATATGCGGCTTGCATTGCTGTCGTTCCCACTCGTCTTTCTGATTGAGCGAGCGAATATTGAGCTCATCCTCTGGATGATTGTAGCGATTGGGATTCTGGCTTATCGCAAGGGATACGCAGTGCCTGCGGCGATCCTGTTCGGTGTGGCCGCGTCAATGAAGCTGTACCCGATCTTCTTACTGGGGCTGTTTCTGAAACGGCGACGCGATTTACCAGCGTTTGCTATCGGGATCGTTACCGCACTGGCAACGACGGCACTGGCGATCGCTTATGCGGGACCAACTTTTTCGATCGCCGCGCATGGATTTTACGTTGGGGTCGATCGCTTCCAGGACCACTACGCCGAGACGGTTCGCTCGGCTGAGATCGACTTCGATCATTCACTCTTTTCGCCCATCAAGTATTGGTCTTATGTGCAGCATCAGTCCCTGCAAGCATGGATGACGCCTTACTATCTATGCGCTGGAGCGTTTGCGGGTTTGCTCTATCTACGTGTGCGGACGCTGCCATTTCTGAATCGCGTTATCTTCCTGATTGCGGCGATGGTCTCGCTGCCGCCGGTGTCTTATAGCTACACGCTGATCCACCTTTTTCTGCCAGTGGTGCTCTTCGTCGCGGCACTGCTGAAGACACGCAATGCTCCGGCGACTGCCAAACTGGCGCTAGCCGTTATGCTCTTCATGCTGCTGCCGCTGGTCGCCCTCTCTGCGTGGCAGGATGTCCCCGCAGGGCCGATACAGTCCCTTGGGTTGCTATTCCTGCTGCCGCTGGCCGCTATATCTCCGTGGGAAGACGCAACCAGCAAGATCTCCGATCTATGACGTCTTTATGAAAGCAACGCACGCGCCTGTTCGGCAGCTTCGGCAAGCACAGGATGGTTCACGGTAAAGACGGCCAGTTCGAGCCGGTCCGAGACGCCAGTCTTATCGTAGATAACTCGCAAATAGTTCTTAACCACCTGCTCCGCGGTGCCCAGCGCGACGGCTATCTGCTTGTTCTTGCAGCCGTCTGCTACAAGCGCGATAATCTGCACTTCCTTGGGCGTTAACCTGGCCAATACACGCGCTCCAATGCGGTCCTGCAAAGGCGTCGGTTTGGCATTGGCGTATTGCACAATGCGCTCCCCAGCCGCCACACGATGCAGGAAATCAACCAACTGGTGTCCGCCGACGGAACGCCGGACAACGCCTTTCGCACGCTGCGCTACTTCGTCGTCCAGTTCGGCTCCATGCTCCAGGACGATGATGCTGTTGCTTCCAGCCGCTTCGATCCAGTCCATAACCTCACGCAGGTTCTGCGTTATCGCTGCGGGAAAAAGCACAACAGAGGCGGGGAAGCTCTCAATGGCTTCTTTCAAGCGGCCCAGATCGGCACACTGCGCTACCACCTGCAGATCCGGCTCAGCAGAAAGCACTCGTGCGACGCCGGTACGAAAGATCATCTGGTTGTCCGCAAGAATAATTCGCTGCACGACCGTCACCTACTCTCAGCACACGTACGATGACCCGACAAGCTGCTCACTAACCCTATTAGATTCAGTCAATTGTTCACGCGCTATCCCACAATAGTCCAATAGAGCGCAACTGCCGGCTGCCGGCGCGAGAAATACTCTTGCGTATCATCATGAGATCAGGCTTTCCATTCCTGAATCTATCTGGAGCTCTATTTCATGCCCAATCTATCCCCTGCTCTGCGCCCGTTCCACATAGCCTTCCCTGTGCATGACCTCGAAGCTGCGCGCTACTTCTATGGCACCGTGCTCGGTTGCCCTGAGGGACGCAGTTCAGACCAGTGGATCGACTTCAACCTCTTCGGCCATCAGATCGTCGCGCACCACAAGCCGGTGTCAGCCGACACGGCACATAGCAATCCCGTCGACGGGCATGACGTCCCCATACCTCATTTCGGGGTGGTGCTTACGCAGGCCGACTGGAAGCAGCTGGCGGAGCGTGTTTCGGCAGCTGGAGTGCGCTTCGTTATTGAGCCCTACACTCGCTTTGAGGGGCAGGTAGGCGAGCAATCGACGATGTTCTTTCTCGATCCTTCGGGCAACGCACTGGAATTCAAAGCCTTCGCGGATCTTAGCCAGCTCTTTGCAAGGTAAACCCGGTTTAGCGCGAGGATGCCGCAGGACTGGAATCGGTCGAATCAACACTGGCGGCGCGGGATGAGGTCCTCGTAACCACCGCGCCGTCGTCACTGGTGAGATGCTCTTCGACATGCTGTAGGTGGCGACGCATAGCGCGGCGGGCCTCGTGCGGATTACGGCCAGCGATCGCAGCGAAGATAGCTTCGTGGTCTTCCAGAGCCGCAGCCTGATGCAGGTCAAGACCAGCACGCTGGCTAAGGCGATGGTACATAGGCGCAAACATGCCCGCCCAAAGTCCGTCGACTATGCTGGTGAGCACACTGTTCTTGGCGGCCTCTCCAATGGAGACGTGAAACTGGCGGTCTGTAACCTGCGCATTGGTCTTGGCTTGGACCAGACGGCGCATCTGCTGCAGAGTCTTTTCGATCTTCGTGAGATCGCCGGCTGAGGCGTACAAAGCCGCGTCGGCGGCGATTTCGCCTTCAATCAGGATGCGGGCACGAAGGAGCTCAAAAGGGCCAGGGCCGGAGTCGAGCACGAGCGACATGGGATTGACCGACTCCCGGACATAGGCGCCTGAGCCACTGCGGATTTCAAGCTCGCCCGCGATTTCGAGGGCCACCATAGCCTCGCGGATGGTCGGACGGCTTACGCCGCAGATCTTTGCGAGGTCAATCTCGCCCGGTAAACGAGAGCCTGGTTCCAAGCCCTTTTCTGCAATATATCGCGAGATGCGCGCAGCAACTTCCTGGTATCTCCGATGTGTCTTCGCCATTGCTGTCCTCGTATAGCTGAGTAGAAATGCACGTCCATCCTACTCGTATGTGCCTGCAATCGTCGCTGGCAAAAGTTCATTCTATCTTGAGCTGTCAAACCTGCGGCGGAGGCGTCGATTATGGGAAGGAACGGGTACGATTTGCAAGCACGCCCAGGCTTTCAATCTCGATGACCATCTCCTCATCTGGCTTCAACCAGCGCTGGGGGGTGCGGCCGAGGCCAACCCCCGGAGGCGTCCCGGTGCTGATAATGTCTCCGGATTCCAGCGGAACGATGCTGGAGAGGTAGGCAATCAGCTCAGGAACCTTGAAGATAAGGTCGCGGGTGTTAGCCGATTGCATCACTTCCCCGCTTAGAGTGAGGCGGATGTCGAGCGCGTGAGGGTCGGGAACCTCGTCCCGCGTGACAATAGCGGGGCCCATAGGCGTAAAGGTAGGAAAGCTTTTGCCAAGCGTCCACTGGGACGTCGCAAGCTGAACGCCACGGGCACTGATATCGTTCACAATGGTGTAGCCAAAGACGTGTTGCTCCCAGTCAGCGGCTGCGATACGGTGACCGGGCTTGCCGATAACGACGGCCAACTCGGCTTCGTAATCGGGCTGGGTAGCGTCAGGGGGCAGAAGAACATCGGTATTAGGCCCGGTGATGGAAGACGCCAGCTTCATAAAAACCGTGGGGACACTCTGGACGTCCATCTTGGATTCGACAGCATGTTCTCGATAGTTGAGACCGATGCCGAAGATACGAGGCGGGTTCTGAAGCGGCGCGAGAAGGGTAACTTGGTCCAGAGCGAGAGGATTACCAATGAACTTTGGCTCCGCGGCGCCACTGGCGATATAGGTGAGGAGACTCGCTGCCAACGGCCGGACAATATTGTCTTCAAGGAGTCCGCCCTGGATTGAGCCGTTATTATGTCGGAACGAAATGAACTTCATCTTTGCTCTTTCTCGGTAACTTAGGGCGACAAATCCTACAAAAATTCACAGAAAAGACCGGAAATGCAGTCTTGTAACGTCGCTCGATTCTAACGATTCTGTAAGCCGATTCACAAATGAGCCACAAAAGAAACTAACGCATCTGCTTCCCCTCATGCAGGCCATTTTGACAAGCGAGTCGCCCACAAGTAAGACTCAGACGTTAGTTCCGCACTTGGTTTGGAAAGAGGTATCGCGTGTTTGATTTGAAGGGACGACAGGCCGTTGTGACCGGAGCGGCAAGCGGCATTGGGCTGGCAATTGCCGAGATTTTCGCGAGCCATAACGCAAGCGTTGTGGTGCTTGACCTCGAAGCAAAGAAAGCGGCCGAAGCAGCGGCTTCAATTGTGGCAAAGACGGGAGCCAACGTAACAGGGGTGGGCTGCAATGTGTCGGATGCGGATAGTGTTGCAGAGGCCTTTGGCAAGATTAGCGGAACGGTCGACATTCTCGTGAACTGCGCTGGAATTGCCCATGTCGGAAACCTTGTTTCGACTTCGGTGGATGACATGGATCGGCTGTATGCCGTCAATGTTCGTGGAACATTTCTATGTATGCAAGCCGCGATCAAGTCGATGATCGAGGCTAAACACGGAGTGATTTTGAACCTCGCCTCGATTGCGGCGACGGCTGCGCTTGCGGATCGTTTTGCGTATTCAATGACCAAGGGAGCAGTGCTCTCAATGACCTTATCCACGGCGAAGGACTATCTCGCTTCCGGCGTCCGCTGTAACTGCATCTCGCCGGCACGCGTGCACACACCATTTGTCGATGGCTTCCTGGCAAAGAACTACCCAGGCCAGGAAGCCGAAAAGATGAAGCAGTTAGCCGCAGCCCAGCCGATTGGACGTATGGGTACGCCGGCCGAAATTGCGATCTTGGCTCTGTATCTATGCTCCGATGAGGCCTCGTTTCTTACTGGGGTGGACTATCCCATCGACGGCGGTTTCTTCAATCTGAGATAGGCCTCCGCTGCGACGCGAAATATTACTTAGTTCCGCGATCGGTGAGTTCGCGAATTAGATCGGCCTCGCGTTGCCGATATGGCTTATCGTCCTGACGAAACACTTCATGAAACCAGACCGTTGGCTGCTCCAGCACATAAGGATGTTGCCATGAGTCCCAAGGGAGATAAGTCTGCGTCTTCCCCGCAACGAAACCCCAGTTGATGGCGCCAACGTGATATTGCTTCGCGATAGGCAAACTATTGTCGAAGGTGCTGCCAGCACCGCGAGCCATATATTCGGTGCAAATAATCGGCCGTTTATAAATTTGAAGTTCCTTGATGCGAGCTTCAAACTCCTCAGGCCAGCCATAGTCGTGGAATGTAATGACATCGGATTCGGCAAGCTGGATCTTCGTTGTGGCATTTTCCTTGCCCGGCTGGGACCAATCACCATGCCACACGCCACTGGTTAGCGGCTGAATGGGATGCTCTTCTCGCGCCCATGCAAAGACCTTGGGCAATAGGCGATCGACTAGCTCAGTCTTATTAGCAAGCTCCTCTTTTCCATAGGAGCTTTCGTTGCGGTTATCCGGCTCATTCCATACATCCCATGCAAGAACACGGGGATCATTGGCGAATGCGCCAACTATACCCTTCACATAAGCTTCCAGTTTCGGTTCATAAGAAGGATCAGAAAGTCCCTGCCTCCCAGGGCTCTGCACCCAACCGGAGTTGTGCACGCCAGGAATAGGTGGATGCTGCGGACCAGGGTGCGGATTCGGATCCCAGCAGGAATCAAACAGCACAAACATCGGGCGAATGCCATGCTTGGCTGCTATTGTTAGAAACTCGTCGAGTCGCTTTTTAAAGCCAACTGGATCTTGTTGCCAAAGCTGATCCTGCAGAAAGACACGCATGGTATTCATGCCGATGCCTTCCGCCAAACCAAGCTCTTTGTCGTTTAGCTGAGGATTCCAGGTAGCTGCCTGAAACATCTCCAGCTGATTGATGGCGTCAGACGGCACATAATTAGCGCCCACCAACCAGGGTTGCTGTGAGTACCATTGATCCGCCTTTGCCGGAGACCAGCGTTCTGCACGTTGTGCTCCCGCAGCCGTTGCGATAGTAAATGCAGCGAGCAGTAATGCTGTTTTTATCTTCGCCTGTGCTCTGAAATACGAATTATCTTCCATTGTCTGAATAAACTCCGATTTGGTGAATGAACTTTATTTCTTTATTGGAGCGGATATTTCCCATAAATCATAGCTATACTCAACGCGACCTTTACAGGGGACATTCGAAGTGGCAGCACAACTGCGTGTGAATACTACGGAGAGAACGTCGGGATTCGCAATGCCCCCGTCTGCGTCTCGAGCAAGACCAGCATTGTGATTTCGTGGAAAGCCAGTCAGTAGTGGATCGATGACGGCCTCTACGATCCATTTACCGCCGCCGTCTTGTAACTTAGCAGTCTCAATAGAGAGGACCGCCAGCTTGGATGTGATAAACGTGGGAGAACCAGTCTGTGCAAGATGGATATCTGCAACCGCAAAGATATGTTTGCGATCTTTACTGTAAGCAACGTCCATATTACCTACAGGCCATTTCGCACTACTCAAAGTTTCCAAACCGCTAGCTGTAACATCAATTGGCTTGCTAACGGTAATGTGCCCCAGATCGCTAAGATCAACCGTTGATGCTTGCAACCCGTTACCCGAATAAACAACCAAAAATTTACCTGTGCCATCGAGCGGTAAAGCAGACGCTTGGCCTATGCCCCAGCCTTCGCCGCCACTATTTCGCAAAACGGGGTCAGGCAGCTTTTCCCATGGGCCTTGAACCGATTGCGAAAGGGCAACACCTATTTGATTGCGCGCAGAACGGTCCACATCATTCCCCAGGAAGAACATAACCCAATGATAAGTAATCTTGTTATAGGTAATGTCAGAGCGCATTACGGATGGATCGCAGATATGAAAGCTATCCCATCCGGAAAATTCCGGCGCCAGAACTGAACGGTCATCTACCAGCTTCTCATGCTGGAATGTAGACATCACAATGTTGTCGCGGACGATGAACGGGTCATGGTTGTGGCATGTCCAGATATAACGAGTATCTCCAGCATCGATCACCGATGGAGCATAAGAGTAAAAGCCGTCTGGGTGAGCATAGACACGATGCAGAGTCTTCGCATCGAAGTTTAGCTGTGCCGTACTGGATAACGTACCTCCAACCAGAAACAGCGACATCAAGGATTTTCTAACGATATGAAGCTGTCCTTTATTTCTCATTGCTCTTTCCTATCAGGCCAAAGAAGGTATAAGCGTCTACTACCTCGAACGGTAGATCTGGATATCTGGAACGCAAAAGCTTTGAGAGCTGCAGATACCACGATGGATTTTTTAATACGCTTCGCAACCATAGAAATACGGGCTGATTATCTGTATGAACCAGAATGGCTATCAACGCCGCAGCTTTATCTACGTCATCTGGCAAATCGTGCTCGCGGCAAATAGCCACCCCTGAACGAATACCAACCGATGGGCCGTCCTGAGTTCCTATCCCATCCCGGCTATAAGCGCGATACGCGGCAAATTCTTTATCGGTCGATGCGCCTGCAACTCCATCGATGATAAAACCTGTAATGCTCATGTCCCAACGGGCGTAATATTTGCGGCAGTGCTCCATCCAGAGGCTGAGACCAGATGACAGCTTCGAATCGGGTCGCACGGAGAGGGCGCGTGGATTGATATATCCAGCGCCAGAGTCTCCCGTAATGAAATAGTCATTCGCCGTTGCATTTTGATACGCATAGAGCAAAGCTTGAGGTGCGCGATCCGAAAGATTTGGATCAATAGCCCAATTCAAGGGCACGCTTCCAAGAGCTAAATCCCGGAATAAGCTGGGAATCATCTGGTAAAGCCATGAAGGGGAGTCGTAATCCCCCACATAGTGGCTCATGAAAATCTTCCGGGCAACAGTGCCATTAGGCGCCATGTGGCCTCTGCGAACCCAGTCTACGGATGTTGGCTTCGGATTCGGCTGAGAGATAGCAGAAGGCAGTGGGAGATGTCGGTAGAACGATGCGTTGGCCATAGCACCAAGCCCCGCAGCATCGGCTTCCATATAGCCGTTGAACTGCGAGATGACGCAGGCAAACTCGTTCTCTGTAGGAACGCCCGCGTGCTTGCAGCCGACGCTTGAAGTGTACTTAAACGGCCACGGAGGAAAGCCTCCAACTTTGATCATGGCCTTACTATGCATTTGTTGCGAAAGCACTGAGAAAATCGTGATCAATATGTGACGGTCGGCGCCGATACGCTGTGCGGGATCATCATTGGGCTGCTCGTCACCCCACGGCGATAGATCGAAGAAGAAGGCACGATTGCTGATGAAGTAGTCATGGTTCGTCAGCGTGTGCATATCGGAGCGGCTGTTACTACCATTCTTCAGCCAGTACGAATCTATATAGTAGGCGGCCATTGAAGAATCGCACTTACCGCTTTGCAGATACAGGCGGATTGCCCAAAGATAAGCATCGATCTTCGCACTGCCGCTGGAAGATTCATTTATGTCGGGAATGATGCCTTTGCCGGTGAACTTCGAAGATCCATCCGAATTAACAAGCCAGCAGCCGATTGGAATATTCAACTTTGTGCTCAAGACATGGAACAACGAAACCGGATCAGAGTCAAAACGAACGGGCAATAAATCGGCACAGCCTGCAATCGTAGAGGCCAGATTCGATGTCGCGGGAACCAGCGGATCATAAACGACTAAGCCTTTGAATCGGTCTCTAAATCTTAGAACTACATCTTCAATGCTATGCAATGATGTCGTGTTGGCAGATGCCGGCCAGTCGCATTTTTGCTGCATCCAGTCGAACCAGAATCTATCGACGTTAATACCGTGCATTGAGATGTAGAAAACATACAGGCTCGGCGAAATTCGATTCGCAAGACCTTGCAATGCGGATAGAACATGAAACGTATCCCATAACTTTGTACGATTGGCTGCACTCGTTATGTCCAAATGCTGGAACGCAGAAACATCGAAGGTACAGACCTCACCAGTCGCTTCGGCCCATAAAGGCAATGGACTAGCGATAGCGGCTGCCATTAGCCCCGACTTACCAAGAAATTCACGACGGGTCGACGTTTGTCTCATTCTGGTCCGTCTTCCCTTTCTTCTCAGCGTGAAGGCTTGGCGAGCGGTGTATCCGCTGAAACCGGTTTTCCAAAGTCTGGAGTTCCATCCGCATTCCACATAAACTTTTGGATACGAGGAGAACGCGCTCCGCCACAGCCTGCTTCGCTCACAGGATTCGCATGATAGATGATCCAATCTTCCTTGCCATCGGGCGACTTGAAAAATCCATTGTGCCCAGGACCAAAAACTCCGGCCTTCGGATCCTGTTTGAAGACAGGATGGTCGAACTTCTTCCATGACTTAGCGTTCAATAAGTCCGCGTCTGCACTGGCTTCCAACATGCCCAACTCATAGTCGTCGGTCCAACAGCCGGAGGCCGAATAGGTAAGAAATATCTTGTCACCGTGCTGCAAAATCTCCGGACCTTCGTTGACTTCAACGCGCGGTCCATTTGGCTTATGCAGGCTACCGTAGACACGCTCCCAGCCATATTTTGGATAGGAGAGCATCACACGTGGCGAAGAGATCGTCCACGGATTCGACATCTCGGCGATATAGATAACCTGGCGGCCATTCACATCGCCCTCCCAACCGGACCACAAAAAGTATCTGTGTCCAGCATTTTCAAATGCCGTTGGATCGATCGCCCATTTATCAGTAGCATCAGCAACTTTGCCTTTGAAGACCCAATCGCCTTTTAGAGGATCTTTCGCGGAGTTCTCAAGAGCAAAGATCCTATGCGTATTGTTATTGCCGCCGTCCGCGGCGAAGTAGAGATACCATTTGTCGTCGAAGCGATGCAACTCCGGCGCCCATATCTCGTGGGAGTATGGACCAGTCGCTGGCGGCGTCCAAACCACTTTCTTCTTCGCATCCCTAAGGTCGGCAATGTCGCTAGTCTTCCAGATTGTAAGATCGTGACCGGTTGTTGCCATGAAGTAGTACGAACCATCGAACGAAATAACCCAAGGGTCCGCACCATGCTGCAACAAGGGATTTGTAAAGCTATCTGAAGTAGACTGTGCCGCGACGGCAACTGGTTGCGCCAAAATAGCCGCAACCAGCACAAGACCGCAGAGCCACATCATCTTAGTTTTATTGGGATACATAAATGCTCTTCTCAAGTCGTATGTCAGCCGAGGACGCGCCAATCTTTACGTCCACTTTGCCCGTTTCGAGCACGAAAGATTTCGTCGCATCATCCCAGTATTGAAGATCTTCCGGTTTAAGCTGCATAGTGACATTCTTTGTCTCGCCGGGTTGTAACTCAACGCGCTGAAAACCCGCTAGCTCTTCGTTCGGCCGCTTCACCGACGACTTTGGAAAGCTCACATACATCTGCAACACTTCAGTCCCAACGCGATCACCTGTATTTTTCACCTCTACACTGACACTAGCCGGCGAATTTGCTTTGACGGTACCCGAAGAGATCGTCAAATGAGAATAGGCGAAGCTGGTGTAGCTCAACCCAAATCCGAACGGATAAAGCGGTTTGTGCTTGAAGTACATATAGGTTTCGCCATCACGGATGTTGTAATCCGTGATCTCCGGAATCTGATCGAGCGATGATGGCCATGTCTGCGTAAGATGGCCCGACGGGTTGTAATCACCAAAGAGCACATCAGCAAGCGCATTTCCTTCTTCATCACTGCTATGCGCCATCTCAACGATCGCCGGCAGATGCTCCTGCGACCAGTTGATCGCATAAGGAAAGCTCGTATCGAGAACAAGAATCGTGTGCGGATTGGCCGCAAATATTTTCTTCGCAAGATCTTCCTGCTCAAGGTCGATGCTCTTGCGGTCTCGCCCTTCAATCCCTTCGCTGGGCAGACACTCGCCAGCCCCCT
>Ga0302308_10002949_pt1 | contig 13650 bp, 10 predicted proteins | sample III_Palsa_E3_3_FD_200531 | JGI IMG/M metagenome (GOLD analysis project Ga0302308, IMG submission 200531) | Peat permafrost microbial communities from Stordalen Mire near Abisko, Sweden - III_Palsa_E3_3 | ecosystem: Environmental > Terrestrial > Soil > Palsa > Peat permafrost | place: Sweden... | reverse complement strand
CCACGGGCGGCAGCCCGTCCGCCTGACCCAAATTCGTGATCTCCATGGGGGCATCCTTTCGTTGTCCAGCGGACACCCTGGCTAACAGCGTCCGCAGAGAGGACGCGCGACGACCGCGAAATTCATCGCGCATACGCGAGCCACGAGCCGTGCGGGCGCGCGCACATCGGCATGTGCGTAAAGCGCCGAGCAGTGCCCTCAGCACGTCCAGCTGGAGGACGTCCCGGACCCGGACGGCATGAACCGGTGGGTCGGCATCCTGGCCTCGCTCGTCACCCGCCCATCCCAGACTCGCAGCCGTGATCCAGCCACGCATTACCCCAGCCTGCCGAGCCGGACGACACCAGCAGCCGCCAGGCGGACTCTGGATCTTGATGCGGCTCATCGAGGCCTGAAACCGCCCGGCCGCTGGACGACCTGCCCAGCGTGACCTCGCCCGGACAGTGAGCAGACTATCCCGGGATGGCCCGCCGCCGGCTACCTTCAGTAGCTGCCGCCGGGCTCTCGCTGTGCAATGGGCGCTATCGCTGTGCAATGGGAGCTGAAGAGCGTCTCCCGGACTCGTTCCACGCCGCTCGTTCGAATGGTTCGAAAATTTCCCATGACCTGGTGAGGTGTTCACGTTTGGGGCTGACCTGCGTGGATGCGGTCTTCTTTCGGTCCGGCCCACAGGTTAAGCGGGCTTAGCCCACGCTATCTGGAGATGATCGTTCCGGTTCCCGGCGGGCTGGCCGGGCGGTCGGGTTAGCGGTTCCAGCGGGGGTCGGCCTCGGTGATGGCGAGGCTGAGTTCCTCCAGTTCGGTGATGAGCTCGCGCAGGCGGCGGTGGTTGTCGAACCAGGGGCCGTAGTCGGCGAGCTGGTCGTCGGTCAGGATGCGGGTGGCGGTCTTGCCGTTTTTTTTGCGGGTCCACTGGTGGTAGGGGCCGTGCCGCTGCGGGGGGTCGGCGTGGCAGCGGCAGCCCGGGTATCCGCAGCGGGTCATCCGGTCGGCGAGGGTGCCGGGCAGCGCGAAGGCGGTGCCGGTGAGGCGGGCGGTGATCTCGGCGGCGATGGCCGCGGCGCGGGCCTGCTGGGCCGGGGTGGGCGACACGCTGTTATTGTCGCAGCCGGGGTCCCGCATCTCGCGCATCTCATTGAGTATAAGTGCTGTATGGATGTGGCGGATGCTGAGGTTACCGCCTATATCGGGCGGTGGCGGCCGTCCTCGGTGTCACCCGGCGCGGCGGCGTTCGCCCGGGACGTGATCACCAAAGCCGGGCCGCAGGGGCGGGAGCGGGCGAAGAACCTGCTGTGGGCGGCCGGCAAGCTTGCGGACTGGGCGGTCCCGCTGGGCCTGGAGGCGGTGCCGGAGGTGCTGCTGCACCCGTCGGTGACTGAGCGGTTCACCCGGTGCGCGCCGGGCCTGTCAGGCGCGGCGCGGCGGACGCTGCGCACGAACCTGCGGTTCATCGGCCGCCGGGTGGTGCCGCAGCTGTATCCGGCGGATCTGCCGCTGCCCCGGGAACGGGCGAAGGCGCCGTACAGCCCGGCGGAGATCGGCGGGTTCCTTGCGCTGGCGGACGCCCAGCCCACCGCGGAACGCCGGATGCGGGCGGCCGGGCTGGTCTGCCTGGGCGCCGGCGCCGGGCTGATCCGCTCGGACCTGCGCGACGTGCGCGGAAGCGACGTGGCGTGCCGGCCGGGCGGTGTCGTGGTTAGGGTCCGCGGCAACCGTCCGCGTGCCGTGCCGGTGCTCGGCCGGTATCACGTCCCGCTGCTGGCGGCGGCCCGTTTCGCTGGGGATGCCCTGATCTGCGGCGGCACCGATCCTGGCCGCCGGAACCTGACGAACCCGCTGATCAGCGCGCTGGACGGCGGGAGCGGGCTGCCGCGGCTGGACACCAGCCGGCTGCGCGCGGCCTGGCTGGCCGGCTGCGCGCAGCTGCTGGGGCTGGCCACGTTCATGCACGCGGCCGGGATCAGCTGTTCCCAGCGGCTCGGCGACCTGATCACCGGGCTGGAACCGGCCGGCGAGGCCGGTGCGGTCCGGCTGCTCGGGGCGGCGCGCTCGTCATGATCCCTTTGCCTGTCCTGGAAGAGGTCATTGACCGGTCGCAGGTCGCGGCGCGGATCGAGATGCTGCTCCCCATCGGGGTCCGGCCCCGGCAGCTGAGCGCCCGCACCCTGCTGGCCGGCCTGTGCCTGACCCAGGCCGATCACCGCCCCGCCCACCTCACCCGCGTGCATCAGGCGCTGACCGTCCTCGGCGAAGACGATCAGGTACGGCCCGGCGTGATCGCGGACTGGAAGACCGGGCCGCACAAGCTCACCTGCCGGCAGACCGAACGGACCTTCGGCCTGGTCGCCGCCATGCTCGCCAAGGACCAGCCCGGCGGGCAGCCATCGCAGGCACTGCAGGTGATCTGCGATGACCTGCTCGAAGCCAGCATCCCGGCCGCGTTCAAGAACGCCAGCACCTCACTGGCCGTGGACTGGACGGACATGGAAACCTTTTCCCGGCCCCCGCCCGCCAGGGGCGGGCCCTGCGCCGGCCCCGAGGCATCCTGGGGACACCGCAAGAACAACCTGCTGCGCAGCGAAGACGAGCTGTTCTACGGCTACTACCTCTCCGCCGGGATCATGATGCCCGAAGAGAACGGGCCCGCCGTCCCCGAGCTCGCCCGCCGCGCCACGCTGTCGTCCTGCCGGCGCGACCCGGTCCGTGCCTTCGTGCCCGTCCTGACCGCGATGCCCGCCGCCGGGATCCCGCCCGGCGATATCCTCGCCGGCTCCGGCTACGCCCACCGCGACGCAGATGCCTGGGCTATCCCGCTCCGGGCATCCGGTGCCCAGCTCGTCCAGGACCTCCACCCGCACGACCGCGGCCCCAAAGGCACCCACGACGGAGCCGTCATCGCCAACGGCAGCCTCTACTGCCCGTGCACCCCGCGCCCGCTGCTGGAACTCGGGCCGCTCACCCGCGCCGCTACTCCCGAAGAAGCCGCCGCGCACGACGCGAAGACCGCCGAGACCGCCCGCTACAAGCTCGGCAAGATAACCCGCGACGACGAAGACGGCTACCACCGCGTCCAGTGCCCCGCCACCATGGGCAAGATCCGCTGCCCCCTCCGGCCCTCATCGATGAGGCTGAACCGGGACCGGCCCGAGATCCTCACCCCGCCGGAGCACCCGCCGGCCTGCTGCACCCGGCAGACCCTCACCATCCCGCCCGAGGTGACGGCCAAGACCGCGCAGAAACACGACTACCCGTCAAAAGCGCACCGCCGGTCTTACGCCCGCCGCACCGGCGCCGAACGCGGCTTCGCCACCGCCAAGGACCCCGCCAGCAACAACATCAGCCGCGGCTGGTGCCGCCTCATGGGACTGGCGCCCCTCATGATCGCCGTCACCTGCCTGCTGATCGTCCGCAACCAGCGCATCCTTGACGCCTGGAACACGCGGCAAGAAGAAAACACACGCCGCGCAGCCGCCGGGCTGCCCCCGAAAACCCGCAAACGCCGCCGCAAGACCCTCGCCAGCCTCGCCGCGCCGCCATGACACCCGACGCCACCACGATCCGCCCCGGGACGAACCCGGCACCTGAACGTGAACGCCGGCCAGCGCCAGCATGCCCGCAAACAACACAACCGGGCCGGGAACCCCTCCACAGGCGCCTTTATACGCTCCTGCCACCGGCCTGGCGTTCCGGCGATCAGAATGTCGGAGGCAAACGTGAAAATAGGCCTCACCGAAACGTGAAGACCTCACCTGGAGCCCCGTTACGGAATCGAACCGTAGACCTTTCTCCTTACCATGGGACACAGCTACCACGCCGTCACCTGGCAAGATGCCATGCGGCCAGCAGATCTGGGCACGTATCGGGCATGATCAAGCATTCAGAGCCAATCTGACGGCCCGCCCACGCACCCTCATCACGTATCGCGCCGATGCTCAAACGCGTCGCTACGAACACGTGGCGGGGTGCCGGGGGGAGCCGAGCGCGGCAGCTCGTCGCGCCGTTGGCACCGTAGGGCTTCCGCCCGGAGAGCGCGGCGAAAGCTGCCGCTTCGCGACGGCGCGTCGCCCGGCTGTCGCACAGGGGCCTGTCACTGTAAGCCCCGGTTGCTGCACTCCGTTGCTGTACCGAGTCAGCATCGTCGCGCCCGGATGCAGGCTCACGGCTCCGGAGGCTGCAGCTCGTCTACGTCTGTGCGTGCGCAGACTGCTCAGCGAGAGGTCGGCCGGTCCACGTCTGGTCCGCAAGCTAGGGACTATCTAGATGCGGACTGACGGCACGGACGATCCGGGCGGCACCTCGGGATTCCGGTTGATGAACTGGGCACTGGGCGCGGGCCGGTTGCCACCTACGGGGATGCGGGGACCCATTACTCTCGGTGAACACCGAGGGCTGCAGTTGGTCGCTCGTCCCTGTAACTGGCTGATCGGGAACGTAAGCGCAGAAACTTCTGGGAGCTGGCGTGCCATGGCCTCTTCGTCCCGAAGCCAAGTAATGAGGTGGGCTCCCAGCGCTGCGGCATGCCTGACCTGGGAGCCACTGTCGGTCAACGTCCGCTGGTGTCCACTGCTGGCGGTGGTGATTGTTACTCACTTGGATACTCGGTCGCATGCGGTTGCTCCGACGCCTGTTGGCGGGCAAGCTCGGGCCTACGCATTACGGGAAAGATTGGACCTGTCCGCAAAGGTGCAGGGAAGAATGTTTCTCCTGCTCTCCCCGGCCGCTCGGTCCACTCAAATCTGTCGTGATCCAGTGCCGGTGTTTACAAATGCGCTAGCAGAGTCGACAGACTCCCTCTCAGGCTTACGGCTCGCAGGCAGGCGATAGGTCGGGAGTCCACCCCGCGTCGGTCCTTGTCGCGGTCAACCTTGGTGGTCAGCACTCAGCCTCTTCGTCCCGGACTACGAGCACGGCCCTGCTCGCAGTCAACGGTGCCGCACAGTGCGTGCGTCAGCGTCTGCTCATGACAGCCGTAGTGAGCGCCGGTTGCTGTATCTGACTGCTGTACAGGATGGCCGGTCACTGTGGGCTCAGGTGCGGAGCCGGGCGATGAGCTCGATCTCGACGGCGATGCCGACAGGCAGCTCGGCGAGACCAACCGCTGCACGGGTATGGCGCCCGGCATTGCCGAAGACCTCGACCAGCAGGTCCGAGCACCCGTCCAGGACCGCGGGGGTCTGGTCGAAGCCGGGGGCCACGTTCACCATGCCGAAGACCTTGATGATCCGCTGGATCCGGTCCAGCTCGCCGAGTTCGGCTTGGAGGGTGGCGAGGATCGACAGTGCCGTCATTCGCGCTGCTTCGCGGCCCTGCTCCAGGGTGAGATCACCACCGACCTTGCCGCGTATCATCTGGTCACCCGCGACCGGGCCATGCCCGCCCACGTACACCAGCCCCTCGTCGATTACGCAGCTGAGGTAATTACCGGCGGGCGGGAACGGCGGAGGAAGCTCGATCCCCAGGGAATTCAGCCGGTCAGCGATCGTCATGGCCGGAGTGTATCGGCCCGCGTCGAGAGTCGTGGGCCGGCCCAGCTTGGCCGCGACTGACTGCTTAGAAGGTCGTTTCGCGCAGGGGGTCAACCTGCGTGCGCCCAGATTGGAGGCCGTTCGCGGTGCCCGTGGCTGACCGCTGGTGACCGCAGTTTTCCGCCCGGTCTGGCACGCAAGTGGCACGGCGCGTGTTGGTCCCCTGCTCTGGAAGCAGCCGGTGGCATCGTTGATCTCGTGGGCAGCAAGACAGCCCGGCTCCGCCGCCGACACGCAGCGAGGCGCGGCGCACGATCAGCGCCACATCCTGATGTGAGCAGCCTGCCTGCGGGCCTATTCCCGCAGCGACAGGCCCCTGGCCTTCAGCCGTAGCGCCAGCTGCCGCTGTTCCACGGTCAGATGCGCACGCATCCGCAACCTCCTCAGCTCATCGAGAATCTTCTCGACTCACCGAGGCCTTTGCGCTGACCGGTTGAATCCGCCCACTAAAGTGTCCTATGCGTGCCTAATGCTACGACATCCGACGGCGAGCGCAAATACGGTCTGATTGTCCGATTGACGTCAAGATTTGGCATCATTTCGCGTGCCGTCATAATACGAGCGGCCCCCACGAGCAAGATGGTGGCCCAGACACCCGGATGCGAGCACATGGGAGCCTGGCGTTGAGTCGTGCGCCTGGTGCCTGTGCAATGGCGTGACCGCCGAAAATGCAGTCAATCAAGGAGAGCACAAGGAGAGCACAATGCGCGGCAGAGTTGCACTTCTGTCCTTTCTGTCCCTGCTGTCGCTGGTGGTTGCGCTGGTCGTCGCCCCAGTAGGAGCGAGGGCGGCTTCAGCCACAAAAGCTACGGCTAAAACGAGCGGTGTTACGTCATCAAGCCTAGGGAACTTCGCGCCAACCTTCGTAGGCCCGGCCGCTACCGGCTGCGCCTCTGCCGGGTGCTCCTTGCTCACCGGCCCCACTAACACTCCGTCGACCGCCAACCTCACCTCGGGCTCCTCGGGCTCCTCAGGCGACACGCCTGTCAGGGACCCAGATGTACCGAAAGCCTTGATGTCGCCGCATCCGCGGCACACTGCAAGCGATCCGCCTGTCGATCCCGCGATTCCGACCGTTAGCTGCCAGCCGCTGGGTCCGGGGTGCGACACCATCAGCGCGTCTTCGGGCGGCGCCACGGGCGTGAAGGGCCTGAACGCGGTCGACAGCGGCACGCAGAGCACGAACGTGCTGGGGATTGACATCGAGCCTGCGGACCAGGGCCTGTGTGCTGGTAACGGGTACGTGGTCGAAGACAACAACCTCGGGGAAATCCTGGTCTTCAACAAAGCTCTGCAGCGGAAGTCGGCGGTCATCCCGCTGGACACCGTGATGGGGCTCACCGCCAAGGGATGGAGCAGCGGCGGAGACATCTCGTGCCACTATGACTACAGCAATGGCGGGCACTGGTTCTTCACGGAGATCGTATCCGCAAGCAGCGAGGCCAACCAGGGTGCCTTTGGGGGTTGCTTTGCCGCCGTGGCCAATACCTGCTATGAGGGAATTGCGGTGACTGACGGGTCAAATCCATTTGGCCCGTACCACGTCTACTTCGCCAACGCCAATTACAACCCAAACGAGCCGGGCTATCCCCACCTGCTCAATGACTTCGCGAAGATCTCCGTGACCCGGGACGCCTTCATGATGTTCTACGACGAGTTCCCGCTCGACTACCCGACCGTGCCTGGCCTGGGTGGCGGCGCCTTCAACGGGGCACAGGAATACGCGTTTAACAAGAACGCGCTCGAATTCGGGCTTCCCGCCACGCTACCCAATGGAAAGCCAGATCCTTTGCTCACTGTCGCCAGCGAGAACATGGGTCTGCTGGCGACGCCGGACGGGACCTGTGCTGGCAGCGTTGGCGTCGACTGCTGGGCAGCGGCGATTCCAGCGCAGCCACCGGACCCCAGCCAGTACGACAACAGTCATGGCGGCTCCGGATTCATGCTGGCCTCGCTGGACTTCCCTGGCTTTGCCGGGCTGCCAACGGCAGGTGATAACCGAATCGCCGTCTTCGACTGGACCGGCCTGAAGAACCTGAACAGCCCTGGCTGCGTCACCTGCCGCGGTATCCGTTTCGGCGGCCAGCTGTTCTCCGGCGTCCTGCATTACGTCCAACAGGAGACACCGAATCAGTATCCGTCGGGAGTCCTTGGCGCGCAGAAGGCCGGTCCGATACCGCTAGGCGACGAATGCGGAGCCGCCGGCCTGAGCGTGGGGTCGCCGCCGCCCGCCAGCTGCCCCGAGAACGGGATCGCGACCAACGGCGACTTCATGACGCAGGTCTCGCAGGCCCAGGGCCAGCTCTGGGGCGGAACCAGCACCGAGATCGACCAGACGTTCTCGTCGGAATCGAAACCAGAACTGCACCAAGGCGCCGTTTACTTTGTCGTCGGCACCCGCACCTTCGACAAGTACGGGGTCTTCAGCCTCACCAGCCAGGGATATGTCTCGCCAGCGCATGAGGACCTGGAATTCCCCGCCATGGCCGCGGAAGGCTATCGCTACCAGGACGGCGGGAACGGCGGGGCCATCATGGACTTCACCCTGTCGGGTAACGGCGGTCCGACCGGAGCCGATAACGGCGGTTTCTACCCCAGCACCGCCTTCGGCCGGGTGTCCAGCACGTCGAGCGGCCTGCTGGGATCGGTGACCAACATCGCCGATCTGGGTCAGTCTCCGCAAGACGGCTTTACCGAGTACCAGGGCTATCCAGGTGTTACCCGGCCGCGCTGGGGAGACTACAGCAATGCGATCTTCCTGCCGTTCTCCGGCGGCAAGATCTACTTCGCGACCAACTACATCCAGTACCCGAACTGCCTGCCGCCTGCATTTACCCTGACCCTCGCGACCTGCGGCGGAACCAGAGACGGCCTGGCCAACTGGGGGACCTCAGTCAACTCTGTCGTGCCCTAAGCATCCGGCGGCTTTCCGGCCGGGCTGCGCGCAACCGTAGCCCGGCCGGAAAGCAACGAGTAACGTAGCGATTATCCCTTCAAGATCTCGGCGGGCGCCCGAGGCTGTCTTGACGGTGCGCACGGACGGCCCATAGGCCCCACCTACGACCGGGATTTAGTGTGCAGATCCACTCGCCGTGAGCGGCAAACCAGAAGGTCAGCGCCTCGCGGAGTCACTCAAGGCCGAAGCGTGGCCCATTGGTCAGATCAAAGCGTCAGGTGTATAGGTTCGCCGCGTGCGCTTCGGGCCTGGCCTCTGGCCTGGCCCTCGCCGTCAGGCCCGCTGGGTCGGCAGAGGCTCCGGCGCTCAAGGGTGGGTCCCGAAGATCCTTTCTGCGAAGCGGTTAGAAAGGATCTTGGGGTGCCCTTGACGCTGGAGGGGCCGACCTGGACAATGCGCGGCGTTCCGCCCGGTGGCTGTGACCTTCCGTACGGCGATCGGCGCACTCGGCGCGAGCGTGACGGCCTGGCCCTGCTCGTGTGGCACGGCATCGGGGCGTGACGGCGGGGGACCGGCTGCGGCCGGTGCCGGGGCAGCCGTGCGCGGCAGCTCGTCGCGCCGTAGGGCTTCCGCCCGAAGGGCGCGGCGAAAGCTGCCGCCTAGTAACGGCGAGACCCCGGCGACCCTTGCCGCTTATCACCGGTCACCCGGCTGCCCTACTCTCCCCCGGTTGCTCGCGCCAGCTCGCGTAGCCGGTTCCGGGCGTAGGCGTGGCGCGCCGAAGGTGCGCCCTTGAAAACGACGTATAGAAAGTTGTCACAGCGGGTCCATTACCTGTGTTCGCTCCGAACGGGCTCCAGAATCGGACACTTGGAAACGCATAATGCAAACGGCAGGCCAGCAGATGCCTTGTGACTTGCCATTTCCCTGTCGGGATGGCCGGATTTGAACCGGCGGCTTCTTGGTCCCGAATTAGGCCCTGGAAGATCGCCGACCTGCTGGCTGCGCCAAAGACACAGGTCAGAGCGTTGGCTTGCGTTGGTCTGTGATGGCGTCCAGAGGTCTCAATCTCAAGATCGTCTCCAGGATTTCTCCAGAACCCGATTGCCATGCTCAGCGCCGGATGGGCGGATGAGACCCTACGATCTCAAGCGTGCTGTTCGGCGAGGTGTGGAAGCGCCCGCAGCTGTCGCCGAAGGAGCGCAGCCTGATCACCGTCGCGGCGCTGATCACCGGCGGCAACGCCGAGCAGCTCACCTACCACCTGCAGTTCGCCAGGGACAACGGCGCGACAGAGGAGGAGCTGATCGAGGCCATCACCCACCTGGCGTTCTACGCGGGGTGGCCGAAGGCCATCTCCGCGATGTCCGTCGCCAAGCAAGTCTTCGGCAGCAGCTGAGCTGCCGCTAGCCCAGATCATTCACGTGGGCGGAGGGCTGGCCGGGATGGCGGTTGAACCGCTGAACAGTTCGTGATTTTACGGTCGGGGTATGACGGTGGCCCGGCTGGCGGGCCGGTGGCCGGGGTTCCACAGGCCCCAGGGTTGCTCCTTCGGTATCGCAGGGATTGCTTGCCGCTGGTCAGGGTGTGTGTGGCAGGGCTGTGACCCGGGGCCCAGGCGGTAGCGATGGCCTCTGCCCAGGGCCAGGTCGCGTGGATTTTCAGCCGCCGGCGGCGGCCGCCGCGGACGAGTTTCCCGGCGGTGTGCAGGACCCGGTAGCGCAGGGTCTTTGGTTCTGCTTTGGCCAGGTCGCCGTCCAGGGCAAGCAGCCGCAGCCAGGACAGCAGGGTCGCGGCGATTAAGGCGGCGGCCAGCCACGCGGAGTTCATTGCGAAATCGTGCGAGGGGAACCGGCCGATCCCGCAGTCCTTCCCGGTGCGGATGCAGTCCTCAACCCTGGCATGCACCCGGTGGGTGGCGTCGATATAGCCCAGCTGGGCCCGCCAGCCGCGCAGCCCGGCGGGCACGTTCGATACCCACAGGCAGTAACGCCAGCCGTCCTGGGTCTCAAACAGGCTCAGCTGGGCGCCGGGATGCGGCCGCTCCCGGCGGGCGAAGACCCGCATCGTCGCCGGCCAGCCGTCCAGCTGATCGCCGTGGGGCCTTCGCGCAGCAGCCCGGTCAGCTCGGTCACGTGGGCTTCTTCCACCCAGCACCGCGCATGCCCGCAGGACCGGTCCGCGCAGGCGGCAGCGGTCCGCCGCTCGCGCATCTGGCCGCGCTGATCGATCGCGATCTGCCAGGCCTCCGCCGGGGCCAGCCGGATCGCGGCGCGCTCGCGGGCGCCCAGGTCCCAGCCGACGGAGTAGGTCAGCTGGTGCCCGGGCCGGGCGGCCAGCTGATCGAGGCGGGCGATCAGCCCGTGGCTGGCCCCGGCCCCATCCGCGGTCACCATCAGCCGCCGCCGGTGCTTAGGTGGCAGCGCCGTGATCGCGTCACCGAGGACCTGCAGGTGATCAGCGGTGGTGTTCGATCCGGCGCTGCCGCGGCGCATCATCCCGGCTAGCGGCTCGCCGGTGTTATCGCAGTACCCGAGCAAGGGGTGATGGCCGAAGCCTTTGAAATTCGGCTCAGCCAGTTCCTTGTCCGAGTGCGCCGGGGTGACGGTGGCGTCCAGCCGGATGCAGGTCACCCCGTCCAGGATCTTGTCCGCAATCGCGATTCCGGGGATGGCGCCGTGGCGGGCCTCGATCCCCGCCCACGCCGACCGCCGGGCCGCGTTCACTGCCCTTGGTGATCCGGGCCTGCGCCCGGGTGCCGCCCGAGGCGATCTCGGCTAGCGTCCGCCAGGTCGTGGGCACCGAGGCGACCGGGCCAAGCAGTTGCTCCTGATGCCTGACCACGGCGAATTCGCTGATCACCTGCGCGCCGCCGGCGATCGCGGCGGCCAGGTCGGCCAGCACCCGGCCCCGGTCATGGATCAGCAGCCGCGGGGTGGCCAGCGCCCGTGACAGCCCGACGGTCAGGCCGGTCCTATCCGCCAGTGCCCGCAGCAGGACCAGCCCGGCGTGCGACACGATTCCCTGACCATCAGCAGTGACGTCCAGGCCCTGCGACCACCCGGTAGCATGCACTTCGAAAGTGCTCCTCGATCTGGGGATTGATAAGGGCTTCGACACTCTTATCGTCCCAGTTCAGGAGCACTTTTCATTGCTGGCGCGCCGACCAGCCACGTCTCCGCCGTGAATAGCCAGGGCTAGCCGGGCCGGCGCTGACCGCCCAGCCACGGACGACCGCAACTGAGAGGAACACCACCATGCGAGGAGCCGTCCTGCACGCCCCCGGGGATGTCCGCGTCGAGCAGCGCGAGGACCTCGCCGGGGCCTGGTTTTGGATCGGGAACCACCTCCAGCCTCAGATGTTCCGGCGGGCCGAACTCCCGGCAGACGATGCGGCGCATCCCGGCTCCCCTCGATCACACTCTCGTGGGCCACGGTAGGCCCGGGATCGCTGGGACGTAAGGGGTGGTTTCCGGCTTCGACGTAAGGGGTGGTTTCCGGCTTCCTGGGAAAGGCGGACGGGCAGGCAGGCCAGCGGACATGCGCCACCGACCTGCCTGCCCTTATTGATGTCCTAGGCGGCTCCACTAGCCGCCCGTGGTGTCCCGCTGCTGATCAGCAGCCGTCGTAGGCCGACCAGTTGGACTGGCCGCCCGCGGCGATCGCGTTGTTGAACACCTGGTTCTGCTCCGCCACGCTGGCGCTGCCGAACGACGAGGAGGAACCCCCGTAAGCAGCCCAGGTCGATGCGCTGAACTGGTAGAGGCCGTAGTGGCCGCTGGAGTTCATGACCTGGCTGCTTCCGCCCGATTCGCGGGCGATCACGCACGACTGGAACGAGCCGCTACCGGAATAGGTGGCCGCGGCAGCGGCCTGCGGGGCAGCCTGCACGGGCGCGGTCTGGACCGGCGCAGCCTGTATCGGCGCGTAAGACTGCACCGGTGCAGTCTGTACGGGCGCGGTCTGTACGGACGCCGCGCTGGCTTGCACCGGCGCGGGGGCGGGGGCCGCGGGGGGCCCGAGAAGCGCAGGCGGATTGGGTATCCGCGCGGGCTTGACCGGGACGTTCAGAACCTGCCCGGTCTCGATTTCGTTCGCCCAGTGGATCTGCTGATGGTTGGCCCAGTAGAGCAGCGGCCACGCGTCCGGGTTGTGGTAGAAGCGCTGGGAGATCGCAGCCAGCGAGTCACCCGAGCGGACGGTGTACCGGGTCGGCAGCGCGGACTTTGCCACGCGCGCCTCGTGCGCCAGGTGCGCTGCGGCGTTCTGCGCCGCTGCGTTCCGCGCCACGGACATCAGGGCGGATGAGGAGTCCGTGTGGACGGCGGCCACAGCGTGATGCGCGGTAGCCGGGGCGGTTGCTGCACCCGCGGGTGCTGCCTGTGCTGACAAGCTAAGCGCCGCGGCCAAGCCGAACAGCGTGGGCGCCGCGGCGGCGATTGCCAGTCGGTGCGGACGTCGGATATGTGCGGGTTTTTCTGGGCGGCCCAAAAGGCTCCTTCCCGGGTTGGGTGCGCTCACGGGAGAGGGCTGGACGCGGTGCTTTTTGATGTCACCTGGTGCGAACAGTCTTCGGAGCGCCTAACAGGCCGTGAGCATAAACGGATGGATACAAGTCCGTCAAAGGTGGGTAAAGAAATCCGTATTGCCCCGCTTTTCGGCCCGCCGGTGGGGGGCTGAAGCAGACGGCGGCGCTCAGACGTGAGATGCGGGGGCGCTGCCCGGTCGGCCGCCGTCTGTGGGGTTTATCGGGGAACTCCACCGCTGACCTGCGCGCTTGGCCGCTATCGGCCGACCGTAACCGGCCGCTCCCGGAACGCCCAGAAGAACGCAGCCGGGCCTCTTGCAGAATGCGTTTCTGTGGTCTTTTTGTGTGGTCTGATAGTGAGCAAGGTCACTAGCGGACGTCTTCTGCGGCGGCGCTCTGCACGCCGCCGGTTTGCCCTGTTGCCCGGCGGAGCGGAGCCCATTGAAGCCGTCAGAGCACTATGCGGATCCCCTCTCATCGGGGTCGCGCAGTGCCACAAAGCACTCCTGAAGATACGGCGAGACCGGGTGATAACCCGCTTCCGGGCTATCCATTTAACCGGAGTAGCCTTGGGCGGTGGATCATCCGCGTGCCGGCCGGCAATACCCCAGGTCCGCGGGCGAGTTTCAGGCCTGGTTCGGTACAGATGCGGACTGCCTGGATTACCTGGACTGGCTGCGCTGGCCGGATGGCTTCGCCTG
>Ga0302308_10002947_pt1 | contig 13659 bp, 9 predicted proteins | sample III_Palsa_E3_3_FD_200531 | JGI IMG/M metagenome (GOLD analysis project Ga0302308, IMG submission 200531) | Peat permafrost microbial communities from Stordalen Mire near Abisko, Sweden - III_Palsa_E3_3 | ecosystem: Environmental > Terrestrial > Soil > Palsa > Peat permafrost | place: Sweden... | reverse complement strand
GTAGTATCATGTGATTCCGTTTTTCCTTTTTAGGCGTCTCCCCATACTCCTTGTCCCTCCTGGCGGAAGCTGCCCGGCTGTCGATCTTATCCCGCTCATTGCCGATATGTGCGCGGGCTTCTGCACTGATCCAACCTGGTGCGTCCCGGTCGGCGGCGCCTGAATGATCCCCGTCTCCGACCCCTGAATGATCCCGGCCTGCACCACCTGGATGATCCTGGCCGGCCGCTGCGGATTTACCCCTCTTGGCGGCTCCCTCTTTTCCAGCTCCCCTGTTCCTTAGATCCGAAGGCGCCTTGTACTTGTCTTCCAGGTACAGCACTTTATCTACCGTATCGGCATAGTAGTGAAAAACCCTCCTGCCTCCCGCCACACCCGACATTTCAAACGTCCTTTCCAGATCCTTTTGAGGGGCTCCGCCTCCGTTGGACAGATCCAGCGGCAGTGGCCGGTTCACAGAAAAGGACAGGGAGGCCCAATTTTCAAAAGTGGCGTCCTGCCATCTAACGCTATCCTGGGGATTATAGGGAATGACCTTGTTATTGATGCGGAACTCCGACACCGTATAATTGCCCCGGAGTTGAGGTACCCCGGCGACGGCCGGTTGTTTGTAGGGATCATACCTCCAGTTGATGTATTGGAGGTAAAAGAGAAGGAACAAAAACACAAAAATAACCCCTGCTTTCAAGGCATATCTCCCGTACTGTTGCCATTTAGCCTTGAGGGTAGGGTAAAAATCCACTGGTATGGTGAACCGCTCCTGTATGAGCAGTTTATATAGGCGGGGAATATCTTTTACTAATAGGAAAGACGCCAATAATACGAAATAGCTGCTGTATACATGTACCCCTCCGTCATAAGCGAAATTGACGTAGACGATGTCTCCCAAAGCCCCGAGCAACAGGATCGCACCGAGTGTGGTCGTACGGCGAAAGAACAACAGTGCGCCTGCGGCGGATTCGACGATACCCGCAAATACCTGGTACCAGGGCACAATCCCTACAGATAGCCAGAAGATCTTCTGGGCGGTCAGGTCCCCGAAATTGGTATTCAGCAATCCAAGAGAGGGGTAGGGCATCTGTACGGGAAACAGCTTTGTAAAGCCGAACCCGATGATCCCTATACCGGCCCTGTAGCGGACCACTACGCGCAACCAGTAGTACAGGGTATTGTATTCCTGCCTTTCCGTCTTTCTCACGCGCACGATGGTGGTCCATAGTAATCCTCCTATGATGGCTACCACCAGCGTGGTGAGCCAGTTGGCATATCCCAGCAAGGGACTGCCCAGGAAGGTCCTGGAGAAATTGATGCCCGAATCAAACCGGGCTATGTCGTAAAGGTCGCGGTAATTCAGCCGGGTCCAATCAAAGTTTCGTATTCTTTCCAGGGCCGGAAAGTCCCTGAGTGAGCCCCTTCCGCCAAGAGCTTATTGCTTCCACTGAAAGAGGCAATTTCCGGCCCGGGAATATCCCGGGTTGTTTCTGTTACAGGCATGACGACATTTTTAATGAGTATTTCAAGTACAAAGGGTTCACAATTTCAGGCTTCCGTTCCGTCCCGTTCGCGCCGCTTCTTGCAGTAAGTATTTCTTGTTGATCCTGTCCAGGACGACGTACACAGAATCATTATGCTGATTAATTCCTGTGAGGATAATGCGGCTGGTATCCGGGCGTGCATATTGCAATACCCATTTGTCCGAACTATCGCGCACATTCTTGTTGCGAAGGGTGAGGAGATGGCGGAGGGTATCGACCTCATATTGGTAATAATTTCTGCCATCGGACCCTTCCAGTTCGTACGTCTTTTTGATGTCGGATACCGCCGTCACATTCTCCGTATTTGCTGAGTCTATGATCACCGGGCGGTTACCGGCAATGCTAAGAGAAGACCATCGCTCGAAAACAACATTTGTCCAACGGGTGGAATCCGTCGATGAATAGGGCAGCGTGTCTTTACCCAGTTTAAACAGGGTCACATTATACAAGCCACTGGCCCCTGTCAGTCCTTTTGTTTCGGGGTACTGGTAAGGGTCATGGTGATACCCCCAATGAGTCCTGAACCCAAACAATACGACAAAGAAGAAAATGAAAATCGTCTTTAAGCCCAGCCTTCCGTATTGTTGCCATTTCAGTGAGAGGGAAGGAGTGAAGCGGTTAGGCGCCGTGGGGAGCTGCAGGATCAACAGCCGGCCAAGCCGCTGAATATCGAAGGCCAGTACAAACAGCGCCAGGCTAATAAGGTAGGCGCTATACACGTATTCGCCCCCTTCATAGGCCAGGTTGGACATGAATACGTTCCCGGTAAAGAACACCACGATCAGGGCCCCGATGGAAGCCGTCTTCCTGAAGAGCAACAGGAGGGCCGCCGCGATCTCCACTCCGCCCAGGAAGGCCTCGTAGGAAGGTACGATCCCCAGGCTCAATGAAAATAATTTCCAACGCGTAAAATCCCCATAGTGGGTGTTCAGGTTGCCGAGAGAAGGGTAGGGAGCCTGTAACGGGTAGAGCTTGATAAATCCGTAAGCCAGCAGTCCGATGGCCAACCGGTAACGAACGATCACCCGGATCCAGTAATACAAATTGTCATACGCCCTTGTCCTGTTCTTATCGGCAAAGGTCCATATGCCCGTTCCCAGAATAGACAGCAGGATCACGATACTCCAGTCGGCAAATACAGGCGTCTCCCCGAAGAACCGGGGGGTATAGTGCGCAAGGGTAAAAATGTCTTCATACCGAAGCTTGCTCCAGGGCAAGGAAAATACCTGGGCAAAATATTTAGGGTCCAGAGGGAAGGCCTGGATGAGGAAATATAAAAAGAAGAAGCGGAACGCCACCTTTTCATAACCCTTCCAGGGCTCGTTTACATGATCGGTCATAATCAATATATTTTAATAGCCGGGGTTTTGAGGCAGATTTCCATTGGACAGATTCACTTCTTGCAACGGAAGCGGGAACACCAGTTGATTGGGATCCGTAATACCCAGTACTGCCTGCGCTCTCCCCGTCCGCACCAGGTCGAACCACCGGTGGGGTTCCAGGGCAAACTCTATCCTGTTTTCGTTTTCAATGGCCAACAGGATATCTGGCTGCGCAACCGCAGAACTGGCCGCCAGGCCTGCCCTGCTGCGGATGGCATTCAGGTCGCTCAGGGCGCCGGGCAGTTCACTTTGCTCGGCCCTTGCCTCCGCCCTGATCAGGTAAACTTCTGCAATGCGGATGATATAGGAGGGGTCGGTAGCCGGGCTTCGATAGTCCAGGTTTCCATACCACAATCCGGTGGAGGTCTGCGCTATGAGGACGTTCCGGTTGCCTCCGATCAGGGGGGTGTTCAACAGGGAAACCAGGGAATCGTTAGGAGCCCATTGCCGGGTGCCTCCGTTGGCGGGGGGCTGCCAATCGCTCCTGCTGCCGTTCGGATACAAGGCGTTATAAGACAACTCAAATACAGATTCTTTGGTAGCTATGGCACTGGCTGGCTGAAAGAAAGCGCCATAAGGCTGGAGCAGCTGGTAATTAATGGAATCTGCAATGACCTTGCTGGCGTAGATCTCTGCATTGGCCCAGTCCTTCTGGTACAGGTAATACCGGGCCTTGAGGGCCCAGGCGGTTTCTTTATTCGCCCTTACCGGGTTCTGTGTAGCGGGTAACGACATTAAGGAATCGGCGGCATTCAAATCACTCAATACCTGGGCATAGGTTTGAGCAAGCGTGCTGCGGGTAACGCCGTTTTTATCCGTGGCCGTCAGCGTTGGCGTCAGAACAATGGGAACGCCTCCCCAGGTGCGCGCCAGGTCAAAGTAAGAAAGAGCCCTTATAAAATAGCCTTCTCCCGTCAACTGGTTCTGCGCGGCCTGGGTCAAGGACGCATCCTTGACCAGCGGCACATTGGCAATGACCTGGTTGGCTCCGTTAATAGTGGCGTAGATACCGGTCCATACGGTCTCCAGGTTGCCGTTATCTGACGTAATGGTATGGGAAATAAACTGCTGAATCACGGCCTGAGAACCCGTCCAGACGATGTTATCCCCTGGCAGATACCCGAAGGTTTCGAATCCGCCTCCATAGTAAGTCCCTGTACCCGTCGCGCTGCCCGCAACAGCGGTAGCTCCGCCGGCCAGAGCCCTGTAGACACCCCTTACAGCGGTCTCTGCGGAAGTAGCATCAACTATGGTCACCTTGTCTGATACCTGGTCGACCGGAAGAACGGTCAGGAACTTTTTGCAAGCGCTAAAGGTCAACAGGAGCAACGCAGCGTATATATATTTAGTGGAATTGCGCATAAGGTTTGTTGTATGATTATAGAGTAGCATTGATTCCAAATTGAATGGCCCTGGGTTGGGGCGGTGTGCCCAGGTCCAGTCCCTGTATGGTTTGAATCCCGGTTACATTTGCTTCCGGATCAGGCCCGGTATATTTCGTCAGGAGCCATAGGTTGGTTCCCACAAAATAAACCCTGAGCGTGCCGACATGCCAGTTATGGGTGATCTTCCTGGGAATAGTATATCCCACGTTCAATTCTTTCAGGCGGATGAAAGATCCGTCTTCCAGGAAGCGGCTGTTCTGCTGTACGGTATAATTCAGCCCATAGGCCGTTTCCCTGGGGACATCCGTTACCTGTCCTTCGTGCGTCCAGCGGTTAAGCTGACTGGCAAACATGACCCTGTTTGCATCACGGGTACCTCCACCTTCCGCAAAGAAGCGGTTCAGATTTAATACATCGTTGCCATACTGGTAAGTAAAGAGCAGGCTCAGGTCAAATCCCGCATAAGACACGGTATTGCTGAGGCCTCCGAAGAATTTGGGCATGGCGTTCCCCATGGTTTCTCTGGCGGATGTCGGGAGTGTGCCGTTGACTTCGCCCTGGAATACAGAATTCCCGGTCTTTGGATCTACGTACAATTGCTTGTATAGCCAAAAAGAGTACAGGGGATGTCCTTGCTGCATGATCAACCAGTCCCGGTTATATTGGTAGAGGGGCGTAGGCAGGGTGACGATCTTGCTCACATTACCGGAAATGGAGAAATTGGTGGACCAGGTGAATCCATGCTCTTTGATGTTGACAGAATTGATACCCAATTCATATCCCTTATTGCTGATGACGCCGGCATTGCTATTATAGGTTGAAAAACCGGTGATGGCGGGTATGGGTAACTGCAAAAGGACATTCGTGGTGCGTTTGGAATAGAGGTTGGCGTCCAGGTTGACCCGGTCCTGGAACAAACCCAGGTCCAGACCGAGATCTGCCTGGGCCGTCCTTTCCCATTTCAGGTTGGCATTGCCCAACTGATAGGGCGCCGTTCCGGGCTGGCTGCCGCTGGAATTATCCGGGTAGGCATACCCTCCGGACCAAAGGCCCTGCGCGGCAAAATTATTAATCCCGTTCTGATTCCCTGTGATGCCGTAGCTGGCCCTTAGCTTAAGGTCACTGATGGCCTTTACATTCCGGAGGAAGCTTTCCTCTTTCAGCCTCCAGGAACCGCCTATGGAAGGGAAATAGCCCCATTGATTATTAGCGCCGAACTTAGAAGATCCATCGGCCCTTCCGCTCAATTCCAGGAAATATTTGCTGGCATAGTTGTAATCGACCCTGGCAAAAAAAGAGGCCAGATTGCCCTTGGTCCAACTTTGGGATGAAGTCGTCGTCGCTGCCGAAGAAATAGAGGTATAAGAATTATTGGGGAAGCCGGTTCCGGTGGCTGAAGTATTGGTGGTCAGGTTGCTTTGGACGGTATTTCCTACGACTGCATTGAAATTGTTTTTGCTTCCGAATATCGTTTTGTAGGAAAGTGTTTGTTCATCAATCCATGTACTGTTCTGGGTGAGCGAAGACGTCGCCAGGCCGTTGGTGGGAGGAGCGCCGTCCTGTGTTAAATTATTCCAGTACTGTGATTCGTTATAATTGTTATAGTCCAGGCTCCAGCTTGTACGGAACTTCAGTCCTTTCGCTATCTGCGCATCCGCGTATACATTTCCTATATATCTCAGGCTGATCGTTTGCACGTCATAATAATCGATGAGTACGGTCAGGTTGTCAAAACCGGCATAGTCCAGGGGAGTGCCCTTTGCACTAAACTCAGGCAGGTAGGTGGGTGTATGAAGCGCCGACTGTAAGAGCCCTCCATCCGGCCCATCCCCTGCCCTCCCTTGTTTGCGGAACGTCCGGGAGAAATTGTTGCTGAAACCCACTTGTATCCAGTCATTGACCTTTTGGTCCACGTTCAGTTTCAGACTGGCCCTTTCAAAATAAAGGGGCTTGATATCTGCATCCTGGTGAGTGAATCCGCCACCCAGGTAATACTGGGTTTCCTTGTTCCCGCCTGCCAGCGAGAGATCGTAGGTCTGCATGCTCCCATGCCTGAACAATTGGTGCAGGCGGTCATAGGTCTGTTGCAGGTCCGGTGTGCCGCGATCGGTGGCGGCGGTGGGATTAAGGACTGACCCGGTGAAAGGCGGTGTTTTATATTGTGCTTCCCCCGCCGCATTCCCTGCAGCCAGCGCGTCTGCATAAGAATTATTATAGAATTCGTTTTCAAGCGTGGCGTGCTGAGGACCGGTGGTCAGGTCCCATAGCTTTGGCGCCCAGTTGGTGCCGGTGGAAACATTAAGGTTCAGCTTAGGGCGGCTGTTGAAGTTTCCCCGTTTGGTCGTCACGATAATGACACCGTTGGCGCCCCTGGATCCGTAAATGGCGGTAGCGCTTGCATCCTTTAGGACTTCCACATTTTCAATATCTGCCGGATTGATATCGGTCAGGGGAGAGGTGGACCTTCCTCCGGTATTGATCGTCTGCAAGCTGGTATTATTCACGAAAACGCCATCGATAATATATAGCGGGTTATTATCGGCGTTGATAGAAGTCGTTCCCCTTACACGGACAAAGACGCCATCCCCGGGAACGCCCGTATTGGAATTGATCTGCAATCCGGGCGCCTTACCCTGCAATTGAGCGTCAAAGCTGGCTACGGGGATCGCCGCCACTTCATCCTGTTTGATGGAAGAAATGGAGCTGGTAAGGTCCTTTCGTCTTTGGGTTCCATAACCTACTACTACCACATCATTCAACCGGCCCGTTGATTCAAGCAGCTGAACGGTGATCGGTTGCAGGCTATTAATAGGTGCATCCTGTGGCTGGTATCCTACATAACTCACGGTCACTACCACGGGAACCTTCTGGCCGGTCAGGAACCGGAATTCGCCATTCTTATCGGTAAGGACTTCATGCGTGGTTCCCTTGATGTGCACGGTAGCTCCCACTAAAGGGACGCCCGCCTTGTCAAATACCTTTCCAGACAATATGATATTATCTTGGGAGGTTTGCGCGTACAAAGACGGGATGGAAAGAAATAAAAGCAAATAGGCCAATAACGAAAATCTCATATCGGGTGTTTTGAAGATAAAATCCGGGCATACAGCGGCCTAGCCCGCAATATGACGACGATCGCCATTTTGCAAGTGAAGGAGGCTGACTATCCGTATTAATTACTATTTCAGTCAGTGATGAATAGCGAGTAGTGGTGGATGGAATGGATCAACAACAGGAAAGGGTATGCATTGCAACAGTTGGTTTAAAGGGGTTAAGAAAACAGTAGATTATATAGTCTACTAATTTTGTAGGGTAAAAGTACAGCGGAATAAATACAAAAAAAAATATTTCATTTGTTTTTTACCAGCTAACCTATTGTCCCGCATTTACTAATCCATTAATTAGTATCTGCCATCCCAGTCGCCAGTCTGGATTCGTGTCCCTCGTTGCACTGCCAGGGCCGCTGGAAACAGAAAATCGAAACAATGACATACTTTTTTTACATTTACCTTAAATACCATTCAAACTATATGAAAATCAAGATACTTACACTGTGTTTGGCATTCACTTTGTGCAAGGCATATGCCCAAAGGCCCGCGCCCGATACCCTGCAAACCGGGAAAGGAATACTCTCCATACAACCCATTCAGCATGCCAGTGTGGTGTTTAGCATCAACAACAAGGTCATCTACGCCGATCCGGCGGGTGGCCCGGGCTATTATAAAGGAGTGGCCGCCCCTGATATTATATTGATCACTCATATACACGGGGATCATTTTGATACCAGTACTTTAAACGCCGTGAGAACAGCGAACACCATCCTGGTGGTGCCTTCTGTGGTGGCAGATAAGATAGCGGATAAATCGAAGCTCGTGATCCTTAAAAATGGGGAAACCACCATCCAACTGGGCATTTCCATCAAGGCCATTCCTATGTATAACCTTCCCGAAAGTCCGACTTCCATGCATCCGAAGGGGATGGGCAATGGATATATACTGGGCATCGGAGGCAAGAATATTTATCTTTCGGGCGATACACAAGGCATTCCCGAGATGCGGTCGCTTAGGAATATCGACGTGGCATTTGTTTGTATGAACCTGCCTTATACCATGGACATTAATGAAGCGGCGGATGCAGTATTGGCATTCAAGCCCGCCATTGTGTATCCTTATCATTACCGGGGGAAAAATGGATTAAGCGATGTAAATGCCTTCAAACATCTGGTGGACTCAGCCAACAAAGGAATAGAAGTGCGCTTGCGCAACTGGTATCCGGGCCTGTAAAATGATGCTTATGGAAGCAGACGATCTGGAAGCCATTTTTACGAAAGTGCATCATGTCAACTTAATCCCGGGAGACCGGTTCGGTGAAGTGGGAGGGCGGTTGGGACTTGTTTATCATGAACCCTATCTCGAAGACGCTATCGTCTTCTGGGGGGAACTCCTAACGTATAAGGGCTTCGACAAAGCGCTTATTATTGATCGTACATCCATAGATTCCATAAACCTTGCCCTGGTCATTGATAAAGAAGGGGAGGCGCTCGTTTTAGTGGCCAACAAGCTAAGGTGTGATCCCGTCAGGCTAGACCTCTTTTTAAAGAACCATCCCGGAGACCTGGGCCTGAACCTTACCCTGAAGATCAGTACAAGCAGCGTGGATGAGGCAATGGGCTTTGACCCTGAACTGGGGATCAGCAAGAGCATTTGGGTGGATAAGTGGAAAGGGAAAGGGTAGGCCATGGATCCCATCTGAAAGCGCATTCCATCAGGAAGCATATCGCATCAGAAAGCGTATCCCATCAGAAATGACTGACCAGCTTCCCCAATTCCTGCTGGATCGTCGCCGTCTTATCCTTATTATACCAACGTTGCAATTCTTCTTTCATGTCGCTATAAGGTAAACCGTCCGCTTTCATCTTCGCGAATATCTCCTGCAAGGGAGCAGGCCTGGGCCCCCAGGTAAATAATTCTTCCAGTGTAACCGTATCCAGTGCGATCAGTTTCGGGATACTCCTGCTCACTCCATTCGTCAGGTACTGATCCATCAGATCTGGATTTTCATCCCGCAGGAGGAACCGAAGATCGATCAGGGGATTTATACGGGAGAGGGCGCCCATCACCGGAATACTTTGTGCAGCATCCCCGCACCACGCCTCCGTTAGTACCAGCCACGTCTGTGGCCTGTGAATGGCTAGTATCAGGGCTTCTACTTCGGGGTGCACGACGGTCGTCTTGTCCAACCGGTGCATTCTTTGTTGGGTAAGCTGGGTATAATGAACGAAAGCCTCCGATTGATCGGGGCCGGAAGTTTTTCCCTGTGCCACCAGGTCATCCACCCAATTTTTGTACGCTTCGTAGCGCATCGCTTTCTCAAGGTAGGCAGCGCTGATCTTTTTGCCCGGCGTAGAGATTCCCATACCCTTTTTTTTCAAAGTTAGCTTACCTCGCGCTCAATACGAATGAGTTTAATGGAAATAATGGCGATGATCAGCAATAAAATGCTTGTCAGGAAGAACACGTGGGCGCCCAGCGAATGATATAACACGGCTCCCGTCACCAATCCGATGATACTGGCCAGGCTGCCCGCGCTGCTGGCAAAGCCTTGTATGGCGCCCTGGGTCTGCTCGCTTCCCAGGGTAGACAATAGCCCGATAAAGGAAGGCCACATCAGGCCGTTGCCCAATGCAAAGAAAACGACACCTGTGTAAATGATGACATTACCGGTATACGTGAAAAGGACAAAGCCAATCCCCAAGAGCAATGTGCCGGAAATGACCAGTGCAGCACCGGAGAATCTACTGGCGCAGAAGGCCAGTAAGGGACCCTGGACAAGGACCAGCAAGCCGCTTAACACGGCAAAGAACACCCCCAGTTGAAGGACAGACCAATGGAGCTTGCCTGCTACATACACAGGGAAAGCGGCGTAGAAAAAATTGAATGCCAAAAAAATGAGAAAATATAAGAAGAGGAATATAGGAACGTACGGCAGCTTAAGTGCAGCAAAAAATCCCAGGGACGGGGACGTCGTGGATTGCCGGGCTGGTGGATCTTTTAACTGGAAAAAAATAACAAAAATGGCAGAGAGGGAAATGAAGATCGTGGCAATGACCGGCAGGATATTACCCCAGGCAGTGGCCCCCAATAGCCCGGCTAATAGCGGTCCAAAGATCAAACCCAGGTTTGCTGCAGCGGACATTTTCCCAAAGTTCTGTTTACGGTCGGATTTGGAGGATATATCGGCAAGGTAAGCGTTCGCCACAGAAATATTGCCCCCGGTAATACCATCCATAGCCCTTGCTAAAAAGATCAGGATGAGTGGGACACTGACAACCAACCCGCTTTCAAAGGAAAAATGGATGTGTGTATCGGGTATAAGCAACCCGATCAGAAAAATGATCCACGCGACAACGGTGCCACCCATGCTCACCAGCAGGATCTTCCGGCGACCATAACGGTCCGACCGGGCGCCTAAAACAGGGGCGCCTATCAACTGAAACAAGGAATAGGTGGCGCCCAGCAACCCATAGACAATGGCATTTCCGCCCAGCTTTAAAACAATGATCACTAAGAAAGGCAATACAATGCTAAAGCCCAAAGCGCCAATGAAATTGACCAACAGGACAGGGAACAAAAGCGGGTTGATCGGCGGCTTACCCTGCATCTGTGAAAGTTAATAAAAAAAGAGCCGGGAAGTATAAAACTCCCCGGCTTTTCAAAATTAACTGCCCACTATATAACTAGAAGTTTCCCTTGTTTACATCCCACCATACACGGGTGCCTCCGTTGTCCGGTCCGCCCAGCGCTACCACTGCGGCAGCCACCGCAGGTCCGTTGGCATTGTATTCGACGGATGGATAGGCCAGCCGGCGGATCTGTGTTTGGGTACTAATGGTTCCGTTACTGTTGTTGGTGACAACCGTGAACAGTCCGGGATAGCCCGTACGACGGAATTCCGTCCAGGCTTCCTGTCCTTCAGGGAACATCGCGATCCATTTCTGGGTGATGATCCTTTCCAGGTTTTGTTCATTCGTAGCCGCGGGATCCCAGGCAATGGTGATCGAAGAAGCGGCCGTTGCATTATTGGCCGAATTAGTAGGATCGACGTAGTCTATTGGTTTGCTGGTAGCATCCGTCAGATAAGTAGCAGAAGACACGCCCCATTGTGTCATAGAGGTTTGTATACCCGTTTGATAGTCTGTTTGAGCGCTACCGGCGCCTGCCCAACCACGAAGGGCCGCTTCTGCCTTGAGGAACCAGATTTCAGCAGCGGTCATCATCAGCATGGGTTGCTGGTCTGCTACGGCTGTTTGAGGGTTTAAAACCGAAAAACCGGTGTATCCCGGCTTGGCGGTGATGGAAGAGCCGATACGGATACCAATATACTGACCGGGATAAGCAGCGGCCGGGGAGCAATATTTAGCCAGACGGGGATCATTGTATCCCACCATGATAGACTCCAGCGGAGCACCCATGGCGATATCCGTCCAACTGGTCGTGATGATGAACAGGGGATTATGGTAACCTCCGCCGGAAATGCCCGCATCGTCCGCTGGAACAGTGAGAAGTCCACCTGTGGCGGCCAGTGCTTTTTCGGCTTGGGTCTGGGCCAAAGTGGGGTTTATCTTTACAAGATGCATAGCCAGACGAAGACGCATGGAGTTGGCAAATTTCAGCCATTCGGTATAATCACCTCCGTATACCAGGTCGAATTGCGCAAAAGGTTTTTTGCCTGGATTGGCGGCGATGTAGGTCTGCAGATTACTGGTGGCGGTATCCAGTTCACTGAAGAACTGCTGGTACACGCTATCCTGGGTGTCATAAGGGGTGGATACTACGGAAAGCCCCGCCTGGCTGTAAGCGATGGGGCCGTATTTATCGGTGGTCCTGTCCATCGTTTCAATTTTCAGTAGGAGTGCAATGGCCCAGAAATCAGGTGCAGAAGTGGGCACCCCTGCTTTAGCGATATAATTTACGGGGCCCATGCACAATGTATAGGCATCGCTGAATATCTGCTGGTTCCATCCGTCCACCAGGCTATAAGTCAGGTTATTGATGTTACCACGGAAAGGATCAGGGGACATCATATATCCCGAATAACAATCGGCATTCAGGTTCTGGTCTAACTGGTAGGCGTTCTCTTCCCCGAAAATGGCTGTCTGTATGCCCGGATACACCTGCCCGATTTGAAATTGAGTACCTGTAAGCCCTGAAGTATCCGTATTGTTGGTTTCAAATTTCTTTGTACAACTGCTTAGCGCCAGGCATGCCAGTGAGGCAACGGCCGCCATATATCTATAATGTATTTTCATTACTATTGAAATTTAGGGGTTATTAAAAAATGGCATTCAGGCTGATCCCAAAATTGCGGGTGGCGGGCTGATTAAAGGTATCTACGCCGCCCAATCCGTTTCCGGTGGACATCGTCAGTTCCGGATCATAAGGGGCCTTTTTATAGAAATAGATCAGGTTCCGGCCCGTTAGGGAAAGCCGTACACTCTTTATATACCCGGTCTTTAATGGTAAATTATATCCCAGGGCTGCTTCCCGCAAACGGACGACGCTGGCGCTGTACATATATTCTCCGGATACGCCTGCACGACCGCCGATGGCCGTATACCAGGTCTTGGGGTCTATGGTGGTGACCGCATCGCCGGCGGCGTCTACCCCGTTGATCTTTACACTACCCTGGTCACGGGCATCGCCGGACACTTTAGATACGCCGTATTGATCCAGCATGGCCTGTGTCATAGACAATACCTGGCCGCCAAATTTGCCGTCCACCAAGAAGCTAAGGTTGAATGCTTTATAGGTGAAGTTGTTATTCCATCCCAATTGGAATTTAGGATTGGGATTTCCGATCAGGTTAAAACCGCTATTGGTTTCCGGCAAGCCTGAAGACCCAATAATGATCCTGCCTTTGGCGTCTTTTTGTAAAGTGACCCCATAGATATCCCCGAAAGATCCACCCTTGGCAATAATGGACTCATAGCTGTTATTATAATTGGGTGTTACGATGAGCTGGTTGATGCCATCGGCAGAGGCCACATCCAATACCTTGTTCTTGTTGGACGAAGCGTTGAGGGCAGTGTTCCAGGTAAAACTCCTGGACCTGACCACATCATAGCCCAGGGTAAATTCAAATCCGGTATTTTGAATATTCCCTGCATTCACATATCCCTTGGCAAAAGTGGAAGTAAATGCCGGAGTCACTTGGATAAACTGGTTGGTCGTATTGGATTTGTAGTAAGTAAAGCTTACGCTCAGCTTATTATCCAAAAAGCGGAGATCGGCGCCCAATTCGTCAGACTTTGTTTTTTCGGGTTTCAGGGTAGGGAAGGAAGCGGTCGAATTCAGGATG
>Ga0302308_10002942_pt1 | contig 13677 bp, 10 predicted proteins | sample III_Palsa_E3_3_FD_200531 | JGI IMG/M metagenome (GOLD analysis project Ga0302308, IMG submission 200531) | Peat permafrost microbial communities from Stordalen Mire near Abisko, Sweden - III_Palsa_E3_3 | ecosystem: Environmental > Terrestrial > Soil > Palsa > Peat permafrost | place: Sweden... | reverse complement strand
GAGCCCGGATCCACCGCGAAAACTGCCGCTGACCACCAGGATGCGTGACGCACGGGAGGCGGATGACGCCTGGGACACGCGTGAATCCCAATGAGCATGCGAACGCCACCCCCGTGTGCTCCTGCCGAAATCGCCAACGCCGCCGGCCCCGGCGTCCCGAGTGGGCTGAGGCCGCTGCGGACGGCGCGGCTCTAGGCTGATTTGGAACGTTTGCGAGCGTTTGGCGCCTGGCTGCGGGCTTGGCGTGTCTCGTTTCGCTGCCGCCTGGGTGGGTATTGCGCTGACAGCCTGCCTGGTGACGGCGTGCGAAGTAAAAGCCTGCGCCGGGTTGGCGACACGAGACGGAGCATGTCCGGTGATCGGCGTGTCCCTCCGGGCTAATGGCGTGACATCCGGGTACATTTTGTAACGCTTAGTCGCGAGTCACGGCGGCCTGTGCCGCTGGGAGGGCAGGCATGACTGTTGCGCTGGTCCTCGCGGGCGGGGCAGACGCGGGGTTGCGCGGCCAGCTTGCGGCCCTCGGCGTGCGCCGGGTGGATGCGGCGGACCGTACTGGACCAGGTCTGCTGACCGTCGCGGCTGCCGCGCGAACCGCCGGGGAGCGCGTGCTCATCTGCGTCGGCGAAGGCGTGGTTCCCGAGAATATGCTGGCCCGGCTGCTCAGCGAGGATGCTACCGCGGCCTTCACTGGGATGAACGCCGGGATCTCAAGAGCCGTCCGAGGACGGCGGGATCCGGTGGCCCAGATAGGTGTGGTCGGCGGCGCGCTCGTGGTGGACACGCCTGACCTGGACGCGCTGGCCCGGGCCGCCGAGACCCTCGCGGCGACCTACGCGGGGCCTGCCCCCGTAGGCGCGCTGATCAGCGAACTTAACCGCCGTGGGGTCACGGTGCGGGTGCTCGACGCCGGACCGAGCAGCGACGGCGCCGTAACCCAGCTCATCGTAGATCCCGCCGCACGCGACGTGGCCCGGTGGGCGGCGGGGCGCCAGCTTAAGCCGGCCGCGCTATACGGAATCTCCCTTGGTCTCGGGCTGATCGCCGCCGTATGGTTCTCCGAACTTGCGGTGCGGGCGAAGCTGCTGGCCAGCGTGGCGCTGGCCCTCTCGTTCCTGGTCGGCCGGGCTGGCTCCCTGCTGACCGCCACCGGCCGCGAGGGCCGGGCCGGCCCCGCGGTGGCGTGGCTCGGCGCCGCATCGGGGCTGCTGACCGAGTTCGGGATCTACGCGGCGCTGGCGGTCAGCTCCGGCGTGGCCGGCCGACCGCACTCGGCGGTCGCCGTCGGGCTCAACGGCACCTTCGGTCACGCGCTGCGGAACACCTTTGTCGCCACCTCGGGCGGCGGAGGGCAGGTCGGCTTGTGGCGGCTGGCCATCGCGGCCATGGCCGTCGTGGCCGTGCGCCAGCTGGCGGAGCTGGGCTTTGAGTACACGGCTCGGGCACCGGGGAACCTCTTCCCCCGGTCGGCGTTGCGCACCCTCGAGCAAGCCGCCACGCTTCCGGTCGGCGAACGGTTCGTGGTGATCGCGCTCACCGCCGTCTTCTTCGGGCCGCGCCTGACATTCGTACTGCTGCTGGGCTGGGGCGTGCTGGCGGCCGGATACGTCCTCGCCGGACAGATAACCCGCTCGATCCGCCACGCCAGGAGAGACGACGGGCTGGCGAGGGACGACGAACTCGCGGCAGACGACGGGCTGGCGGAGGACGACGGGCCGACGGAGGACGACGGGCTACCGGGGCACGACGGGCTGGCCGCCTATCGCGATGACGGTGTCGTGTCCCACTGGCTCGGGGGCCTGGTGCAGGGCCGGCTTCCGCCACTACCCCCGGTGCTGGTGGGCCTCTTCGTGACGTGCGTCCTGACCGCGCTCGGCCTGGGGAACCTGCCGGGCATCCTGGTGCTCACCCCGGTCGAGGCGATGCTGCTCGCCGGGCTCGGCGCCCGCCATCCGCACGACGGGCGACTTGACTGGCTGGTGCCGGCGCTGCTCGAGACAGGCGAATGCGTCTTCCTCGCCGCACTCGGGTTCGCGCACCGCGTTCCGGCGGCGCTGGTCTTCGCGCTGCTGGCTGGTTTGATCATGCGCCACCTGGACGTCGCCTACCGGGCCAGGGCCGGGCGCGGCATCTCAGCCGACCGGTTCGGCCTAGGCTGGGACGGGCGGATGCTGCTGGGGGGCCTGGCCGCGATGACCGGTATCGTGCCGTTCGTGTACGCCGCGCTTTCAGGGTATCTTTTGTTGCTTTTCTGCTGGGACTTCCTCAGCGGCTGGTTGCATCCCACGGTTGGAGATCCCGCATGAGGAGGCCTGGTTGATAGGAATGGTCCTCGCGGCCGGCGCGGGCCGCCGGCTGCGGCCTGACACCGACGCGCTGCCGAAGGCCCTGCTGCCGGTCGACGGCCAGGTCACCATCCTCGACATCGCGCTGCGCAACCTGGCCGCCGTGGGGTTGCGTGACATCGTGATCGTGGTCGGCTACGCGGCGGACGCGATCCGGGACCGGGTGCCGGTCCTGGAGCGGGATCACGAGGTCCGGCTGACGCTGGTGGATAACGACCGCGCGGAGGAGTGGAACAACGCCTACTCGCTCTGGCTCGCCCGCGAGCATTTCGCCGGGGGCGCACTACTGGTCAACGGCGACACGGTGCATCCCGTCTCGGTGGAAAAGACCCTCCTTTCCGCCGGAGCCCCCGGAGCCCCCGGAGCCCCCGGAGCCGCCGGCACCACCGGCGCAGTAGGCGAAGTAGGCGCAGGGACCGGGCGGGCCGGAGGGCGTCAGGCCGGCCTCATCCTGGCCGTGGATGACATCAAGCGCCTCGCCGAGGAGGAGATGAAGGTCGTCATCGACGCGGACGGGATGATCACGCGGATCACCAAGCTGATGGACCCCGCGCTGGCTTACGGCGAGTACATCGGCGCCACGCTGATCGGGGCGGGCGCCGCCGCGCCGCTCGCGGCGGCACTCGAGGCCACCTGGCGGCGTGACCCCTCCCTGTACTACGAAGATGGCTTCCAGGAACTGACCGAACGGGGCGGCGCGATAGCCGTCGCCCCCATCGGAGATGTCGAGTGGGTCGAAGTCGACAACCACGACGACCTGCGCCGGGCCCGCGTGATAGCGGCCCGCTGCTGACCACGGGCCGCAGGCGCCCCTGACGGACCCAGGCGCCCCTGACGGACCCAGGCGCCCCTGACGGGACCCCGGCGGTCCCGGCGGACCAGGCGGTCCCGGTCGGAAAAACGACCCGCCGCGGCGGGCTGCTATATCCTGGCGCCCGTTCGTTAACCGGTAGTCTCCCGGTTAGCCGCCATCGGCCCTGGCGTAAAGGATTGTCGGCCGTGAACTCCGGAAGGATGCCCCGTGCAGCTGGCCCGCATACTCACCGCGCCACTCGTCGTGGACGTGCGGCGCGGGGCGGTCGCGGATCTCGGCGTGCTGCTGGCGGACCGCAGGATCGTCACCGAGGGCCGGGTCGCGGTCGCGGTCGGTCCGGGTCAGGGCGACGGCGTAGTGGCCGAACTCGACATGCAGGCGGCTCAGGTCTTCCGCGTCGAGAACGGCAGCGTCGACGCCGCGATCGCGCTGGGCAAGCGGCTGCGCGCCGACGCCTACGAGGCGGTCGCGGGGATCGGCGGCGGCAAGACCATCGACGTGACCAAGTTCGCCGCGCACATGGCCGGCATCCCGATGGTCGCGGTGGCCACCAACCTGGCCCACGACGGCATCGCCTCGCCGGTCAGCTCGCTGGAGCACGAGTCGGGCAAGGGCTCCTACGGGGTCGTCCCGCCGGTCGCGGTGGTGGTCGACCTGGACCGGGTCCGGTCCGGGCCGCCGCGCATGGTCCGGGCCGGGATCGGCGACGTGGTGAACAACCTGTCGGCGATCGCTGACTGGGAACTGGCCGCCGCCGACCGCGGTGAGCCCGTCGACGGGCTGGCCGTCACGCTGGCCAGGACCGCGGCGCACGCGGTGCTGCACCAGCCGGGCACGGTCGCCGACGACGAGTTCATCACCGTGCTGGCCGAGTCGCTGGTGCTGTCCGGGATCGCCATGACCGTGGCGGGTTCCAGCCGGCCCGGCAGCGGCGGCGACCACGAGATCCTGCACGCGATCGACCAGCTGTACCCGGGCGCGGGCACCCACGGCGAGCTGGCCGGCCTGGGCGCGCTGTTCTGCACCTACCTGCGCGGCGACGAGCGCCTGTTCGCGCTCATGTCCGCCTGCCTGCGCCGGCACGAGCTGCCGCGCACTCCGGCTGACCTCGGGCTCGGCCCGGACGAGTTCACCAAGGCGGTGCTGCACGCGCCCGCGACCCGGCCCGGCCGGTACACCATCCTGGAGCGGCTCGACCTCGACGAGCACGAGATCGCGGTCAAGGTGGCCGCCTTCACCGAGGCCGTCACGAGCACAGGACCGAGCACAGGACCGGGCGCAGGACCGGGCGCAGGACCGGGCGCAGGACCGGGCGCAGGACCGGGTGGAGCATGATGTCCGGATCTCCGGGGCCATCGCTGGCCGAAGTGCGCGCCAAGGGGCAGCCGCCCGAGGTGCTGGCGCGGCTGAACGACGAACACTGGTTCGGCCGCCTCTACATGCGAAAGCTGTCTCCCTACGCCACGGCCATGTTCGCCCGGCTCGGCTGGTCCCCGAACGCGGTGACGGTGTGCTTCATGATCTCCGGCGTGGCCGCGGGCGTGCTCGCCGCCGTACCCGGGCTGCCCGCGGCGGTCGGGGTGGCGGTGCTGATCCAGCTCTACCTGCTGTTCGACTGCTCCGACGGGGAGCTGGCCAGGCTCACCGGCCGGTTCTCCGCGACCGGCATCTACCTGGACCGGATGGGGCACTATTTCGCCGAGGCGCTGCTGCTGGCGGGCCTCGGCGTCCGGGCGCAGGGCCATTTCTCGCTGACCGGAGGCTACGTGAGCGCCGGCCTGGCCGCGGCGATCTGCGCCACGCTGATCAAGACGGAGACCGACAGCGTGGTGGTGGCCCGGGCCTCGTCCGGCCTGGACGGCAAGCACGACGACGCGGCGCTCGCGCCGCGGTCGCAGGGCCTGGCCCTGGCCCGGCGGCTGGCGTCGGTCCTGCGCGTACACCGGATCACCCAGGCCATCGAGCTCTCCGTCCTCATCCTGGCGGCGGCGATCGCGGACGCGGCGACCGGCAGCCTGACCGCGACGCGGGTCCTGGACGTGGCGGCCCTGGCCGTGGGCGCGCTGATGGCGGTCGCGCACCTGGCGGCCATCCTGGCGTCACGCCGGCTCCGGTGAAACAGATGAAAGAGGCCGATGTGGCGAGCGAGACGGACGCGATGAGCGAGCAGGCCAGCGCAGCCCACCCCGAGGCCCTGACCCTGTCCTGCGTCATCCTCACCATGGGCGACCGGCCGGCCGAGGTCAGCCGGGCCATCGACAGCGTGCTGGCCCAGCGCGGCTTCGGTGTGGAGCTGGTCGTGGTCGGCAACGGCACCGAGGTCACCGGCGTTCCGGCGGGCGTGAAGACCGTGTCGCTGCCGGAGAACGTCGGGGTCGCGGCGGGCCGCAACGCGGGCGTCGAGGCGTGCCGCGGTGACGTGGTGCTGTTCCTGGACGACGACGGCTGGTACCCCGACACCGGGCTGGCGGCTCACATCGCGGCCGCCTTCGCCGCGGACCCGGCCCTGGCGGTGCTGTCCATGCAGGTGGTCGACCCGGACGGCGGCCCGGGGGCGCGGTGGCACGTGCCGCGGCTGCGGGCCGGGGATCCGGAGCGCTCCTCGGTGGTGACCACCTTCCTCGGCGGCGCGTCGGCGATCAGGCGTTCGGCCTACACCGAGGCGGGCGGCTATCCGGATGAGTTCTTCTACGGGCACGAGGAGACCGACCTGGCCTGGCGACTCCTTGACCGCGGCTACCGGCTGGAATACGACGCCGCCGCCCGCATGTGTCACCACACCCTCCCGAACGCCCGTTATGACACCTTCAGGCACCGCGACGGCCGTAACCGGGTGCTGCTGGCCCGGCGTAACCTGCCCTGGCCGCTGGCCGCGATCTACCTGGCCGACTGGATGGCGCTCACCATCGCCCGCGAACACGCCCGGCCCAAAAGCCTGCGCCCCTGGTTCACCGGCTTCGCCGAGGGCTGGCGCGCCGACCCGGGCCGCCGCCGCCCGATCTCGCTGGGTACCGCCTGGCGGATGACCCAGGCCGGCCGCCCGCCCATCATCTGACCAGGCCGCCCGCCCGCGCGTGGCCCCCCAGCGCACGCCGCCTGACCCGCAGGCAAAGTTCAAGATCTTTTTTCCCTGAACGGCACCGGTACCACCCTCCGGACCGCTGACATCACGTTCCGTTCGGAAAATTACCAACCCTGAACGGGCCTCAGCGCTGAGACCATGCTGGTCGCCGCGGCTGACCGGCTTGTCGGTCCGCGCTCCGCGCCGGTGACGGGTGGCCGGGCCGGGCAGGGCGTAGGATCTTCAGAGTGGAGAGTCGCGGTACTCGCGTACTCGCGCCTGCCACGGGGGGCGGGGGTGGCGGGGAGAGCACCGAGCCCACCGGCTGGCAGTCGGTCGTCACCATGCCCCGGACCTGGCTAGTCGGCGGGCTTGTCGCCTGCGCCTTGTTCGGCGGCGGGGTCTCGCTGTTCAGCTCGGACCCGCTGCACCGGCTGTGGGGGCTTTCCGGCGCCTGCGCCTACGCGCTGGCCGCCCTCGCGGTGCTGGCCTGGAGATCACGGGCGACGCTCGGGGTCGACGTCGCGCTCACCGTCATCATCTGCGGGGCCATCTTGATCCCGCTGCTGTGGATGGTCGCCACCGGCCACGGGGAGCCCGAGGTCGGCGTGGTCGCTAACTCGGCCCAGACGCTGATCAAGCAGGGCACCCCGTACAAGAGCTCACAGGCGCTGGCCGCCACCACCAATCCCAACCTGTACAACCCGTACCTGCCGCTGATGGCCGCGTTCGGCGTGCCGCAGGCGTTGTTCGGCCACGGGCTGCTGACCGATCCCCGGGTGTGGTTCGGCGTCGTGTTCCTGATCGTGTTCGCCTTCGCGCTGCGGATCGCCGGGGCCAGGGACAGCGTTCGCTGGGCCCTGCTGATGACGGCGTCCCCTGTCATCGCGTTCGAGCTGTGCGTCGGCGGCACCGACGTGCCCATGGTCGCGTTCATGTGCCTGGGCTTCGCCCTGCTCTGGCGGGTCCGGGGCGCCAACCCGGTCACCGCCGGGCTGGCCCTCGGCATCGCGTCGTCGATGAAGGCGACCGCGTGGCCCGCGCTCGCGGTGGCGTTCTCGCTGCTCTACGTGCGGGACGGATCGCGCGCCGCCTGGCGCTTCACGGCGGTGGCGCTGGCGGTGGTGGCCGTCATCGTGGGCCCGTTCGCGATCCTCAAGCCCGGCTCGCTGGTGAAGAACACCATCTTGTTCCCGCTCGGCCTGGCCAGCGTCAAGTCGCAGGCGGCCAGCCCGCTGCTCGGTCACGCGCTGGCGGCGACCGGGGTGGTCGGCCACACGGTGGTGGTCATCCTGCTGATCGGTTCCGGTCTCGCCATCGCGGTGTCCCTGGTGATCCGCCCGCCCCGGGACGTGCCCGCCGCCACCGTGCGGCTGGTGATCGGGCTCACCGCCATGTTCGTGCTCGCGCCCTCGACCAGGTTCGGCTACTTCATCTACCCGGCCGCGCTGATGCTGTGGCTGTACGTCGCCAAGGCCGGCCGTACCCCGAGTACCCCCGTCGCCCCGGAGCCGGACGAAGGCCCGTCCCCCGGACCGCCCGGCATCCCCGCCGCCGCCACCTAGCCCTCCGGCGGGCGTCCCGGCTGGCCGAGCCGGGCGCATCAGCCCAGGTCCGCGAAATCCTCCTGCCACGCGGCGTACCAGCGCGCGAACCACGGATCCATCGCGGCCAGCGGCACGATATACGTGACGGTCTGGGCGAAGTAATAGCGCTGTCGTTCCGGCGCGAGGTTGCGCAGCGTCTGCACGTTGCTGGCCCGGTCGGCGAGCTTGACCAGCCGCGCCTGCGCCGGAGCGTGTCGCAGCCGTCCCAGGTAAGCCAGCTTGACATCGCTTTTCGCCTCGCCCGGCCCTGGTTCGGGGATCGTCACCCAGCCGACGAGCTCAGCCACCTTCGGCCCGAACGCGGCCCCGATCTCCTCCAGGGAGCACGGCGTGTCCTCCACCACGTCGTGCAGGACCGCCGCGCACAGCACGTCCGGATCCGTCACGCCCGCGCCGCGCACCAGCACCTCGAGCGCCTCGAGCAGGTGGTCCAGGTAGGGCGCGCCGGTCGGGCGCCGCTGATCGCCGTGCCAGCCGACCGCGAACCGGACCGCCGCCGAGACGGCCGCGGCCGTTCCGGCGGGCAGCACCCGGCGCAGTTCCGGCTCGGCCCGCGACCAGTCATGCCAGCTGACGAAGAGCTCCACCCACCCAATTCTGCCCGAGCCCCCGCGCCCAGCCCCCGTCCCCGCGCCTGGCCCCGTCCCCGCGCCTGGCCCCGTCCCCGCGCCGCTAGCCCTCCTCCTCGGCCAGCGGCCCCTGCCGCTCCATTTGTATGGATGTAACATTCTGCACATTCTTTTGCGTAGGCTGCCACAACCACCACAATCGAGGTCGCGCACATCTGGGACGCAAATCGAACAGAAGGGCCTAAAGGGGCCGGTGGTGCGTGTCGACCGTGACCGCGGGGTACAGGAGCAGGGCCTAGAGTAGGTCCGTGCGTCTTGGACCGCGTGCCTCCGAGGACAGCGGGGCCAGCGAGGCAGACGATTCTCAGGAGCCGGCTTCTGCGGCCGGCCCGGGTCCCGCGCGGTCGTCCGGGCGGTGGCCCGGGCGGCTTTTCGGTGCTATTACGGTCGCGCCGGCGATGCTGGCCGCCGCGTGGCTACTGCCGGGATTCCCGCTGGTGCTCGCGGGCCGGTTCAGGGCCCTGCCGATGGTTTTCATGTTTGTCCCGCTGGCCGCTGGGCTCTGCTACCTCGCGGTTCGACAGCTTCCCGCGAACTGGCCCGCCTTCCGCTCGCACCCCGAGGCGACGATCCCCCGCGCGCCGCACTATCAGGCGACGCATCGCCAGGTGCCGCAGCAACCGGTCTCACAGGAACCGGTCTCACAGCAACCGGTCTCACGGCAGCCGGTCTCACAGCAGCCCGCCCCGGAGCGCCCGGTCCCGTGGTGGGCACTGGCGGGCACGGTAGCGGTGGCGGTGGTGTTCGCGGTCTGGCAGATCGCGGAGCGGACCGAGCAGATCATCTATCTGCGTGATCCCTCCACCTACCTTCAGGTCGGGTACTGGCTCGCGCACCACGGCGTGCTGCCGATTCCCAACTCGCTGGCCGCGTTCGGCGGCTCGCATGCGGGCCTGTCTTTCGCCAGCGTCAACTACTATCCGCGCGGCTCCGGGATCGTGCCGCAGTTCATGACCGGGATGCCGATGGTGCTGGCGGCGTCGGTCTGGCTGGGCGGGATACCGGCCGCGCTGGTGACCACGCCGCTGATCGGGGCGTGCGCCGTACTGTCGTTCGGCGGCCTGGCGGGCCGGCTGGCCGGGCCGCGCTGGGCGCCCGCGGCGGCTGCTGTCCTGGCGGTCAGCCTGCCCGAGCAGTACACCAGCCGAAGCACGTTCAGCGAGCCCCTGGCACAAGTGCTCCTCTTCGGCGGGCTGTGCCTGCTGGCCGACTCCCTGGTGGTCAAGCGCACCGCGAGCGCATCCGACGAACCGCCCGGCCCGGACCGCGTGTCCAGCTCGAACCGCCAACCAGGCCAGGATGTGGTGCTGGCGGCCCTGGCCGGGCTGGCCCTCGGGCTCACCATCTTGGTGCGCATCGACGGCCTGAGCGACATCTTGCCCGCTGTCCCGTTCTTGGGCGTGCTGCTGGCGGCGCGGCGGCGGCAGGCCATCCCGTTCGGCGTCGGCCTGGTCATCGGGGTCGGGTACGGACTGGCCGACGGCTACCTGCTGTCCCGTCCTTACCTGGACTTGGAGGCGCCCTCGCTGCGCCCGCTGGCCCTGATCACCGCGGTCGTGGTCGTGCTCACCGTGGCCGCGGTGGCCCTGACCGCCCGCCCGGCGGCGAGAGAAAAGCTAGCCAGCTGGCGCACCGCAAAGGCAGTCCGCTGGCTCCCCGAGGCAGCCGCCGCCGTGACCGTGCTCATCTTCGTCGGCTTTGCCGTCCGGCCGCTGGTGCAGACGGTGGCCGGGGAAACCAACCCGACCTCGATCGCCTATGTGGCCGAACTCCAGAAGCTCGCCGGCCTGCCCGTCGACGGTCGCCAGCAGTACTACCAGAACAGCCTGTACTGGGTGATCTGGTATCTCGGGATACCCGCCGTACTGCTCGGCGCCTTCGGCCTGGCCGCCCTGGCCCGCCGCGGCCTGCGAGCCCTGCTGGCCTGGCAGGACGCCGGCCGGGCGCTCCGGGTCTGGGCGCTGCCTGGGATGATCGCCGTCTGGGTGATCGTGACCGTGCTCTACCGTCCCGCTGTCTCCCCCGATCAGCCGTGGGCGAGCAGGCGGCTGGTGCCGTTCGTGCTGCCCGGGCTGATCCTCGGCGCCATCTGGGCGTCGGTGTGGCTGAAGGAACGAGCCGGCCAGCTTGGCCGGACCCGGGTCACCTCCGCCGTGGTGGCGTCGTGCTGCGTGGCGTCGCTGCTCATCCCCACCGCGCTGACCAACTTCGACATCGGCTTCACCAAGACATCTACCGGCCGTCACCTCTCCGCCCACGGTATGGCCTTCCGCCGGATCGGAGCCGGCGAACTGGCCGCCGTCACCAGGCTCTGCGCGGCTATCGGCCCGAACGCCTCGGTGGTCATCCTCGACTCTCTTACCGCCGACCGCTTCGGTCAGCTGGTCCGGGGCATGTGCGACGCGCCAACGGCCGTGCTGACGAAGGTCACCCCGGCCACGGTCAGCGCGGTGGCCGCCAGCATCGAGGGGGTGGGCAGGCATCCGATCGTGCTCGCCGAGAACTCCTCCGAAGTCGCGTCCTACGGCGGCAACCCCCGTGAGGTCGTGAACTTGCTGACCACGCAGGAGGCGCACAACCTGACCTCGCCGCCGACCCGCACCTGGTTCATCCACTACACGGTCTGGCTGTCCATCCCCGCCATCACCCCGCCCGGCGGCTCTGCCACCTAACCCGCGAAAGCCCCGCGAAAGCCCGGCCGAGCAGCCGCGAAATCCCGGCCCGGACGCGAGAACCCGCGACGCCGAGTATCCTCCCCGGTCGTGAGCACATTCGCACCGGAGCCTGGCGATGCCGTGATCCCGCATGCGTCGATCGTGCTGCCGTGCTTCAACGAGGAAGATCACGTGCTGCTCGAGGTCGAGCGGATCTGCGTCGCCATGGATAAGAGCGGGATCAGCTACGAGCTGCTCGCTGTCGACGACGGCTCGACCGACCAGACGCTGGCCCGGCTGCGCCGCGCGGAACCCGACTTCCCGAACCTCAAGGTGATCCACTTCCCGCGCAACAGCGGCGCCGGCACCGTGCGCCGGATCGGCACCCAGCAGGCCCGGGGCGAAATCGTAGTCTGGACCGACGCCGACCTCACCTACCCGAACGACCGTATCCCCGAGTTCATCGCCATGCTCGCCGCCGACCCGGCCATCGACCAGGTGGTGGGGGCGCGCACCAGCGAGGAAGGCACCCTGAAGGTGGCCAGGGTCCCGGCAAAATGGTTCGTCCGCAAGCTTGCCGAACGGCTGACCAACGCCAGCATCCCCGACCTGAACTCGGGCCTGCGGGCCTTCCGCCGCTCGGTCGCGCTGCCCTACCTGCGGCTGCTGCCACCCGGGTTCTCCTGCGTCACCACCATCACGCTGGCGTTCTTGTCCAACGGGCACGAGGTCCAGTACGTTCCGATCGAATACGCCAAGCGGGCCGGCCGGTCGAAATTCCACTTCTTCTCCGACGCCTACCGGTACGTCCTGCAGGTGCTGCGGATGGTGATGTACTTCAACCCGCTCAAGGTGCTCATGCCGCCGGCCTTGTTCCTGCTGGTCCTGGGCGTTCTCAAGGGCATCTACGACCTGGTGGTGCACCCGCTGCACTTCGCCAACGACACCATCCTGATCTTCGTGACCGGCATGATCCTGGCGTCGCTGGCGCTGCTGGCCGACCTGATCGTGCGTTCCCGCGCCGACCCGTGAAGATCGCCCTGGTCGGACCCGCGCACCCGTACAAGGGCGGCGGGGCGCGGCACACCACCGAGCTGGCGCACCGGCTGGCCGCCGCGGGCCACGACGTCATCATCGAGTCCTGGCGGGCCCAGTACCCCGCCCGGCTCTACCCGGGCCAGCAGACGCTCGACGTCGCCGACGGCGAGCCGTACCCGCGGACCCGCCGCCGCCTGGCCTGGTACCGGCCGGACGGCTGGCTCGCCGAGGGCCGCCGCCTCGCCTCCGCCGACCTCGTGGTCTTCGCCCTGCTGACCCCGCTGCAGGTCCCCGCCTACCTGGCCATCCTGGCCGGCCTGCGCCGCGCTCCGCGCCCGCGCCGCCCCCGCACCGCGGTGATCTGCCACAACGTGCTCCCGCACGAGCGCCGCCCCGGCGACGTCGCCCTGACCCGCGCCCTGCTCTCCCGCGTCGACACGGTCCTCGTGCACTCACCCGCCCAGGCCGCCCAGGCCCGCGAGCTCGCCCCGGCCGCCTGCATAGTGACCGCCCCGATGCCACCCCACCTCCCGGCCCATCACCAAAACCATGACGCGGAACGAAGCGTGCCACCCGCCCCCGCCAACCCTCAAGCTCCGCAGCCGATCCGCCTGCTGTTCTTTGGGATTGTCCGGCCGTATAAGGGTCTCGACGTGCTGCTGCGGGCGCTGGCCTGCGGGCCGGCTCATCTCACGCTGACGGTTGCGGGGGAGTTCTGGGGCGGTACCGGCGAGACGGAGAAGCTGGTGGCCGAGCTCGGGATCGAGGATCGGGTGCGGCTGCGGCCCGGTTACGTGCCGGCCAGCGAGATCCCGGCGCTGTTCGCGGCGGCGGACGCGCTGGTGCTGCCGTACCGGGAGGCGACCGCCTCGCAGAACGCGCTGCTCGCGTTCGCGCACGGCGTGCCGGTGATCACCACCACCGCCGGGGCCCTCGCCGACCTGGTGCGGGACGGCGTCGACGGGCTGACCTGCGCGCCGGGGAACGTGGCGGATCTGGCCCGCGTGCTGCGGGAGATCAGCGCGCCGGGGATGGCGGCGCGGCTTCGGTCCGGGGTGAGCGCTATTGATCCTGAACCGTGCTGGGCGGACTATCTGCAGGCTTTGCTGGCCCGCTGAGGCTGGCCGGATGCCGCGGCGGTTCCGGGTCCGGCCTGGACTTCGCCGTGCGGCTCCGTGCTTTCCCCGATCGGTTCTGTGCTCGGCCGATGGCCAGTCCGACGCCCGCCCACACCAGGTCGCCCACGGTCATCACGACCCGTGAGGCGAGCGCGACCACCAGGGCGGACGCCGATGACATGACCGGGGCGAGCACGGCGATCAGCGCGAGTTCCCTGGCGCCGATGCCGCCGGGGACGAAGATGATGAGAAAGCCGACCGACCAGGCCAGCGCGTAGGCGCCCAGGGACAGCGCCAGCACATGGGCGCCGTGCCCGGCGAATTCGCTGATCAGCAGCCAGGCGTGCGCGCCGTAGAACAGCCAGCCGAGCGTGGTCCAGGCCAGGGCGCGGGCCATGCCGCCCACGCTGACCG
>Ga0302308_10002932_pt1 | contig 13711 bp, 2 predicted proteins | sample III_Palsa_E3_3_FD_200531 | JGI IMG/M metagenome (GOLD analysis project Ga0302308, IMG submission 200531) | Peat permafrost microbial communities from Stordalen Mire near Abisko, Sweden - III_Palsa_E3_3 | ecosystem: Environmental > Terrestrial > Soil > Palsa > Peat permafrost | place: Sweden... | reverse complement strand
CACCAGCGTGATCGTCGGCGCGCCCTGCAAGATCACCAAAGTCGCTGCGGCGGTCGCAGCCGAGTAGTTGCCCACCGTCGCGAAGCTCGCCGTGATGTCGTTGACATAGGGGCCCGCGGCCAGCGTTCCGGTCGGTATGTAGGTCGTGGTGCAGGTGCCCGCCGCAGTCAGCACGCAGGTGGTGGGAGTGAAACTGCCCGTCGCGGTGCCGGCCAGGCCGAAGGTGACGATGCCGCCGGTGGTGGGGCCGCCCGTCGTGCCGCTCTCAGTCGCTGTGATGGTGATCCCCGCTGTCGCCCCGTAGGGGCTGGTGAAGGAGCTGACCGTCGCTACCGTCGGCGCGATGGTGGTGATGGTCAGCGTGCTGGTGTTGCTGGCGGCTGCGTAGTTGCCGACCGCGGCGAAGCTGGCCGTGATGCCGGCGGGATAGGTCCCGGCCGTCAGCACGCCGGTCGGGATGTAGGTTGTGGTGCAGGTGCCCGCCGCGGTGAGCGTGCAGGTGGGCGCGCTGAAGCTGCCAGTGGCCGTTCCGCCGATGCCGAAGGTTACAACGCCACCAGTAACAACGCCGCCAGAGCCGCTCTCCGTCGCAGTGACCGTGACCGCGGTGACCGAGCCGTAGGGCGCCGAAACCGCGCTAACCGTCGACACCGTTGGCGCGATCGCCGTGATGGTGAACGTCCCGCTGGTCCCTGTTGCCGCGTTATAGTTGCCCAACGCCGCCAGTGAGGCTGTCACTGTATAGGTATTTACGGGGATCGCCGCGACCGTGGCTGCCGGAACCGCGTAGCTACAGGTTGCAGGACTCGCGCCGGTGCAGGTGGCCGTATAACTGACTGCGTTCAGCACGAACTTCACCGCGCCGGTGGGTAACGCTCCGGTATAGGTCAGCGGATCGCTGATGGTGATGATCTGGCTGGTGCCGTAGGGCTCTGTCGATGCCGGAGAGAACGTCATCGTGCCGAATGTGGGCGTTGTGGCAGTGATCGTGAACGTGCCACTGGTCCCTGTCGCCGCGTTGTAGTTACCCAAGGCCGCCAGCGACGCCGTCACCGTATAAGCCGCCACGGGCAGTGCCGCGATGGTGGCTGCCGGAACGGCGACCGTGCAGCTGGCCGGGCTGGCGCCGGTGCAGGTGGCCGTATAGCTCACTGCGTTCAGTACGAACTTGACCGCACCGGTCGGCAGCGCTCCGGTGTAGGTCAGTGGGTCGCTGACGGTGACGATCACGCTGGTGCCGTAGGGTTCGGTCGCCGCCGGAGAGAACGTCATCGTGCCAAACACCGGTGTCGTCGCCGTGATAGTAAACGTGCCGCTGGCGCCCGTCGCCGCCGTGTAGTTGCCTGCCGCCGCGAGTGAGGCTGTCACCGTGTAAGGCGCGACAGACAAGGCGGCGATCGTGGCAGCCGGAACGGCGTAGGTGCATGTTGCCGGGCTCGCGCCGGTGCAGGTTGCTGTATACGTGACACCATTCAGCACAAACGTCACCGCGCCGGTCGGCAGAGCTCCGGTATAGGTCAACGGGGCGCTGATGGTGACGATCGTGCTCGTGCCATAAGGCTCGGTCGCCGCCGGAGAGAACGTCATCGTCCCGAGCGTTGGTGTGGCGGCGGTGATGGTCACCGTGTTTGTCGCGCTTGCCGCCAAATAGTTGGTGCCAGCGGCGAAGCTCGCCGTAATGTCATTCGTGTACGTCCCTACTGGCAGATACGGCGAGGACGAAGGCGTATACGTCGTTGTGCAGGTGCCCGCCACAGTAATCGCGCAGGTCGTCGGGCCGAGCGTACCACCCACGCTGCCCGCCAGGCCAAACGTCACCACATCGCCGGTAGCCACGCCATTCGTTCCACTCTCCGTGGCCGTCAGAGTAATCCCGGTCGTCGTCCCGTAGACCGAAGACACCGCGCTCACCGTAGCCACAGTTGGGGCTACCTGGGTGATGATGCCCGTGCCCGAGAAGCTGGCGGTCTGCGTGGAAGCGGAGACATTAAGGGTGTTATCGGTCCAGACGACCGAGCCGCTGTTCGTGCCGACGACCGTGGGCTTGAAGTCGATGCCGAGATTGCAGACGGTACCAGCAGTGAGCGAGTAAGCGGAAGTGGATGCGGTGCTGAGCTGCGTGCAGGTGGTGTCGGCATCGGCGACAAAGCCGGTCGCGATGCTGGGGTTGTTGCCGGTCGTCGGGATGGAGAAGACAAGCGGCTGCGTGCCGATGTTGCCGACGCTCAGGTTGTAGACACCATCGGTAGAGTCAACGGTGCCCGTCCCGGTGGTTGTGGGGAAGGTATGTGAATTGGAGTTGACGGTGATTTTGACGATGGAGTTTCCACCGGAGTCGTTGGTGATATACAGGTTGCCTAGGCCATCGAGGACGATGCCGTTGGTGCGTCCGATGCTTCCAACGGTGGCCAATGCGGTGTAGCTGCTGCCGTTGGGGACGTACCGGTAGACTCCCAGGGAGCTGCCATCAGCGACGGCGTAGACGGTGCCGCTGCCATCCACCGCGACGCCGTTGCAGTTGGAAAGGCCGGTGGCGATGGTGCTGCGGGTGTAGTTGCCGCCCGAGTAGGTTTCCTTGTATAGCGTGCTGCTGCCGCTATCGCAGATGTACAGATTGCCAGAGCTATCGGCGGCGATGCCGTTGATGATGCTGAAGGCAGAACTTATGGTGCTGGCGGTGTAGGCAGAGCCGCTGCCGGGCGTGAGCTTGACGAGAGTTCCCGTGGCGCCGTTGTACACGTTGCCAGCGTAGTCGACCGCGGTGGAGTAGCCCGTGGATCCGCTGTAGATGGTGCTTTGGGCGTACACGCCGGTAACGGGATTCAGGGTTTCCTTGACGATAGACGCTCCAGAGACCGCGTAGATGTTGCCCGCGCCGTCCAGGCCAAAGGCACCGCCGCCGTCGGGGCCGCCGTTACCACCGGCGAGGCCGGCACCGATGTTCCCTGCTGCGGTGTAGGTGGTTCCGTTGAAGGCTTCCTTGGTGATGGTGGCGCCCTGGTAGAGGTAGAGGTTCGAGCTGGCGTCGATGGCGAGGCCGAAGGCATCGCTGCCGAAGCCGCTGAGCAGCGTGGTCTGCGTTCCGGGGTAGATAGCCGCTTCCGCACCGAGGCCAATGCCGCTGATGTAGACCGCTGCCTGAAGAACATTGCTTCCGTCGAAGATATCGATCGCGCCTGTGCGCAGCCCGGGATACTTCGGCGTGAAGGCGTACTCGACCGTGCAGCTTGCTCCCGGTGTTGCGCTGAAGCCGGAGACGCAGGTGCCGCCTGTGACTGCGTTGAAGTCCAGCCCGGTGATGCCGGTGGTGAGGACCTTGACGGAGCCGAGCGTGAAGGTGGATGTGAAGGCTATCGTCGCGGTTTGCGTGGCGCCAGTTGCAGGAATCTGCACCGACGGCGCAGTGGAGGTGAGAGGAACGATGGTCAGCGTGCTGCTTGCGGTGGTGGCCGTGTAATAGGTGCCCGCCGCAAAACTTGCGGTGATGTCGGCAGTATAGGCGCCGACGGCCAGCGTGCCTGATGGTGTGTAGGTGGTGGTGCAGGTGCCGCTGGAGGTGATGGTGCAGGTGGTCGGGTTGAAGCTGCCACCGATGCTGCCTGCGGTGCCGAATGTGACGACGTCGCCGGTAGCAAGGCCGTTGCTGCCGCTTTCGGTGGCTGTAACGGTGAGGCCGGTCGTCGAGCCGAAGGTTGCGGAGACTGCGCTGACGGTGGCGACCGTGGGAGCAACGACGGAGACGAGACCGGCGCCATTGAAGGTGATGACCTGCGTGTTTGCTGCCCCGCCCGAGCTGCTGTCGGTCGTGGTCAGGGTAGCTACGTTGTTCGCGGTCGTAGGCGTGAAGTTTACGAGGTAGGTGCAGCTGGCCCCGACGGCGAGCGTCTGCGTCGACGACGTGCTGGTGAGCTGTGGGCAGGTGCTGGAGTTCGACAGCGAATAGCTGCTCGGCGTTCCCGCGAATGCAGGATTTGTGCCCGTGGTTGGTATGGTGAACGTCGCAGGCCCATTACCAGCGTTGGACAACGTAAACGTTACCGGGCTGTCCACGCTCGTAGACCCAATGTTTGTGTTGTGGAAGGAGTAACTTGTGGTGGGGAACGGAATCTCATCGACGCCCGTTGTGTTGTCCGTGAAGTACAGGTTCCCAACATTATCAAAGGCAACCGCCACAGGCTTGCCGCCGTTATAGATGCTATTGAGGGTCGCATAGCCACTGGCGGCCGTGAGCTCATTCACCCCTCCGCCGGTGTAGCTGGCCACATACACGTTATCGTTGGGATCCAGTGCAATGCCGTAGCCGTTGAAGCCAATATTGCTGGAGAGCGTCGTGGTCGTCGCGTAGCTGTTGGCAGCCTTCAGCTCCAGGAGCTTAATGTCACCGTAGTCCGACACAAATACATTGCCCGCGCCATCCACAGCGATCCCGTAAGGACTGCTGAACGCGCCGCTCCCGCCGAGCGTCTTCACGGTGACATAGCCGCTGGCGGCGGTCACTTCCTTCACCAGGCTATTACCATAGTCGGCAACAAAGACGTTGCCTGCTCCATCCACGGCAATCTCTTCGATTGTGCTGAAGTTGCCATTCTGCGCAATCAGCGTTCCAGGTTTGGCATTGGTCGGCATTCCCCCAACAGACTCATAGAGCAGGCCGCTATCGGTTGCATAGAAGACATCGCCGGCGCCATCCACAGCAATACCCGTGGCACCCGCACGAGTGAAAGTGATGGCGGGTATCGCGTACTGCGTGGGCACATAGAACACGATGTTCCCATGGCTCTCGTTCGTCACATACAGGTTGCCTTGCGCGTCGAAGGTCATAATGCCCGGCAAGGAGATAATGTTCACATTGCTCCGGTTCGCACCTGAATACCCGTAACCCAGTATCGGGCCCACACCGGTGCCGCTAATGTACGTAGACCCGATGATATTGGGCGTAGGCGTTGTGGCGTCGTAGAAGACAACAGCGCCCAGGCGCGCACCGGCGGCGGTAGGCGTGAAGGTGACGTCGAGGGTGCAGGTCGCAGCGGTCGAGTACGTCTTCGCTGTGCAGAGCGTGCCGCTCGTATCGGGAGACAGGGCCTTGAAATCGAGGTTCGACGCTCCCTGCGTGAGATACCCGATCGAGCCGATGGTAGTGCCGGCGGTGACACTGAAGTTCAGCGTCTGGCTGGTGGAGGTCGTGCCGACGGCGATGGATCCAAAGTTGGGAGCAGAGCTGCCAATCTCGTTAACCGTGCCGGTGAGGGCGTCCGTCCAGTAAACATTTCCTTTGCTATCCAGCGCCACACCGGCGGGATACGAACCGGCGGTGGAGAGCGTCAGGGTCGTCGGCGATGCCGGAATGACACCACCGACAGCCACCACCTCCTTGATGGCGACTGGGTTGCCGCTGCTGACAAACAGATCGCCATTGCTGTCGCTGGACAGACTCGTAATGGTGCCCAGACCGGTGGCCACAGACTTGACCGTCGGAGAAGCGGGGATCGAGCCGCCCACCGCCACAACCTCCGAGATGTTTCCATTTGAATTTGAGCCGAGATACACGTCTCCGCTGCTGTCGAGGGCTAGTCCATAATTAAAGCCGGCTACGGTGGCGACCGTCTTAACGGTCGGCGACGAAGGAATACTGCCGCTGACGGCCATAACTTCCAACACGATGCCGGTACCCGAGCACGTAACAAAGAGGTCACCCTGGCTGTCCAGGGCCTCCCCCACGGGGCCAGAACAACCGCTGCTGACGAGGGTACGGACCGTCGGTGACGCAGGAATCGCCCCGCTTACCGACAAAATCTCCTTGACCGCGTTGTTGACGAAATCGGTCACCAGAAGGTCGCCGGCGCTGTCCATCACCACCCCGCCGGGCTGGTTCCAATTACCGTTGGCTTTGCTGCTGACGACCGAAAAGGCGGAGCCGACCGGGACCGACCCATTGACCGCCACAAGCTCGTTTACCGTGTTCAAGCCGGCATCGGTGAAGAAGATGTCGCCCTTGCTGTCCACGGTAATGCCAAAGGGCTCGATCGAGCCGCTGGATAGCGTCACGGAAGTAGCCAGCGTAATCGGATTGGCGGCGTGCGCCGGCAGGCACACCGCCGCCAGCATCGCCATCGCCACAGCGGGGCCCAGCAACACCGAACGCCCAACGGCCGAAAGGCTCTGTGTGGAAACAACATGGCGGCAAACAGACGGCAGGCGCAGGCGGGCAGAACGCAGGCAGGCAGGCATGATGAAGATTTCCCTCGGAGAATTCGTACAGTCTGGCCTAGATGTATCTAAAAATGCTCCTGGACCGGAAGACATACCGGACAGGAATCAGTACCCTGAATCCGAAAACGCAATCGATACTCTTGATGGTGCGTTGAAGTTATCAAACAAATATTGACTTGTGCAAGTCTGTAAGACCGGCAATTCGAGATTTATTTTATGGATTATTAAGGCTGCTGCGCCGGAGCCTGCGGTGAGGCAGGCTCGCGGAGTCTCGCCGGGCCAAATGCACCCACTGGCCGAAGAGGTGGAAGCAGCTAATTACTGCGTCAAAGTGAACTGGAGGTGTTCGGTGGCTTCAGAGGAGTCCCCTACCCATAAGTCGAAGATGCCAGGCTCCAGGACCTCGGCGTGAGTCGCGGGGCTCCAGTAACGGAGGTCGGAAGCTGAAATCGTAAGCGGTACCTGGCGGGACTCTCCGGCAGCCAGGTGAATTTTGGTGAAGGCACGAAGCTCTCTCACAGGACGTGAGGCGCTTCCGGCACGCTGGTGGGTGTATGCCTGGATGACTTCATCCGCGGCCATGCTGCCGGTGTTGGTGACTCGGACGGTGGCGTGGAGTTTGCCGGTGGTGGTGAGCCCAGGGTCTGCGTGGAGGTCCGATACGGTGAAGCTGGTGTAGCTCAAGCCGAAGCCGAATGGATACAGCGGGGCGGACGATTCGTCCCAGTAACGTGTGGCGGATGCCTCTGGAATCTGGGTGAGGTTGGTGTTGTAGAAGAGTGGTACCTGGCCGACAGACCGCGGCCAGGTGATAGGAAGCTTGCCTGAGGGAACCGCCGCTCCGGTGAGGAGATTGGCGACAGCGTTGCCGCCTTCGGTACCCGGGTACCAGACTTCGAGGATGGCGGGGACGTGCTCGGCGGCCCATGTGATATCGAGCGGGCGACCAGCCATGAGGATGAGAACGATGGGCTTGCCGGTGGCTACAGCGGCTTCAAGCAGTTGCTGCTGGCGGCCAGGTAGCGTGAGTGTGGCGCGGCTGGCTCGCTCACCGCTCATGTTCTGGGCTTCGCCGAGAACGAGGATGGCGAGATCGGACTGGCGGATGAGAGCGACGGCGTGGTCGAACTCGGCGGCGCGGGCCTGATCGGTGAGAAGCGTGGGTTTGGGCTCGGGTGCCTGATCGTCGAAGATAGACGGCTGTCCGCGGGTGATCTCTACGCCTTTGGTGGTCAGGAGATTCACATTGGGAAGCTTGGCTCGGAGGCCTTCGACGACGGTAATCGTGTCAGCAGGATTGCCGTGCAGTGACCAGGAGCCGAGGGTGTCGACGCCGGAGTCTCCAAGCGGGCCGATGACCGCGATGGTTTTAAGGGATTTGGAAAGTGGAAGGAGCGAGTCCTGATTGCGCAGGAGGACAGCGGATTGCTCGGCGGCACGGCGAACGCTTTCACGCTGTGCTGTGGAGACTTGCTCAGCCTTATAACGATCGAGATCGACGTAAGGGTTGGTGAAGAGTCCGAGACGGTACTTGAGAGCGAGGATGGGCCGGACAGCGTCATCCAACTGCGCAGGCTTGATGGCCCCGGACTGGAGCAGTGCGGGAAGCTGCTCGCGGTAGAGAGAGCTGGTCATCTCCATGTTGATGCCGGCGGTGAAGCTGCGTGCGGCGGCATCGGCGGGGCCTTGCGCGAGGCCGTGGGTGGTGAGGCTCTTGACGGCCTCCCAGTCGCTGACGACGAAGCCTTTGAAGCTCCACTGATCGCGCAGGACATCCGTCATGAGCCAGCGATTGCCCGTAGCGGGAACGCTGTTGAGGTCCATGTAGGCGGACATCACCGTAGCCGCGCCGGCAGCGATGGCCGCGTGGTAGGGACGAAGGTAGACGTTGTGCAGGGCGTCTTCAGAGAGATCGACGGAGTCGTAATCGCGGCCGCCGAAGGGAGCTCCGTAGCCGCCGAAATGCTTCACGCAGGCGAGGATGTGATCGGGTGCGCCGATGTAGGGCCCCTGAAAGCCATGGACCTGGGCGGCGGCCATCTGTTCGCCGAGGTAGGGGTCTTCGCCGGCGCCTTCCATGATGCGTCCCCAACGCGGATCGCGGGCGATGTCTACCATTGGCGAGAACGCCCAGTTGATTCCGGCCGCGGACGCTTCGCGGGCGGCCATGGCCTGCGCGTGTTCGGCTAGTGTTGGGTCCCACGAAGCAGCTAGCGCGAGTGGGATGGGACCGATGGTGCGGAAGCCGTGAATGACGTCATAGCCGAAGAGCAAAGGGATATGGTGCGGCGATTGAGTGACGGCGATGTGCTGGAGTTCGTTGATGCGGACGGGATCGGTGAAGAAGAGGAAAGAACCGACCTGGCCCTTGACGGTGAGGTCGTCAGCTTGCTCGCGGGAGGTGTACTGTCCAGCTGCCTGCTCGAGTTGACCTACCTTCTCGGCTGTGGTCATCTTCTCGAGGAGACTGTCGGCAAACTGCTTGGCCTGGGCGTCGGTGATGGGGGCTTGCTGGGCGTAGAGAGTTGTTGCCGCGGCAAGAGCGAGTATGGGAAGGACGGTTTGAAGACGCAACGAGGATCTCCTTGCAGATGCAGCGCTTCCCTGCTCTTGGCAGAGAGAGTCATAGAGGCGCCGCGGCTAGAACAAGAGTTTGAGGACGAACTGGAACTCGCGTGGATTGTATCCCCAACGCGTAGAGGTGAACTGGCCAAAGGAACCGTCGCCAAGACCGGAGTCAGGGTTGTTGAAGGTGGGGGTGTTGGTCAGGTTGAAGGATTCCACGCGGAATTGAAGCTTGACGTTCTCGTGTATGGGAAAGGTCTTGAAGCCGGAGACGTTGAGCGTGCGCGCGTGCGGGCCGTAGATGAGGTTGCGGGCTGAAGGTACATACGAGCCGAAGGTCTGTTCGGCGAAAGCGCAGGTATTGAAGAAAAAGCCCGGGGTGTGGATGTTGCTCTGAGTGTATGCGGGGTTGGTGCCATACTTACACGGCACACCGGGTGCTAAAGCGTAGGGATTGCCGATGCGCAAAGCGCGCTCGGCACCGCCCGCGACGCCGGTATTGGATTCGGCGGTGTCATCGGTGATGCTGAAGGGCAGGCCTGTGGATTGGATCCAGATGGCGTTGGCCTGCCAGCCTTTGATGACGCGGGCCTTGAAGCCGTGGGCACTCTTGCCGAAGGGGAACGAATAATTGAGCAGCAGAGCGAATCGGCTGCGGACGTCGAGGTCGGAGTTGCCATAATCGATGCGGCTTAGCTGGGACGGGATAACGCCGCCGCCGGTGGCTCCGACCGCATAGTTAGGAGCGTTGTTGAGCCCGTGGGCCCAGGTGTAGTTCGCGTTGAGGCCGAGGTCGTTGGTGAAACGATGGAGCACGGTGGTCTGCAACGCGTTGTAGCTGGAAGAACCTCCCGAGATCATCTCATTGACGGTGGTCAGATTGGGAAATTGACTGTAGAAGGGGTAGCTTTGCGGAAAGATGTTGGCGGTCGATGGTGGAGCGAGATTGAGATCGGGGTTCTGGCGCAGATGCCGGCCAAGTTCGCCAACATAGGTGATTTGGACCGAGCTTTTGTGGATTTCGCGCTGCAAGGTGAGATTGTACTGCTCAATGTATTCGGACCTATAGTGAGGATCGATGCCGGCGAGAGTGAAGTTGGCTATGTTGGTGGAGTTCAGATTGAAGGGCGGTTGGACCGAGGGGATGGGCAGACCCTGAGCAAGCGTTGTGGTGTTGTAAACGGATTGGTAGTTATACACATATGGGGCGTTGCCGAGCGACGTCTTGGCACCGCTGTTGATCGGAATATATGTCAGTCCAAATCCCCCTCGCAGAACGGTCTTTGGATCGGACGAGAAGGCGAACCCTAGTCGCGGCGCAAGATTCGAGTAGTCGGTATTGACGCCAGCAGTGGCGCCGGCGTTGACACCAGGAACAAGCAGCGTTGCGGTATAGGGGTCGAAGTTGGAGATGTGGTTGTGAGCTTCGACGAAGGGCGTGAAGAGGTCGTAGCGAATACCCATATTCAGAGTAAGGCGGGGCACGACGCGCCAGTCATCCTGCACGTATCCGCTTGGCTCCCACACGCGGAAGGCTGGTGCGACGAGCTGGTTCGACCGCTGCGCCTCGTAGACGGTTCCGCGCAGGAGGCAACCGAGCGGCGCGCAAGAGTTGGTACCGTTGTAGAGCGGGCAGGTTGACGAAGACGAGCAGGTCCCAATGGTGAGCAGGCCCGCACCGTAGGAGCTTTGCGCCGCTGTAGCGTAGCGGCGAATGAGAGATGCACCCCACTTGATGCTCTGCTTGCCGTGCTGTAGCGTGAACTGGGCGTTGGCCTGGTAGGTGTTGTCGCGATCGTCAAGCGGAAGGAAGATGCCGTCGCCGACCGTGGAGTAGCCCTGGGGCGAGACCGGTGTGAGAGCGGAGGTGTGGATGTCTCCAGTATTGCCGCCCTTGAGGCCGAGTGTGGTCCCTAAGTTCAGGCCGTAGTTGAGCGGCAGGGATTGATTGTCGATGTAGGTGTAGCCGACACGGAACTCGCCGAGCAGGTTCTGTGAAAAGAGGTGAACATAGTCGATCTGCGCATTCTGATCGAGCTGCTGAGACGTTCCGGCGAAGGAGTAAAGATTGCCACCGGGGGCAATGCCGCTGACCCGTGTGCCTCCCGTGATGGTGCCGCAAGAGCCAGGTGTCGTGCAGGCGCCGCTGGGGTTCGGATTGGCGACGGAAGCGCCAACCAGAGTGCTTGTGATAGGCAATGATCCCGGAACGACGTTGTTGCCCTGGTTGACGGAGTAGCGGACGAAGGCGCGATCGCCGTTGTTGAGCGCGTAGTCCACGCGGGCGTCGCCTACCTGGGAGTTATGGATCTGATTGGCGGTATAGACGAAGTTGCGGGCTGTAGCCGTGTTGCCGCTGGAACAGGGAGTGAACTTACCGTTCTGATAGTTCGGTTGCGGATAAAGCTGAAAGTAAGCCAGGCCAATGGGATCGATAGCAGTGCTGGGAACGTTGCTGTGGACGATATCCGTGAAGTAGCCGATGTTGCCTGGCTGCTGCTCGAGGCAGGTGGGAACGGTGGACAGGTTGGTGAAGCCCATAACCTGGCGAAAGCCTTCGTAGTCCGCGAAGAAGAACAGCTTGTTGTGGAAGATGGGGCCGCCGAGCGAGGCGCCGTACTGGTTCTGCCGGAGTTCGGTGTGGGAGATAGCAAAGTAGTTGGTCGCGTCCGTGATGTCGTTGCGCAGGAACTCGTAGGCAGTGCCGTGATACACGTTGGTGCCGCCCTTGGTGATGATATTGATGATGGCGCCGGCAGCGCGGCCAACTTCAGCCGTGTAGAGATTGGTCTGTACGCGGAACTCCTGGATGGCGTCGATGTCGGGGCGGACGCCGATGGCGCCGATGATGCGCTCATTGTTGTCGAGGCCGTCGATGAGCTGGTTGTTGGCGTTTTCATCCTGGCCGTTGGCCGAGACCGACGAGGTAAGGCGGCGGTCGTCCGGGCGGCTGCCGCTGGAGAGCGCGTTGGGCGGCCCTTCATTGGTGCCGGCAAGAATCTGCGCGAGTTCCATAAAGTTGCGCCCGTCCAGCGGGAGGTCTTCGATCTGCCGCTCGGTGACGACGGTGCCAACCACGGAGCTATCCGTCTGAAGCTGCGGTTCTACGGTGCCGACATCGACTGTAACGGTGGCGCCGATCTTGAGGTTGGCGTCAATACGCGTACGGTCTCCTCCCGAGAGGGTGATCTCGGGAACGGTGTAGGTTTCAAATCCGGCACTCTCAATGGTGACCGTGTAGCGGCCAACAGATAGAGATGAGACTAAGAACTCTCCGGCACTGTTGGACTTCTGCTTGAGCGTGACGCCCGTATCGATGTTCGTCACCGTAATGGCGGCGCCCGGGATGACGGCGTGGGTGGCGTCGGCGACGCGACCGAGTATATCGGCGGTTTCAACCTGGGCGAGCGCGGAGCAGGAAAAGCCGAGGCAGACGAGAAGAGCCATCACGAGGTTGCAGCGAACTGTCGCGGTGTGCCGGCGGAGTCGCACCATGGAACGTTCACCTGCGGAGTACCGCCGAGAGCTGTGCATCATTTTCTAACAGGACCTCAAATCTCTTTACGACGGCGAGACATGGCAACGAACACCGGCAGCCACTCTAGAGGGTCGGATAGTGATTTGTAAAATGCATTGTTACTATGATTTTGATCACTATTTCTTATCACTGATCGAGTCCTCCGGAGCGGCAATCAGGTAGAGGAGATTGCCGATGCGAAGAGTGTCCGCTGTCGCTGGAGCTTCCGTGCATGGATGCTTCTGTGGGACAGCGAGGCAGACGGCGTTGCCCTGCAGTGTGAGTGTCAACGGAGCGACGTGGAGGCCGTCAGTCGCCAGCGTAGAGAGTTTGCCGGTTGAGGCAATCGCGAGTGACTGTGCCGTGGCGAGGTTGCGGACGGCGAAGTCGCCGTTGGGCAGGCGGTGGATGGTCCAGAGCTGGTGGGCGATGGAGGCAGGCGTGGAAGCGGGCACGGCGAGAGTGGGTGAGGAGTTGGTATTGGTCTCAAGGACGCGGGTTGCGCCGGCGCTGGCGGCGATGCGGTAGGTGCCGTCCGTGAGATCTGGAACGGACTTGCCCCAGCTAAAGGTAAGCAGCGAGCGAGCGGGTGCGTCGTAGGCGGCGGTGTAGGAGTGCCACTTGATGGCGACGTGGGTGTCGCGTGGAGAAGTGTTCAGGACGAGAAGAGCAAAGGTGCCGTCGGGGTTCTGGAAGGCTGCGGTTTCGAGTCCGCGATCGGCAATGGCGGAGATGCGGACAGCACCGGGCCGGATGAACGGAGCCGCGTGGGCAAGCTCGTAATATTCGACGTTGCGATGGAGGGAGGGTGCGCCGTCATGGGTTTCAAGAGTGAAGAGCGCGCGGCAATCGTTACAGCCGCCGTTGTGCGGACCGCCACGGGGATCGAGCAGGATGTTCCAGAGGGAGACCGTGCGTGCCTCGTTGAGGGTTGTGCCGAGGATGAGATGCTGTGCCTGCCATATGAGATCGTTGGCGAAGACAGTGCCGTTTGTGCCGGAGCACTCGGTGAACCAGATGGGTGTGTCTGGATGAGCTTTGAGGAAGGTCAGCTGGGCGGATGGGTCTCCGGCATAACAGTGAAAGGAGACGGCACTGAAGAGTGGCGGAGCGTTGGGGGCCGTAAGCGTGGCAGCCTCAGCCAGCAGTTTGTTGGGGTAATCGAGGGTATTCCAGTTGTGTTCGTAGCCGATCAGCTTGGGGTCGCGGCCATCCTTCCAGAGCAGGGGTTGCAGCGCGGCTGCGAGATGAGTTTCCTGGGCGGGATCCATGTGCTGGGTGGGATAGGTGGCGTTGACGTTGAGGGGCTCGTTCTGGAGGGCGACAGCGAAGACAGGCAGCGCCTCGGACGCATACGCTTCAACGGTCCTGGCGAGATACTGCGCGTAGACAGGAATGTACGCGTTGTCGAGTGAGCCG
>Ga0302308_10002928_pt1 | contig 13721 bp, 11 predicted proteins | sample III_Palsa_E3_3_FD_200531 | JGI IMG/M metagenome (GOLD analysis project Ga0302308, IMG submission 200531) | Peat permafrost microbial communities from Stordalen Mire near Abisko, Sweden - III_Palsa_E3_3 | ecosystem: Environmental > Terrestrial > Soil > Palsa > Peat permafrost | place: Sweden... | reverse complement strand
CGAGGAAGACCCCGCCGACGTCTCCGCCGCCAAGCTCGCGGCCGGACTTGACCGGTTCGTTCCCGATCAGGCGGAACGGGCATACGCGGGAGCGCGGCTTGGCCGGCTGCTCGGCGTGGCGTTCGCGAGTGACGGCGGGGGCGCCCTGTCCCGGGAGGAGCTGTTCGCGGGCTGGCGGCTGTTCTTCGAGCGCCTGGCGGCGGTACGGCCGGTGGTCCTGCTGGTGGAAGATGCCCAGTACGCCGACGCCGGGCTGCTGGATTTCCTGGACCACCTGATCGACTGGGTCCGGGATCTGGCGGTGTACGTGCTGGTGTTCGCCCGCCCCGAGCTTGACCAGATCCGGGCGGGGTTCGGCACCGGGCGGAACCGGGTCACGCTGACCCTGGATCCGCTCGACCGGGTATCGATGGACCTCCTGGTGGATTCGCTGGTGCCCGGGATGGCGGCCGCGGCGCGGTCGAAGATCACCGGCCAGGCCCAGGGCGTGCCGTTGTTCGCGGTGGAGACGGTGCGATCGCTGATCGACCGCGATATCGTGCAGCCGGTCGAGGGGGTATACCGGCTGACCGGCGACATCGGGGAGCTGGCCGTGCCGGACAGCCTGCACGCGCTGCTGGCGGCGCGGCTGGACGCACTGGAGGAGGGGGTGCGGCGGCTGGTGTCCGACGCTGCGGTGCTCGGCAGCACGTTTCCCGCCGAGGCCCTGATCGCGGTGTCCGGGCAGGACGAGCGATCCGTGCAGACGGCGCTGGTGGATCTCGTCCGCCGTGAGGTGCTGAGCGTGTCCGCGGATCCGCTGTCGCCGGAGCGGGGCAGCTATCAGTTCGCTCAGCAGATGCTGCGGCGGGTCGCCTACGACACGCTGTCCCGGCGGGACCGTAAGACCCGGCATCTGGCGGTCGCGCAGCACCTGCGCACCACGTTCGCCGGGGACGGCGAAGAAGTGGCCGACGTGATCGCCCGGCACTACCTGGACGCACTGGACGCCATCCCCGACGACCCCGACACCGGCCGGATCCGCGGCCAGGCGATCACCGCCTTCGTCCGGGCCGCCGAACGGGCCGAACGTACCGGATCTCCGGCCCGCGCCGCTGCCAGCTACGCCACCGCCGCCGAACTGACCACCGCGGACGAGACCGGTCTGGAGCCCGACGCCGGGACGCTGTGGGAGCGTGCGGCGGAGGCTGCCACCGCCACCGCGGACTATGCCGGTGCGGTCCAGTACGCCGACCGTGCTCGTGTCCGTCACCTGCGGCGTGACCAGGACCGGGCCGCCGCCCGCGCCCAGGCCATCGCCGGCCGGGCCCTGAACGAGTGGGGCCGCTATGCCGAAGCCCGGGAGCAGCTGATCCCCGCGGTCGAGGTGCTGCGCACCGACCCGGACACGGACACGGTGCGCGCCCTGCAGGAACTCGCCACCCTGGAGACGTTTGCCGGGTCGCCCGACGCTGACCGGCTCACCGCCGAGGCACTGTACCTCGGTCAAGCCCTCGACGTGGGCACCGGGCAGCTCTGCGACCTGTTCATCGCCCGCGCTTTGTATCTCCTCTTCGGCGGCAGCTTGCCCGAAGCCATTGCCTACCTTCGCGAAGCCGTTCGGCTCGCCACCCAGGCCAGCGACAACTTCCGGCTCGGACGCGCGCTGCTCAATCTGGCCGCGGCACTGGAGTCCACCGACCTGGCCGCCTCGGCGGATGCCGCGCGTACCGCCGTCGGGCATCTGCGCCGGGCCGGCGTCCGGGACTATCTGGCCACGGCGATCCTTAACCTATCCAGTTCGCTAGTCGATCTCGGCGATTGGGACGCCGCTGAAGCCGAGCTCATCCAGGCGATGGACTCCGACGGGCTGACGGACATCGACTACCTCAACTGCCAGCGGGGCTGGCTGGCCGCATTGCGTGGCGACGTGGCAACCGCCGGGACCGTGCTGGCCGGAGTTCAGAGCCTGCGGGCCAGCGAAGCGCCCCAGGTCAAGACGTTGCTCCTCCTCGCGGAGGCCTTCACCGCCGCCGCGGGTGACCAGCACCAGGACGCACTGCGACACGTCCGCGCGATCCTCGCTCATGCCGACTCGCTCGGAATAAGCCACGGAGACACGCTCTGGGCGTGGCCGCTCGCCGTCCGCACCGCAGGCAAGCTGGGTGCCTCCACCGTCACCCGCGAGCTGCTCAGCCAGCTTGACTCATATCCGCCGGGGCACGTCGCGCCCCTGCTACGGGCCGAGCGTGACCTGGCCCGCGCCCGGCTGGCGGCCAGCGACGGCGACCAGGCCGCCGCGGCCGCCTTCGCCGCCGCGATCACTGCGCTGCGCGAGCACGGCACGCCCTACCATCTCGCCCACGGACTGCTCGATCATGCCCAGTACCTGCGGCGCCACGGTGACGCCGGTGCCGCGGCGGCAGCCATCGACGAAGCCAGGGACATCGGGCAGCGGCTGCGCTGCCAGCCGCTGCTCGACCGCGCCGCGAACCTGGACCCGGCGACGCCTGCGGCCTCCGTCAGTCCCCGGACGCCGGCCTAGATGGCCGCGTCGTCCGGGCGCTTCCGCGACGCGCTGCGCCACCGTGACCTGCGGCTGCTGATCGGCGCGTTCGGCGTGGACCAGGTCGGCAGCTGGTCCTACCTCGTGGTGATCTCGGTGTACCTGTTCGACCGGACCCACTCCACCCAGTGGCTGGCGGCCCTGGGCATCTGCCGCTGGGGGCCGGGCCTGCTGCTCGCCAGTTACGGGGGTGTGATCGCCGACCGCTATCAGCGGGTCACCATCCTCATCGTCTCGGCGCTGGCCAGCGCGGCCGTCATGGCCGCGATGGCGGTGGTGGTGGCGACCAACGCCTCACCCGGCCTGATCCTGGTCCTCGCGGCCGCCTCGGCCGTCGCGCTCGCGCCCTACCAGCCCGCCGCGGGCGCGCTGACCCCGGAGGTCGTCGGCGAGAAGGACCTGGCCGCCGCGAACTCTCTCTTCTCGGCGCTGGAGAACCTGGTCGTGGTCCTCGGACCCGGCATCGGCGGCCTGCTGCTGCTGACCGGCAGGCCCGTCATCGGGGTCGCGATCAACGCGGCCAGCTTTGTCGTAGCGGCCGCCGTGATCAGCCGGCTGCGGGTCCGCTCCCGCGGCGGCGCGGACTCCGAGGACAGCGCGGTGCAGCAGTGGAAGGCCGGACTCAGCGCGCTGGCCGCTCAGCCCGTCGCGGTGGCCGTCGTGTTGTTCTGCGCGCTGGACTCCGCGGTCTACGGCGCCTCTACCGTCTTGTACGTGCCGCTGTCGGTCCGGCTCGGTACCGGACCCAACGGCTACAGCTACCTGCTGGCCGGGGCCGCGCTCGGCGGGGTGCTCGGCGTGGGCCTGGCTAACCGGCTCAGCGGCGGGTCCCGGCTGGCTCCGGTGATCATGGGGAGCATCTGCCTGCAGGCGCTGCCGTTCGGTGTCACGGTCGCGGTGAACTCACCCGCGCTGGCCGCCGTCCTGCAGGTCGCCTCCGGGGTCGGGATGGTCATCGTGGACGTGCTCGCGCTCACCAGCCTGCAGCGCGATCTGCCCAGGCAGACGCTCGGCCGCGTGCTGGGGATCTTCGACACCGTCCTGCTGGCCGGCATCTTGCTGGCCAGCGTGGCCACCGGCATCCTCCTCGCGCACACCGACGTCAACGTCGCGCTGATCGCGGTGGGCGCCGGGATCCCGGCCCTCGGCCTGGTCGGCCTGCCCGCGCTGCTGCGGGCCGACCGGACCTCGGCCGCGGTGGCGCAGCGGCTGCGCCCGCGGGTAGCGCTGCTGGCGCGGCTGGACCTGCTCGAAGGCGCGGACCGCCGCACGCTCGAGCGGCTGGCGGCCGCGGCCCAGGAGATCGTCATGCCCGCAGGTGAGATCGTGATCCGTGAGGGCGACGAAGCCGACGCACTGTGGATCCTGGCCCGGGGTGAACTGTCGGTATCCGCTACCGGCGACGATCCCGTGCCGCGCCAACTGGCGGTGGTGACCGCGCCCGGGTATGTCGGAGAGCTCGGGCTGCTGCACGGCATCCCGCGCACCGCCACGGTGCGGACCAGCCAGGAATCCGTGCTGCTGCGGATCGGCGGGCAGGACTTCCTAGACGCTGCCGAAGCTGGCCGGGCGAGTCCGTCCCTGCTGGCCGTGGCGGGCATCCGGATGGCCCGCACCCCGGGGCGTGGCGCCAGGCCCCAGCCCGTTTCCGCCGACACCGCGCCGCCCGGCCCCCACCCCCATCACCCGGAAGGGTGAAATTTAATGAACCCTGATGCCCTGCTGACCGAACTCGGCGAGCTGGCGACGGCGCTCGGCCCGGCCGTCCGGCCGGCCGGCACCGACGAGCTGCTGCGCTCCCTGACCGAGACCGCGCGCCGCCTGTTCGGCGCGGCGGCCTGCTCGCTGGCCCTGCTCAGCGAGGATGAATCGGAACTTATCTATACAGTGGCCGCGGGCGAGGGCGCGGACGACGTCACCGGCATGCGGATATCGTCCTGGAAGGGCATCGCGGGCTGGGTCGTCCAATCCGGGCAGCCGATCGCCGTCAGCGACGTGGCCAGCGATCCGCGCTTCTCCCGGGAACAGGCCGAGCGGACCGGGTACGTCCCGCAGGCCATCCTCGCGGTACCGGTCGAAACGCCCGAGCGCACGCTCGGGGTCATCAGCCTGCTCGACCGTGACGCGCGGCGCCCAGGCGCCGAGCAGGACATGACCCTGCTTTCGCTGTTCGCCGACCAGGCCGCGCTGGCCCTGGCCAGCGTCGAGAGGTTCACGTTCATGGGCCGGGTGCTGCTCGACGCGCTGGCCCGGGCGGCGAGCGGAGAGGACCTGGTTGACGCCCTGCGGCGGGCGGCCGACGGGCCCCCGGGCGCGGACGCCGATCTGGCCGCGCTGGCCGCCACCTTCGCGACCCTGGCGCGCCGCGGCACCGCGGAACGCCGGCTCGCCCTGGCCGTGCTGCGAGATATCGGGGACTACGCGGAAAGGCGGCCGTCACGGTCCCGCTGAGACCGGCCTGGAGCGACGCCTTCGCCCAGGCAGCGCTACGGCCGGTACCACGGATCGATCTGCCCATCGACAAGGACTGGGCCTGGGGCGGCGCGTCAGGCGCCGGGGTGACCGTCGCCGTGGTCGACAGCGGGGTCGACGGCACCCACCCTGACGTCGGAACCGTCGGCCGCGCCATCGCCCTGCAGTGGGACCGGGAAACCGACGAAGTCGTCAGCGCCGAGGGCCCGCACGAGGACCTATTCGGTCACGGCACCGCGTGTGCCGGGATCATCCGGCGCGCCGCGCCCGACGCGGCCATCTGGTCCGTGCGCGTCCTGGGCAGCCGGCTGACGGGCAAGGGTGTCGTCTTCGCGGCCGGCCTCCGCTGGGCGATCAAGGAAGGAGCACGGGTGGTCAATTTGTCGCTGAGCACGGGCCGCGAGGACTACTTCGGGCTGTTCCACGAGATCGCCGACGAGGCGGCGTTCGCCGGCGCGGTCCTGGTCTGCGCGGCCAACAATGTCCCGGCGCCTACCTATCCGGCCCAGTTCTCCTCGGTCATATCCGTCGCCGCCCACGACGGGCAGGATCCGTTCGCCCTCGACGCCAACCCGGCGCCGCCGACCGACTTCGGCGCACCCGGCATCGACATCCGGGTGCCGTGGCTGTCCGGCTCCACCATCGTCTCGACCGGCAACTCCTTCGCCGCGCCCCACGTCACCGGACTGGTGGCCCGGCTGCTCAGCAAGCACCCGCATCTCACGCCGTACGAAGTAAAGACCGTGCTAAGGGCCGTGGCCAGCAACGCAGCAAGTCCCGGGAGCCAGCGATGACGCCTGACGTGACGGACATCTTGAGCAAGACCGCCCTGCTTCGCTCGGTTCCGGCCGAGGATCTCAGCGTCCTCGCCGCCGCCTCCCGGCTGCGCACTTTCCGCCGCGGCCAGGTGGTGTTCACCCGGGGTGACCCCGGTGACACCGTGATCGTGGTCGTCTCCGGCCGGGTCAAGGTAGTGGTCCGCTCGGCGGACGGCGGCGCGCTCACGCTGGCGATCATCGGCCCGGGGGGCGTGTTCGGCGAGCTCGGTGTCGCCGACAGCGGGCCCCGGTCCAGCGACGCCGAGACCCTGGATGAATGCCAGCTGCTCCTGGTCCCGCGCGAGGCGATCCAGGAGATCTGCGCGCGGGTACCGTCCGCGGCGCAGGCCCTGACGGCGGCCATCGCGGCTACCCTGCGGCGCCTGACCGACGCGACGGCCGACCTGATCTTCCTTGACCTCCCGCGGCGGGTGGCGAAGATGCTGCTCAGCCAGCCCAGCGGCGAGGATGGCGCCATTGCGCTGAAGCTGAGCCAGGAGGAACTGGCGCATCAGGTCGGCGGCACCCGGCAGAGCGTCAACGCCGCGCTACGCGGTTTCGAGCGCCGCGGCTGGATCGAGGTACACGACCGGACCATCACGGTGAAGCAGGCCACGGCTCTGCGCCGGTTCGCCGGCGCCGAACTGTCCGCAAGGTGACAGTCGTGGTGTCCGCCAGACGACTGACACCGCACCCGCGATCAGAGATGCTAGCCACAGTTGTTCATACGAACCCGGCACCTAAGAGGTGGGCACCATGACCGAGCAGAGCCAGACCCCCGACATCACGGTCGAAGAGGACACCGAGGGCCACGTGCACCGCGACGACGACGTCGAGGGCCACGTGCACCGCGACGACGACGTTGAGGGCCACGTGCATCGCGACGACGACGTTGAGGGCCACGTGCACCGCGACGACGACGTTGAGGGCCACGTACACCGGTAGCGGCCGCAGCGCGAAGGGGCGGACAGCCATCTCGTCCGCCTCTTCGCGCTGTAGCATCGCCCCATGACAACGCCTCAAGAAGTCCTCGCTAAGGTCCCGTTGTTCTCGATGCTTTCGAAAAGGGATCTGGCCAGCCTGGCGCGCAATGCGCACGAACGGTCTTTTCCCGTCGGCGCGGTACTCACCGACGAAGACGAAACCGGCGCTACTTTCGGTGTCATCGTGGACGGCCAGGCCGCGGTGACCGTGCACGGAAACCCCACCCGCACTCTTGGCCCCGGTGACTATTTCGGTGAGATGGCGCTGATCGATCATTCGTTTCGTTCGGCGAAGATCACCGCCGCGACCGAGTTGCATTGCCTGATGTTCACCGCGTGGGTCTTCCGTCCTTTCGCCATTGAGCATCCAGAAACGGCCTGGGCTCTGCTCGAAATGATGGTGCAGCGCGTCCGCGATGCCGAGAGCCGCTAAAGCCCTTCACACATCGAGCGTCGTTTCCTCGGCGGCCACCATGACGGGAACTGGTGACGTCACGAACCGATTCGCCAACTGGTCGAGGCCGTCGTCCGTTCGGTCCGGATGATGATGGAACAGCACTACCTGACGGGCCCCGGCGCGCTCAGCCAGGGCCACCACATAGTCGGCGGCGGCATGGCCGAACGCCGCCATGGCCGCGACCTCCTCCGCCAGCAGCTGGGCGTCGTGGATCAGCACGTCTGCTCCGGCGGCCAGCTCAACTGCGGCGGCGTGATATTCGCCCCACCCGTCTGGTCCGGGCCCAAGCGCGGTGGGGCAGTGATCGGTGACGTAGGCGATCACTGATCGCCCGTCGCCGACCCGGTACCCGAGCGTCCTGCCCCCCTTGTGCGGGATCTCGCGAGCCTCGACCTTGAACCCGCCTTCCTCGAACTGGCCCGGTCCCAGGGTGCCGAATTCCCAGCGGCCGCGTAGCTGGCCGGGGCCGATCGGGAAATGCGGCGGTGACATCGCCCGGTCCAGTACCGCTTCGGCGCCGGTGCCGTCCTGCTGATCCGGCAGCAGCAGCCTGACCGTAGCGTCTTCGCGGTCCCCGGCGCGAAAGAACGGCAGCCCCTGGACATGATCCCAGTGCAGGTGGGTCAGCAGGATCGTCCCGCTGAACGGCTGGCCGGCCAGCAGCGCGGTGACCCGGCGGATTCCCGTGCCGGCGTCGAGTATGAGCGTGGGCGGCGCTCCGTGGTCATGGGCTACGGCCACGCAGGAGGTGTTGCCGCCGTACCGGACAAACTCGGGCCCGGGCGCGGGGGTCGATCCGCGGACACCGCAGAAGTGCAGTCGCACCCGTCAAGCCTAGCCACGCAGCCGGCGGCCAGCCGCCGGGCCGGTCAGGATGGCAACCAGGCCAGCAGGTCGGCGTTGATCGTCGCGGCCTCGGTGGTCGGCATGCCGTGCGGGAATCCGTAGTAGCACTCCAGACCACTCGGCTATCGCCGCGGTGAACTCTCGGGCCGGCTCCGTGCGCAACCCGGGAGGTGGCGCAGGTTGCCGGAGCTCCCGGAATGTCAGTAGGTACCGCTAGGTTTGGGTTGGGGACCACTGGGTGATGGGAAAGGCCTTGGTCACGTACGAAACAAAGCACGGGGCGTCGCGGCGGGCAGGCGAACAGCGGCGGGCGGAGCTTGGTGAGTTCCTGAAGGCGCGCCGCGCCCGGCTCACCCCGGATGACTTCGGCATGCCGCGAGGTTCGCGGCGGCGTACACCCGGGCTGCGCCGTGAAGAGGTCGCGCTCTTGGCCGGCGTGGGTGTCACCTGGTACACCTGGCTTGAGCAGGGCCGCCAGATCAACGCCAGCACGCAGGTGCTGGACGCGGTGGCCGGCACGCTCCGGCTCGACCGGGTCGAACGGGAGCACTTGTACCGGCTGGCTGAGGCGACGCCCGTTCGGACCGAGTGTGTGCTCACGACCGTGCCCGACACCATCCGCGAGATCGTGCACTCGCTCGAACCGCTCCCGGCGACCTTGATCAACGGCCGGTTCGACATCCTGATGTCAAATGATGCGTACGAGGAACTGTTCTGGGACTGGCATTCGATGCCGTGCGTCCACAAGAACGTCCTGTGGTGCTGCATCACCGAGCCGTCGGCCCGTGACAAGTTCCCCGAGTACACCCGGCAGGTCCGCTACATGGTGGCGCGGCTGCGCGCCGGCTACAGCAGGCACATTGGCGATCAGGACTGGGAGGAGGATATCCGCAGGCTGGCGGGCCTCAGCCGCGAGTTCGCCGAGCTGTGGGCGCGGCACGAGGTGGCCGACCCCGAGCCGCGCGTGGTCACCTACCTGCACCGCGAGGCCGGGCCCCTTGGCCTTGCCATCAGTGAACTGTCCGTCCCGGACCTGCCGGAAGCGCGCATCGTGGTGTACACGCCGTGTGATGACGACACCCGGGCCAAGATGCCACTGACCCGCAGGTCAGGCAGCACCGTGCCGGTTATCATCTGACCGGCTGCGGCGGCCCTAGTTCAGGAAATAGCTGCTGCCACCGTTCTGGGGGTTGGTGACCAGCGCGATGACCGTGACCGTGCCTGCGTCGGCGAAGGTGAGGCTCAGCATGATGTCCTTGCCGTCGTGCATCGGGCCGGCGCCCGTGATCAGCAGGTGGTAGGTGTCCGGGTTGAAGTTGGTCATCGAATCGGCCGGGAGAACTATGTACGGCACGGTGCGCATGGTCAAGATGCTCCCGTGCCGTGCGACCGGCGCCCGCAGCTGGACCTGTCCGCCCACGCTGGTATGCGCGGAGATCAGCCGGTCCGTCTTGCCGTTGTTGCGGATGTCCAGGTACGCGACCGTGGTCCCCGGCGTCGTCGGCTGCGGCACGTATGCGCTGGCAATGCCGATGGATGAGGACGCGTCGGCCGACGCGCAGCCCGTTACCACGAGCGCCGCCAGCAAGACAGCGCCCGCGGCGCCTAGAACCGACCTCAGTCTGCGCATGGCCACAAGGCTATCGTCAGCCGCGATCGACCGCGGTGCCGAGGAGGCCTAGCGCGGGGGAGCCGAGGTCCAGCAGGGCCCGGTGGAAACGCGGCAGCGAAAAACCGGCGCCCCACTCCTTCCTGGCCCGCTCGCGCAACTTGAGCAGCTCGAGCTTGCCCCAGGTGTACCGGCCGTAGGTCGGGTCGAAGGTGGCGCGCCTGGCCTCCGATAGCGCGGCCGGCCCGGACAGGTGGGTATCCGCCTCGAAGCGGCGCGCCGCGTCCTGGACCGACATCCCGGCGGTGTGCACGCCGATGGCGCACGCCAGCCTGGTCACCCGGACCAGCGCCTCTAGCCAGATCCCGATCGCGATCCTGGGATCGTCGGCGCCGAACCCTTCCTCCACGCACAGTTCCTCGCCGTAGTGCGCCCAGCCCTCGATGAACGCGCTGGAATGCAGGTTGGACCGGACCTCGGACGTCAGGTGCCGCAGCGCGCGACCGTGAGAGAAGTGCCCGGGCGCGACCTCGTGCACGGCGATCCCGGGCAGCGTCGCGGCGCTGAATACCTCCAGCCACTCTTCTTGCGCGCGGTCGGGCCAGGACTCCTCCGGCGGCGTGATGTAAAACCACGAGGGGCCTTCCGGCTCGCCGGGAGCGGCCCAGGACAGCATGGCCATCGACCACCGCCGTGACTCCGGTGCCGGGCCGACCAGGCAGACGCCGTCGTTGTAGGGGACCAGGTCGCGAGAGCGGGTGAACTCGATGGCCCGCTCGGTCCAGAGCCGGGCCGCGTCGATCACGCCGGCCCCATCCGGATGGTCGCGGACCAGCTCGCGGGCCACGTCGAGGGCCGGCAGGCCAGGTTCAAGGCGGGCGCAGCCATCGGCCAGCAGGGCGCGCAGCCGGTCCCGTTCCGCGTCCGCCTGCTCCGCCAGCCTGCCCAGGTCGACCGGCAGGGCCTCCGCGCTGCTCATCAGCGCGGTGAGCCCGGGGCCGCCCAGCGCGGGGTCGGGATCGCCGTCCGCCGCCGCCCGCTCCAGATGCGCGACCAGCCGGGCCAGCGCGGCCGCCGCGGCCTCCCGGGCGGCCTCGCCTGAACCGTTACCTGCTGGCCCGGTGCGCAGCCCCGCGCCGAGCCCGCGCACGGCTTCCAGCAGTGCCTGCGCGACGGGAGCGCTGACCTGGTCGAGCGATTCCACAGCCGCGTCGGCGACCCGGGGCCAGGTGGCGAGATGCTCAGCCCGCGCGGTGTCCCTTTCGGCCTGCGGAGCGTAGTCCCTGTCGTAGCAAGCCAGGTCGAGCTCGCCGAGGTGCAGGAGCGGATTTCGGCGGTGCAGCTCGAGGGTGGCGTAGACGACCTGTTTCTGGTCCTCCGCCGCCGCCAGCTGCGCCTCGTCGTGCGCGTCCGCGGCCCGCTCGCCGGTCGCCCGCGCCTGAGCCAGCCGGGCGAGCCCGGCCCGGACGCCGGCTGGGGACAGGTCTTGCGGCTTGCCGTCGTACTCGTGCCGCCCGCAGTATTCGCGCATCTCGGCCACGTCAAGGTCGCAAACGGCGCGCACCCGCCGGGAAAGGTCCATGAGGCCGACGCTACCCGAAGGCCTTGATGAGAAGATCGGGTCATGGGCGATGTTCCCGAGTTCACGACCAGGCCGGAACTCATCGGCACCTTCGGCATGGTGGCCTCGACGCACTGGCTCGCCTCGGCCGCCGGGATGGCCGTGCTCGAGCACGGAGGTAACGCGTTCGACGCGGCCGTCGCCGCCGCGCTCGTGCTCCAGGTGACCGAACCGCACCTGAACGGCCTCGGCGGTGAGGTCCCGGTCATCGCGCATCACGCCGGCCGCGGCGAGACCTTCGTGCTCTGCGGGCAGGGGACCGCGCCGGCCGCGGCCACGCCGGAGGCCTTCGCCGACCTCGGGCTCGATCTCGTGCCCGGCAGCGGGCTCCTCGCCGCCTGCGTGCCCGGAGCGTTCGGGGCCTGGATGCTGCTGCTGAGGGAGTACGGCACGCTCCGGCTCCGCGACGTGATGGGGTACGCGATCGGGTACGCGTCCCGCGGTTACCCGCTGCTTCCCGCGATCAGCTGGGGCATCGCCAGCGTGGCTGAGTTGTTCCGCGACCACTGGCCGAGTTCGGCCGAGGTCTACCTGCCGGGCGGCCAGGTGCCCGTGCCGGGCTCGCTCTTCGCTAACCCCACGCTGGCCGCTACCTACCAGCGCATCCTCGACGAGGCGGAGGCGGCGAGCACGGATCGCGACCAGCAGATCGAGGCGGCCAGGCGGGTCTACTACGAAGGCTTCGTCGCCGAGATGATCGCCGCCTACGTCGCCTCCGCTGACGTCATGGATGTCACCGGCCAGCCGCACCAGGGGCTGCTTTCCTACTCCGACCTGGCGGGCTGGCACCCGCGGCTCGAGGAACCGCTGACCTATGACATCGGCGGCCTGACCGTGTGCAAGACCAGGCCGTGGGGACAGGGGCCCGTATTCCTGCAGCAGCTCGCCCTCCTGGACGGCTTCGATCTCAAAGCCATGGGTCCGGGCAGCGTGGACTTCATGCACACCGTGACCGAGTGCGCCAAGCTCGCGTTCGCCGACCGGGAGGCGTGGTACGGCGACCCTGACTTCACCGACGTGCCGGTCAAGGCGCTGCTTTCCGCCGACTACGCCGACGCCAGGCGTCAGCTGGTCGGGGCTGAAGCGTCGGCCAGCCTGGTTCCCGGCGCCCCGGACGGCAGGCCACCGCGGATGCCGGATTTCGTGATCTGCAGAACGGCCGGATACGACGACGCCAGCGTGGCTCCGAGCCTGGACGTCGAGCCGCCCGCGCCGCGACTGGACCCGGGTACGGGTGAGCCGACGATGCGCACCAGCGGAGGGCCCGGCGACACCTGCCACCTCGACGTGGCTGACCGGTTCGGCAACATGGTGTCGGCCACTCCGAGCGGTGGCTGGCTGCAGTCTTCGCCGGTCATCCCCGGGCTCGGCTTCTGTCTCGGCACGCGGGCGCAGATGTTCACGCTGACGCCCGGGCTACCCGCTACGCTCGCGCCGGGCAAACGGCCCCGGACCACGCTCACGCCGAGCCTCGCGCTGCGGGACCGTGAACCGTACCTGGCGTTCGGCACGCCCGGCGGTGACCAGCAGGACCAGTGGTCACTGCTGTTCTTCCTCAACCACCTGCACTTCGGGATGAACCTGCAGCAGGCAATCGACTTCCCGTCGTTCCACTCGGCGCACATGCCCTCGTCGTTCTACCCGCGCCAGGCGCAGCCGCGCGTGCTTGACGTGGAGTCACGGGTCAGCCCCGCCGTGATCGAGGACCTGCGCCGCCGTGGTCACCTGGTCAACGTCCGTCCCGCCTGGTCGCTCGGCCGGGTCAGCGCCGTCGCCCGCCGCAACGGGGTGCTGTACGCCGCGGCCAATCCTCGCGGCATGCAGGGCTACGCCGTCGGCCGCTGACTCCGCACGTTAACCGCCAGCTCACGTAGAGCATCGACCGGCCGTGTCACCGGGCCGGGGATGACGCATGTCATGCCAGGTTCCGGATGGACGGCACTACTGCTCCGGGCCGCCCACTGGTGGTATGGGCGTACGGGCGGTTCGGGGCCGGAGAAACCACCCCCCAAACAGCCCCGCGAAACCTTCAGACAGGGGATAGAGATGGGTCAGTACCAGGCGGGCTACGCTACAGCCCTCAGCTCTGCGGCCAGTTATGGCGCGAGCCGGGGCGGCGCGCCTGTGGTCTCCTTCGAGAACGTATCCAAGCACTACGGAAACCTGCACGCGGTTGACGGCCTTACCCTCGATTTGCGGCACGGCGAGACCGTCGCGCTGCTCGGCCCGAACGGAGCGGGCAAGTCGACCTCGCTTGACATGCTGCTCGCGCTGCGCAAGCCCACCAGCGGGCGGATCGAGATGTTCGGCTCTGACCCGTACCACGCGGTGAAGTCCGGCCGGGTGGGTGCCATGCTGCAGTCCGGCGGG
>Ga0302308_10002924_pt1 | contig 13726 bp, 12 predicted proteins | sample III_Palsa_E3_3_FD_200531 | JGI IMG/M metagenome (GOLD analysis project Ga0302308, IMG submission 200531) | Peat permafrost microbial communities from Stordalen Mire near Abisko, Sweden - III_Palsa_E3_3 | ecosystem: Environmental > Terrestrial > Soil > Palsa > Peat permafrost | place: Sweden... | reverse complement strand
AGCAACTGGATGATCTGGACGAGGCGCGTAAAAGCGATGTGATACCGCAGGCGGTGCTGCCGGAAATGGATATTGCCGCGCAGAAGATTCGCGATCGCGCCAATCAGCGCCTGATCGCGTTGGGCGAGGGGCCCATGCCTGCTGCGACACCAGCTGTCGCCGCCACGCCATCCGACGGTACCGGCGCAGGCATCGATAGCCCGACACACGATGCCCAAGGCAAGGCATCGGATGAGCCGACGAAGCCGATCCAGATCAGCTGGCTACCCGATATGGTCAATGCGCGCCTGACATTGATGGTCAAGCATGCGCAGGCAAACTGGCATGTATTCAAACACGGCAACGCTGCCGCTCGTGACGAAGCCAAGCAGCACATGATCGGCGGCTTCTTCGGCGTGCTGCCACCGACAATGTTCGTGCTGATGCCGATCTTCGCGCTGTTGCTGAAGCTGCTCTACCTATTCAAGCGCCGCTTGTACGTGGAGCACCTGATCGTGGCGCTGCACAGTCATGCCTTCCTTTTTCTCAACCTGCTGATCGGTGTTCTGGTCTCGATGCTCTCGACCTGGGTCAAGCCTCATGCCGCTTGGCTGGCCATACCCCTGGAATGGATTGCGCTGGCGTTATGGCTGTGGGCGCCGATCTATCTATTGATCATGCAGAAGCGGGTTTATCGACAAGGCTGGCCGATGACGGTGCTGAAATACCTGCTTATCGGTTGGTGCTATTGCTGGCTGCTGATGTTCGCCCTGATCGTCGCCTTTGTACTCGGCTTGGCACATTGAAGCCATCATGCAGCATGGGCAACTCAACAGGCGACACCAAGCGGTTCGGCGGCTCCTGCATTTGGGGTTTTGCACAGCGTCATCAGGCTGTCAAGCGACATGCACACTCGTTGTCAATTGCGTGAACAGTTGATGACGCAATTTTATAAATGATTGATTAAAATCATATTTTTTCCTTGATGAAAACTTGGTCAAGGCGTACGGAAGGGCGCCACAACGCGCCTGCGGGCCTGCGCTCCCCTTTGCATCCACAGACTTATCCACAGCTCTTGTGGATAAGCGCAAAACCTTACCCAACAGAGTCACTTAGCCCGCGTTTCTCGATAATCAGGCAGCTAGTGCGCGCAACCTCACGCAAAAGAATTTTTCCCGTCACAACAGCCACCGTTTCGTCGCTCCGAAAGCATCCCGAATACACTGGCTGATTACGAGGAACCCATGCCTGCCGTTCTGCGCGTTGCCTTACCCGTGCCCCTGCCGACCTTGTTCGATTACCTGCCGCCATCGGAGGGATCGGCACAGGCCGGCAGCCGCGTGCTGGTGCCTTTTGGCCGCGGCAAGTTGGTGGGTGTAGTCGTTGACGCCTACGCAGAAGCTGCGGTTGCTCGCGGTCGACTGAAGCCGGTGATTCGACTGCTTGACGACGCGCCACTGCTGGACGCCGAACTGATGCAGACCCTGGCGTGGGCTGCTGACTACTGGCTGGGCTCACCCGGCGAAGCCTATGCCAACGCCCTGCCAGTTGCCTTGCGCGAACCACGGCAACTGCCCGCTATCGGTGACGAATACTGGTCGCTGAGTCCGGCCGGCCAGAGTGCCCATGATGCCGGCAGCCGTCGCGGCGGCAGCCGGCAGGTGCTGGCTCTGCTGACCGAGGGACCACTGAGCGCGCAGGAGCTGACCGAACGCCTGCTCGGCTGGCGCAACGCCGGCCGGCGCCTGGCTGGTGCGGGGCTGATCGAGCGCAGCGAACGACCATCGCTGAACCACGCGCTGCCCGCCTCGCTGCCACCGCAGTTGAACGACGAACAGCAACAGGCCGTTGCCACAGTCGGTGCTCATCTCGGCGAATACCAGCCCTTCCTGCTGGATGGCGTCACGGGCAGTGGCAAGACCGAAGTGTATCTGGCGTTAATCGAACAGGTGCTGGCACGAGGCAAGCAGGCGCTGCTGCTGGTGCCCGAAATCGGCTTGGCACCACAGACGGTACGGCGTCTGCGCGAACGGCTTGGCGTAATCGTCGAAGTGCTGCATTCCAATCTGTCCGAAGGGGATCGCGCGCGCGCCTGGTTGCGTGCGCGTGCCGGCAGCGCGAGGGTGATTCTTGGCACGCGTTCGGCCATGTTCACGCCGCTGCCCGAGGCCGGCATCATCATCGTCGACGAGGAACACGACAGCGCCTACAAGCAGCAGGAAGGCTTCCGCTATCACGCGCGCGATCTGGCTGTAGTGCGTGCGCGTGCGCTGAATGTGCCCGTACTGCTCGGGTCTGGCACACCCTCGCTGGAATCGCTGGCCAATGCCGAAGCCGGTCGCTATCGCACACTGCACCTGCGCGCGCGACCCGGCGCGATTCGTCCGCCGCAGGTGCAGATCATCGACATGCGCGCGCAGCGACTGGAACACGGCATGTCACCGGCACTGTTGGCGGCAGTGTCTGAAACCCTGGCACGCGGCGAGCAGGCGCTGGTGTTTCGCAATCGCCGCGGCTACGCGCCCGTGCTGCTGTGCCACAGCTGCGGCTGGCACGCCGATTGCCCGCGCTGCGAACGGCCGCTGACGCTGCATGCCGGACGGCGCCAACTGCACTGCCATCACTGCGATTTTCGGCAGCGCGTGCCTGCGGCCTGCCCCGTCTGCGCGGCGGTCGATCTGAAACCGCAAGGCCAGGGCACCGAGCGCCTGGAAGAAGCGCTTGTCGCGCAATTTCCGCAGATACCCGTGCTACGCGTGGATCGCGAAACCACGCGACGACGCGACGCGTTCGAGAATTTGCTGGCGAAGCTGCAGGATGATCAGCCCGCTATCCTGGTCGGCACGCAGATGCTGGCCAAGGGCCACGACCTGCCCAACCTGACCCTGGTCGCGATCGTCGGCGTGGATGAAGGCCTGCACAGCGTGGATTTTCGCGCCGGCGAACGGCTGGCGCAGCTGGTGGTGCAGGTAGCCGGACGTGCGGGCCGCGCGCGCAAGCCCGGCCGGGTGCTGCTGCAAACCCATCAGCCGGAGCATCCGCTGCTGCGCGGGTTGCTCGCCCACGGCTACGCCATCGCAGCGCGCGAGTTGCTGGCCGAGCGCCGCCAAATCCAGTTGCCGCCCTACAGTCATCAGGTGTTGCTTCGTGCCGACGCGCCAACGCGCGAGCCAGTGGATGCTTTTCTCGCAGCGGCCCGCTCGGCCCTGCCAGAAAGCGTGGAGCTGCAGATCGCCGGGCCGATGCCCGCGCCGATGCCGCTGCGCGCCGGTCGTCATCGTGGTCAGCTGCTACTGGAAGCGCCGAGTCGCAGTGCATTGCATGGCCTGCTGCGGCCATGGCGATTGGCACTCACCGCGCTGCCGCAGGGACGGCCCGTGCGCTGGTCGCTGGATGTCGATCCCATTGATCTGTACTGATATCTCGCGGCCGATATCCGCGTACGAGCAATCGGCCGCAACGACCTTTACTCGGTTACATCGCGCCGCAGCGATCCCGGCCGCACCAGCCAGCGCACCGCCAAGATGCCGAGCTCATACAGCAGGCACATCGGAATGCCGAGCATCAGCATCGAGGTGATATCGGGTGGCGTAATCAAGGCGGCTACCGCGAAGGCGCCACAAATCGCATATCGTCTGGCGCTGCGCAGCTTGGCCAAGTCGACCAGGCCGATGGCCGCGACAATAACCACCGCCACCGGCACCTCGAAACACAGGCCGAAGGCGAAGAACATCAGCATCACGAAATCGAGATAGTGGGTGATGTCGGTCATCATCTCCACACCCTGCGGCGTCACGGCGGTAAGGAAGCGGAACGCCGCCGGCAACACCAGAAAATAGGCGAATGCGCCGCCCATATAGAACAGGATCAGCGCGGCCGCCAACAGCGGTCGCGCCAGCCGCTTTTCGTGCTTGTACAGACCAGGACTGACGAAGGCCCACAGTTGATAGAGCACCATCGGCATGCTGATGAAAAGAGCCGTATAGAAGGCCAGTTTCAACGGCGTGATAAACGGACTGGTGACCTCGGTGGCGATCAGATGCGCGCCTTGCGGCAGTCGCGCCACCAGCGGCTTGGCCAGCTCGGCATAAAGCCGGTTCGCGAACGGTACCAGCGCCACCAGCACCAGCAGCACCGTACCCACTGCCCACATCAGGCGCGTGCGCAGCTCCAGCAAATGCGAGAACAATCCCTGCAGGCCTTCTTCCGCTTCTGGGACCTCGGACTCAGGCGTTGCCATGCGATGTGTCCTTGTCGTGCTTCGGCTTGATCGGCGGTTCGTCCAGCGGCAGTTCGGACTGCAAGCCCTCAAGCGCCTGATCGTCGGCAACGTGGCTATCGGCAGAACGTGTTTCGCGTGGCCCGATCTCCGACGCCGGGCTTGCCGCCGAAGGGTTTTCAGATGTCAGGCTGCCCGGCTGCGAAGCAAACACAGGCCGGTTGGCGACACGTTCTTCCGGTGTCATGTCTTCGGGCGACTCTCGTGCCGTATTGGATGACGACGACGGCTGGAGTTTCACCATCGCCGCTGCCTCGGCGAACGGATCGTGGGCCTCCTTCAGAGTGTCCTTGACCTGCTGTTGCGCCGCTTCGGCGCTGGCCACAGCCGCGCGCGCGCTGCGCCTGATCTCTTCGATCTCCAGCTCGCGCTCCACTTCAGCCTTGACGTTGTCCCAGCCGCTGCGCACGCGCCGCAGAAGTGCGCCTGCGGTGCGTGCGGCACCAGGCAATTTTTCCGGGCCCAGCACGATCAAGGCGATCAGCGCGAGCAATACCATTTTGCCGAGGCTAAGCTCGATCATCGCCGCGCTCCGCCCGCTGCGCGCTTACTTGGTTTCGCTGGAGTCGCGCTGACTCTGCGTGGTGTCCGCACGGGACCCACCCACCGGCGGGTCGGCGCGCAGATGCTCGGCCTCCTGACGCTTGGCCTCAGCCTCTTTCTGCTTCGCTTCATCATCGCCGCTGACACTTTTCTTGAAGTCACGGATGGCCGCGCCAAGATCCGGTCCGAGATTGCGAATCTTCTTGGTGCCAAATACCAGCAGCACGACGACCAGCAGAATGATCCAGTGCCACATACTGTCAAAACCCATGATGACCTCTGAAACCAATCCGAGTGAACCGGCTGCGCGCCGGGCGCTGGGCTGGGCCAGCAACTAGTGTGAAGTGTACTCCTCCAGGCGATCGCGGAAATCCACCACCGGCCCGGGCACGTTGCTGACGCCGCCCTCGAAGATGCGGCGTGGTGTCACGCCGGCGCCGTAGATCGCCTCGTTGGCGTCGTAGTCGATGCGCAGCGCCGCGCCGTCAAGGGCGACGCCGGCAAACAGGCCACGCGAGCGCGAGTAGGAATAAATTTCGGCCTTCATCTGCGCATCGGTCGATGCCGTCGCGGTACGGCCAACAGGGCCTGCTGCCGCGGACGCATCGGCGCCCACGGTGAACTTGCCATTGACGATGGAGTCCACGCCGCGCTGAGTGCGGAATACCAGCACCAGATCGGTCGATGACACGCCTGCTTGAAAGCCGATGCTGCCGCCGGTGACGGTGACAAAGCTGGGATTGGACCAGGTGCCATCCGGCGACTTCACCGAGATAAGACCCTCGCCGCGACGACCACCAAACACGAAACCGACCTTCAGCACGTCGGGAATCACCGCAATCGCCTTGGCATCACGCAGCAGATCCTGCGGAATCGACTTGTCCGGTGCCTCCATGATTTCGCTCAGCACCCGCACGGAGTTTTTCGCGCGCACCAGCGGGGGATCTTCGGCGTGCACGGCCATGGCAGGCAGCAACAGGGCCGCGCCGATGAGCAGCAGACGATGCAGTGGTGTCTTGAACATGGATGGCTCCGTTCGGGTTGGTATTTGAGGTAACGACGCAGCGCACCGCGGCGCACAAGGCTTGTGGCAGACTCATGCGCCTGCTTCAAGCGCGACGCCACCATGCCTTACAACAACTATACCGGCGTTGTCGGTCATTCCGACCAGCAACCCATGCCGCCCGTTCAGGCTGGCGTGCTGCTGGTCAATCTGGGTACGCCGGCGGCGCCGACGGCCAGAGCGGTGCGGCCGTATCTGGCGGAATTCCTCAGCGACCCGCGCGTGATCGAAACGCCACGCTGGCTGTGGTGGCTGATCCTGCACGGCGTGATCCTGCGGCTGCGGCCATCGCGCTCGGCGCACGCCTACGCCAAGGTGTGGACGGAACAAGGTTCCCCGCTGCGTGTGGGCAGTGAAGCACTGGCCGCCGGCATTCAAACCGAACTGAATCGCCAGCGGCCAAACGGCCCGATTCGCGTGGCGCTTGCGATGCGCTACGGCGAACCGTCGGTCGCGCATACCATCGAACGGCTGCAGCGCGAAGGTGTGCGGAAGCTGCTGGTGCTGCCGATGTACCCACAGTATTCAGCGACTTCGTCCGGCTCGGTGATCGATGCCGTGATGGACAGCTACAAGACGCTGCGCTGGCCGCCGGAGCTGCGCATCATCAACGATTACCACAACGACCCGGCGCACATTGAAGCGCTGGCCACCAGCATCGAGCAGTGGTGGCAGGCGAACGGCCGCGGCGACAAATTGCTGCTCTCATTCCACGGCATTCCCGAGCGCTACCTGCACGCCGGCGATCCGTACTTCTGCCAATGCCACGCGACCGCACGGCTGCTGCGCGAGCGACTGGGCCTGACCGAAGACGAGCTGTTGATGAGTTTTCAGTCACGTGTGGGCCGCGAGCGCTGGCTGCACCCGTACACCGATCAGATGGTCCGCAAGCTAGCGGCCGAAGGCGTGAAAAGTCTCGACGTGGCCTGCCCCGGATTTTCGGTGGACTGCCTGGAAACGCTGGAGGAAATCGCCATGCAGAACCGCGATTTTTTCATCGAAGCCGGCGGTGAATCGCTGCGTTACATTCCCGCGCTCAACGACAGCGCCGGACAGGTCAGCAGCCTCACCGCGTTGATACTGCGGCACACGCAGGGCTGGCCGGAATTCGCCATCGACTACGACCCCGCCGCAGCGAAACAGCGCGTAATCGACGCCGACCGCCGCGCAAAGGTTCAACGTGATCGCGCCGACTGAGCGCCGCATCGCACTGCCGCACCTGGAATTGGCCGCGCAGGTGTGGGGCGACGATGCGGCATCGCCGCTGCTGGCCCTGCACGGCTGGCTAGACAACGCTGGCAGCTACGCCCTGCTCGCACCGCTGCTGGCACACCGCTTTCGTGTCATTGCGCTGGATCTCCCCGGTCACGGCCATGCCGACCATCTGGCGCCCGGTGCCGGCTATCACTACCTCGATTACGTACGCAGCGTGCTCCAGACGGCCGATGCACTGCAACTTGATCGCTACACCCTGCTTGGCCATTCGATGGGCGCCGGCATCGCCGCGCTGGTGGCCGCCGCCACACCGCAGCGGATCGAACGCCTGTGTCTGATCGAAGGGCTGGGCCCGCTTGGCGACGACGGTTCGCAAACGCTGAAGCGCTTTCGCGAAGCGCTTGCCCCACAGGCGATCAGTAATAAGCCGCTGCGCGTTTTCCGCGATATCGAACAAGCGGTGAAGGCACGTGTGATGGCCAGCGGTCTGGCGGCCGACTTGGCACGACCCATCGTCACGCGCGGCCTGATCGAAACCGAGGATGGCTGGCAGTGGCGCAGCGATCCGCGACTGACTCAGACCAGCGCTGTGCGTCAGGCCGAATCACAGATTCACGCCATGCTTCACGGCATCGAAGCCCCAACTTCGCTGTTGTTGGCTACACCCGCCACCCCGTATTTGCCCGCCGCACCCATGCAGGCACGCGCTGACTGCGTGCCAAATATTGCGGTGAATCACCTCGACGGCGGCCACCATCTGCATCTCGAACACCCGGCTGCAGTAGCTGCGTGGATCGAAACAGGGCCTTAGGCGACTGCCGATGCACACAGGCGGCACAGCGTTCGGCTATCGTGCACGTCTTTCCACCTCGCCCTACCCCATGGATCAGCCGCCGACCTCCGAACTACCTCGCCGACGCGCCGCGCTGACCTTCATCTTTGTCACGGTGATGGTCGACATGCTGGCGTTCGGCATCATCATTCCGGTGCTGCCGCATCTCATCGTGCAACTGATCGGCGGCAGCATCGCCCAGGCAGCCGTGTGGTCCGGCGCATTCGGCGCGTTGTTCATGCTGATGCAGTTCGTGTTTTCGCCGGTGCAGGGCGCGCTTTCGGATCGCTACGGACGGCGCACCGTCATCCTGATTTCCAGCTTCGGACTCGGCATCGATTTTGTGCTGATGGCGCTGGCGCCGTCGCTATGGCTGCTGTTTGTCGGCCGCGCGATTTCCGGCGTCTGCGCCGCCAGTTTTTCCACCGCAAACGCATACATCGCTGACATCACACCGAAGGAAAAGCGCGCGGCGGCGTTCGGCACGCTGGGCGCGGCATTCGGCATCGGTTTCATCATTGGCCCGGCGCTGGGCGGCTTTCTTGGTCACCTCTCGATCCGTTTGCCGTTCTGGATTGCCGGCGCCCTCTCGTTGATCAACTTTGCCTACGGCCTGTTCGTGCTGCCCGAATCGCTCCCGAAGGAAAAGCGCAGCGCGCGTTTCGACTGGCGTCATGCCAATCCGCTCGGCGCGCTGGTGCTGCTGCGGCGTTATCCGCAGGTATTCGGTCTGGCCACGGTGTTTTTCCTGATCAACCTGGCGCAGTTCTCGCTCAACTCGACGTACGTGCTGTACACCGACTATCGCTACGGCTGGGGACCGCAGACGGTGGGTTACACGCTGGCCCTGGTCGGCCTGTGCAGCGGCCTGGTGCAGGCCGTGCTGGTGCGCCGGCTGATGCCCACGTTCGGCGAACGCCGGCTGATCATCGCCGGTCTGCTGCTGTGTATTCTCGGCTACCTGTTTTTCGGATTCGCGCCAGTCGCGTGGCTTTTCCTCGCCGGCATTCCGTTCCTGTGCCTGGGCGGCTTGGCCGGGCCGCCGGCACAGGCAATGATGACCCAGCAGGTCGATCCGCATGAACAGGGTCGTCTGCAAGGTGCGCTGACCAGTCTTGCCAGCCTCGCCGGCATTTTTGGCCCGGCGCTGTTCGCGAATATCTTTGCGTTGTTCATCAGCGACCATGCGCCCGTGCACCTGCCTGGTGCGGCGTTCCTTTTGAGCGCCGTGCTGTTGCTGGTTTCGGCGCTGATCGCTGCCAGCATCACCCGCGGCCACAAGAGCATTACAACGGCGGTCAGCGATGACATCGCGCCGGTCATTCCGTTCAAGCACTTTGCGCCCGAACCCCTCCCGCACGACCCACTTCTGCAAAACTCAAAGGAACCGTCTCCGTGACCATTTCGATGTACCAAACCGCCGTTCCCGTCACCGTCCGCGCGCTCGAAAATCTCGCCCACGTGCTAAAGAAGGGCGCCGATCACGCCGCGGTGAAAAGCGTCACCGACGAGACCCTGCTGCAAACGCGACTGATCCCGGACATGCTGCCTTTGGTCAAACAAGTGCAGATCGCCACCGACATGGCCAAGAACGGCGTGGCCCGCCTGGCCGGCGTGGAGCCGCTGAAATTCGACGACACCGAAACCACGCTTGATCAGCTGCAGGCCCGCATCGCCCGCGCCATCGAGTACATCAAGACGTTCACCCCCGAGCAGATCGACGGCAGCGAAGCGCGCGCCATCGTTTTGAAGACCCGCAACGGTGAGCTGAACTTCGAAGGCCAGGGTTACCTGCTGCACTTCGTCCTGCCCAACCTGTTTTTCCACTGCACTACCGCCTACAACATCCTGCGCGAAGCCGGTTCCGAACTCGGCAAGCAGGACTTCACCGGCAAACCCTGATGCGCGGCGTAACGACGGCGAAGCGCCGTCGTTACGCGTATTTTGGAACGGTAACGTACGGAGGCGTTTTCGCCACGACTGCCAGACACGCCGGTTCCGGTCATTTCATCTCCGCAGGCAGATGCGCTTTTCTAGCCAGCTCTCGAACCAAGGCGCCGCAACCTGCTGATCCCGACGACCGCTGGAGTGCGGTATTTTGCTGCTACGCTCCGTCTATATTCGGACCTCGGGGGCGTTATGCGACATGCATTGGCAATGGCAACGTGGATGGTTCTGGGTTTGGGTTACAGCGCCTTGGGGGTGGCTCAAACCACCGATGCGGCCACCGATCAGCGCATTCGCGATCTGGAAGCGCGTGTGTCCACGCTTGAACAGCTGCAAGGCATCAAGCCTGGCACGACACCCGTTGCCTCCGCAGCGCCGGCCGCGCGCGTTGCCGCGCAACCTGCGATGACGTCGCCAACGCAGGCTCCCGCTCCTTCAGCTCCAACCGCCGCCGACTGGGGCTCCCTGCATCGCGGCATGACGATCAGCCAAGTCACCGCGCTGCTCGGAAAGCCCGGCGACACGCGCGTGCTGCCGATGTCCTCGACCTGGTATTACCCGGACACACACGGTCGCAGCGTCGAGTTTGATCGCAACGGTCGCGTGGAGCAGTGGAGCCAGCCGTAAGCTGACACATGCAGCGTTTCGGATGGCTTCATCCGGGCCGCTTCGCTGGGCAGCGCGCGGCGCTCATCGAACCGCGCCTTGTCCACCTGCATCATCGCACCGACAATAGCCGACCGAGCCAGGCTGCTCACCCGCGTTGATCGACTACTCCTCTGTCATGCTGCGAATCACCGACCTCAAGCTACCGCTGGACCACGCCGACGAAGCGTTGCCCAAGGCGATCCGTACGCGCCTGAAGCTGGACGCGAAGGAACCGCTGAGCTTCAGCGTGGCCAAGCGCAGCTACGATGCGCGCAAGCGCGGGGCGATCCTGCTGATCTACGCGCTGGATATCGACACGCCGTGCGAAACCGAACTGCTGCAGCATTTTGCCGATGACAAGAACATCGGCCCGACGCCGGACACCAGCTACCGTTTCGTGGCACAGGCGCCATCTAAGCTGCCGCTGCGTCCTGTCGTCATAGGCACCGGGCCGTGCGGGTTGTTTGCCGGCCTGATTCTGGCGCAGATGGGTTTTCGTCCGATCATCCTCGATCGTGGCAAAGCTGTGCGCGAACGCACCAAGGACACCTGGGACCTGTGGCGCAAACGCAATCTGCATCCGGAGTCCAACGTCCAGTTCGGTGAAGGCGGTGCGGGCACGTTTTCCGACGGAAAACTGTGGAGCCAGATCCGCGATCCGCAGCATCACGGCCGCAAGGTGCTGACCGAGTTCGTCAAGGCCGGCGCGCCGGAAGAAATTCTCTATGTCAGCAAACCACACATCGGCACGTTCCGGCTGGTGACGATGGTGGAGAACATGCGCGCCACCATCGAGTCACTCGGCGGCGAGATTCGCTTCTCCAGCCGCGTCGACGATTTGCTGATCGACACCGATGCCAAAGGCGCGCGCCAGGTGCGCGGCGTAACCCTGCAAGGTGGCGAAGAAATTCGCGCCGACCACGTGGTGCTGGCCATCGGCCACAGCGCGCGCGATACGTTCGAGATGCTGCATGCGCGCGATGTTTACCTGGAAGCGAAACCCTTTTCGATCGGCTTTCGGGTCGAGCATCCACAGTCGATCATCGACCGCGCGCGCTTCGGGGCACAGGCCGGCCATCCGATTCTCGGCGCCGCCGATTACAAACTGGTGCATCACGCCACCGGTAATCACGCCGGCAAGGGACGTTCCGTCTACAGCTTCTGCATGTGCCCCGGTGGCACCGTGGTCGCAGCGATGTCCGAGCCCGGCCGCGTGGTGACCAACGGCATGAGCCAGTACTCGCGCAACGAGCGCAACGCCAATGCCGCGATCGTGGTCGGTATTGAACCCGCCGACTTTGCACCGTTCGATGGCGCATCCGCCGACGGTCATAGCCACCCACTGGCCGGCATAGCGCTGCAACGGGCGCTGGAAAGTCACGCCTATACCCTGGGTGGCGAAAACTACAATGCGCCGGGCCAGCTGGTCGGCGACTTCATCGCCGCACGACCGTCACGCGAGTTTGGCGAGGTCGAGCCTTCGTTCAAGCCAGGGGTCACGCTGGGCAGTCTCGACAGCGCACTGCCCGCGTACGCGATCGAAGCCATCCGCGAAGCACTGCCCGCGTTCGATCGACAGATCAGGGGCTTTGCCCTGCACGATGCCGTACTCACCGGAGTGGAGACACGCACCTCGTCGCCCGTGCGGATCAAGCGTGACGACAGCTTCCAGAGCCTCAACACGCTTGGTCTTTATCCGGCGGGCGAAGGCGCGGGCTACGCTGGCGGCATTCTTTCCGCCGCCGTCGACGGCATCAAGGTGGCCGAAGCGGTGGCGCTGAGCATCGCGACAGGCTGAAGGCATCGATCGTCCGACGCGGAATTGATTGCCGCGGCGAGCGTCCCTATATCTTGGTTTCCTACCGGCATCGTCCACGGCGATGCGCACGCTCGAGCAAGGTGTTTCCATGACCGATCAAACCAAGGCTGCCGCTGCCAAACCGGCCCCGGTGAAACCTGTTCCGATCAAGATCGATTTCGTCTCCGACGTGTCGTGCCCATGGTGCGCGATCGGGCTGGCCTCACTGCGGCAGGCGCTGGCGAATCTCGGCGATGAAGTCGCTGCCGACATTCACTTCCAGCCGTTCGAACTGAACCCGCAGATGCCGCGCGAAGGCGAGAATTCCACCGAGCACCTGATGCGCAAGTACGGCAGCACGGCCGAGCAGATCGATGCGAATCGGGAAAACATCCGCGCCCGTGGCGCGCCGCTGGGCGTTACCTTTCGCATGGATCGCAACACTCGCGTCTACAACACGTTTGACGCCCATCGGCTGCTGCATTGGGCCGAAATCGAACGCAAGCACGTGCCACTGAAACAGGTGCTGCTGCGTGCGTATTTCACCGATGGTGATGACGTCAGTGACCACACGGTGTTGCAACGACTGGCCGTAGAAGTGGGCCTGGATGCGGCCGAGGCAAAGCGCATTCTCGATGGCGATATCTACGCCGACGAGGTGCGCGCGCAGGAACAGTTCTATCTACAACACGGCATCCAGTCGGTGCCCGCCACGATCATCAACGACCGCCATCTGATTTCCGGCGGCCAGCCGCCAGAGGCGTTCGAACAGGCGCTGCGGCAGATCACCCACCCGGCCTGAGAAGGTTTAGCTGGCTGGCGCGTGTGGCTCCAGCCATTGCCGGATGGGTGCGGGCCGGCCGAGCAGATAGCCCTGACCCATCTCGCACCCCATCGCCAGCAGCGCGTCGCGCTGCGCCTCGGTCTCGATGCCTTCGGCAATCACCTTGATATTCAGTGCGCGCGCCAGCGCGAGAATCGCCGCTACTACGGTCGTGCTGTTGGTATTGCCTTCCTGGTCCAGCTCCAGCACGAACGCGCGATCGATCTTCAGTATGCGCAGCGGCAGTGAATGCAGATAGCTGAGGGAGGAATAGCCGGTACCGAAATCATCCAGCGCCGCGCCAACGCCGATGCTGCGCAGCCGGTCGAGCGTAGCGCGCACGCGGTCGGGGTTGTCGAGCAGCGCACCCTCGGTCACTTCGGCAACCAGTCGTGATGGCGGCAGGCCGGTTTTTTTCAGCAGTTCGATTAGCCGTGTGTCGAAATCCGCATGGCGCAGGTGCAGTGCCGACACGTTGAAGGTCATGAACGTCTCGTCCGAACCGTGGTTGGCAAGCAGGCCGCAGCTCAGACCAAACATGCGCCAGTCGATTTCCTCGATCAAACCACTGTCTTCGGCAATCTTCAGAAAGTCGGCCG
>Ga0302308_10002923_pt1 | contig 13731 bp, 16 predicted proteins | sample III_Palsa_E3_3_FD_200531 | JGI IMG/M metagenome (GOLD analysis project Ga0302308, IMG submission 200531) | Peat permafrost microbial communities from Stordalen Mire near Abisko, Sweden - III_Palsa_E3_3 | ecosystem: Environmental > Terrestrial > Soil > Palsa > Peat permafrost | place: Sweden... | reverse complement strand
TTCTCTGGCATGGGACAAAGGAATCAAGGATCGCCTAGCAATCCATTCGATAGCTGACGAGGTGAATTCGACGATGAAGATACTGGTATTGGGAGCCTCGGGTTTGGTGGGGAAGAATGTATTGGCACAAGCTCTCGCGCATCCTGCCATAGCAAACGTGGTCGCGCCAACGCGCCGACCATTGGCCCCCCATCCAAAGCTTATAAATCCTGTGTCCGATCACCTGGAGTCGCTGCTGTCCGAAGGGGTGGCCTGGGGAATTGACGGCGTCGTCTGTGCGCTGGGAACGACGATCAGCAAGGCTGGTTCCAAAGAGGCATTTCGTGGGGTGGACTACGTGCTGCCGTTGGCGTTCGCGCGATCTGCTCACGAGCAAGGAGCGGAGACTTTCGTCCTCGTCTCGGCGAGCGTTGCCTCTGTTAGCTCTGCAATTTTCTATCCAAGAGTCAAAGGCGAAATCGAGCGAGACATTGAGCTCGTGGGATTCAAATCACTGACCATAGTTCGACCCAGCCTTATCGGCGGCGAACGAGAGGAACCGCGCTTCAGGGAAGGCATCGCTCTGCGAGTCATGAGCCTATTTGCGCCGATTCTCCCAAAGAAGTTTCATGTCAATCCCGCTCCCACCATCGCTGCGGTGTGCTTGGGTGATATCACGACGGCCGAGCCGGGCCGCCATTTTCGTTATGCCGAAAGCCTGGTCTAACACGCTGGTGATTCCGTTGACGTCGTGAAGCTTCGATACGCAAAATCAAATGAAGGGCATTCGCCTTCCCTAATCCGTTGTTGAGGTTCTCACTTTCCATGACCAATATCGGCATCGCTATGGCTCCTGATACGCTCTACAGGCTTGCGCCACCATTAATCGCGCTCCAGTTCGCCGCCTTCGGATGGCGGGTGAATCGAGAGATTAACCTCGGCGATGACGGGAGGGCGACCTGGATACCGATACCGGATGTGCTCAACATCATGAGCCTGCTTGCGACGGTCATTTGTCTGATCGTGGTGCCGATCGCGACTGACTCGTATTTCTGGCTTTCGCGAATGGTCCTGGGAGCCGGGTATGTATTGATTGCCTTCCATCCGTTCACCATGGCAGCGCATTACCGCCTTTGGAGTAGAGACGGTAGAAACAAATACGTCGCAGACGGGAAAGACTATCCATATGCGACGGGCGAGGAGCTTGCTTCATCGTCGCTCTCCATTGTCCTTGCAGTCTTAGCTGCCGCCTGTATCGGGACGTACTAACGAGATTGAGCTTTGCAATGTTGTCAAGCAGATTGACGTGCAGAACGCGCAGCTGATTAGTATTGGGAGAGCGTGCACGCGTGCCCCAAGTGCGGGCATACCGTCAATCCAGGACCTCTCGAATGTCAAATGTCGAGTTCAGGCCAACGCACACTCATCCAGCCTGCACTCAGACACCCGCGATCAATCCATCCCAGTCTTCCCTGGAGACCAATAAGCCCGCACCTTACTCCTCCGCACCTCGACGCCCAATTCCCTCAATCCCTTCTGTACTCTCTGTATCGACCGCGCCTGCCCCGTGAAGATCCACTGCGAAACTCGCCCCCCGGACTTGTCAATCTTGTCGGAATCGTCAGACCCTTCAAAATCCCTAACCGCACTTTGCGCCAGCTTCTTCACCACCCGCTCCAGATGCTCCCCGTCCCCTGTCCTCTGATACAGCGTCACATCTTCAAGCCCCAGCCTGTCCGCAACATTCTTCGCCTCAGCTGCTGAAGTCACCTCCAACACATACCGGTGCCTCGCATCCGCCCTCCTGCATGATTGCAGCGCATACGCCGCCGCCATCGATGTCTCATCTCCAAAGAAGATCGCACTCCCTTCAAAGTTCGTAAAATCGAGCGAGTCCTTCGGCCGCATCACCTTGCAACCATCCCCCGTCTTCAGGCTCCCTGCCCACCGCGACCCGGGTCCTCCCCCATGCATATAAAACAAAAACTCAGCCGACCCCTCATCCGGCTCCATCTCCATCGGCGTATACGCCCGCTTCGTCAGGTTGCCCAGATAGAACTGCACTGCCTGTCCCGGAACCCACTTTGCTCCCTTGAAGACCTCTCCCTGCAAATGCACTCTTCGAAAGCGTCCACCAATAGTCTCCGCATGAGCAATCGTTACCGGATGAAACAGCAGCTTCTCTACAGCATTCGAGAGGAAGTTGGACAACGCAGGCATGAATCTCTCCTCAGCGCCTCAAACCAAGCCGCTAAGCATGTTAACGGATCACAACGAAAAATATTGTGCCGCACCCACCTCGACCCGACTTATCTCTACTGATTGGTTCTCACGACGAGATAAGCGTATATCGGGACTAAGCGGCTGATCTTCTAGGCAAGTTTTCGATTTCTGTTTGCCAAGCCGAAGCCGGCGATGTAGACGTAACAGAGTGAAGGAACCAGGAACGCTATTTGTAGACCGACCCTATCTGCGAGTCTCCCAGTAGCCAGAGGGATTATGGCTCCGCCGACAATTGCCGCGATCATCAGGCTTGAGCCCTTGCTCGTCAGTGGCCCGAGCCCCTGGAGTCCGAGGCTGAAGATAGATGGGAACATGATGGAGTTGCAAAAGCCGACCGCAAGCAGTGCATACATAGCAAGGTGGGCGTGGCTCGTGACAGCCAGGATGACGCATGAGAAGGCGCATAGGCCAGCCACGCCGAGAACAGGTCCGGTTGGCACGCGTTTCAAGATCGCTGCGCCGACGAACCTGCCAACCATGGCTCCGCCCCAGTAGAGCATGAGGAAGGCTGCCGCTCGCGACTCGGTGAATCCCGCGATTCGAGGGAGTTCCATGAAGTTGACGAGTAGACTTCCGATGGATACTTCGGCTCCAACGTAGGTGAAAATCCCGACTGCACCAGCGATAAGCCAGGGTGAGCGCCAGATACTTCCTGGGCTGGAGAGACTGTCTTTATAGACTCCCGGACGGAAGTCCTGAGTCTGGTTCAGCGTCGATTGCCTTGGCTTCAAGTTGATTGTGCCAAGCCCGATGGCCAGGCAAAACAGGACAAGCGCCATGCCGATGTACGGCAGGCGGACCGTTGACGCTTCGGTTGCACGATAGAGTTGTTGCGCCGCCTCCGACATGCTATGGAGCCGCTCAGGAGCAAGCGGCCTGGCTCCCTTAAGGATGAACATGGCGCCTAGAAACGGTGCGATAAATGTACCGACGGAATTGAAGGCTTGCGCGAGGTTCAAACGACTGGAAGCAGTTGCGGGCGGCCCAACGATGGTCACATAGGGGTTTGCCGCTACCTGGACAGTGGTCATTCCTGCGGCGAGTACCACCAGCGCAGCCAGGAACACGCCGAAGCTTGCAACGGTTGCCGCGGGAACGAACCCCAGAGCTCCGATGCCCATGATGATCAGGCCGCCGACCATTGCCCGCTTGTAGCCCACGACGTCCACAAACTTGCCACCGGGATAGCTAAAGATGAAGTAAGACGAGAAGAAGGCGAACTGCACCAGCATCACCTCTCCATAGGAGAGTTCGAAGATGCTCTTCAGATGGGGAATGAGGATGTCGTTGAGGCAGGTGAGAAAACCCACCATGAAGAAAAGCGCGATTGCGACACCCATCGCGCGAGCGTCGGTCTCGACCGGCGCAGCATCGCGAGCATCCTTCGTCAGTTCAACGGCTATACTCTGCGCCACTTCATCTCCCTGCAATGTTGCAGATTGTTGCTACGGCTTACCAGCCAAGAGAGAAGCTTCGTCTCCTGGCTGGCAAGCTTGCGTCGCATCTTTGTATACGCTCAACCCCAGGAATCGAGTCCCAGCAGCTTGCGGCCCAGCGGTGTCAGCACCGCCGTTTTATACTTCGTCCGCTCCCACTCTCGAGGGTCACCGGGAAAGGCGAAGCCTTCAGGAGCGCGTCGTTCCTTCCAGGATTGAATGCGCCGTTCGCGCAGCTCGTCATTGTCTTCCGCTGCCGGTGTCATGGAGATGTACTGCGCCATCCGCACCTTATCTTCGGAGGTATTCGGCCGGATGCCATGCGCGAGAAGGCTGTTGAAGATCATCAGATCGCCGGCTTTCATCGGCACAGGGTAGACGTCGAAGCCATGCACGTTGGGCCTGAAGCCGTCGCGTCCTTCCGGCTGTCGCTTCTTCCATTCCTCGAAGGTGCGAAAGAGCTCTGGAACACATTGGAAGCCGCCTGTCTCCCCACCTACATCGACCAGCGAAAGAACGCCCTGGACATTCACAGGAAGCGGATCGAGTGTCGTATCGACGTCGGTATGGATAAAACCGGCGAAGGCGCGACCGCTCTTGTTCGGCGTATTCAGGTTGGCGCGATCGATCGTCACCCAAAGCTTCTCATCGTCCCAGATGTCTACGAAGGCATCGTAGAGCCGCTGCTCCTGGCGGTTATCCCAAAGCGCCTGATGGTTGTAGATCTCCACCATGCCGCTGTTGTTCAGCTCCTTCATCGCATGATCGCGCATTTGTGGCGCATTCCATGTCGACATATCGTTCGGATCCATCTCCTGGAACTCCCAGAGCAGCTTCTTCAGAGCTTCGATCTGAGCGCTCGGGACGGCCTGTTTGACGACCACGAAGCCGTAGGTCTGCCAGTGCTCGAAATCAGCCCTGGAGAGCACGCGCAGCGGCAGCTTCTTCTGGATGAGGCGAAGTGGTTCTCGCATAACCGCTGGAGTGAGTTTGTTGTCGCCGGGCTTGCCCACCACCTTCTTGTCGAATACTGCTGCTTCGTTCATGACCGCCTCCTGGGTGCCTTCTAGCACAAGAGAACGATATGCAGTTGGGAGACGTCCATGTTCGCATCGTGTATCAAAAACTAATACCAGAGTCCCACAACATGTCTTTTGGGAGATACAATTCCACCACTCGGTCGAATGTATGAAGCCCTATCTCGAACACATTGCCGCTTCAAAGGAAGGCTCCTGGACGCTCTTCGATCGACGTCTGCCCGCCATCATTCGAGTGGCATTACAACAGCGAGTACGAGCTGACCTTGACTCTCAACAGTCGCGGACAACGATTCGTCGGAGACAATATGGCCGCCTACGACGATGGTGACCTTGTCCTGATTGGGCCAAAGATACCGCACACCTGGTGTTCGAGCGAAGACTGCGATGCGGGCATCACGCATCAGGCTCTCGTGCTTTGGTTCAGTGAGGCATTCGTGCAAAGCCTGATCAAGCCTCACGTGGAACTGCGCCCCATTCAAGTCCTCCTTGAAAGCTCGACCCGGGCGGTTCAGTTCTCAGACGCTGTGAAAGCTAAGGCCCGCATCATCATCTGCGACATGTGGGTTACCGCAACCTCTCCAACTTCAACCGTCAATTCAAAGAGACGAAGGGGCAGACTCCAAGAGAATTCCGAGCCGCCTTTAGTTCGAGAGCCTTCAAAGACCAAGGCTAACAATGCCGTTGACGTGTCCCCTTTCGAGGCTCGATTGGTGGTAACAGGGCGATGCGCTCATTGAACTCGGGAAACGATAAAGATCACTTTCGGGAACGGCGTTCGCGATACCGAACGTGACTCGGGAACTGCTTGCGGCGTTCCCGTAGCGCAATCTGATTCAACCGTGAAGAAGATCATGAGCCGATCTTCTTACCGATTCTCCTGATCTCGCCTCGAAGCCATGCATGCGCGGCATCCGTATTGACTCGCGGATGCCAGATCATCAGATACTTGAAGCCGGTTATCTCTCCCGGCGCCTTCAGCACCCTGATTTTGCGATTTTCGGCCTCCAGTTCTGCGAATCGCCGGGGTGCGGTAAGAATTAGTTTCGTTCCAGGAATGCACCGTGTTGCCGCGCCGAAATATGGCAGGGTAATCACGGTACGACGGCGATGACCATGTGTGGCCAGGCGTTTCTCCGGTATATGTTGTGAGCCTTCGACGACATCGACGCCAATGTGTTCGGCTGCGAGGTATTGTTTGAGAGTGAGTTGGCGCTGGTAGGGAGCATCCGCTGCCACAATGCAGACGAGCTCTTCCTCGTAAATGACTTCGGTCAGTAAAGGCGAGGGTACATGGCCTTCATCACCAATCAAAGCAAGATCGAGCCGACCGTGACTCAGGTCCTCGAAGACATCTCCTCTCCAACTTGCGAAGGTGAAGCGAACCTGTCGCGCCACCGGGAGAACCTCGCGACAGAGAACGGGCGCGATGATCGAGGTCGCATTATCTGTCGCCGCAATGCGGAAGGAACAGTGTTCTGTCACCGGGTCGAATGTCGAACCCGAGATCAGCCGATCCAATTTCGGCAACATAATCTCGAGCTCTTGAAGAACACGTTCTCCTTGCGGTGTGGGCTCATAACCTTTCGCTGTCCGCACCAATAGATCATCGTGAAACGTATCCCGCATTCGCTGCAATGCGCGGCTCACCGCGGGCTGGCTCAGTAGCAACCGCTTAGCGGCACGCGATACGTTGCGTTCCTCTGCAAGCACCGAGAACACAACAAGAAGATTCAGATCCGCCTGACGTAGCTGCGTTACACGCATACTGAATATTAGCACTATGCATTGGACGTATAGCCTTGTTAGGTTCAATCTCTTTTTAGCAACGGACTTCAGTTCGAAGAAGCCGCCAAAAAGGAGAACCACCATGAGAAAGACAGCTATCGTAACCGGAGCATCCCGCGGCATCGGACGCACCATTGCCCTTCGCCTCTCAGCCGACGGATTCGGTGTCGTCGTCAACTACGCTGGCAATGCAGCCAAAGCAGAAGAGGTAGTCAACGAGATCACCAGTTCAGGCGGACGCGCCCTTGCAGTCCAGGCTGATGTTGCCAATCCCGAAGACGTCAAGCAGCTCTTCGAGAAGACCATCAAGGCCTTCGGTCAGATCGACGTCGTGGTCAACAACGCAGGCATCATGCCTATGTCGCTCATCGCCAAAGGTGACGTAGAAACCTTCGACAAGGTTATCGCCACGAACCTGCGCGGAACCTTCCTGGTCCTGTCGCAAGCCGCGCAGCACGTTGCCGAGGGCGGCCGCATCATCGCCTTCTCCAGCAGCGTCCTCGCGAAGAACTTTCCTGCCTACGGCCCTTACATCGCCTCAAAGGCAGGCGTCGAAGGCCTTGTCCATGTTCTCGCCAACGAGCTTCGCGGACACAAGATTACGGTGAACGCCATTGCACCTGGACCTGTAGGGACGGAGCTCTTTCTGGACGGCAAGACCGAAGAGCAGATCAAACAGATCAGCAGCATGGCGCCGCTTGAGCGGCTCGGCCAGCCCGACGATATCGCCAACGTCGTCTCCTTCCTTGCTGGACCCGATGGCGGTTGGGTCAACGCGCAGGTGCTTCGCGCAAACGGTGGCTTCGCATAAACAGCAGACATCATCCCAGTCGTCCCTTCCATTCCGATAACCCGAAGAACAGGAGAATCAATATGAAGAACATCATCGTCATCACAGGAGCTTCGAGCGGCTTTGGCGCCCTGGCGGCACGCGCTCTCGCCATCGCAGGTCACACCGTTTACGCCAGCATGCGCGAGACCACTGGCCGCAACGCTGCACAGGTAGAGGCTGCGAAACAGTTCGCCGCAGAAAACGGCGTAGATCTTCGCACGATCGAGTTGGATGTGGCCTCTCAGGAATCAGCCGACCGGGCCATCAAGACTATCGTCGAGAAAGACGGGCGTCTTGATGTCGTCATTCACAACGCGGGACACATGGTCTTTGGTGCGGCGGAAGCCTTCACTCCCGAACAACTCCTGCAGGTCTATGACACCAATGTCCTCAGCACACAGCGCGTCAACCGCGCCGCGCTGCCGCAACTGCGCAAACAGAAAAAGGGGTTGGTGCTATGGGTCGGGAGCACCAGCATTCGCGGTGGCACGCCGCCTTATCTTTCACCCTACTTTGCGGCGAAGGCAGCTATGGATGCTCTTGCTGTCAGCTACGCCGCCGAGCTGAATCGCTGGGGCATCGAGACCTCGATCATCGTTCCCGGGGCCTTCACCTCCGGCACAAATCACTTCTCCCATGCAGGTGCACCAGCAGACAAAGCACGTCAGGCCGAGTACGATAACGGCCCTTACGCGCACCTTGGTGACGACATCATGAAGGGCTTCGCTGCTACCGCGCCTGCCGATGCCGATGTGACCGATGTCGCCAAAGCTATCGTCAACGTGGTGGACATGCCCTTCGGGAAGCGTCCGTTCCGTGTGCACATCGATCCCGCGCAGGACGGTGCGGAGATCGTCAACGGAGTTGCAGATAGTGTTCGCACCGAGATGTACCGCAACATCGGTCTGTCAGATTTACTGACTCCAGTGATCTCTTAGTCTGCTGGAACCAGTGGAGATAAGCAACACGAGGCTCTCCACCAGCTTGGCGCGGGTTTAGGTCGGCATGATCCGCACGGATCTGTGAAGCAGATACACCACGAAGAATTGGAGGACGGCGATAAAGAGCGGCCCAGCGCATTTCCTAAGATCATGCTCAAACAGACCGATTCCGGCATCCAGCAATTGCACGGCGCCGGCGAGCGCACCCAGAATCAGCAACGCAAACGTCGCCTGCTTGTAGATCGCCCCCAATGCGAACAAAGCCAGAGGAATTGTGCGCGCCGCCGCGTACATCGCCAATATCAACGACGCCTGCGTTGGAACGGATTCGGCAGGGACCAGGTATTGCGGACGGATGATCCCCACAATGGAAAAGCCGCTCGCGACCAGGACATTGATTGCCGTTACTACCGAAGCCAGCCGAATCGCCTTTATTGTTGTCATTGATTCCTCTCTTCTGAATAGGCTCGTCCGAGCGTAGTTGGGTTGATTTGGCAACTTGTGCTCGCAAATTGCAGAGCGGAACGCCTGTTATGTTTCCCCATCAGTTGTTGTCAGACTGTGAGAACGACCCTCCCGAATGGACGGTCCTCTACGAGGTAGCGCAGAGCTTCAGCCGCTTCAGCCAGAGGGAAGGTCTTAGCTACGATCGGTTTGATCGCGCCGGATTTAAGCAGAGGGGCAATAGATTTCCAGGCGCCAGCAACGATCGCCAGCGGTTGAGAGAACATATTGAAACCCCGGATGCTGGTCTGCGACACAATGAGACTTGTCACGTCAATAGTTGTCTTACGGCCTGCAGAATATCCCAGTGTTATTAGGCTCCCTCCTGGCGCGAGCGCTTTTACCGCTTCGCTCAACACCTCACCGCCAATCCCGTCGATGATGATGTCTGCGCCGTAGCCATCTGTGATGCGACGTACGCCGTCAGTTATCTTTTCCACGGAGGTATCGATGACTTCATTGAATCCGAGTGCCTTCGCCTGCTTCGCTTTCGCATGGTTGGTCGTGCTCGATATGGCATGCTTTGCTCCCAGTGCGCGTGCCAATTGCGTCACCGCGTTGCCTACCGATCCTCCGATCGCTGGCGCCAAAACGGTTCTGCCTGGACGAAAATCAGCCACGGTAAGAGCCACTTGCGCTGTGAGATACGCTACCGGAATGCCAGCTGCGCTTGCGTCATCGACATTGTCGGGAATCAAGCAGAGGTCTTCCTTCCGCACAGCAATCCACTCGCAATAGGTTCCATCTTCAAAAGCACCATAGGTGCCCCAGAACATTACACGTGAGCCAGCCGGAAAATCCGCTCCACCTCCCTCCTCCACCACGCCCACTCCTTCGTTGCCCAGGATGAGCGGCTTCTCCGGGATGTGAAAATCGCCGACGAGAATCGTATGATCGAGCGGCGTGACGCCTGCAGCAGTGATTCTCACCAGGACTTTCCCGTCTGTAACCGCTGGTTTCGGAAGCTCGACGAGCTTCAACGCTTCATAACCGCTAAACTGTTCCGCTCTCATTGCACGCATATTGGTTTCTCCTTTTTTCCCATGTCGCTCCCGGCCTGCGTCGCTAGGCCGCTACCCGGAAATTGTTGAGGTTAATCGAGACCCACCAGCAGATCACGAATTAATGGGTACCTAACCTTCACCGAGTTGATTGTCGGGTTGCTGCCAGGCAGGGATAAGTGTGCAGCAATCCTGACTTTCAGCGCTCTCGTCACAGCGATGCATCCCGCCTGAAAGCGACATGGCAAGGTCTTCGGTGCAGCGTCTCTTTAACAGACTTGCCCTCTGCCGCCATCAACGAAGAGTTCGATACCTGTAACAAAGCTGGAATCATCGGACGCCAGAAACAACGCCGCTTTGGCAACTTCGTTCGGCTGCCCCATGCGTCCCATGGGAATGGTGGACACAATCCGTGCAATGGCGTCTGCTGGTTGCCTATCGATAACCGGAGTATCGGTCGGCCCTGGGCTAATGACATTGGAACGAATATGACGGTCCTTGAGATCCGAGGTCCAGGTTCGGACGAAGGAACGGAGCGCGGCCTTCGTAGCGCCATAGACGCCGAAGGCAGCTGTGCCTTTTGCGCTCGCTACGGAACCGTTGAGGATAATCGAGCCACCATCCGTCATCAGCGGTAGAGCCTTCTGCACCGTGAACAGGGTTCCCTTGACGTTGATGTCGAAGAGCTTGTCAAAATGCTCCTCAGTGATTTTGCCCAGTGGAGCAAAATCAGCAGCGCCGGCATTGGCGAATCTTCCCTTGGTCGCAACGGCTTCGTAGAGATGATCAAGGTCGGTCAATTTGGCAATGTCTCCCTGAACACCAGTAACATTGCTGCCAATTGCTTTCACAGCGTCGTCGAGCTCCTTTTGACGACGGCCAGTGAGGAAGACGTAGGCACCCTCTTTTACAAAGAGCTTCGCTGTAGCCAACCCTATCCCGGTCGTGCCTCCGGTAATCACTGCTACTTTGCCTTGCAGCTTTTTAGGCTCGCTCATCAACAATCGTCCTCCGTTTCAGTTGCTCTCGGCTGTTTGTGAAATGTGGGTGCCGAACATTTATGAAGGGAACATGTTCCCAAACATGGGAAGACCGCTGACGGATTCTTTCCGTGTGGCTTCGTCCTGCAATACATCCCAGTGCTCAGCCAGGAGACCGTCTTCGAATCGGACAACGTCGGCAGCAATCCAGGCCGCGGGTCTTCCCATCCCGGTGAAACGGCCATGCGCGATGACATAGTTGCCTTCTGCGACGATGAGTTGGTTTTCATAGCGCAGGGTATCTGGCGTCGCGCGGACAAGAGCGAACAGTCCTTCGCGGCCCGGGCCGATGTGCGCGCTGTGCTGGATGTACTTCGGCGACCAAAAGCGTTCTGCTGCCGAATAGTCGCGTTTGTTGAAAAGAGTGTCGAAGGCTTCGAGAACGATCGCCTTGTTCTGTTCGGGTGTTGTCTTTGGCATGTTAAACATCCTGGATGTTCGGATGATGGGTAGGTGCCGTTCTTAGGAGATCACTTCGATTGCATCGACGCGCGCGGGATAGAACGCCAGATGGTCCTTAATGCTGGCGACTGCCTCATAAGGGTTTTCGTAGGTCCAAACCGCATATTCAGATTTCGCTCCGCCAATGGGAATGCTGTAGTAAGTGCAATCGCCCTTGTACGGACAATAGGTGTAATGCGTTGTTCGAACGAGCAATGACATATCCGCATCGGTGCGCGGTAAGTAGTAGATGGGCGGATATCCCTTCTCATCCAGCCGAAGTGCTCGCGCCGATTCAACAACGATTCTTCCAGCGACCGTTACACGCACGTTGCCCTTAATTGGAGAGATTGTGATGGGATGATCAGGCCCAGGAATTTTGATTTCCTTACCTTCGCCGGACTTTATCTGCATTTGTACTCCTCCTCTTAACAGCTTGCGCCAATACCCCGGGAACCGCCCGTTACGAGTGCCACTTTGTTTGCCAACCTGGACATGGATTCTCCCCTGTTTCCATAAATAATTCACTGCCTCACTGATTCAGCCGACTGCGAGCTTGCCCGCTCCGGCCAGACTTCTGAACCGCTCGGTGTTATATGATGGCGAAGCTGCGGTTGGGATGCAAAAATATTGAACTATTTAGTTCTTTATCCGATAATGTGTCTATGGGGCGTCCGAAGAACTTTAGCCGGGAGGAAGTGCTGGAGAAGGCGATGCCTGTCTTCTGGAAGCAGGGGTTTGCGGATACGAGCCTCCAGGACCTGGAACGGGCCACGGGTGTGAACAAATCGGGCCTTTATACAGAATTCCGGGACAAAGAAGATCTCTTTTTGGCGTGTCTTCGACACTATCTTGAGAGCCAGGACAAGCGAGGACTACTCACCAAAAAGCCTCTTGGCTGGAAGAACATCGAAATGTTTCTCAAGAGTGGCCCCCTTAACAAGGGGGAAAAGCAGGGATGTTTCGCCATCAACTCGATGCGGGAGTTCGCCATCCTTCCGGCTGGGCCCTACGACGCCATCACTGAGAATCGAGCGCTGGTACAGCATCTCCTCGCTATGAACATCGAGTCCGAAAAGCCCAACATGGCTCCTTCTGCAATTGCAGAGATGGTCTTGTCCTTTTTTTCCGGGCTGTGTATTGAGCGCAACTTGAAGTCTGGGAACGCTTCGTCTTCCCGCAAGATCGAAAACTTCATAACCGCGCTCCGCAGTCTCTAATTAGGCTGGTAGACGGCTTGACGATAATTTGATACGAAGAGAGCGATTGCTGCCGCGGTGATTCTTTTCAGTTCTGGAAGGTCGCTTGATCCTTCGAGTTGTTCTTCAAAGACTCGCAGCCGGCAGTCTGCCGCAGCGTGGGCTGCATCGTCGCCATAACTCGTCCGTACACACCAGTAGAGAGCAGCGAGCCAGCGTTCCGCGTCCAAGGTAAAGTTCTCCAGAGAGCGACGGATCTTTGAATCGGAATTGGCGAGAACAAGATGCCCGTCCATGACAACCTCCAAGACGTCATGCTGCAGCTTGTCTCAACACATCTTCGACTTTAGCGTCCAGGTCGCGAGCTATGTTCAGCGCATCGCGATCCCCGTAAGGGGCCACGAGGCTGGCCATCCTGTCATACGAAATATGCACGCCATCAGCGCGCTCATCCACGAGGACAGTAACCGGAGCATACGAGCCGGCGTCCGGAACGCGCTTCGCCATTTCTTTCATGATGAGAGGATTTCCAATAACCAGACGAATGATTCTGGATGTGTGGTTGCGCTCCTGTTCCGGATTGATTGATCGGTCTTCGGTCGCCACCATGTAAAAGATTGGCTTGTGCTTCCAGGCGGGGTTCTTAACCTGATGAGTGAACGAGTCAGTCGAGATCGGCACCTGCGCTATAGCCATGAACTCCGCCTCATCCCGCGGGATGTCCCCTGCGAAGTCGGCCGCAAAATCTGCCTCTTCTATCCACCAAAGCCCGTTGCTGTCCGGTTTGAATGCCCTGGAGGCTTGCGGCACGGCCGTTTCGATCGAGGCACAGCTCTCGCCTTCATCGAGGGCAAAGGCGACAATATAGACAAGCGCTGCAACGTTTGGATGATTTCCCGCCTCGGTGATGATAGACCCTCCGTAGCTATGGCCGACCAGAACCACTGGGCCGCCCATGGCGTCGATCGCGGCCTTTGTGTACTTTTGATCGTCGGCGTACGAAGTCTCGGGAGGCTGCGCCACTGACACCTTGTAGCCATCGTTCTTGAGGATGTCGGCGACCCGCTTCCAGCCGGAGCCATCGGCGAAAGCTCCATGCACCAGAACTACATTCTTAACATGCTGTTTCATGATTATTCTCCTTTGCGGTAAAGATCCACTCGGATCAGTTGTTTTTTCGATGTCGAACGCCTTCGCGCCGAACCGCTCTTGTCTCGCACGGCTGTACATCTTTCTTGCGACGTAAAGGC
>Ga0302308_10002921_pt1 | contig 13741 bp, 10 predicted proteins | sample III_Palsa_E3_3_FD_200531 | JGI IMG/M metagenome (GOLD analysis project Ga0302308, IMG submission 200531) | Peat permafrost microbial communities from Stordalen Mire near Abisko, Sweden - III_Palsa_E3_3 | ecosystem: Environmental > Terrestrial > Soil > Palsa > Peat permafrost | place: Sweden... | reverse complement strand
GCCGGTGACGAAATCGATTCGGGCTCGTCATCCAGTGGGTGAACTCCGGTCTCAGCCCGCGTACGGCGCCGCTAGAGCAAGGACCTCGGCTAGTCGCCGCTTCACCTGGTCCGGGTGGGCGAACGGCATCGGGTCGCCTCCGGTCGCCGGGAGCACTCCCCGGTCGGCCAGCAGGTAGAGCATGCGCAGGGTGCGCATGGTGTTCGACGCATGCGGCGGAACTGGTCCGGGGCCGCCCGCTTCGAAGTCGGCCGCGACCGGGTCGAGCCAGGCGACGGATTCTTCCTCGGTCAGTTCCGCGCGGGTGCAGGTGAGCGCCATCGCGTAGCCGAGCCGGTCGTCCTCCTGGTCGCGCAGCACGTAATCGGTCGGCGCGAGCAGCCGGGCCGCGGCCAGCCGCAGCATCGAGGCCGGGTCGACCCGCGGGCAGCAGCCGAAGGCGCCGAGCAGATCAGCCCCGTGGGCGACCGCGTGCAGCCAGCCGAGTTCCTGGTCGTAGCCGCGCAGGTCGGTCTCGGCCGGGTACCAGGCCGCGAACGCCGCCAGCCAGGACGGCTCGAACTCGCCCTGATTCACCAGCTCGGCCAGGATCAGCGCGCCGAACGTCCGGGCCTGGATCTCCGGGTCCTGGAAGCGAGCCTCCATCGAGGCGCCGAGCGCGTGGCGCAGCCCGGGCTCGAGTCTCGGCACCAGGTCGAGGAGAACGGTGAGCGCGAGCTCGTCGCGCAGCACCGGATCGGGGGATCGCGCCGCCTCGGTCAGCTCAGCCATGGCGTCCGCGAGGGAGAGCCCGTCGGGCAGCCGGAGGTCGTTATCGAGTACTGCGCGCCAGTCTGTCACGGGACATGATCGTACCGAGGCCGACGCAGGCGCGACCGAGGTCAGCCGTCTTGCGGGTGGCCGTCGTCGCGTACCTGCGCGTACTCCTCCAGGATCAGGGTCGGCGGGATGCCGGACGGGAAGCGCATCACCACGCCGGTGCCGCGTTCAATCACCCGGGTCGCGCCGCCGCGCCGGCCGACGCCGGCGTTCTCGCTGATCAGCCAGCCGGCGTCGAACTCCGTGAGCTCCCACCCCCGGTCGGCGTCCCCGGCCGGGGCGCCGCATACGCCGGCCGCGATTGCCTCTGCCTGCTCGCGGGTGATCAACTGCGCACGACCTTTCCGTCTGGCCCGTAGAAGATGGCGTCCGACAGTTCCATCCTGCTCTCATCAAAGCGCAGATCGCGCACGGTCGGGGGCCACGGCCCGACGCGGTTCCGCTGCCCGTCGACCGCGAGCACGCTCCCGGCGTGGTTGACCGCGTTGAACCAGTGCCCTCCGGCGCCGCCCTTCCAGTCGCAGCCGACCACCGCCGAGCTGCCCGGGCCGAGCCGCTCAAGCCGCTGCCCGATCTCGGCCATGGTCGCGGGGACCGGACGTTGGCCCGCCCACTCCGCCATCCGCCGGGCGGGCTCGCCCGCCGAGTCGCGGTCGGCCAGCGCGGCCGCGGCGGCGGGGCGGCCGTGCCAGGTGCCGTGCACGGCCCGCGTGCACTCGCCGCAGTTATTGTCCCGGCCGGGCCGGGCCTCGTCCGCGTTCACGGCGCGGAGCCAGGGCCGCGGGCTCTCATGCGGGCCGTCCACCCGGGGCGGCGCGTGCGCGGGCCGCGCGTAGTCCGCCGGGTACTTGGCCGCCACGTCCGCGACCCGGCCGGAGTCGGCTGGCTCCTGCCGCCGCTCCGCTCGCGCGTGGCCGGCCTCTTTTCCGTAGGCCGCGTCGACCGCCGCGCGATGCAGGGCGGCCTGCTCCAGTCGGTCAGTGCGCTCGAGAACGCCGGGCTGGCCGAGTCCCCGCTCCGGCACCGCGAGATGGACCGTGCGGGCGGGCGTGTCCGGCTCGGCCAACTCGACCCGCGGCCCGTCTAGCCGGGGCATGCCCCGCCGCCAGAACCCGCCATCCGACCTGCACCCTTCTGGTGTCCGCTTCCGACTTCGGCCTGGGCGCGTTCGGCGTCTGGGTCACGGGGACGACCGCGACGCCATACGACCCCTGTTAGCGATAACGGCGTCAGGCTGCTGATGGTTCACCGTCCGAGCGGTGGACGCCGGGAACCTAGGCGTTCGCGCGGCATAGGGCGGCGATCTTCCATAGTAATATAGTTAGCCTAACTATATTAGAGTGATGGGAGACGTCGGGTATGCGGCGGTCTCCCTACCCGGTCCTGACCATCTCCTGATCGCTGCGTCGACCTGCGGTCCGGACGCTCACGCTGAGCCAGTCGCGACGGCATCGGCACAGCGGCGACCTGCGCCGGCGTCAGGCCCGAGGGATAAGCGCGCGATGACGCCTACCAGCGGCGGAAGTCCCGCTACCATGGCGCGTTATGCGATTGGTGGGGCGATTCGGCCTGGTCTGCGCCAAGCTCACGGCGGCCGGCCTCCTGATGATCGGGGCGGCGGCCTGCGCAGGCGTTGCCGCCGCGCCGGCGGCGGTGCCGCACACCGATGCCGCGGCGGCCAGCAGCGCCCCCGCGAGCGGGGGAGTGAACGGCCAGCCGGCCTTCGTCACGGCGGCGCCGGCGGTGGACAAAGCCACTCATCGTTCCGGCAGCAGTAGCAGCCCGAGCGCGAACGGCGGCGCGTCCGCGTCCTCGTCCGCGGCCGCCGTCTCCGGGGGCATCGCGATCGATGCCGGCAATCCGGACGGGCACGCGGCCGTCCCGGCGGCGGGCCAGGCCGTGGACGCCAGCCAACCCGACCACGTGATCGGCGACGGCTCGCCCGCGGGCTGCACCTCGGCGGCGGTCGTGCAGGCGGTCGCCGAGGGCGGCATCATCACCTTCAACTGCGGGCCCAGCCCGGTCACGATCACGATGACGGCGACCGCCAAGGTCGTCAACACCAGCCACCAGGTGGTGCTCGACGGGGGCGGGAAGGTCACGCTGAGCGGTGGCGGCGACCTCCGCATCCTGTACATGAACACCTGCGATCCCGCCCAGACCTACAGCACCAGCGACTGCTGGGAGCAGCAGTGGCCGCAGCTCGTCGTGCAGAACATGGCCTTGACCGACGCCTACTCGTCGACCATGCAGTCGAGCACCGCCAGCTACGGAGGCGGGGCCATCTTCGACGAGGGCGGCCAGCTCAAGGTGGTCAACTCCGTGTTCACGGGCGACCAGTGCTACGCCAGCGGGCCGGACCTCGGCGGCGGGGCGATCCGCGCCACCGGCATGTACATGCAGGTCCCGGTCTACATCACCAATGACACGTTCACCGGCAACTCCTGCTCGAACGGGGCCGCCCTCAGCGGGCTGTACGCGAACTTCGCCGTCTACAACAGCCTGATGACCGACAACAAGGCGATCGGTGACGGCGCCAACCCCGCCGCCAGCGGCACCGCCGGAGGCGGCAGCGGCGGCGCGATCTACACCGACGGCGACGGCTACAACCTGATCATCGACGGCTCGGTGATGAACGGCAACACCGCCCGCGAAGGGGGCGGCGCCATCTTCTACGTTGTCGACGCCGACGGCGGAACGCTCACGATCGACGATTCAACGCTGTCCGGCAACACCAGCGGCGCCTTCCAGAACGCCCCCGGTATCTTCGACGAGGTCAACTCGGTCGTCACCCAGCCGGTCGAAGACGGCTCCTCGGTCAGCTAGCCGAGCGGCCGGCCGCCCGCGCAATGTTGTCGAGCGGCTCGTGCAGGGCGATCAGGCCGCCGTGCTCCAGCATGCACCGGAAGAGCGCGGTCGAGCGTGACCGCGGCGCAGCCCACATCGCGATGACGCCAGGCATGTAGTCCAGCTCCTCCGTCGGCTAATGCCAGGGCAGATGGCGGGCGATGAAGAGCACCAGGGCCGGGAGGAACGCGAAGGCAATCGCGAACCCGAACCCGAGCGCGACGCGACGCCAGCCCGTGATCCGGCCCAGGGTGGCGAGCGTCCCCGCCGGTTCCAGCTCCGCCAGCGCGGGCGCCAGGGCAGCACCGGTTCCGGCTAGCGCCTGCCAAACCTCCGGGAGATTATCGCTCGTGATCGCCAGTTGGAGCGGCCGGTCGCGGTCTAGGCGGGTGATGACGATCCAGTCCCGGGTGACGACCCGAGACGGAGCCCGACTGAGCGCTAGGGACGAATCGCTGCGTGTGAACGCGAACTGGCGCGACGACTGGGGTGCGGAGACCGTGAAGCCGTGGGCGCCGACGGTTAGCCGTTTAGGGCCGCGCAAGCGAATCCAGAAGCCGCGGGTGCCACCGAATCCGCCGGTCCCGAGGACGCTGGCGCGGTGAAGGGGAACCTCAAGGGTGACTCCCGCCGCTATCTCGGTGCGCAACGGAGCGTTCTCGTCGCTTTCCCGGTTGCGCCGCGCGATCAGATACACAATGCCGCAGGCGATTGCGAGGGTGACGAAGAACTCCATAACCGCGCTCATGGAAGCTATTGTTCTCTGTGTGAGGGCGGCCTGGTTGTGAGTACCGGCTACCGCGCGAATGCCTCCGGCGCCCGACGAGCGTCCGAGGACGCCGGACACGTGCGGGTGCTTGTCAGTTGTGATTTCGGCCTGGCGCTGATGGCCGCCATTCTTGGTTACGAGTGGACGTCCCCGAGTTTGCCCGCTTGGCAGGCGGGCTTTGCCGCCCTTGGGATCGCGTTCTGTGGCCTGGTGATGGGCATGTTCGTGTCGGCGATGGCGTTGAGCCTGGCCGTCGGCGTCGCCGCCGTGGTGATGGCTCTGGCGCGCAAGTCATCAGGCGCCATCCGGCGCGCACCCGGCCTCGTGGTCGTCGTCGCCGTGGTCATCGTGGTGCTGGCAGCCTGGTGGGCCGCGCTGGCCGCGGCCGCCGGGATGGCGTCCGCCCTGCCGTCCCTGCTGCCGCTCGGCTGCGCGGCTTACGTCGCAGTGCTGCTTGCACGTGATGACCCGCGCCCGGGGCGGTGGGCGGAGGTATTCCTGGCCGTCGCCGTGGGGGTCGGGCTGGCCGCGGCCTTCCGGCCCGGGATCGTCGCCGACGATCCGGCGGCCTTCCTGCTCTTCATCGCGATAATCTGGCTGGCCGCCAGTATCTGGCGGTCAATGCGCGACTCGGAGAACCGCGTGGTCCGGGGGAGCGCCGACGTCGCGACGGCGCTCGTGCTCGGCGTGACCCTGGACCTGGTCGTGGTATGGGTTGGCAATCTCGTCGGTCTGCCCGCGCTGACCGTGCTGCGAGTATCCCGCCTGCTCAACGCCATTGCCGCCGGGAACGACCCGGCCTGGTGGTATATGGCCGTCCCCCTGCTCCTGCTCGCCGCCCTCTACGTGGCCCTCATCCGCTGGGAAAGCCGGCTGGCCGATTTCGGCGCCTGGGCGCGGCGCCGGCCGATGGTCCGCTCGGCCCGGACGCTGCCGGGAGTCTCCGCCCTGCGGCCGCAGCAGGCGCTCACGGCGTTTGAATCCTCTAGCCGGCTGATGCGGTTCCTGCACGTCGGCCTGCTGCTCGTGCCCCTGGTGGGGATAACCGCGCCGGCCTTGCTCGGGCAGGCCGTGCTCGGCCCGCTGCGACCCCGGTACTTCATCGCCTACAACGCCGAACGCGACGCCAACGCGCAGGTCCTCGCCTACCAGCAGCTCACCCGTGAAGTCGCGGCCGCCTCACCGAGCCAGCGCGCGGTGCTGCGGAAAGGCGTGGAGGGCATCACCAGCACGGTCAGCGGCGGCAGCGGGGGCGCGGCCGACTACTGGTCCACCACGGGCACCCCGGCGATGAACCTGGGGGAGGAAGAAGGAGCGTACATGGAGTACACCGGACAGGGCGTGACCGCCGCCGAGCCTGCTCCGCCGCCGCTGGCCACCGGCAGCGCGACCGCCGTCGGCGCTCAGGTCGAAGCGGAGGAAGACGACGCGGACGCGGACGAGAGCAACGCGGACAAGGCGGGGGCCTCGGCCGCGGCTGCCATCGCCACGCTGCTCTCCATCCCGCCCGGCGGCGGCGCCGTCCAGATACTGACGGAGTATCTGGGCGGCCTGACCGAAGAGAGCCCGGTCGCCGACGCGCTGGCCGGCCTGGCCGGGCGGCTGGGCGGGACCGGCGCCGGGGACCCTGACATCGAGCAGGCCCTCAGCCCCGGCCCGGCCGAGCAGGCGGCCGCCACCGGCGAGATCAGCCCGCCCGACGACAACGGGTCGTCCGGCTCTGGCGGCGGCTCGAGCACCGGGAACGACGGCGGAAGCGACGACGGGGGAGACGACGACGGCGGCGGCGGCGCCGACGGCGGTGGCGGGGACGGGGACTGAAGCCATGCGATGAGAGAACCGGGGGCCGCCGCCCTCCCCGCCGCCGCCCCCGGTCTCCTACGCGGCGCGATCGAGCGTGACCGTGACCGACGGGGTGCTGGCGGGGATGGTGACGGTCCCGGCCGCGTCGCTGACCCGGCCGGTCGAGGCGGCGGCGATGTTGCCGACGAACGCGGGCAGGTCGAAAATCACCGGGCCGGCCGGGTGGCCGGTCACCCGGAGCGTGACCGCTTTGCCGTGCCCGGTGATCGTCACGCCGATCCGGCGGCCGTCGGCGGCCGGGAAGCCGGCCACGGCGATCGGGCGCCCGGAGGTGAGCCAGCTGCCGGGGACTCCCCGGCCGACGATCAGCGCGCCGTCGGCTTGCTGGGACACCAGGGAGTCGAGCAGGCCGAGGTCGCCCATGGCGATGCCCCACGAGTGCGGTGACGAGCCGCCGCCGGAGGACGGGTGGCGGCCGGCCCACGGCGTCGTGCTGCTCGGCGAGGTCGAGCCTTCCCACCAGGCGTACGGGCCGCTCTGGTCGTTGGCGATCAGGAACTCGTACCCGAGAATGCCCTCATCGCGGTAGTTGTCGCTGGCCAGACCCCAGGCGCCGTAGGCCGCGTTGTAGGCGGTCGAGTAGAAGCCCTCGCCCGGGTAGCCGCCGAACGTGTTGGGCGGCAGCAGCCCGGCCGCGCGGCCGAACCCGTAGGACAGGGTCTGGTCGATCAGGTCGGCCATGGTCCCCTTGACCGGAGAGGTGACCGGGGCGCCGAGCTGGGCGGCGTTCCACGCCCAGTTGAAGTAGACGCCGGGAGCGGCCCAGTTGGCGTCTTCCGGGTTGGTGCACCGGTTGGCCGTGTTCGGCTCGGTCATCGAGCAGGGGATGTAGCTCAGGTGGTTGGCCGTGATGGTGGCCGACAGGGTGGCGTTGACGGCCTTGAGCAGGCTGTTGTACTGCGCGGCGGCCCAGCTGGCCTCGGTCTTGTCGCCGGCCGCCTTGGCGAGGTACTCGTAGCCGGCCAGGCCGAGCAGGGCCTCGGAGTTGTCGGACGTCCAGTAGCCGTTGGCGTCGATGTCGTTGGTCTCGCCGATGATCCCACCCGGCCCGGTGCGGGCGGCCGCGATCTCGTGCGCGGCCGTCTCGATGCTCGGCTGGCTCGCGGCCCCGAGCGGGCCCGGCTTGGCGAAGCGGCTGGCGAGGAACGTCGTGTCGCCGGTCTTCTCGACGTACACGGCCCACAGCCACGGGTAGACCCAGGTGCCGTCGGAGTACTGGGTGTTGGTGCCGACCACGCGGTCGGCCTCGTCGAGCAGGGCGTGCGCGCCGGTGAAGTAGCCCTGGTTGAAGAGGTTGGCCAGGATGCCGATGACGTCGTGCTCGTACTCCTGGTGGTACCCGTTGGTGCCGGTGTCGAGGGCGTCGCCGCTGCGGTCGATCTGGGTGTAGATGAAGCCGGCCTTCCACGCGTCCGCCAGTTGCTGGTCGGGCAGCGTGAGCTGGGCAATCTGGGCGAGCTGGCCGTCCCAGAACGCCTTCATGTGGGCGAAGTGGGCGTCGTAGCCGCCCGCGGCCGCGAGCTGGGACGCCGTCGGCCACGCGTACGTTCCGCCGAACCTGTCCTCGGCCACCACGTAGTCGTGGTTCTCCGTCGCGCCGGGCGCGACCTGGTCAGAGGCACTGTTCAGCGGTACCAGGCCGGGAGTCGGCTGCGGGTCGATCGTGACCGGCCGGCCGGTCGGGTTGTGCACCGCGACGCGACTGTAGATCGCGACGTACCGGTGACCGCCGATGGTCACCTGGTCGCCGAAGTTCGTGATCGAGACCGTCGCGCCGTCGTCGGTGAAGCTGGTGACCAGGGCGGGCAGGTAGCCGCCGGAGTTCGTCCAGGTGGTCCGGGTGTAGTTGTAGACCCCGAAGCCGTATTCGGTGTTGATCCCGTTGGGCACGTAGAAGCTGCCGCCGAGGCAGGCGGTCGCGCCCTGGGCGTTGCCGAGCCAGCCGATCGCGGCCGCGTCAGCGTTGGGGCCGCCGGTGGCGGCGCACGGGTACGGCGGGCTCGCGCTCGCGGAAGGCGCGGCTGACGCCGACGCCGCCGCGACTGTCATCCCTGCTGCCGTTGTCACTGCTGCCAGCGTGACGGCCGCGAATCGCCCGAACCGTCGTGACCGCATAAAAGTCGCCCTCACCGAGTTACCTCCCACGCTCCGTTGCGTTGTTTACCCGGATCAAATCCCTCGCGCAGATTGCAGTGGCTCGCGCTTCCCTGGCAGGGATTGGCTAAACCAATTCGTGCGCGCTGCCCCGGACCTGGTATTCGTGATTCGGAAGAGTTCAATGTAACGTGAAGTGAAACCTGCGGCCGTTCGAGAAAATCAAAGACATCAGCCCGAACGGACCGTTGTTTCACCGTGATCTCAGCTATCACCCGACAGTGGCGGACATGGCAGCGCCCCCGGAGCAGTGACCGCTGCCGGATGCCGGCCAGTACGGCAGCGCTGCTGTACCGTACGGTGAGAGCGGCGCGGCCGGCGCCCTGACGAGATGGTCGATGATGGCTGTGAATACTCCCGCCGCCTTCGTCGGCCGGCAGGGCGAGCTGCGCATTCTTGGCGAGCGGTTCGCGGCCGCGCAGCTAGGCGATCCGAAGATCGTTTATCTGGAGGGCGAGGCCGGGGTAGGCAAATCGACGCTCCTGTCTCAGTTCCTGCGTTCGCTGCCAGCTGCTGTCGTGCTGGAGGCCGGGGGTGACGAGGCAGAGACGTTCTTCTCCTACGGGGTCATCGGCCAGCTGCAGCCCGGGGAGGTGACCGAGCCCGGGACGGACCCGATGGCGGTCGGTGCCCGCCTGCTGGATCTGCTTGACCGGTCGCAGGTCGGCGGCCAGGTCGTGGTCCTGGTCATTGACGATCTGCACTGGGCTGACCGGCCGTCCTCGCGTGCGGTGCTGTACGCGCTGCGGCGCCTGCGCGCCGACAAGGTGCTCGCAGTGGTGTCGACACGGGCCAGCGAGCTGACCGATCCTGGTTGGGCCCGGTTCGTCGGCGGTGATTCGCGGGTCACTCGCATGCGCCTGGGTGGCCTTGCCGCGGATGATCTCACCGAGCTGGCGAGCGCGCTGGGGTTGGGAGCGCTGTCCCGGCGCGGGGCCTCCCGGCTGGCGGTCCACACGGAAGGTAACGCACTCTACTGCCGGGCGCTGCTCGAGGAAATTGGCATCGCCGGGCTGAGCGTCGCCGAGGAGCGCGTGTTGCCAGCGCCGCGGCAGCTGTCGGCGGTGATCCTCGCCCGCGTGGCCGCGCTTACGCTGACGGCTCAGTCATTCCTCAAGGCAGCCTCGGTGCTCGGGCAGCACGCGCCGATGCCGGTCATCGGGTCGGTCGCCGGGCTGGCCGACGCGCGCAGCGAGGTGGATGCAGCGGTCGCGGCGGGCCTGCTGACAGAAACGGCGCCAGCGCCGGAACTGGCTTTCACCCATCCGCTGTACCGCGCCGCGATCTACGCCGATCTCAGCCCGACGACCCGGCGAGAGCTGCATGCGCGGGCCGGCGACATGGTGGCCGGACGGGCCCGGCTGGTCCATCGGGCGGCGGCGGCGCCGGCTCACGACGAGATGCTGGCGGGCGAGCTCGAAACGTCCGGCCGGGCGGCGGCGTCCGCCGGCGACGCGGCCGCCGCGGCGTGGGCCCTGGAACAGGCAGCCGCCCTCTCGCCGGCCGCCGAGGACCGCGAAGCCCGGCTGCTGGATGCCGCGGTGGCGCTCCTCGACACTGCCGATACTCCGGCGGCGGCACGGGTCCTGGCGTCCTGCCAGGTCCCCAGCGCTCGCCGCGACGCCCTGACCGGGCTGCTCGGGGTTTTCACCGGCTCGCCCAGTACCGAGAGCCGCCTGCTCGCGGCGTGGCGGAGTCACGACCGGGAGGCCGAGGGTGAGATCGGGGCGCGCGCCGCGACCTCCCTCGCCAACTGGATGGTCATCTCGGGCCGCCCTGGTCAGGCACTGGAATGGGCGAATCGGGCAATCGCCCGGACTGCCCCGGGCTCGGCGCTGCGGGCGATGGCGAGCACAGCGCAGGCGTACGCGTTCGCCGCCGACAGCCGCGTCCCTGAGGGCCTGGCCGCGCTCGGCTTTCTGCCCGGTCCGGGCAACGAGGTAACGGTGGCGCAGACCGATGCCCTCATCATGCGGGGCATGCTGAAGCTCTACGCCGATGACCTGCCCGGCGCCCTCGCCGATCTCGGCGTGGCGGCGGCCCGGCTGCGCGCCGGAGTGCCGTCGACCTACCCGGGGCCGTGCCTGGCTCACCTGAGTGACGCCCACTTCCGCCGGGGCGATTGGGACGCGGCGGTGACCTACGCGCAGCTGGCGATCTCTCTCGCGCAAGATACCGACCATCCGCTGGACCTTGCGCGGGCGCACGCTCGTGCTGGCCAGGTCCTGGCCTTGCGAGGCCAGTGGCCTGCCGCCCAGGCTCACGTCGGCGCGGCCAGGGCGGCAGCCGAACGGTGTCCCCTGGTGTTCGCGGTGGCCGCCGCGGCGACGGCGGGCACCGCGCTTGCCTCGGCGCGCGGTGATTTGGGCGGGGTGCTTCTCGCGACCGAGCCGGTCCGCGCCACCGGCCTGCTGCGGGCCGGGGGACGTCCCGGGGTGTTCAACTGGCGGGCCGTCGAGGTCGACGCGCTGATCGGTCTGGGTCGGCTGGACGACGCCGAGGTCGCGCTCAGCGAGTTCGAAGACGCCGTTCCGCCCGCCGGACTGGCCTCTGCGGATCTGGCATCCGCGCGCTGCCGTGGCAACCTGGCGGTGGCACGCGGGGCCCTCGCTGAGGCGGAAGCGGCCTTCGCGCGCGGTCATTCAATTGCGGCCGACGTGCCGATGCCGTTCGAGCACGGCCTGCTCAGCCTGGACGACGGCCGCCGCCTACGGTCAGCCGGGGACCGGCCCGCCGCGGTCGCCCAGCTCGAACGGGCGCACCGCCTCTTCTCCAGCCTCGGGGCCGACCCGTACGTGCAGGCCTGCGCCACCGAACTAGCCGACCTGCAGGTCACCGCCGCGACCGGCAGCCCGGCCGCCCTGCTGGGGCTGAGCCGCTCCGAGCTGGCCGTCGTGCGGCTGGTCGCCAGCGGGCTGACCAACCGCGAGGTGGCCAGCCAGCTGTACGTGTCCGTGAAAACAGTGGAATACCACCTCCGCAACAGCTACATCAAGCTCGACATCACCTCGCGCCGCGCCCTGGCCGGCCTGCTTGACTGACCAATCCTGCGCGCCGGGCGGCGGCGAAATACAGGGTCGAACCTAGGGTCGCACCCTGGGGACATGAAAGCGCTGCCCGTGTTGGCTGTAGCCATGGACGCCGCACCAGAGCCGGGGCAGACGATTCGCCTTTTCCTTGATATCAGCCGCACTCCGGACCGGCGGATCGAGGGACGAATGCGCGCCGAGGGCACCGACGCCTGGACGCCATTCTCCGGCGTCCTCGAGCTGCTCAAAGTGCTCGAGGAAACATGCGCGGTCCAGTACTAAACGCCGCTCGCGGCGACCAGCGAATAAAGGCCCCGTCAGGAAAGGCGCCGCAATGAAGATCAGGTCCGCCATGACCACCTCGGCGCATCACGAGAAGTCGGCCCGCCACTCCGCCTTCGCGAGCTGGGGACGCACTGCCTACCGGCGCCGGCGGCTGATCCTCGTTATCGCCCTTCTCACCGCGGTGCTCGGCGGGGTGTGGGGGACCACGATCTTCGCCCGGGCCCAGACGGCCGGCGGGTTCGACGCCCCGAACAGCCAGAGCCAGTACGAAGCCACCCTGGCCGCCCGGACATTCGGCCGCGATGCCGGAGACGTCGTCGTCCTCTATTCCAGCAAGACCCTGACCGCGCAGGCGCCGGCGTTCCGGACCGCGGTCACCAGCACGCTGAGCGCGCTCCCGCCCGGCCAGGTCGAGTCTTCCGCCACCTACTGGTCCACCGGGTCGCCCCGGTTCGTCAGCGCCAGCGGCCACCAGACCTACGCGGTGATCGAGCTGGCCGGCGGCACCGACACCGCCCGGCAGGCCAGCTACGACGCGATCAAGACCCGGCTGGGCGCGCCCGGCCTCCGCAGCCAGGTGGGCGGCGTGATCCCGACGGACGAGACGATCGACCAGCAGACCACCGTCAGCATCACCCGGGCCGAGGGCCTGTCCTTCCCGGTCCTGCTGGTGTTGCTGCTGGTCATCTTCGGGAGCCTGACCGCGGCCTGCCTGCCCCTGGCGGTCGGCGCCCTGGGGATCCTCGGGTCGTTCACCGCGCTGCGGCTGCTGACCATCGTCACCGGCGTGTCGGTGTTCTCCCTGAACATCACCACGATCCTGGGCCTGGGCCTGGGCATCGACTACGGCCTGTTCCTGGTTACCCGTTTCCGCGAGGAACTGGGCCGGCAGCCCACGGTCGAGGACGCCGTCGCCCGCACCGTCGCCACCGCCGGCCGGACCGTGCTGGTCTCCGGCGTCACCGTGGGGATCGTGCTGGCGAGCCTGATGCTGTTCCCTGAGACCATTCTGCGGTCGATCGGCTACGGCGGCGTCGCCACCGTGATCATCGACATGATCGCCGCGCTGACGGTGCTGCCCGCGCTGCTGGCCGTCCTCGGCCCGAAGGTGAACTCGCTGCGGATCCGCCGCTCGGCGGGCCGGCCGGCAGCGGCCGAGGGCGCCGGCGGCTGGTACCGGCTCGCGCACTCCGTGATGCGCCGCCCGCTCCTGTACGCGGTGCCGATCGCCGCCCTCCTGCTCGGCCTCGGCTCGCCGTTCCTGGGCGTGGTCTGGGGCGGGGTCGACGCGACGGCGCTGCCGTCCACTGCCGCGCCGCGGCTGGTCACCGAGGCGCTGAACCGCGACTTCCCCGGCAACCCGACCGCCCCCATCGAGGCCATCGTCGCGTTCCGCGGCCCGGTGGCCGGCTCGCCGGCCCGGGCCGCGGGCCTGGCCGCGTACGCCGGCCGCCTGAAGCACGTGGCCGGCGTCACCGGCGCGCAGGTGACCGGAGTCCGCGGCGACGTCGCCCGCATCGACCTGAGCTACCTACCTGGCCCGTACACCCCGCAGGCCCAGGCGATCGTCGGGCACGTCCGCGACGTGGCCGCGCCGCCCGGCGCCACCGCTGCGATCGGCGGGCAGACCGCGGCGCTGGACGATGAGCTCGCCAGCATCGGCCGCATCCTGCCCTGGATGGCGCTGGCGGTGGCGCTGGCGACGTTCCTGCTGCTGTTCCTCGCCTTCGGCTCGCTGATCCTGCCGCTGGAGGCGATCATGGCGAACGTCCTGTCGCTGTCGGCGATGTACGGGGTGGTGACCTGGATCTTCCAGGACGGGCACCTGTCCGGCCTCCTTGGGTTCACATCCGACGGGACGATCAGCCCGACCATCCCGGTCCTGATGTTCGCGATCATGTTCGGCCTGTCCATGGACTACGAGGTGTTCCTGATTTCGAGGATCCGCGAGCGGTACGTCGCGACCGGCGACAAC
>Ga0302308_10002915_pt1 | contig 13752 bp, 8 predicted proteins | sample III_Palsa_E3_3_FD_200531 | JGI IMG/M metagenome (GOLD analysis project Ga0302308, IMG submission 200531) | Peat permafrost microbial communities from Stordalen Mire near Abisko, Sweden - III_Palsa_E3_3 | ecosystem: Environmental > Terrestrial > Soil > Palsa > Peat permafrost | place: Sweden... | reverse complement strand
GGCAGGGTGGTCTGGCCGTTGTCGCTTTCCACCGTCCCGATCCCGGCCAGGATCGTCCACGGCACGCCGTACTGCTGCCCGACCTTCTGGTACCAGGACAGGTAGTCAGCCGGGATCGACTTGGCCTTGGACCCTGCGGCGGGCTGCCCGGTCGTTCCGGTCTGGTCGCCCGAGCAGCCTGCGCTGGCCTCGAAGAAGGCGTTGGTGCCGATCAGGATAGGCACCGCCAGCAAGCCGAGGCCCGCGAGGCCGATCAGCCCGAGAATGCCGAGCACGAGCAGCCGGGGGCCGCCGCGGACCGCTCCTTGGCCGGTGCCGACCTGTTTCGTCTCGGACCGGACCAGGAGCCTGTTCGTCATGAATTGCCCGCCGAAGCCAGCTCGATGTCGTCCACCTGCCAGCTGCTGCCCGAGCCGGTGACGGTGACCGCGTACTGCGTGTTGCCCGTGGTGGTGCCTTTCGAGCTCACCAGACGCTGCCCGGTGGTGACAACGAACGTCAGGCTGGACGAGCCGAAGGCCCGCAGCGAGTTGATCACCGCGGTTCCGGTGGAGACCTGTTTCTGGCTTGTCCTGAGCGTGGCCACGCCGGCGGTGGAGTAGGACGCCTGCAACGTCGTGGCGAGCTGCCCGGTGATCAGCCCGCTCATCTTGGCCACGTACGCGGCCGGGCTCTCGCTGTAGGTGAAGGTGTTGTAGTCGACGCAGAACTTCTCCGTCACCGAGGCGGCATCGGCCAGGCCCTGCTGGGTGAACGGCAGCCAGGAGTAGATGTTCACGTTCCCGGCCGCGGCCGGCGACGCCGTCACCGTGCCCGCCGGGGTCCCCGGGACGGACGCTTCGGCGGGCGCAGACGCGGGTGCGAGTGTGCTCGCCGCCGGGCTGGTCGAGCCGGCGGCGGCGGAGTGCCCGCCCGAGTGGGACAGCTTGGGCAAGATGAGCCAGTAGCCGAGGGCGGCCAGCACGACCACCACGAGGACGAATACCGCCTTCTGCTGGGCAGGGCTGAGATCCACCGAGGCCGCCGCTACTTATCCCGCCGTATCGGGCGTAGCCAGAACGGCACCGAAGGCTGGTCGTCCTGGTCGCGTCCGCGGGCGGGCTGGCCGCCCCGGTCGGCCGGTTCGGCCGGCGCCGGGGTCGGCTTCGGTCCGGCGCCGGACCGCTGCCTGGCACTCACGGCGGGCCATCCGCTCGACGGCCAGGCCGGCCCGGAGCCGCCGTTGTTACCCCTGCTGCCTCCGCTGCCCCTGCTACCTCCGCTGGCACCGCTGCCCCTGCTGCCCCTGCTGCCTCCGCTGGCTCCGCTGCCCCTGCTGATGGGCGGCGCGGACCCCGCGGAGCCCGAGCGGGCGGAGACGCGGGAGGAGCCGGAGGAGCCTGAGGACGCGGCCCGGGTGCGCGGGCCCGGGCCGGCGGACGCCGACCGCCCGGCGCCGCGAGACCAGCCGGACGCCGATCCGGCCGCCCCGGAGGACCCGGCGCCCCCGGCCGCCCCGGCCGGTCCATTGCCACCGGACCTCGGCGGCAGGTCAAGCGGCGGGGCGACCCGGCCACCGCCGCTGGCCGCCTCCGGCATGTTCGGCTTGCGCGCCTTGCCCGCGGCGCCGACCCCGCTGACCACCCGGCGAGAGCCCGTGCTCGCCTCGCCTTCTCCGTCGGCCGGGGGCGGGGCATCAGGCCGCAACCGCGAGGCGTACGCGTCGCTCGACGCGCTCGCCACGGTGCCAGCCCGGGCGGCCGCGTCGGCCGACGCCGCCGTGCCGGCCACGCCGGCACCTGCTCCGCTGGCCACCCCGGCGGCGACCGCTGCGGCCTGGCCGGGATTGCGGCGGGCCCACCGGGCGGCCCGGTAGCCCGCCACGCCTGGCACCGTCACGGTCGCGGCGTCCAGCGTCGACCGGCGGAAGGTCGAGCCCGCCTCGCGCAGGCTGTACTCGGCCCGTTCGGTCGAGCCGATGGTGCCGTAGCCGACGGCGGAGAACAGGTGCTGGAAGGGCTTGCGGTAGATGAAAACCGCCACGGTGACAAGCGCGATCATCAGGATCTTCAGCGCCCACGGCAGCACCGCGTCAGAGGTCCCCATGATGAGCGAGTAGCAGTAGAGCAGTACGCTCAGCACGATCGCGATCGCGACCTGTTTCATCAAGACGCCGACGAGCATCTCGAACCAGCGGATCGCGATGACCCGGCCGAACCCCGGATGCGTGCCGACGATCAGGAAGAACGGGCCGGCCACAAGCAGCAGCAGGAAGCCGAGCTTGAGCACGATCAGCGTCAGCGCGATCAGCAAGATGAGCATCCCGGCCACCAACGCGGCGAACATCGCGGCGAAGGCGATCTCCAGCCGGGTGGTCCACTGGTTCCCCTGGAACAGGGGGTAGACGCCGGGATCGTTCTGCTGGAGCGCGTTCGCGATGCCGGTGTAGGTGGCCTGCTTGGCCTGGATCAGCGCGGTGGTAGGCGTCTCGTTGGCCGCGATCGCCTGTGACCAGAGCAGCTGCCTGCCGTATTGGCCCACTACGCTCTGGGTGCCGTTGTTGTTGGTGGCCGCGGTGGTGCCGAACTCCCCGTAGAGCCACGGCTTGCACACCAGGACCGACCACAGCTCGTTGGCGTTCTCATCCACCAGACCGTTGCCCGAGGTGAAGGCGTAGTTGGAGGTGACGCTCTGCGGGTCGCCGGCCTGCACCGGCAGGCAGTTGCTGTTGGCCGGGGCCGGGAGGTTGGAGAACGCCGTGTTGAGCACCTGGGTGGCGCCGTTGGAGACGGTCGTCCCGACCCCGGTAAAGTCCGCGGGCTTGCCGATCAGCGCGATCGCGGCCGCGCAGGCCACCACCATCCACAGCGTGCCCTCGATGGTGCGGGTGGCCCGCTTGCGGATCAGGCCCTGCCAGGCCAGCCAGATCGCGCCGAGGATGACGACCGGCGCCAGGTACGGGAAGTAGATGGCGTTGCCAAGCGCGCTGATCAGCCGGTTCACGGCGTCCTGCAGCCAGGTGAGGATGTTGTTGCCGGCCGCCGACTGGTAGACGGTGATCGTCACCCGGTCCAGGGACTTGGCCGCGTCGAAGACCATGCCGGCCACGTTGTTGCCGATCAGCGAGGTCATGTCGGAACACTGGAGGCCGTGGGCCGCCCAGAATTGGCCGGAGATCCCGTAGTTGTCATACAGCGTCTTCCCGCCGGCCGCGGTGGCGGGCGGTTCGATCATCGCGTCGACGCCGCCGGTGACCTGCTCGGGCTGGGGAAGCGAGGGTTCGCAGATGTTGTTAAGGTCGCCGACGAGCCCGCTGGAGCCCTGTGAGCACAGCCCGACGAGCCCGCCGATGTCTCCGATTCCCGGCACCTGGCAGACCCCGCTGGGCAGGTCCGGCGTGACCATCGAGGTCAGTCTGGCCTGGGAGGCTTGGGACACAGCCTGGGCCGGGGCCGCGGACGTGGCCTGGGCCGGGCTGGAGGTGTGCGCGCCTGGGGCCGCGTTGGTCGCGGCGAGCGCCGGCGTGGCCATCGCGAGCAGCGCCACGACCAGCAGAAGCACCCGGACAGCCCAGCGCACGACGTGGCGGCCGGATGAGGATGAGTCAGCGCGGGCCCGCGCACCAGGCTTGAGCGGGGATAGCGAGATAGCCATCAGGGGGGCTCCTGGTTCTGCCGGTTACGACGACGCTTCCGCGGCTCGCGTTCGGGTCGCAGACGTGCCTACCGCCGATGCGGGTTCGCTCGGCTGGGGAAGATCGTCGGCGCGGGGGGATCGTTGGGTCCTGGCCTCGGCCTGGCTCTTGGCCCGGGTGGGGTTGGTGTCGATCCAGTCCCTCAGCTCGTCGGAGACCAGGTCGATCCCGATCCGCCCGGCCCGGTCGTCCAGATCACGGAAAATGCACTCGCCGTTGCCGAGCGAGCGCAGCACCGCCTTGTGCTCATCCGACGGCGCCACCCCGAGCAGCGACATCACGTTCGCGACCTCGCCGCGCTCGGTCGACCGGAACGCGAAGACCCCGGACAGGCAGTTGGTCACCTGCTCGTTCAGCAGGTCGCCGGCATTCTGTGAGACCAGGATCAGCGCCGTGTTCCTCGACCGGCCCATCCTGGACACCTCGGGCACCAGTTTGGCGCCCTCGGGCGTGGACGTGATCGCCCACGCCTCGTCTAGGAAGATCGCCTTGGGCGCGGTTCTGTCGATGCCGTTGAGGAGCTTGCGGGCGAACTGGGACACCAGGTAGAGCAGGGCGACGGAGAGCCGCTGCTCGTAGGAGTAGTCGTCCCGGCTGGTGGTGGTGTCAGGCAACGTCAGCCCGGCCAGCGTGAAGACCGTCGTCCAGCCTTCCGCGTCGATCTGCTGACCCACCGACGGAGCGAAGCACAGCCGGGCCAGCCGCATCTCGGAGATCGACCGCATGACCGCGCCGGTGTTCTTCCAGGCCGGATCGTCGGCCTCCTCCAGGTACGTGACGACCTTCCCGAGGCTGGGCCGCTCGGTTCCGGCCACCGCGCCCACCGCCTGGATCATGGCGCTTTCCCGCTCTTCGCTCATCCTGGGCAGCAGCAGCCGCAGCGTCTCGGTGGCCATCGTCCGCTTCTCGGACAGGTCGACGCCGAACGAGAACGGGTCGAGCAGACCGGGCGCGGCCGCACCGAGCGGCAGCACGCGCGCCTTACGGCCCTGCCGCCTTAGGTACTCCACCAGCGATTCGGCGTCGCCCTTCGGGTCTATCACCGCCACCGTCGCGCCGCGCAGCGCCAGCTGGTAGATAAGCAGCATGGCCAGCGTCGTCTTCCCACCGCCCGGCTCACCGGTGATGGCCACAGCCGTGGGCCGGTTCCGTGCGGCCGCGAGCAACGGGTCAAAATGCACGATGGAACGAGCCCGGCCGAGGGTCTCGCCGATATACGGCCCGATCCAGCCGGCCCCGCCGGTGTCGACCCGGTCGCCGAGTTCAACCGTCGCGGTCGGCATTCCGCCCGCGATCGTGTAAAGCGGCTGGCGCTGCACGTATGAAGTCAGCCGAATCCGCTCGCCCGGCAGCGATTCACACAACAACGAAAACTGGTCACCCGTCGAGTTGACGACGTCGATTCCGATATCGCGGTAATGCTCGACGACCGCCTCCACCCGGCGAACACACAGTTCTCTGGTCGGCGCCGCCACGATCAGCCGGTGCCAGCCATAGACAAACGGCAGGCGTTCCTTGGTGATGCCATGCTCGAGCATTCTGGCCGCGGCGATTTGCTCGGCCAGCGCGATAGGCGCCTCCGCGCCCGCCTCGCGAATATGCGCGTCCATGTCACGCGCGTGCGCCAGGCGGCGGCTGACATCCTTGCTCGCCTTCGCGGGCGGGATGAGCTTCATCCGGGAGCTGAACTCGACCGGGAACGGCAGCGAATCAGCGTAATGCAGCCAGGGCTCCCCATCCGGGAACGACATCACATCAGGAAACCGGGCAAAGGAAATGGAAGCGGTGTAGGACTCCCCCGACATATGTTCCAAGCACAGCATGCTGCGCCCGTTGTGAATCTGCCCCTCGAAGAGCATGTCGATCTCGCCGGAGCCCCATCTCCTGCGTTTAGTCGCGGACGGCAGCGGCTCTCCCGCCGTCTGCATGAGCGTGTGCCTGATCAGCCAGGCGATCTCACCCGAGGTCGCGTGCCTGGCCGCCAGCGCGCTCGCGTTCAGCGCCCGGCCCAGCCGCTCGGCGGACTCGGTCCACTTGACGACCTCCGGCGTGCCGACCGTCTCGTCGTTGAGCCCCAGTCCTCGCTCGCCATGCGCGTACACGCCGCGGAACTGGGAAAACACTCCGCCGGACAGTTGCGCGCGCACGCCGCGCTGGCCGAGCCGGACCCCGAGGTAGATCTCCTTGCCCCAGAAATCCTTGCTCCAGACGTGCTGATAGGTCTGCTCCAGGTAATCCCGCCAGCCCGGGCCGCCGTCCGAGGTCGCGTCCAGCCCGGTCGCCCACGCGTGCGCCGGGTAGGACCGGTGCGCGATGCGCAGGTGAACCTCGGCGTCGGCCATCCTGATCGCGGCCAGCGCGACGGTGATGTTCGTCGCCAGCGCCTCCCGCTCCTCCGGCGTCGTGAACTCGTAGGAGACCGACGGGATCCGGTAGTACGCCCAGGCGTGGGTGTCCGTGAGCAGGATGCGGTCGTCGAAGTACCTGACGCCCAGCCGGGTACGCCCCCTGGAACCCTTAGACCTCTTAGTCCGAGTGCTCACCAGGATTCCTTCCGGGAACGGGTGCTCTGGGGGTTCCGGGTTCGGGGGTTCCGGGTTCGGGGCTTCCGGGTTCGGGGCTTCCGGGTTCGGGGCTTCCCGGTTCGGCGGCGGCCAGGCCCGCGACCAGCACGCCAGCCAGCGCTGTGTAGGCGAGCCTGGTCTGCGAGTGCAATGCGGCCGGGGTGCCGGGCCGTCCGGACAGCAGATCATCCCATGGCACCCGGACAATGGCCCGCGAGCGGCCTCTCGCCACGGCTTCGGCTCTGAGCACGTCCTCCATGGTCCGCCTGCTCACGCCGTTGACCACCGTCACCGCACGGCTCGCCAGCTCGCCGTGCCCGTGCGCGGCCAGCCATTGCTGGGTATTGGCCAGCGAGGTCGCCGCATCCGGACTGGCGGGGGCGACCAGCAGCAGCTGGTCGGCGAACGAGAGCACCCGGGTCAGCCCGATGGCGGCCGGGTCAATCATGGTCAGCGGATACCGTGCGGCCAGCAGGTCGGCGAGCCGCTGGTAGTCAGCTCCTTCGAGGGCGCGGGCCAGTCCGGCCGGTTCGGCTACGGCCAGATGAGCTCCGGCCGGATCGGCGATCACGTCCAGCCTGGCCCCTGAACCAGCGTCAGCCCGCAGGTCCGGCTCACGGCCGACCAGCAGCGCCGCTATCGAGGCGGCCGGCGACCGGCGAGCGGCGAGCGACGTCACGCCGGGATTCAGATCAAGCGCCGCGACCGGAACTCCCCGCGCGGCAGCCAAGATGTGGCCAGTCATGAGAGCCGTCACGGTTTGTCCCGCGCCTCGGGTGCAGCCGAGCACGACAACCCGGCGGGAACCGGTCAGCGGCAGCCGGGCCCGATCGCGATCCAGCGTCTCCTGGTCCGGCTTGCCCGGTCCCTGACCACCGGTGACCACCTTCACCTGGCGCCGCCAGCTGGTGTCAGCACGGCTGCCGGGACCGCTGAGCGCGCGCTCGATGGACGGCAGTGGCCGGTCCCTTTCGACGCCGGCAAGCCTGGCGGCGGGGGTAGCAGCCGCAGGCTGGACGGGCGCCGTGGACTGGACGGGCGCCGTGGACTGGACGCGCGATCCTGCAGGCTGAGTAGCTGGTGCTGCAGACTCCGATGCCGGTGCGGAAGTAACCGGCGCTGGTACGGCCGGTCCAGGCGCGGCGACCTCAGCCGCCGGTGTCAGATCATCGTGGCCAGTCAGCTCCGAAATATGGGGGTTACCGTCCACGGTCTCTTCCGATGGAGGCAGCGGCTCGGGCGCGGAGGACACAGCGGCAGAGGGCGGCGACGAGCCCGGCGCCGGTGCGGGGGGAGCCTTCGCCGCGGACTCAGCCGCGCCGGCCGCGGACGACGCGGACTCGGATTCACGCGCTGCCGTTACGACTTCGGCGGCTGCGGATGTCACGGCGGGCTCCGCTGACACGGATGTCACAGCGGGCTCCGCTGACGGGGCGGTCCCTGGCTGTGAGGCCGCGGTTGATTCCGGAGCGGCGGAAAGAGCCTGCTCTGGCGTGGCGGCGGGCGGAGGCGCCTGGACCCGGAGGAACCAGCGAGCCTGGGGCTTTGACGATATCGCGGGAGCCTGGGGCCACGCGAGCGTCACCACAGCAGGAGACACTGAGGCCGGCGGGGCCGCCTCGGCCGAGCCAGAAGCAGGTTCTGGCCTGCGTGCTGGCCGGAGCCGCTGAGGAGAGCGTGGCCTGCGGCCACGAGCCGACTTGGGCTCGGAGGAGACAGCAGACTCGGATGGGACAGGCTCGGTGGTGGCGGCGGGTTCGGTGGTGGCGGCGGGTTCGGTGGTGGCGGCGGGTTCGGTGGTGGCGCCGGGTTCAGATGGGACAGCAGGCTCGGTGGTGGCGGCGGGTTCTGTTTCGGGTACGTCCTCAGACTCGGGGAAGGGCCCGGCCTCGGGAAACGGGCCGACCTCCGGGAAGGGCCCGGCCTCGGGGAAGGAGCCAGCCCCGAGGGAGGGCCATGACGTTGAAGCGAACGGCCTGACCTGGGACTCGCCGGAATTACGGGCACTGGGTTCAGCATCGTGCGAGACTTCCAGGGCCCTGGAATCCTGCGCCGCGGGACGCTGCGGAAAGATCCACGCGGGACGCTGGACCGGTTCGCCGCCTTCATCGCGCGTGGTCAAAGGCGCATCACCACGCCACCATGAACTGCGCGGCCACGTCCGCCTGGCTTCGGTCCCGCTGACCTCAGGGCCCTTGGCTTCGGATCCCTTGAGATCGGTTCCCTTGAGATCGGGACGTGCCGTCGCTCGCTGCGGCATATGTACCTGCACGGGCCCTGGCGGCGCCTGCGGCAACTGGGCTGCTACGGGCGGGGTGGCCGGGGAGTCCGCGGGTGGGGTGACGAGCGGAGACGTGGGCTGTGGCACGTCCGGCTCGGACACTACAGGCTGGGGCGGGGCCGACTGAGGCGAAGCCGACGGAGGCAGGACGGGGCGCGGCTGCGCCGACCTAGGTGAGGCCGACCAGGACGGGGCGGGCCGGGTGGGTGCGTGCTGGGCGGAGGCCGCCCAGGAGTGGGCGGGCTGGGAGTAGGCGGGCTGGGAGTAGGCGGGCTGGGAGTAGGCGGGCTGGGAGTAGGCGGATTGGGCCGGGGTAGTCTGGGACATTTCCGGCTGGGGTACCCCCTCTTCGGCACTTATGGCGGTCTCGATCGCCGTTTCAGTTTGGCGGGCCGGAGCTTTCCTGGCCTTCTTGGGCCGTGCCTTCGGGGGGTGCTTGTGCCACACCCGGGCCGTCACCAAGATGTCGTCCTTCTCCGCGAACGGCGCCATCCGGCACCAGGCTCGGGGCTCGGCAACGTAACGAAGCTGTGAGGTCACCAGTTCCGGCAATCGCTTACTCTCAATGACCGGCCGGGTCGTCAGCCAAGTGAGCACCCCGGGCGGCAGTACATACAGCCATACCAAGTTGTGGTTAAACGGCAGCCCAATCGCAATAAGGAAAAGGACATAGGGAACTGTGATCCCGGTGAACACGCCAATCCACGTGATTGGCAAAGGAGCTGGCAGCCGAAAATCGTATAGCTTGTAAAGCCGTTTTTCGATTCGCCAGATATTCGTGTAAGTGGGAAGATCCACTAGGGACGCGCTCCTCCTTCTGCCAGAACGGAAATCAGTGGACTCCGAGCGCGTTCGCTATGCCTGTGGCCAGCGTCCGCACAATATCAGGCGTGTAAAAAACGACGGCGATGAGGACGGCGAGCACCATGAACTGGACGAATCGGGTGATCTCGCGGGTGAAGAGGAAGAAGATCGCAACGATCCCGACGATGCCGAGGAACAACGGCCCGAACAAGCCCTGTAGGTAGGTAACGAGACCCTGCGTACTCAAGGCCAGGGGAGCCATCGCCGCGGTGAGTTGAGTATACATAAAACGTCCCTTCCGGGATCAAATGAACAGCCAAAGAGTGTTGCGGCATGCCATTGGGGCAGATACAAGTAAAGCCGATGTACAGACCAAGGCTGACAAGGCCGCGGGACCCGGGTCCGCTGTGGTATCAGCGGCGGACGAGCGGGGCCGAGCCGGCCCGATCGGACGGCGGGCGGGCAGGAGGCACACCGGACACAGGCTGACCCTCGGGGAGCATATGACCCTCGGGGAGCATATGACCCTCGGGGAGCATATGACCCTCGGGCAGGGCATGACTCGCGGGAAACAGGCCGCACCAAGACGGGAGCGGGCCTGCCGGAAGCCGTGCGATCGCATGCGGACATGACGGCCTCAGCCGCCAGCGTCCTGGTCATTGGGCTCCCACCGCCTCGATCGACGCACTGATTTCTTTTACATACCATTTTACGCCGCTTTGTTGAACGACCGACATGCTGTATGTGACCTGCAGTTTTGCGCCGCTAGGCACGCCCTGGCTGAGGAGCTGCCATATGACGCTGACGGTTATCTGACGGGTAGTGCCACCGGGTGGCACGTGCAGGCCGGCGATCGAGTCAAAGGCCATCGTCCCGGCCAGGCCGGTCAGTGTCACGCCCGGGGCGAGGAACCTGTTGAGCGCGGCGCTATCACCGTCGGCGTAGGCCTGGAAAAATGCTGGCAGCTCATTCATTAGCTGGCTTTGCGCCACCAGGTCCGAACGGCCGGGGGCTGGCGATTGTAGCGCAATCGGCGCAGGCGCGGGCAGCCATGCGGGCTCGCCAGCGACCACGACGGCACCGTTCGAGGCGGCCACCGGCACGCCGAGCTCCATCAGCTGGCCATTGACCAAGGCGAGCAACGTCACGACAGCGTGCTGCGGGCCCTGCACCGCAATGCCCACGACCTGCTCAGACTGCAGGCTCAGCTGGCCGGCGCCATTCCAGCCCAGGTCGGGCTGGGCCGCCGCGATGCTGGCAGGAACGAACGCCGCCAGCTGCTGCTCCCGCAGCCCCTGAGTCTGCGGGTTGAAGTTGAGGTACACCCGGCCGAACTCAGCCGCATAGGCCTCGGCCAAGGCGACAGGAAACTGGCCGGACTTAGCACTCGCAGACCCGGTGCCGACGGCAGGCGACGCGGAAGCCTGGCTGAAGACGATGGCCGTCACACCGCGGAACGCGATAACCAGCAGAGTCGCCCAGAGCACCACCCGAAGCGGCCACAGCAGCCATCTGCCGCCCGCCCCGCCCCAGCCCTCATCGGTGCGCAGATCAGGTTCAATGTCCATCGCGTCGCGAGCCCACGGATCGACCTCCCCGAGGGCCGGCGGACGCGGTCGCGGGGGGCCGAGACCGGTCGAGCCAAGGTAGTAAACGGGCGATTGCGTTCCGTTACCGGAATTCGGCCCGCGAACCATCACACCTCCGCACGTTTCCGCGCCTGCCCGAGACAGGAGCGGCCGTCCCTTGTGCCGGTCTCGCGGTCCATTGTGCGCCATGAAGTCTCGGTTAGGAACCGGCTACAGCCGATTACCGGAAACATGTGCGTGGACAAATGACCAGCAACCTCTAATACGTGACGGACACTGAACGAGTTCAACTGGGTTCGGAACGTGTTCGAGGGCTCGCATGCGGCCCGTATCGCCTCCACCGGACGGACAGCGCACGCGCGGAGCCGAGTTCATCGACGCCACTGCAGGTCACGGGCTTACAACTACGGATACCTGGGCGCCCGGCCTCGTGTTTCTCCGGGTGGAAGTGGAGAGCCTGGCTATCGGCTCAGGCCACCGCCCGTTCCGCTAAATTTTGCCCTTTTAACAGTTTGAGCAGGGGAAACATACTCTGCCAGGAGCTGGACGCCGGTAGGTATTAACAAGCGCTTACGGCTGCCGGTTTTCGTCGGTCCATCGCACGAACACGGTCTAGTGCTCGCGCTGAACACCGCTTCCCGGCTCGATCCTGAAGCCGCCGAACAGGGTCGACGTATCCAGTCCGGCCGGGCGGCCGGCAGCTCGTCGCGGCTCGTGCCGCCAACCAGGCGGAAACCCGTCACGCGGTTCGCACGAGCATCCGTGTTGGGTGACCGATCCGGGTTCGTCAGGCTACCGACACCGCTAGACGTTGAAGCGGATTCTACGACGTCGCCGTCGCGCCTTGAGCGATGATCCTCCCCATGGCCGGTGCGCAGTGGCCCGGGCCAGCCTGTCCCACGAACCCGTTACGCGGTTCGCGCCAGCATCCGGTGCTCGGTAACCGAACCGGGCTCGTCTTCCAGCTCGACATGCTTCACGTCCCCCGGCTCGGACAGGTAAAGGCTAATCGCCTCGCTCAGGGCTTCGCGCAGCTCCACCATATTGGCACCGGCAGCGAAACAGCCAGGCAACTCGAGGACTTCGGCCCATAGCTCCTCGCCAGGCTCGTGATGGACGCGCACGGTGTACACCTCTTCGGCCATCACTCGTCGCCTCCTTTGAGTCCAGCCTGCCGCATGATCGCCATCGTTAGCCCGATCGGGTAGCCGCCACCGCCCTTGTCGTGGGGTAGCGTGATCGGCCGGTGGCCGGGCTTAGTGAGCGTCTGATAAATCGGCGTCTGGTCTGAAGTGGAGGCCGCGCTAGCGGTGTGTCGTTCGGCGGAGATGCCAGACGCGGGGCTCCATGATCCCGATTTGTGACGATTAAGAACCAGAGGGAGCCCGCGCGACGAACTGCCCGAGCGCGCCGACTGGACCGTCCTGTTCCAGCTGAAACAGAAATGGCAGGTATCACTGGCAGCCCTCCTGATGCGGGCCCGGACCCTCGGCCGCATGAGCGAGAACAACTACCTGACCGCAATCAAGGCCGCATCCGCCCGCGGATGGCGACGGGTCGAGCCAGTACCGCTGGGAAGACCGGAGCACCCCCCACAACCTAGCCGTTCCCCCACGGCGTAGGTCCCGTACCTAGCATCGCGATCCATTCCGGCGGACTAGGGTCCCAGGCGCTGCTGCGGTCGCCCGACAGCCTCCGCCGGACAGCTGCATTCCGGCGGATTCGCGTGAGAGCGGGGTAGCCCAACTGGGAGCCTTAACTGGCTGCCAACGGCCACAGTCGCCAAGCCACGCCCAGCCACACCGAGCCTCGGCGCCGCGCAGCACTGGCACTTCCAGCGCCGCGGCGGCGCGATCGCGGACAAGCTGATCGCCGTGGCAGACGAACTGCGCCGCCAGCACGGGCCTGGCGCCGCGGTGGTCCTCATCGTCGGCCGGTCCCAGCACGGATACCACCATGTCCTCGGCTCGGTCCCGCGCGCCCTGGAGCGGCACGTTCACTACCCGGTGATCGTCATCCCGTGACACCAGAAGCGGCACGGCCCGCACAGGCGGTTGCACCAGTGATCACAGAAGCGGGGATGGACCCGCACGTCGTGAGCCCGATCTACGTCGCCGCTCGCGCGCCCGACGCGGGTGAAGACTATGCCGCGCTGGCGAAGCGGTTCCCGGCGCACCGGCCCGGTCGCGCAGCAGCCGCAAGTACTCGTCCGCTGCCATGCCGGTCTTTGCGAGCAGCGCGGTGGCTTGCTCCAGCGCCACCGGAAGCTCGCCAAGCGCCTCGGCGAGCTGCCCGGCTTCCAGGTCATCGACTCCCCGCACCAGCCGAGGACTCTGGCCGCCTTCGCCGCGAAGTCCCGATCCCGGGGGAAGATCCATGACCGATACCGCCACGTTCTGATCGCATCCGCGACCGGGTACAGTAGTCATTGCCTGATGTCATCAGATAATGACATCACCGGATGACGAGTGCGGGAGCACCTCCATGACGACGACCGCCAAGCCACCTGGGACCGGTTCGCCGGACCCGATCGGGGCCGATGACGTCCCTTCGCTGCGCCGGCGGCTCCTGGTGCCGACCCTGGTGCTGTCCGGGTCCTTGATGGCCGTGGTGTCGAGCCTCGGCGCGCCCCTCATCCCCACCCTGTCGCGGGCCGACGGGGTGTCGCTGAGCACCGGGGAGTGGATCCTCACCATCACCCTGCTGGCCGGTGCCCTGGCCACGCCGGTGATGGGGCGGCTGGCCGACGGGCCCCGCCAGCGGGCGGTCATCCTCGTCGCCCTCGGCGCGGTCGTCGTGGGCTGTGTGCTCTCAGCGGTATCCAACGGCTTCACCGTGTTG